>Ga0316232_1000740_pt1 | contig 45878 bp, 44 predicted proteins | sample TBHtaG_FD_206006 | JGI IMG/M metagenome (GOLD analysis project Ga0316232, IMG submission 206006) | Freshwater microbial communities from Trout Bog Lake, Wisconsin, USA - TBH18025_13 | ecosystem: Environmental > Aquatic > Freshwater > Lake > Hypolimnion/Profundal zone | place: USA: Wisconsin...
TTTCAACTCGGTATCCAGATAACGTAACCAATCCACTGCAGATGCATATGGAATATACAAAATGCGGTTGACGACATAGAGGGCTTGGCTGTCGCTTCCCTGGAAAAGGTTGTACTCGTCAGGAACGGATGCGGCGGCTTCGGCCGATGCCGGTTCGTCTCCCTCCTTGCTTAGGCCGCCCCGCGCGGCAAAGGAAACGACGGTGATGGCAACAATGAGCGCAATGCCGATCAGATAGACAAGCTTCTTGCAGTTTGAGTTATAGAACACAACGATGAGCGGGATTAGCGCCGTGATGCTCAGGCTCTTCTCCAGCGTCAGCGCCAGTGTGAACAGGAACGCCACTAGCACGTAGTAACGATACCTGGACTGCTTGAGGAACAGGATGCTCAAGACCAATGGCATGAGCGACGAGATGTTGATCGCATACCAATAGAGCAGCGCACGTTCCGCGCCTGTTCGTGTGCGCAGGAATGTCTCGCGCAACTGCGCAATCTGATCAAGGGAGGCCCCCTGCAGCGATGCAATCATGGCGATCCCCGGTGCGGTTGCTGCAGAGTACGCGATCATGCCGAAGTAGAGAATCAGCACCACCAGACAGAAGTACTGCCAAGATACGCGCACATGTAGCCGCCGGGTCCATGCGTCGATTGCCGCCGGGGTCCACAGAAGGTGGAACGCGAGGAGATATGTAGCCATCGCAATCAACGACAGCGTCAGCATCTCCCCATCGTTTCCGTTGTTCCGGAGCAGAAATCCCAGCATGCTCGGGATCGCATAGAAAATCAGCGTTCCCACTACGGGCAGCAGATAGAGACGACGAAAGTGCAGCAAGCCGAGCATATGCGGCTATCCCAGTCTGCGTTTGAGTGCGTACTTTGCATACGGCACCATCTTGCACGTCAGCCAGGACAGGCCCGGCACCCATCGGTTAGCGACCGCGAAAGCGTGCAGGGCGCGGTATCGACTTGATCCGGGCGCGAGGTCAACACAGCGTTTCGCGAGCTGCGCCGCAATCTGCGAGCTCTTCGTCAGTTGCCGGAATGCCTCGCCGGCGATGTAGCGAGCCTTCCCTTGCCTGCACAGTGCAGGAAGATCCTTGAACTCCGGATTTTTCTCGACGACCAGATCCAGCGCGTAGAGCGATTCGTCCAACAGTTCCAAGGTGCGATCGCTGGCACCGAAGCCATGCTTGCGATACCGTCCCAGGACTTCATTGACCTTGATGACCTTGCCGCGCAGCGCAACCTCAATATAGAACTGCCAATCGCTGACCCAAGGCAGGCGTTCGTCGAAGCCGCCCTCGGGGATGGCCTCGGGACGGACCATGACCGACGAGGCGCCCGCGATACCGCCCTTCAGGATGATGTCGCGGTAGGACTGAATGTCTTCGCGGGCATGCTGGTCGGTTACGAAAATGGTCTCGTTCGACCTGGACTCGAAGATGTCGACTGGGTGATAGCACAGCGCAGCTTCAGGGTTCGAGCGGAATGCCTCGACTTGTTTCGAGACCTTGCCGGGCAGGAAGAGGTCGTCGCCACCCATGACGGCGATCAGGTCCCCGGTGCAGCCGAACAGGGCCACGTTGCTGTTTCCGGTAATCCCGAGGTTCGTTGGGTTGAGGATCGGCTTGACGCGCCCAGGATAGCGGGCGGCATACTCCTCAAGAATCCGGGGGGTATCATCGGTCGAAGCGTCGTCGGCGACGACAATCTCCAGCTGCGGATAGTCTTGCGACAGGATGCTGTCCAACGTCTCGCGGATGAAATGCGCCTGATTATATGTAATCACCATTACGGAAACCAGTGGTTCCGCCGGGAGTGGCTTGAAATTCGACGTCACGAGCGTTTCTTCAGGGAAAGGATGCGCCAAGGGCGCAGGACGACTACAGAGAATGCGAGCGCTGCCACTACGCTAAGTCCGCTGCGCATCCAGTCGACGAGAGTGGCATGCCAATTGAGCGCGATGGTCAGCACGACCGGGATGGCCGCAAAGAGGCACAGGAGATGGTTGCTCCTGAGATAAGGACCATATGCTCTTAATCGGGGAATGTACACCGCCACGAACAGCCAGTAGCCAGCGTAGGCGGCCAGGTAGACGATGCCGATATGCTCCGGCAGTGCCTGTCCGGTATCGCGGACCACCCAGATGCCGATCCAGAACAGTCCGTACCATAGCAGTTCACTGGCGAGAAAAAGCCGGCTGTGCCCGCGCGCCAGCAACGGCATCGCAAAAATAAAGCCCGCTACCTTCAAAAGGTCGGCAGCAAGCATCCAGCGAATGATAGAGGCTGCATCGCTGAACGCCGACGAGTAAAGGAGTTCGATCACGAGGCCGCGCGCGGCGATCATCACGCACACCAAGGGAACGAATGCTGCCAGAACGAGCTTCAGCACGGCCTGGAGCAGATTGCGTTCCTCTTCGATGGTGTTGCAGGCCGCCAGCTTGGGCAGATAGACATTCGAGAGCGCGCTCAGCAGCGTCAACACATACATCATGCAGATCGTCCAGGCGGCATCGAAGACGCCAGCTGCATCGAGCCCCAGACGCTGGATCAGCATGCGGCGGATCAGTAGTCCCGAGCCAGTAGCCAATGCAGCGCTGACCAGCGAGGATGTACCCACTTGCAGGAACTCGCGAGCCACGGTCCGGTCAAGCGCAGAAGTGGCAAGGTTCCGAGATGGCAGGAGGCCGCGTCGGCGGGCGGACTGCCATGCATAGGCCGCACCCACCAGGAGCGACATGCACAAGGCCATGGCGTTGACGAGGGTACGCCATTCAGCTGGCGCGAAGTAGCCGGAAGCGACGACCGCAAGCAGCGTACCGGCCGCTGCGATTTGCGTGCCTGCGATGCCACCATGACGACCGCCGCTTGCCTGCACGCCCATGAAGAAAAAGAACAGGATGCCGGCGACCGCCGCCCCGATGGCGATGGCCAAGTGTGCCGCTGCCCAGTGAATGCCAGGCAGCAACGTTTGCGCTCCGAACACGCACACGATCGCTAGGAGCATCGCAGTCAGAACGCAGCCCGCAGTGACCAGGCGTGCGAGTGTCCAGAAGCGGATCGGGTAGCTCGGCGTGCTGCGCGCCAAAGACTGCGTATACGCTGTTTGGCCCCCCCAAGACCCAATGGTGGTCGCGGTCTGCTGCACTTGTCGGAGCATGGAAAACACGGCGACGCCTGCGGGGCCCGTCTGGACGGCCATGATCTTCAATGCCAAGGCACCCAAGCCGAGCGACGTGATCGTGCCCAGCCCCGTGATCAGGAGTGCCTTAAAGATTTGCAGCATGCGGCTCAGCGGGCCGTGGCCCCAATTTCTACGACGGCGCGCTGTACAGCCTCAGCGATTTGCAGGACTTCCTGCTCTGTATGGACGGGCGAAAGCGGAAGGCTCAACGTCTGGGCGTGGATACGGTCCGAGATCGGCAGGTCCAGCTTGCCCAGCGCAGTAGCTGAGTAGGCGCCTTGACGGTGCGGCGAGGTCGGGTAGTGAATGGCCGTACCAATACCCATTGCGGAGAGTGCGGCTTGCAGCTGGTCCCGCGCCGGATGCCGGACGGTAAAAAGATGCCAGACGGGGTCGATACCCTGGGGCACTGCCTGCAGCGTCAGCGGCAGATTTGCCAATTCGCGGGTATAGATGGCGACCAGACGCTGGCGGATGGCGTTATCGGCATCCAGTTGGCGGAGTTTTACGCGGAGCAGAGCCGCTTGCACTTCATCCAGGCGCGCGTTGAAGCCGGCTGCTTCATGAACGTACTTCTTCTGCGATCCATAGTTCGACAGCATGCGGATGCGCTGTGCCAACTCCGGGTCGGACGTTGTCACTGCACCGCCGTCGCCGAGTGCCCCGAGGTTCTTGCCGGGATAGAAGCTGAAGGCCGCGGCATCCGCCAAGCTGCCCGTGCACTTACCGTGATAACGCGCGCCGTGCGATTGGGCAGCGTCTTCGATGACCTTGAGCCCCTGTGCGCTCGCGATCTCCAGGATCGGATCCATGTCGGCCGGTTGTCCATATAGGTGCACCGGAATGATTGCTCGGGTACGCGGGGTGATCGCGGCGGCGATCAGTCCAGGATCTAGATTGCACGTATCTTCACGTGGCTCGACAGGAACTGGCGTCGCTCCGGCAAAGGTCACGGCCAGCCAGGTCGCGATGAACGTGTTCGACGGAACAATGACCTCATCGCCGGGCCCGATCGACATTGCGCGCAGGATTAGGTGCAGCGCATCAAGGCCATTGCTCACGCCGATGCAATGTTGGGCATCGCAATAGGCGGCGAACTCAGCCTCGAACGCCTCGCACTGCTTGCCGTGGATGAACCAGCCTGCGTCGAGTACTTCGGTGAATGCAGCGAGAAGCTCCGCACGCTGTCGGTGATTGACGGCGCCAAGCTCTAGAAACGGGATAGTGGGTTGTGCCGTGTTCGTCATTGTGTTGCTCTTGCGGTCAGGGGCAGATATTTGGCGTAGCGCTCGCGCACCTGGAGATAATTGGTTTTAGGCAAGATGTAGAAACGGTCGAGCTCGGTCTCGGATTGGAGACGCGCGCCGAAGCGCTCGTGGAACTTCCAGACTTGGGTGTTGGCTTGCCGGACGTCGAAGTGCGCTTGTGCGAAACCCAGTTCCCCAAAGGCGTACTCGTAGACCAGCAGCGCCGACTCGACGGCTGCGTTTTGCGGACTGCCTTCGCGCAGAATCCAACTCCCCCAGCAGAAGCTGTCGCCTTGGCGGTCGTAGAGGCGCACGGTACCCAGGGGTTTGCCGGCTTTGTCTTCGATGATGAAGTAAGCCTGCCCGGCGCCCTGCTGGTACGCCTCCAGCCATGCTTCCTGCGCGGCGAGGTCACTATTGGTCTTCGACAGATGCTTGCTAAGCCGCTCGTTGGAGCGGAGTGCGAGAATAAATGCTGCATCGCGCACGGCAGCGTCGCGCAAATTGATCGAGCGGCCGATGATCTCCGGCTTGCGCAGGATGACTGGGCGATCGAACGCCTTGGCGAGCGCGTCGAATTCAGCTCGATCGCGGATATAGTCCGCCGGATCGTACATCTTGCTGGCCAGCACCAGCAGGACACAATCCTCGGAGAAGTCAAACATTTCCCGCCAGATCATCGGGCCGAGGTACAGGCCAAGATCCGGGCGATCGAGCGTCACTTCTTCCGTGTGAGTGCCGTCGTCGAGGAAGAACTTGCAGTGGCCTTGTACACACACTGCGATCTGTTCCAAGTCGGCGTGCGCGTGAAATCCCCGGCGCACACCATCGGCGGTGCCGAAGATGTAGTAAGCACGCGCGACGGGGAACGGCACGTTGGCGCCGTGTTCAAGCGCAATCAGCGAGCCCCGCGTATCTCCCTTGATGTCGAACTGAACTGTCCGGGCGTTAGGCAGCGCCGTCTGATGGAGTGTGGATTGCATGCTCGCGGCGGTGGGAGTCTAGGCAGTGATCGAGAGAGCGTTCCCAAGCTTCGGGAACCATGCCGAACATCGATTCGAGTTTGGCGAGTGACAGGCGGGAATTGGCGGGTCGGGCCGCCGGTGTTGGGTATTCCACGGCAGGAATCGGCTCGACGGCCACCCCGGTGATGCCTGAGCGTTGTAGGATGGCTTCGGCAAAGCCGTGCCAGCTTGTGCTGCCGCTACTGGTCAGGTGATAGACGCCACCGTGGGCTGTCCACCAGGCCGGATCAGCTTGCGCGCTGCCGCGTCCGCGGGCGATGACATGGGCGGTCAGGTCAGCAATGGAGCGTGACCACGTGGGCGCGCCGATTTGGTCAGAGACGACACGCAACTGCGGGCGCTCCTTGGCCAGCCGTTGAATCGTGACCAAAAAATTCTTGCCGCGCGCGCCGTATACCCAGCTGGTGCGAAAAACCAGGGCTGCCGGATTGGCGCCCAATGCGTTGTGCTCGCCCGCTAGCTTGGAGGCGCCGTAGACGTTCAGCGGATTGGTGGCGTCGGTTTCCGTGTAGGCACCATCTTTGCGGCCGTCGAACACGTAATCGGTTGAGTAGTGGATGAACACAGCTTGCGAGCGCTTGCACTCCTCAGCGAGGACACCCGGAAGGTCGGCGTTGAGCAGGAATGCCGCGTCCCGCTCCTGTTCCGCCTTGTCCACGGCAGTGTAGGCGGCAGCATTGACGACGATCGACGGCTCGATGCTGCGGATCAGCGCGCGCACTGCGTCCAGGCGGGACAGATCCACCACCGAGCGATCGACACTGATGATTTCCCCCAGTCCTTGCAGGCTGCGCAGCAGTTCCCAGCCAACTTGGCCGGTCGTGCCAGTCACGACGATGCGGGGACGCGAGTGCATGGTCATGCGAAGACCTCTGCGCCGGTAAACGCTGCCGCTGCTGCATCTTTGGCGGCTAGGATTGGCTCCGCGCCCGCCAGTGGCCAGTCGATGGCGATCGTCGGATCGTTCCATACAACGGACCGCTCGTGCTCCGGGTACCAATAATCGGTCGTCTTGTAGAGAAATTCGGCTGTCTCGCTCAAGACCAGAAAGCCGTGGGCGAAGCCCGGCGGAACCCAAAGTTGACGTTTATTCTCTGCCGAGAGACGGACGCCGGCCCATTTGCCGAAGGTCGACGAAGACTTGCGCAAATCGACAGCAACGTCAAAGACTTCCCCGGAAATCACGCGGACCAGCTTCCCCTGGGCATGCTCGATCTGATAGTGCATGCCACGCAGAACGCCCTTGCGGGACATCGAATGGTTGTCCTGCACGAAGGGCGTGCTGACACCGGTCACGGCTTCGAATTCCCGACCGTTGAAGCTCTCGAAAAAGAAGCCGCGGCTGTCACCGTAGACCTTGGGCTCGAGGATAAGCACGCCCGGGAGGGTGGTTTCTGTGACGTTGAGGTTCATCGAGGGACATCCTCCGCGACAAGCTGGCGGAGATAGGCGCCATAGCCGTTTTTGGCGAGCGGCGCGGCGAGTTTCTGGACTTGCTCTAGATCAATCCATTGCTGGCGGAACGCAATCTCTTCGGGGCAGGCAACCATCAAGCCCTGGCGGCGCTGCAGCGTTGCGATGAACGTCGCGGCCTCAATGAGCGAGTCGTGCGTGCCAGTGTCGAGCCATGCATAGCCGCGCCCCATGATCTCCACTTCCAGAGTGCCGCGCTCGAGATAGCGTTGATTGACTTCGGTGATCTCGAGTTCGCCGCGCGCGGACGGCTTGACGTCTGCAGCGATCTGGCAGACGTCCGAGTCATAAAAATACAGACCGGTGACCGCGTAATTCGAGCGCGGCTTGACGGGCTTCTCTTCCAGCGAGACCGCGCGCATGTCGCCGTCAAACTCGACCACGCCATAGCGCTCCGGGTCGTGGACATGGTATGCGAAGACGGTGGCGCCAGTGGTCTGCGCACTGGCCCGGCTCAACTGCTTCACCAGATCGTGGCCGTAGAAGATATTGTCCCCAAGGATGAGGGCAGAGGGATCGCCGTCGACAAAGTCTTTGCCGATGATGAAAGCCTGTGCGAGCCCGTCCGGGGATGGCTGGACTGCGTACTGCAGATTCAGCCCCCATTGGCTGCCGTCGCCCAGCATCTCGAAGAACCGCGGAGTGTCCTGCGGCGTTGAGATGATGAGAATGTCGCGAATACCCGCCAGCATGAGCGTGCTGAGTGGGTAATAAATCATCGGCTTGTCGTATACCGGAAGCAACTGCTTCGACACCGAGTGGGTGATCGGATACAGTCGTGTCCCCGAGCCGCCTGCGAGGATGATGCCTTTGCGTGCCATGGAAAGTCCGATTGGTTAGCGGCGACTGCCGTAGTTCACGTCGACCCACTCCCGATAGGCCCCAGACATCACATCCGCAACCCATTCCTGATTCTCGAGGTACCACTCGACGGTTTTGCGCAGGCCAGTCTCGAACGTTTCTGCCGGTTTCCAATTCAACTCACGCTCGAGTTTTCGTGCGTCGATCGCGTAGCGTCGGTCATGGCCGGGGCGGTCTCTTACGAAAGTAATTTGTTCGCGATATGAGCCGTGGGCGCGCGGTTTAAGGGTATCGAGCAGGTCACAAAGCGTATGAACGACTTCAAGATTGTTCTTCTCATTCCAGCCGCCCACGTTGTAGACCTCGCCGACCGTGCCCGCTTCCAGCACGCGTCGGATCGCGGCACAGTGGTCGCCGACGTAGAGCCAATCCCGTACGTTTAGACCATCGCCATACACGGGCAGGGGCTTGCCCGCCAACGCATTGGCGATCATGAGAGGGATGAGCTTCTCGGGGAAGTGATACGGGCCGTAGTTATTCGAGCAGTTGGTCGTAAGAACCGGCAGCCCATAAGTATGGAAGTACGCGCGAACCAAATGGTCCGAGCCCGCTTTCGAAGCCGAATAGGGGCTGTTGGGGGCGTAGGGTGTGGTTTCCGTAAAGGGGGCGTCGTCCGGCCCCAGGGAGCCATAGACCTCATCCGTGGAAACGTGATGGAAGCGGAAATTTGCGCGTGCCGCGCCCTCCAGCCGGTTCCAGTAGGCGCGCGCAGCTTCCAGCAGCGTGAACGTTCCGAACACGTTCGTTTGCACGAAATCCGCCGGGCCGTGGATTGACCGGTCCACGTGGCTTTCTGCCGCAAAATGCACGATCGCCCGTGGTGCGTGCCGGGTCAGCAGCTCGTCCATCGACGCGCGATCACAAATGTCCGCGCGCACGAACGTATGCCGGGCATCTCCCTCCAGCGACGCTAGGGTCTTCAGATTGCCGGCATAGGTCAGTTTGTCGACATTGACCACCGGCTCATCGGAACCACGCAGCCAGTCCAGAACGAAGTTGGCGCCGATAAATCCAGCACCGCCTGTAATCAAAATCATGCGATTGTCGGGTGAACGTTGCGCGCAGAGGCTGAAGTCAAAGAATGGCTGCGCAGTGGGGGAAGAGTCGGACGGCTCATACAAGCCAGCCGAGTATTATAAAGGGTCAAAGGTTAGAATCCGAAACCACTTGTAACATTCCGCACACTGTATGTCTTTACAGGTGCTGAGAACTCATGACCCAACTGAACCCCACCATCTTCAAAGCCTACGACATCCGCGGCATCGTCGAAAAAACAGTCGATGCGGAAACCGCACGTCTCATCGGCCGCGCTTTCGGCTCCGCAGCACGCGCCAAGGGCGAATCCGCCGTCGTCATCGGCCGTGACGGTCGCCTGTCCGGCCCTAATCTGCTCGCAGCGCTGGCAGACGGCCTGCGCGCGAGCGGCGTCGATGTGATCGATCTGGGCCTCGTGGCCACGCCGATGGTGTACTTCGGCACGAACATCGAGCTGGCTGGCCGTCGCGCCACGTCGGGCGTGATGGTCACGGGCAGCCACAATCCGCCCGACTACAACGGCTTCAAGATGGTGCTGGCTAGCCAGGCCATCTACGGCGAACAGATTCAAGCTCTGCGCACGCGCATCGAGCAGGGCGATTTCACTGAAGGCGCGGGCGCGTACGTACAGGTGGACATCCGCCAGCAATACATCGACCGAATTATCTCGGATGTCAAGGTGAGCCGCCCGATGAAGATTGCCGTGGACTGCGGCAACGGCGTGGCAGGCGCTTTTGCGCCGGAGTTGTTCCGCGCGATGGGCTGCGAGGTGACGGAGTTGTTCTGCGAGGTGGATGGCCATTTCCCGAATCACCATCCGGACCCGGCCCACGTCGAGAACCTGCAGGACCTCGTGCGCACGCTGCAGACCACGGATTGCGAACTCGGCCTCGCGTTCGATGGCGACGGCGACCGCCTGGGCGTGGTGACCAAGGACGGTCAGGTCATTTTCCCTGACCGCCAGTTGATGCTGTTCGCGCAGGAAGTCCTGTCGCGTAACCCGGGCGGCGAAATCATCTTCGACGTGAAGTGCACGGGCAAGCTGGCGCCGTTCATCCGTGAGCACGGCGGCAAGGCCACGATGTGGAAGACGGGCCATTCGCTCGTCAAGGCCAAGCTGAAGGAAACGGGCGCTCCGCTGGCCGGCGAGATGAGCGGCCACATTTTCTTCAAGGACCGTTGGTACGGTTTCGATGACGGTCTGTACACGGGCGCGCGCCTGCTAGAGATCGTCTCGCGTCTGGCCGACCCGAGCGCTACGCTCAACGCGCTGCCGAACTCGCACTGCACGCCAGAGCTGCAGCTGAAGTGTGCCGAGGGTGAATCGTTCGAGCTGCTCGACAAGATCAAGGCCAATGCCACGTTTACCGGCGCGAAGGAAGTCAACCGCATCGATGGCGTGCGCGTGGAATACGAAGATGGCTTCGGCTTGGCGCGTCCGTCCAACACCACGCCGGTGGTGGTGATGCGCTTCGAGGCCGACAACGATGCCGCGATGACGCGTATTCAGGGCGAATTCCGCCGCGTGATCCTGGCCGAAAAGCCGGACGCGCAACTGCCGTTCTGACCGCACGGTTCGCACTCATGAAGTTGGGGGAAGGGATGACGGCATGCGCGTGCTGATCGTCAAGGTTTCGTCGCTTGGCGATGTGGTGCATTGCACGCCGGTCGTGGCCGATATCCTGCGTGCGTATCCGGATGCCGAGATCGACTGGGTGGTCGAGGAGGGTTTCGCCGGCATCGTCCGTATCGTGCGCGGTGTGCAGGGCGTGATTCCGTTCGCGCTGCGGCGTTGGCGCAAGTCGCTCGGCTCCGGCAGGACTTGGGGCGAGGTGGCGGCGTTCCGTCGCGCGTTGCGATCCAAGTCGTACGACGCGGTGCTCGACACGCAAGGCCTGATCAAAACGGCGCTCGTTGCGGCGCAGGCCAAGCTGGTGCCGGGTGGTTTCGTGGCGGGCTTCGGCAATCGGACGGAAGGCGCCGGCTATGAGCCGCTTGCCAAGCTGTTCTACCAACGCAAGGTCGAAATGGAACCGCACATCCACGTGGTCGAGCGCTCGCGCCGCATGGTGGCGGAAGCGCTCGGTTACGCGCTGCCTGACGCCATCGACTTCGGTTTGCAGCCGCCCGCCGACTTGCCCTTCAATCTGCCACGTCCGTACGTGGCGCTGGTGCATGCGACTTCGCGCGCCGACAAAGGGTGGCCGCTCGAGGCGTGGGTGGATGTGGCACGCGCGCTGCTTGCCCGCGACTACGCCATCGCCCTGCCGTGGGGCAGCGAGACCGAGCGACGCACGAGTGAATCCATCCGCGAGGCTATCGTCGCGGCGGTGCCGGGTACGGTCGGACGCGTGGTGATTCCGCCGCGCATGTCGCTTCCCGATGTGACGGCATTTCTCGCTCATGCGACTGCGGTGGTGGGTGTGGACACCGGCCTCGTGCACATTGCGGCCGCGCTGTGCAAGCCGACCGTGGCGCTCTACAACTTCACCACGTCCTGGCGCACGGGGGGGTACTGGACGCCCAACGTGCACGACCTCGGCAGCGCCGAGGCCCATCCCACCAGCGCGCAGGCGCTCGATGCGCTGCGTGCGCTGGGTGTGCTCTGATGCTGCGCGTTCTATATCGCTGGTTGTGGCGCATTGCGCTGCCGTTCGCATTGCTGCGCCTGTGGTGGCGCGGCCGCAAGGAGCCCGGTTATCGACAGCATGTCGGCGAGCGGCTTGGCTTCTATCCGCCGCGCCCGAATCCTGACCGTCCGTTGCTGTGGGTGCACGCCGTGTCCGTTGGCGAGACGCGCGCCGCGCAGCCGCTGATTGATGCCCTGTTGGCGCGCTTTCCGCACCACGCTGTCCTGCTGACGCACATGACGCCGACGGGCCGCCGCACGGGCGCTCAATTCGCGGCACAACGCAACCGCCGCGTCATCCAGGCGTATCTTCCGTACGATTTGCCGAGCGCAGTCGATCGGTTTCTGCGGCATTTCCAACCGCGCCTTGGCCTGCTGATGGAGACCGAGATCTGGCCGGTGCTGATCGAGCGCGCCTATACGGCCGGTGTGCCGATGGTGCTCGTCAACGGGCGCCTGTCTGCGCGCAGTCACCAGCGTACCGCGCGCCTGGGTGACGCGGCGCGCCAGACGTACGCGCAGCTCGCCGCCGTGCTGGCCCAGACGCCCGACGACGCCGATCGCTACCGCTCGCTCGGCGTGCCGCGCGTGCGGGTGACCGGCAACCTGAAGTTCGACATCACGCCGCATGTGGACCAGATCATGGCCGGACGTGCGTTGCACGACGCGCTACGTGGCCGATCGGTATGGGTGGCCGCCAGCACGCGCGAGGGCGAAGAAGCGTTGCTGCTTGACGCGTGGCAGGCGCATCGCGCGCAGCATGTCGGGCGCCGGCATGCGTTGCTGATTCTTGTGCCGCGTCACCCGCAGCGTTTTCATGAAGTGGCCCAGGCTGCCGAACGCGCGGGCTTGCGTGTCGTGCGTCGCAGTGCGTTGTCGGTGTCTGCAGCAGGCGTGACGGAGTCCGATCAACTTGCCGACGCCGACGTTTTGCTCGGGGACTCGATGGGCGAGATGGCACTGTATTACGCGGCTGGCGAAGTGGCGTTCATCGGCGGCAGCCTGCTTCCGCTCGGGGGGCAGAATTTGATCGAGGCCTGCGCGGTCGGCACACCCGTGGTCATCGGCCCGCATACCTTTAACTTCGCGCAGGCGACTCGCGATGCAGTTGCCGCGGGTGCGTGCGAGCAGGTAGGAGATGCCGCTGCGGCGATACGTGTGATCGACGCGTGGCTGTCCGATGCCGATGCGCGCGAAGCCGCATCACGTGCCGCGCTGGCGTTTGCCGCCACACACGGCGGTGCGACGGCGCGCACGGTGGAGGCGGTGGCATCCCTGGTCTTGCCAACGCTGTAACGCTGTGTACGTCCGGCACGAAACGTGCGAACTCATGGCGAGCCGGGCAGACTAATGACTCTTCGTGTAGTTTGCATTCCGTCACCGTTCACGATCTGTTCATGTCCCAACCGAATCGACCCAAGCCGAGCCTGCTGCAAACGCCGCGCCGCGTGGTGCTGACCGCCGTGGCGCTGGCCGCAATGACCGCCGCCACCATCATCGGTGCCGGCTGCATGACGCCAACGCCTTCATCGTCGCCCGCTGCAGCCGCCCCCGCTGCCGCGTCAGCGTCCGCCGCTGCAACCAAACAGACTCCTGCCAACGCCGCACCCAATACGGGCCAGGCGTCGCTCGCCCAAGCGCAGGGCGAAGGCCGCTCGCGGTTCGTGCTCGTGCGCTGGCAAGAGTCGGGCGCTGCGCCCAAGGAATTGCCCTCCGCCGAAGGCGACGATACTGACCCGGCTGCGCAGCCGATTTCCATCGAATTCAGTGGCGGCCTGGAGGCGGCCAACGGCGTGGTGTCCGGCTACTCGGGCTGCAATCGCTTCTCGGGGCCGTATGAGAAGCTCGCCTCGGGCATGCGCTTCGGCAACCTGGTGTCGACGCGCATGGCGTGCGACCCGGCGCGTACGGAGCTGGAGACAGCGTTCCTGGAGGCGCTCAAATCGCCCTTGGCGACCGTCGGTATGCAGCCTTCGGCCAGCGGCACGCAGGGCCGCCAGGTTATCTGGAAAACGACCAGCGGCGCGCTGCTGCAGTTTGCCGAGCGCCCGCTGCCGCCGCGCGGCCAGACACATTGATCAGCGTTTGGCCGATTTGCCCGTTGGTTTCGCCGATTCAAGTTTGGTGCTTGCCGGCGGCAACGCAGTGATATCGCTCGAACCGTTGGCCGTGAGCAGCGTGTTCACCTGGATCACGTCTCCCTCAGTCAACGAGCCGGCTGCAGACTTCAGCCGCAGCCCGTTGACGATGGTGTCATAACGCGCGCGTGCCAGATCGCGCCGCGCCTGAAACAGCTGCGCCTGCGAATTCAGCACGTCGGTGCCGATGCGCACGCCCACACCGTAGGCGAGCTGGTTGGAGTCGTACGCTGTACGTGCCGACAGCTCGGCCGCTTCCAGTGCCTTGACCTGCGCCAATCCGGCAATCACGCCGATATAGGCTTGCCGTGCGCCTTGTTCGGCAGAGCGCCGGGCAAATTCAAGATCGTTTGCGGCCTTGGTTTCCAGCGCGATGTTTTCACGCACGCGCGACTGGATCGCACCGCCTGCAAAGATCGGGATCGACACCTGCACGCCAATCTGTGAACTGTCGAAGCGCGCGCCGCCGGGCAGCGACGGCAGGTATTGGTTGCCGCTGGCATTGGTGTGGCCGGTCTGCGCCACGAGGTCGACCGAAGGCAGATGGCCCGCGGTGGCCTTCTTCACATCGCGCTCTGCACTTTGCAGGTTGTATTGCGCCAGTGCCACCTGCAGGTTGCTGCTGCGCGCCTGTTCCACCCAGGGTTCTGCTGAAGCCGGTTCCGGCTGGGGGATCGTGACGCCCGTGCGCACGCCGGCCAGCGTGCCAACGGGCTCCCCGATGATCTGCTTGAGCGCCGATTGCTTGATCTCAAAGTCGCTGCGTGCTGCGATGACGCTGGCGTCGATCGCGTCGCGGCGGGCCTGTGCGTCGTTCGCGTCGGTGATGTTGGCGTTGCCGACGTCGAAGTTGCGGCGAGCCTGTTCGTACTGCTGCTGGATCGCATCGCGCTGCGCGGTGGCGAGCTGCAGCGTGTCCTGCGCGTTGAGCACGTCAAAGTAGGCCCGCGCCGTGCGTGTGATGAGGTCGAGCTGCGCCTGCGCGAGCGAAGCCTCGGCGGCCTGCGCGGCAATCTCGCCTTGCTTGTAGGTTTCCCAGCGGTCCCAGCGGAAGAGCGGCTGCGACAGTGACAGCGTCCAGCCCGTCGAAGAGAACGTCTTGTTGAATTCGGCCGGAGCGGTTTGATCGAAGATGATGCGCGTGGAGCTCCAGGCGCCGCCGATCTGCGGTAGCAAACCAGCGCGGCCTTGCGTGAGCTTCTCGCGTTGCGCCAGCGACTGCGCGCGCGCCGATGCGAATTGCGGATCGTTGGCCAGCGCGGCGCGGTAGGCGGAGAGGAGGTCGGTTGCAGCGGCCGTGTTCGGTTGGGTCTGCGCCCACGCGAACATCGGCATCATCGAACAGCACAGCACAACAAGCGAACCGCGCGCGGCCATCCGCGTGCGGCTACTGCGAGCAACAGTCATAAAGCCCCCGAGCGAGGAGGAAACGTTCGCGTTCGGAAGGCAGCGCGGGCGCGTCAGGCCCTGTTCAGTGCCTGTGGAGCGTGAACAGGGCTTTGCCCGGCGGCGGCTTCCCCAATCAGTACGTCGCCATCTGCGGGTCCACCTGGTGAGCCCAGGCGTGGACGCCGCCTTGCAGGTTGTAGACACGCGCGGCATCAAAGCCGCCTTGCGTGATCAGATACTGCGCAACCTGCGCACTGCGTCCGCCGTGGTGGCAGATGCAGACGATGTCTTGGTCAGCATTCAGCTCGCTGGCACGCCCCGGGATCTGGTCCATCGGAATGTGCGTGATGCCAGGAATGGCACAGATTTCCACCTCCTCCGTCCAGCGCACGTCGAGCAGGACGGGCTTCGCGCGCGATGCGTCGGCGAGCCATTGGGCGAGGGCGGTGGGAGCGAGCTGCTGCATGATGATTGGGGGCCGAGAGGGATCAGAAGCGGAAGGACGACGGCGCGGGAACACCCACCAGCGGCGTCACATACGTCTCGAACAGGTTGCGCGTCTGATATTCGGTGTTGGAGATGCGCGTGATGAGCTGCGCTTCCATGACCGGCGCGCCGCCCACGAAGATCGACAGGCGGCCACCCACCTTGAGCTGATTGAGCAGCGCTTCCGGCACGGCGGGCACCGAGCCCGACACGCAGATGACGTCATACAGGCCGTCGCCCCAGCCTTGCGCGCCGCTGGCCTCGACCACGTCGACGTTAGTGACGCTATTGCGCGAGAGATTGTCACGGGCGAAGGCGACGAGTTCCGGCACGATGTCGAGCGTGGTGACCTGGCGGCCGCGATGGGCCAGCAGGGCGGCCATATAGCCGGAGCCCGCGCCGACTTCCAGCACGTCTTCGTGCTTGCGCACGGCCAGCTCTTGCAGCACGCGGGCTTCGACGCGCGGAGCCAGCATGTTCTGGCCGCTGGCCAGCGGGATTTCCATGTCGACGAAGGCCAGCGCGCGATATGCCTCGGGCACGTAGTGTTCGCGCTTGACGACGCTGAGCAGGTCGAGAACGTCGGTATCGAGCACGTCCCAAGGACGGATTTGCTGCTCGATCATGTTGAACCGGGATTTTTCGATGTCCATGGGCATGCCTTCCACGCGGAGCGAGTGATGCGAATGAGGGTTTGACGACAAACCCGGCATTTTAGCAAGTCCGGAAGACATTCCGGCAGACGTTGTCATGACGAGGCGCCTTCGTCGGGGTTGTTGGCCCGCTCCGGGAGTGTGCGCCACGGCTGCGCTGTGAGGGCAGGTGGAGGTGGAATCAATGCGCCCGTCGCTGGATTGCGCAGCACGCCGTGCAGCAGCAGCGACACGACGTGGGTGATGAACGCCTTCGGTTCCAGCTCCCGGTGCGAGCACGGGCCGAACGAGTGCTTCCACATCATCAGGAAGATCATCGGCGCGACCATGGTCAGCGTGGTGAGATCGATGTTGACATCGCGGAATTCGCCGCGGGCCATGCCGCGTTCGAGGATGCGCGCGAACAGGCGGTCGCAGCGCTCGATGACTTCTTCGTGGTAGTACTGCGCCAGGTCAGGAAAGTTGCCCGACTCGGCCATCAGCAGCTTGGTGAGGCCCGAAGCCGGTGATTCGCCGATGAGCTCCCACCAGCCCATCAGGATCTCGTGCAGCAGCGCTTCGCTGGAGCCTTCAAAGCTGTCGATCAGGGCTTCGCCCTCGGCCAGCGCGGGCACCAAGTTTTCCTGCACCACAGCCTTGAACAGTTCTTCCTTGTTGGCGAAATACAGGTAGACCGTGCCCTTGGATACGCCGGCGGCCGAGGCCACGTCTTCCAGCCGCGTGGCCGCGTAGCCGCGCGCCACGAACAGGTTCAGCGCGGCGGCGACCAGTTCTTGCGGGCGGGCCTCTTTGCGGCGCGTCCAACGTTTGGAGGAAGACTCGGAATCTTGATCAGTCACGGCGGTAGGGTGTCAGCCAGCACACGAGGTCACTGACTCACAGATAACTTACTTTTCGGTCATTAATGTACGCATGCGGCAAGGGTGGGTCAAGCGGCTTCGGCATTGTCAATCAGACTGGGCCGCGATTGTGCTGGTGCACAATAGCGGTTTCCGCCCTGATTTCATGCACTCGGACAGCATGGACTGTCGACCTCATTGCGGCGCGTGCTGCATCGCGCCTTCCATTTCCAGCCCCATTCCTGGCATGCCGAACGGCAAGCCGGCCGGCGTGCGCTGTGCGCAACTGGATGAGGCCAACGGCTGTCGTATCTTCGGCCAGCCGGAACGTCCGGCGGTCTGCAGCAGCCTGCAGCCGGAGCCCGACATGTGCGGAGGCTCGGCCACGCATGCCATGCAGTTCCTGACCCGACTTGAAATCGCTACCGCAGCGCACTGAATTGTCATGACCGATTCCACGAAACCCGCTGTCCGTTCCAACCGCTTCCGCTGGTGGTCGGGTGCGGCCGCTGTTGCCGTGGCCATTGCCGTCACGCTCGTGGCTTGCATGCCGACCGGCTGGACCGGTGACGGCTACATCTTTTCCCGCGGCCAGATGCAGGACGCGCTTGCGCGCAAGTTTCCGTTCCAGCGGCGCTTTCTCGGCTTCTTTAACGTGACGCTGTCGAACCCGCAGGTGTCGCTCGACCCCGCGCGCAACCGCATCGCCATCCAGGCAGATGCCGTGGTGGAAAGCGGCCTGTTCCGCCAGCCGCTGACAGGGCCGCTGGCCGTCTCCAGCGGCTTGCATTACGACCCGCCCACGCATTCGATCCGACTGAATCAGCCCAGTGTTGATCGCTTCGATCTGCAGAACGTGCCCGGGGGCATCGGCCCGCAGATCAGTTCGATCGGTTCTTTGATTGCCGGGCAGTTGCTCAACGACTATGCGGTCTATACGTTCAAGCCCGAACAGCTGAAAGTGGCTGGCATTGCCGTGGAGCCCGGTACAATCACGGTTTTGCCCGAAGGCGTGCACGTCCAGGCCAAGCGGCCCTGAGTTCTGCTGCACGTCCAGCGCTTCGTTTTCCTCTTCCTTCTTTGCTTACTGCATGGATATCGCACTCGCCATCAAAGCGCTGATTCTCGGCATCGTCGAAGGCCTGACCGAGTTCCTCCCCATTTCCAGCACCGGCCATCTGATCCTCGCTGGCCAGCTGCTCGACTTCAATGACGAGAAGGGCAAGATCTTCGAGATCGTGATCCAGTTCGGCGCCATCCTGGCGGTGTGCTGGGAGTTCCGTCACAAGATCATCGACGTGATCAAGGGGCTGCCGAATGATCCGCGTCAGCAGCGCTTTGCGATCAACGTGATTGTGGCGACGATTCCTGCGATCACGCTTGCGCTAATCTTCGGCAAGGCCATCAAGGCGCATCTGTTCAACCCGATCGTGGTGGCGTCGGCGTTCATCCTCGGCGGCTTCGTGATCCTGTGGGCCGAATGGCGCGAACGCCATCGCGGCGAGACGCACGACCCGCGCGCCAATGCACTGCTCGAAGCCGCCAAGGCTGGCGCGCCACGCATTGAAACGCTGGATGACCTGCGCATCTCCGATGCCATCAAGGTGGGTATCGCACAGTGCTTCGCGCTGATTCCGGGCACGTCGCGTTCGGGCTCGACCATCATCGGCGGCCTGTTGTTCGGCCTGTCGCGCAAGGTGGCGACGGAGTTTTCATTCTTCCTGGCGATTCCCGTGATTTTTGGCGCGACGGTGTACGAGCTGTACAAATCGCGCGCGCTGCTGTCGGCGGATGATCTGTCGATCTTCGCAGTGGGTTTTGTGGCCGCATTCATCTCGGCGTTCTTCTGTGTGCGCTGGCTGCTGAAGTTCATTGCCACGCACGATTTCCGCGGCTTTGCGTGGTACCGGATCATCTTCGGCATCATTGTTCTGGCGACCGCTTATACGCACCTCATCGCCTGGCAGGCCTGAGCCACGGGCAAGCATTTCCCTTCTTCGGTGCGAGGCTTTCGCACCGTCTGCACGATCGGGCGGATTCGGACACACTGGCGGTTTCTTTAGCCAGCCGCTGATTGCCGAATCTCCCGATCATGAGTGCTCTCTTCCAGCCTTTCTCCCTGCGCGGTCTCACGCTTGAGAACCGCATCGTCATTTCGCCGATGTGCCAGTACTCGGCCGACAACGGCCAAGCCACGGCGTGGCACCACACGCATCTGGGCAGCCTGTCCCTTTCGGGCGCCGGATTGCTGATGATCGAAGCGACCGCGGTGTCGCCAGAAGGCCGCATCACCAACGGCTGCCTGGGTTTGTGGGACGACGCGACCGAAGCCGCGCTTGAGCGCACGCTGGCTGCCATTCGCCAGAATGCGCTGGTGCCGATCGGCATGCAGATCGCGCACGCGGGCCGCAAGGCTTCGAGCGCCCGGCCTTGGGAAGGCGGCGCATTGCTGGCGCTCGATGCCGGCGGCTGGGAAACGATGGGTCCCTCCCCGCTGCCACAGCGCCCTGAAGAGCGTGCTCCGCGCGAAATGACCGATGCGGACCTCGCCCGCGTGCGCGATCAATTTGTCGATACCGCGCGTCGGGCTGTGCGCTTGGGCCTATCGGCCATCGAACTGCATGCCGCACACGGCTATCTGCTGCACGAATTCCTGTCGCCGATCGCCAATCAGCGCACCGATGCCTACGGCGGTTCGCGTGAGAACCGCATGCGTTATCCGCTGGAGATTTTTGATGCGGTGCGCGCCGTGGTGCCGGACAACATTCCGGTTGGCGTGCGCGTGTCGGCCACCGATTGGGTGGAGGGCGGATGGGCGCCGGAGGATTCGGTGGTATTTGCGCAGGCACTGCGTGCGCGCGGCTGTGATTGGATCGATGCTTCGTCGGGCGGTGTGTCGCCGCTGCAGCAGATTCCGCTGTCGACCGGCTACCAGGTGCCGTTTGCCGAGAAGATCCGAAACGAGGCGGACATTCCGACCATCGCCGTCGGCCTCATCAACGAGGCGCATGAGGCGGAGGCCATCGTTGCGCAAGGGCGTGCGGATTTGGTCGCCGTGGGCCGGGCCTTCCTCTACAACCCGCACTGGGCCTGGGCGGCGGCCGCTGAGTTGGGCGCGACGGTCAAGGCGCCGCCGCAATACTGGCGCGCTTTCCCGCGCCACGCCAAGAACCTCTTCGGCGATACGCATTTCGGCGCACGCTGACTCGCGCGAGCGTGCGCGGACGTGGCTAGCCGCGCTTGCGGAAGACCACGTCCCACACGCCGTGCCCGAGGCGCAGGCCGCGTTTCTCGAACTTGGTGACAGGGCGGTAGTCGGGGCGCGGTGCAAAGCCGTCGGCGGTGTTTTCCAGCGTCGGCTCGGAGGACAGCACCTCCAGCATCTGGTGGGCGTATTCCTCCCAGTCCGTCGCGCAGTGCAGATAGCCGCCCGGTTTCAGGTGCGCCGCCAGACGTGCGACAAACGGGCTCTGGATCAGGCGCCGCTTGTTGTGGCGCTTCTTGTGCCACGGGTCGGGGAAGAACACGTGGATGCCATCCAGCGTACCCTCCGGAATCATCTGCGCCAGCACTTCCACCGCATCGTGCGAAACGATACGGATGTTGCCGATTTCGCGTTCGCCGATCAGCTTGAGCAGCGCTCCAACGCCCGGCTCATGCACCTCGACGCCTAGAAAATCGTCGTCCGGGCGCAATTGCGCGATGTGCGCGGTGGTTTCACCCATGCCGAAGCCGATCTCGAAGATGCGCTTGGCGCCAGCGCGGCCGAAGGCGGCGTCCCAGTCCAGCGGCTCTGTGGTGTAGGGCAATTGGAAGCGCGGACCGAGTTCATCGATGGCACGCTGCTGGCCGGTCGACGTACGGCCGGCGCGGCGCACGAACGAGCGGATGCGACGCGGGTGGCCGGTTTCCGCACCGCTTTCGGCGCTCTCTGCGGTATTGGTGTCTTGCGATTCCGGCGTGATGTCGTCGGGGCCGGTGCCCGGCTGTTCGATGGGCTGCATGGAGATCCCGTGCCGGTTGCCCGTCGATGGAGCGACGGGCGCGCAGGCAACAAAAAAGCCGCCGAGGGCGGCTTCAGACTGTTCGGTGGAGCGGGCGATGGGAATCGAACCCACGGCTCTAGCTTGGGAAGCTAGGGTATTACCATTATACGACGCCCGCGTAGACTGCTATTTTACCCGGCTTTGCCTGAGCTTCGCAAACAGCGCCTGTGGCGGCTTCAGCGCCGCAGCGCCATCGCCTGCATTGCCGCATCCACGAACTTTGCCGCGGCCTGCTCGCCAGCCGTCGGGGCGGCAGCCTTGGCGCACGCGGCAACCACGTCGCACAGCGACTGCGGGTCTTCCTTGCAGGCACGCAGCAGCGGCATGGCGGCGCCCGCGGCCGAGCCGAAGTGCTGCACCGCCAAACGCATCAACTCGACCTTGACCACGTTGGGCAACACGTCGGCCAACTCCGGCGGGACGGCTGGCTGCGGCGTAGAAGAAGCCCGGACGGGCGCCGCCCGCGGCCTGTTTGCGTCATTGGCCGCAGGCTCGTCGATGGGCGCCGCCACCGCTTGCAGGCCGAGCGTCATGCCGGTCAACGGCGGCAGTTTGTCGTAGATGAGCGACAGGGCGGCAGGTGCGCCGTGCCCGTCATCGTCCAGCAAGGGACGGTTGAAGTGCGTGATGGGGTCGAACGGTTCTGCAGCCGGTGCGTTGTCATGCGAGATACCAGGCAGCACGTCGACCATGCCGGCCCGTTGCAACCCTAGCAGCAGTTCGTCGAAGTCCGGCCAGTCGCTCAGCAGTTGATGCAGTTGCCCCACCGTGCGGGCACCGTCGATGAGGATGAGCAGATGGCGCTGGCGCATCTGCATGTCGTGGCGGCGCTGGGCCAAGGCTTCGCGGCCGTCCTCCGTCTTGATCAGGACGTTCGTCGTTGCAAGCATGGTGACTCCCCGTTAAGCAACTCGCCCGGCATCTTGATGTGCCGGTGCAAGCTGTACGTTAGTCATCACACCCGGTCCCTGCCATCGTTCGATTGGCGGAGATTGTGAAACCAGAGACCAACGATCGGTCTAGCTCCGCCACGATTCCAATGCGGGCGCGGGCTCGCCGTGCGCGCTGCTTTGCCGGGCCAGCGACCCGGCGTAGGTCGCGTACCACGCAAGCACCTCCGGGTTTGCCATTGCATCGGGGTTGGCGACGCGCTCGATTGGTGCGCCAAGCAGCAGTTTCTTGATGGGCACTTCCATCTTCTTGCCCGACAGCGTGCGCGGCACGCCGGGTGCCTGTACGACCACGTTGGGCACATGCCGGGCCGACAGCCCTGCCTTGATGCGTGCATTGATCGTGCTGCGCAGCGTGTCGTCGAGCGTCGCGCCTTCGCGCAGCACGACGAACAGTGGCATGAACGATTCGCGGCCGAGGAATTCCAGATCGACGACAAGGCTGTCGAGCACTTCCGGCAGATCTTCCACTACGCGGTACAGCTCGGCTGTGCCCATGCGGATACCGTGGCGGTTGATCGTGGCATCCGACCGGCCGTAGATGATGGCGCCGCCGCGTGGCGTGATCTTGATCCAGTCGCCGTGGCGCCATTGGCCGGGGTACATGTCGAAGTAGCTGTCGCGGTAGCGGCTGCCGTCGCTGTCGCCCCAGAAGAAGAGCGGCATCGACGGAATGGGCGCGGTGCAGACCAGCTCGCCTACCGCGTCGATGAGCGGTCGGCCAGCCTCGTCCAGTGCTTCCACACGCGAGCCGAGGTTGCGGCATTGCATCTCACCCGCATAGACGGGCAGTGTTGCGACGCCGCCCACGAAGCAGCCAGCGAAGTCGGTGCCGCCGGAAATGGGGTTGAGCCAGACGTCGGCTTTGACGTGGCGGTAGATCCAGTCGTACGCCTCGGCCGAGAGCGGCGAGCCGGTCGAGCCGACCGCACGCAGTCTCGACAGGTCGAAATCGCGCCCGGGCTCGATGCCGGCCTTCAGGCAATTGGCGAAGAACGCCGCGCCGGCGCCAAAGAAGGTCACGCCCGCATCCTGTGCGAAGCGCCACAGCGTATTGAGATCGGGCGTGCCGGGGTTGCCGTCGTAGATGGCGAGCGTGACGCCGCCGAGTAAGCCGCTCGCTTGCGAATTCCACATGACCCAGCCGGTGCTGCTGTACCAGTGGTAGACGTCGTCGGGGCCAAGGTCGAGATGCAGCGCGCCCATCATCGTCTGCACCAGCAGCAGGCCGCCATGGCCGTGCACGATCGGCTTGGGCATGCCGGTGGTGCCGGACGAATAGAGAATCCACAGCGGGTGGTCGGCGGCGACGGGTGTGACGACGAGTGGTACGTCGTTCGCAGTCAGGTCGCGCCAGTCGCGGGCCTCCGGGAAGCGCGCGCGGTTGACCTCGCCAAGCAACTGCGGCACGAGCACGAGGTGTTCGATAGTTGGCAGCGCGGCGACCATCTCTGCGACGATGTCGGTGCGGTCGAACGCGCGGCCGCCGTAGTGATAGCCGTCCACCGCGATCAGCACTTTGGGCTCGATCTGCCGGAAGCGGTCGGTCACGGCCACCTGGCCCATGTCGGGCGCACAGACAGACCAGATGGCCCCGACGCTGGCCGTGGCGAGAAACGCCACGATCGCGTCCGGCGTGTTCGACAGATATGCGGCGACGCGGTCGCCCGGCACCACGCCCATCTTGCGCAGCGCATCCGCCAGCGAGGCAACGCGTTGGCGCAGTTCGCGCCATGACAAGTCGGCGAGCGGCTTGGTCTCGCTGGCGTATCGGATGGCGGTGCGGTCGGGGCTGCCGCCTTCTTCCACATGGCGCATGACCTGATCGACGTAATTGAGCTTCGCGCCGACCAGCCATTGCGCGCCGGGCATGGTGCGGTCGCCCAGCATCTGCGTGAAGGGTGTCGAGGCGCGCAGGTCAAGGTAGTCCCAGACGGACGTCCAGAACGCCTCGAGTTCAGTGGTCGACCATTCCCAGAGTCGTGCGTAGCCCTCGGGCGTGGTCGCCGAAAAGCGCAGCCCGCGTTCGCGCGCCAGCCAGTCGAGGTAATGCGTCAAACGCGAGCGCGCGATGAAGTCAGCCGATGGCGTCCATAGCAGGGCGCCTTCCTGGATGGTGCTCATGTGTCTCCTCCGCCGGTCAGGCAAGGGGAAAGGCCGCCCGCTCTATCGTTGTGGCAGGTCGGCCGAGAGGGGGCGACGGTTCAGATGCCGCCCATGCACAGATACTTGAGTTCGAGATACTCGTCGATGCCGTAGACCGAACCTTCACGGCCGAGGCCCGACTGCTTGATGCCGCCAAACGGCGCGACCTCGTTCGAGATCAGCCCGGTGTTGATGCCGACCATGCCGTATTCGAGCTGCTCGGCCACCCGCCAGATACGGCCGATGTCGCGGCTGTAGAAGTACGAGGCCAGGCCAAATTCCGTGTCGTTGGCCAGGCGCACGACTTCCGCTTCGTCCTGGAACTTGAAGATGGCCGAGACGGGCCCGAAGGTTTCTTCGCGCGCGATCAGCATGTCGGGCGTGGCATCGGCCAGCACCGTGGGCTCGACAAAACGCTGCGAGCCAAAGCCCTGCATCAGCTTGCCGCCAGCGGTCAGGCGTGCGCCTTTCTGCGTCGCATCGTCGATGTGGCGCTGCACTTTCTCCACGGCCTGGTCGTCGATCAGCGGGCCTTGGACAACGCCCGACTCGAAGCCGTTGCCGACCTTGATGCCGCGCACCTTGGCCGAGAGCTTTTCGACAAACGCGTCGTACACCGACGCATGCACATAGAAACGGTTCGTACACACGCACGTCTGACCCGCGTTGCGGTACTTCGACTGCACCGCGCCCTCCACGGCAGCATCGATGTCGGCGTCGTCGAACACGATGAACGGCGCATGGCCGCCCAGTTCAAGCGCCACCTTCTTCACCGTCGGCGAGCATTGCTGCATCAGGATGCGGCCCACCGGCGTCGAGCCCGTGAACGACAGATGGCGCACGATCGGCGATTCGCACAGGGCTTTGCCGATGGCGATCGAGCGGTCCGCATCGCCCGTCACCACGTTGACCACGCCCTTGGGAATGCCCGCCCGGTGCGCCAGTTCGGCCATCGCCAGCGCGGACAGCGGCGTTTGCTCGGCCGGCTTGATGACGATGGTGCAGCCTGCCGCCATGGCCGGCGCAACCTTCCGAGTGATCATCGCCAGCGGGAAGTTCCACGGCGTGATGGAGGCGCACACGCCCACCGGCTGCTTCAACACGACCATGCGTTTGTCGCGCCAGGTGCTGGCCATCACGTCGCCGGAGACGCGCTTGGCCTCTTCGGCAAACCATTCGATGAACGACGCGCCGTAGACGATTTCGCCCTTGGCTTCGGCCAGCGGCTTGCCCTGTTCGGCGGTCATCAGCGTGGCGAGGTCGTCGGCATTGGCGATCAGCAGGTCGAACCAGCGTCGCATCAGGCCGGCGCGCTCTTTGCCGGTCAGCTCGCGCCATGCGGGCCAAGCCGCATTGGCGGCGTCGATGGCGCGCAGCGTTTCTGCGTGGCCGAGATTGGCGACGTCAGTCAGGTGTGCGTTGGTGGCAGGGTCGTAGACGGGAAAGGTCGCGCCGTCTGCCGCGCCCACCCAGGCGCCGTCGACGTAGGACTGCGTTTTGACAAGGGTGCGGTCTGTGATGCGCTCCAGCGCGTTGGCGGCGGTGCGGGATGAGTCGAGTGCTTCGGCCATGGCGTTCTCCATAAGGAAGGCGGGCCCAGTAGACAAAGAGGGCCCGCCTTTTAGATGCAGCAGTCGCTTAACTCGCTAAGAATAACCGAACGATCGTTCGCTCGCAGGCCAGGCCGCCGAGCCTTGTGGTTATTGGAAGAGCGTGTCCCACATGGCGTCGACCTTGGCCTTGACAGCGGTATCCATGACGATGGGCTGGCCCCATTCGCGCGTGGTTTCGCCGGGCCATTTGTTGGTGGCATCGATGCCCATCTTGGAGCCCAGGCCCGACACCGGGGACGCAAAATCGAGGTAATCGATCGGCGTGTTTTCGACCATGACCGTGTCGCGCGCCGGATCCACGCGCGTGGTGATCGCCCAGATCACTTCCTTCCAGTCGCGCAGGTTCACGTCGTCGTCCACCACGACGATGAACTTCGTATACATGAACTGCCGCAGGAAGCTCCACACGCCGAACATCACGCGCTTGGCGTGGCCGGCGTATTGCTTCTTCATGCTGACCAGCGCCATGCGATAGCTGCAGCCCTCGGGCGGCAGATAGAAATCGGCAATCTCCGGAAACTGCTTCTGCAGCAGCGGCACGAACACTTCATTGAGCGCCACGCCGAGCACGGCCGGCTCATCGGGCGGCTTGCCTGTGTACGTAGAGTGATAGATCGGGTCGCGGCGCATCGTGATGCGCTCGACCGTGAACACGGGAAACCAGTCCTGCTCGTTGTAATAGCCTGTGTGATCGCCGAAGGGGCCTTCCAGCGCGTGTTGATAGCCGCTCGGGTGCGTCGGATCCGGCTGGATATGGCCTTCGAGGATGATTTCGGCGCCGGCCGGCACTTGCAGTTGCGCCTGCGCCAGCGAAGGCGTCAGGCATGTCGCAAGCTCAGTCCGGCTGCCGCGCAGCAGCCCCGCAAACTGGTACTCAGATAACGTATCCGGCACCGGCGTCACCGCGCCGAGAATGGTGGCCGGATCCGCGCCCAGTGCCACCGCAATCGGAAACGGCTGGCCGGGATTGGCGATGGCGTGCTCGCGGAAATCCAGCGCGCCGCCGCGGTGCGCCAGCCAGCGCATGATGACCTGGTTGCGATTGATGACCTGCTGCCGGTAGATGCCCAGATTCTGCCGTTTCTTATGCGGCCCGCGCGTGATGACCAGCCCCCAGGTGACGAGCGGAGCCGCATCGCCGGGCCAGCACGTCTGTACGGGAATGCGCGAGAGGTCGACGTCATTCCCTTCCCACACGATCTCCTGGCACGCCGGCGACGACACCTTGCGTGGCGCCATATCCCACACGGCCTTGGCCATCGTCCACAGCTTGCCGGCTTCACGCAGGCCGCGCGGCGGTTCAGGCTCTTTCAACGCCGAGAGCAGGTGACCGATGTCCCGCAGTTCATCGAGCGACTCCGCGCCCATGCCCAGCGCCACGCGACGTGTGGTGCCAAACAGGTTAGCCAGCACCGGCATGTCGTACTTCTGTGCGCCGTCCACCGGCTGCTCGAAGACTACCGCCGGGCCTTCGGAGCGCAGCAGGCGGTCACAGACTTCGGTCATTTCCAGGCGCGGCGATACCGGCTGGTGCACGCGGCGCAGTTCGCCCGTGCGTTCGAGTTGGGCGAGAAAGTCACGTAAGTCCCTGTATTGCATGGAGATTTTGTAACCAAAGGTAAGGTAGATCGCCTATCACGCGGAGGGGCTGTCCCCCGAATAGTCGTCCGGGCGACATTTTTTTGGTGTAGGCAGGGTGGCCGCGATTGTACGGCCAAAACCCCATGACCCCCTGATGACAGAACGCATCGCAGGTCAGCCAGTCCCAACAACGGGAGCCTTATCATAACTTTTGGATATGAAAACTTACTTCTTTATGATTGACTTGGCATAACGCGCTTCCTACAATCCAATCCGATCTGGCAATTGTTGCAACGCAACATGTTTTCGGCTAATGCCTACGCCCCGTTCTCAAACGTATGAGGGGCGACACCAGAGCACATCAGCATCGCTGCGGGACGTGACCTCCCCAAGGACACGGCCCGCATTTCTCTGGGCACTAGGGGAGTGCCCCCAACAGATGCCGGCTGACTGCAACAGCGCGGCATCCTTACTAAAAACCGTTGCGATTCGAAACGCACGGCGCCAGGCAAAAGAAAGGCGTCTACCGGATCTGCGCAGCGGACGGAGGTAAGTATGAACGGTTGGAAAACCCTTCATTCTTCCGGGATCGGATCGGCGCTGCAACGCCGGCTCGTAGCCCCGGTTGGCCGCCGCCTCGCGCGTGCTGGTCAAGTTGCGCTGCCTCGTAAGCTGCGCATGGAGTTGAACGCAGGGGGCGCCGCCGCGTCCCGCAATGAGTTGCATCCTGGCGTACTGCTGGTGTTCCGCAGCGGGCATGTCGTGCTTAATAGCATCGGCTTGCTGGCGGTGGCCGCCGCAGTTGCCCTCTCGCTCAACAGCGAGTGGCGCGCCACGGTCGCTCAACGCGTGCTGCATTTCACGCCGGGTGTCGACACCAGTGTCGCCTCGGCCAATCCGTCGCCCGCGATTGCGGCTGGCGTGCAGCCGGTTGCTTTTGCACCGACGGCGCCGTCCGCCGGTACGGGTGCCGCTCAAGCTGTAGCGCCTGCTGCGGCGCAGGGTGGCACGGTCGCGGCCGCAGGTTGGGACACGCTTTCGAAGGTGCCGTCCGTGGCCGAGTTGGCTGCGCAGATTCCGAACACGCAAGTCGTCCGTGACGCGCGTGAGTCGGCAACCGCCGGTACCCCGCGAGAGCAGGCTGCCGTGGCCGAGTACATCGCCCGCAAGTACCGCGTGGCGGCCACTGCCACTGGCCAGTTGGTGAAAGCGGCCTATCAGACCGGCAAGGAAGTCGGCCTGGATCCGCTGCTCATCCTGGGCGTGATGGCCATCGAGTCCAGTTTCAACCCGTTCGCCGAAAGCGGTATGGGTGCGCAGGGTCTGATGCAGGTCATGACCAAGGTCCACCAGGACAAGTACGAAGTGATGGGCGGCGTTGGTGCTGCGCTCAATCCGTATGCCAACATCAAGGTCGGTGCGCTGGTGCTGAAGGATTGCATCGCGCGTGCAGGTTCGATCGAAGGCGGCCTGAAGCTGTATGTCGGGGCGGTCACGCAAGGCGACGGCGGCTACGGCGGCAAGGTGCTGCAAGAGCGGTCGCGCCTGCGCATGGTGGCCACTGGGCATCGTTCGCCCATGACGGTGGCGTCTGAGCGCGAACCGGTGAAGCCGGTCGCGACGGCAACGCCTGTGACGCAAGCCGATGCGAAGACGCAAGCCACCAAGCCGTCCGACAAGCAACCGGCGGCTGGTCAACAGGAAGAGGCACGTCTGGACAATAAGTCGCAGGGCCAAGCCTGATTGGCCCGATTCGCTGCGCTATATAGGAAAGGCCGTCCTTCGGGACGGCCTTTTCTGTTTGGGCGACGCGTAGAGTGTTTTACCGGCTGAATAGCTTGCCGAGCCTAGCGACCGCTTCTTCCAGATGCGCCATCGACGTGGCGTACGACAGCCGGATGTAGTGCTGCGCCGTGTGTGGACCAAAATCGAGCCCCGGCACCAGCACCACGCCAGCGTCATGCAGCATCGACTGGGTGAGGGCGTCGGCATTGGCGGCGTGCGGGTGGTTTACGCCGCGGCAATCGGCGTAGACATAGAACGCCCCGTCCGGCTTGACCGGTACCTTGAAGCCGAGCGACTCCAGCGCTGGCACGATGAAATCACGTCGGCGGCGGAATTCGGCCTTGCGCTCTTCGTAGATCGCCAACGCTTCCGGCGCAAAGCAGGCGAGCGCCGCATATTGCGCCACCGCCGACGCGCAGATGAACAGGTTCTGCGCGACCTTCTCGAACTCCGGCACCAGTTCGGCGGGTGCCACCAGCCAGCCGAGCCGCCAGCCGGTCATGTTGAAATACTTGGAAAAGCTGTTGATCGTGACGACATCGTCGCCGAACGACAGTGCGGAGACCGGGGCCTGATCGTATGACAAACCTTGGTAGATCTCATCGACGATCGAGAATCCGCCTCGTGCACGTACCGCCTGCACAATACGCTGCAGCTCATCCGGCAGGATCGACGTGCCCGTCGGGTTGGAAGGGGAGGCCAGCAGCACACCCTGCGTGCGCTCGCCCCAGTGGGTTTCGACCTGCGCGGCAGTCAACTGAAAGCGTTCTTCCGGCCCCGACGGCACCAGCTTCGCCTCGCCATTGAAGGCGGCCACGAAGTGACGGTTGCACGGATAGCTTGGATCGGGCATCAGGACTTCGCCGCCAATCTCCACCAGCACCGCACACGCCAGCAGCAACGCTGCCGACGCGCCCGCCGTCACGATGATGCGCTCGGGCGCGATGTCTAGGCCGTAGACGGTGTGGTAGTAGCGGGCGATGGCCTGGCGCAGCGAGCGGATGCCCAGGGCCCCGGTGTACTGCGTGACGCCGCGCCGCATGGCGTCGGCGGCCGCTTGCACGACGGGCTCGGCGGCGGTGAAGTCCGGCTCGCCGATGCCCATGTGGATGATACTGCGCCCCGCCAGTTCCAGCTCGCGGGCCTGCTTGGCCAGTTCCATCACGTGAAAGGCGCGGATATTGGCCAGCCGGGCGGCTGTGTGCAGGCGGTGGGCGTCCATCTTGAAGCGAAGCGAAAAAGGTAAAGCGAACAGCAGACGCCGAATTACCGGCGGGCAGCGACCTCGACAGCGCGCACTTGCGTAGCCAGCTTGTCCAGCACGCCGTTGACGTACTTGTAGCCTTCCACGCCGCCGAAGGTCTTGGTCAGTTCAACCGCTTCGTTGATCACGACCTTGTACGGGATGTCCACGCAGTGCACCAACTCGTACGCGCCGACCAGCAGGGCGGCACGCTCGACCGGCGACAGCTCGGCAACCGGGCGATCCAGGTACGGCGTGAACGCCTCGGTCAGCGTGGTTTCTTCGCGGATCGCACCGTGCAGCAGCGCGTCGAAGTGCGCGCGGTCGGCCTTGTTGAAGCCTTGCGCGTCCTGCAGATGCGCCTCGACCACGCCCGGGTCGTTGCGATTGAGCAGCCATTGATACAGACCCTGCAGCGCCAGTTCGCGCGCACGGCGGCGCGCGCTCTTGGCGGGCGCTTTGGCCTTGGCTTGGGAATTGTCTTGCGTCATGGGAAAAGCCTTTGCGCGAGGAAGCGCTTATTCATTCTCGCCGTCGTCGTCCTGGCCGTGATCCTGCAGACCGTCGAGGTCGTTGGTCAGGTTGGCCATTTCGACGGCGGTGCGGGCGCAGTCGCGACCTTTTTCGCGGGTGCGGGCGTGGGCCTGTGCGTCTGTGTCGGTGGTCAGGATGCCGTTGGCGATGGCGATGTTGAAGTCCAGGCCCACGCGCGTGATGCCGGCGCCCGATTCGTTGGACACCAGTTCGAAGTGGTACGTCTCGCCGCGGATGACTGCGCCCAGCGCGATCAGCGCGTCGAACTGGCCCGACTCGGCCATCTTCTGCAGCGCCAGTGGGACTTCCAGCGCACCCGGCACAGTCACGAGCAGCACGTCTTCGCCGGCCACGCCGAGTTGTTCGAGTTCAGCGACGCAAGCTTCTCGCAGTGCTTCGCACACGGGCTCGTTGAAACGCGCCTGGACGATGCCGATGCGCAGGCCTTCGCCGTTGAGATTGGTCGGGTAGAAGCCGTGGTCCATGGTGTATTCCAGTTAAGGTTGCCGGTCGGGCAACGTCAGAAGAAGAAAGCCGGCGCGGCAGTCTCGGCTGCCGCGGGAAAATCAGTGTGTCGCGGTGGATGCAGAGGAAGTGACGTCGGGTGCATCTGCCATCGACTGGTACGCCGTCACCTCCAGATCGTAGCCGACCATGCTCGGCAGTTTGAGCGGCGAGGCCAGCACACGCATTTTGCCCACACCCACGTCCTTGAGGATTTGCGCGCCGATGCCGTAGATGCGCGGATCGGGTTTCGTACGCGGGCGCTCATGCGGCGCGTCCAGCGCGGAGAACTGCGTGAACAGCCGGTCCGCCGAATCGCCGCAATTGAGCAGCACGACCACGCCGGTCGGGGCAGCCTGGATGGCACGCAGGGCAGCGGGCACGCTCCACGAGTGCGTCGTGCGCTGGCACTCGAGCAGGTCCAGCACCGAGAGGGGTTCATGTACGCGCACCAGCGTTTCGGTGTCCGGCGTCGGCGTGCCCTTGACCAGCGCCAGATGGGCGCGGCCGGCCGCCCGATCGCGGAAGGCGACGGCGTGGAACGTGCCGAACTGCGTCTCCATCGTGCGCTCGCCGACGCGCTCGACGATGCTCTCGGTGCGGCTGCGGTATTGGATCATGTCGGCAATCGTGCCGATCTTCAGGCCGTGTTTCTTGGCGAATTCCACGAGGTCCGGCAAGCGCGCCATGGTGCCGTCGTCCTTCAGGATCTCGCAGATTACGGCGGCGGGTGTCAGGCCCGCCATGGCGGTCAGGTCGCAACCGGCTTCGGTGTGGCCGGCGCGCATCAGCACGCCGCCCTTCTGGGCCCGCAGCGGGAAGATGTGGCCCGGGTTCACCAGGTCAGACGGTTTGGCGTTCTTGGCTGCCGCCACCTGAATGGTGCGTGCGCGGTCGGCCGCGGAAATACCGGTGGTCACGCCTTCGGCCGCTTCGATCGATACGGTGAAATTGGTGCCGAACTGCGTACCGTTGCGGCTTGCCATCATCGGCAGGTCGAGCTGGTCGCAGTGCTCTTCGGTGAGCGTCAGGCACACCAGGCCACGCGCGTGCGTGACCATGAAGTTGATGGCTTCCGGCGTGACAAAGTCGCTCGCCAGGATCAGGTCGCCTTCGTTCTCACGGTCTTCCTCGTCGACCAGGATGACCATGCGGCCGGCGCGGATTTCGGCAATGATTTCTTCGACTGTGGCGATCGACATGGCGTAGCAGGGGTGCGCGCCGCCGGTCAACTCCCGTCAATCGGTGATTTCGGGGGCCGTGCGACTGCGTAGATGGCAAGCCCGTTATTGTACGCCAAGGCGGCCCCAAGCCAGTGGGGCCTATGGTTCAAACGGCTGCCAGGGGTTGTGTGCCCACGGGCAGGCCAATAGCGGCGTGGGTGAGCATGCGCTCCACGTAGCGGGCGATCAGGTCGATCTCCAGGTTGACCTGGCTGCCGGCCTTCAGGTGCTTGAGCGTGGTGACTGCCACGGTGTGCGGGATCAGATTGATCGAGAACTCGCAGCCGTCGGCATCGTCCCGGACGGAATTGACCGTAAGCGACACGCCGTTCACCACCACGGAGCCCTTGTAGGCCAGATACTTGCCCAGCTCTACCGGAGCCCGCACGCGCAGTTCGTGCGATTCGTTGACCGGCGCGAAGTATGTGACCGTGCCCAGGCCGTCCACATGGCCGGATACGAGGTGCCCGCCGATGTGGTCAGCCAGGCGCAGAGCCTTCTCCAGATTGACCTCGCCGGGGCGTTCCAGCCCGACGGTCTTGGACAGCGATTCGCGCGATACATCCACGTCGAAGCGGGTCTCGGTTTTGGCGACGACCGTCATGCATGCGCCCTGGATGGCAATCGAATCGCCCAAGGCCACGTCGGCTAGCGGCAGGCCGCCGGCGTCGATGGACAAGCGCACGCCGGCATCGGCGTTGTCGCCAAGCGGCGAGACGGTTTCAATACGGCCAACTGCGGCGACGATTCCGGTGAACATAAGCAATCAATCCGTCGGGTTGCGGCGCGCCAGGATGCGGAGATCGCCCCCGATGCGCGAGATATCGTGAAAGAAGAATTCGGCCGCGCCTTCCAGCGTCTGCAGCGGCCCCATATTGAACATGCCCTGGCCCGAGCCGAGCACCTTGGGTGCCAGATGGACGAGGATCTCGTCAACCAGCCCTTCGCGCAGCAGCGAGCCGTTGAGTTTGAAGCCGGCTTCGACGTGCAGCTCGTTGATTTCGCGGCGACCCAGTTCGCGCAGGACTGCGGCCAGATCGACTTTTCCTGCGGCGTTCGGCAGCAGGATGACCTCCGCGCCGCGCTCGCTCAACGCACGCATGCGGCCAGCTTCGGGTTGAGCGGCAAAAATGAGCGTCGGCTCGTGGTGCCCATCTGCGGTGAGGATGTGGGCGTCGAGTGGCACGTCCAGCGCCGAGTCGATCAGCACGCGGCGAGGCTGGCGCGGCGTGTTGATGGCGCGCACGGTCAGTCGCGGATTGTCTTCGCGCACCGTGCCGATACCGGTGAGGATGGCACAGGCGCGCGCGCGCCAGCGGTGGCCGTCGTTGCGCGCCTCGGTTTCGGTAATCCACTGGCTGATGCCGTTGTCCAGCGCGGTGCGGCCGTCCAGCGAAGCGCCGACCTTCACACGCACCCAGGGCGTGCCGCGCGTCATGCGCGAAACGAAACCGATGTTCAGCTCACGCGCCTCCCGCTCCAGCAGCCCGCAGCGCACGTCGACCCCGGCATCGCGCAGCTTCTGCAAGCCGCGTCCGGAGACAGCGGGGTTTGGATCTTCCATGGCCGCCACCACGCGGGTGATCCCCGCTTCGACGAGACGATCCGCGCAGGGCGGGGTGCGGCCAAAGTGGCTGCAGGGCTCCAGCGTCACATAGGCGGTGGCGCCGCGCACGTCCTGGCCGCGCGACTGAGCATCCTTGATGGCTTGGATTTCAGCGTGGTCCTGTCCGGCGGGTTGCGTGTAGCCCTCGCCGATGACGGTGTCGTCTCGCACGATCACGCATCCGACGCGCGGGTTGGGCGTGGTGGTGAACAAGCCCTTCTCGGCCAGCGCCAGGGCGCGCTGCATCATGGCGTGGTCGAAGTCGGAGAACATGAGCAAAAAATGCGGGAGTTTGGGTTAATCGTCGTTAGCCGAGGCGCTGGCGCCGCACGTTTTGGTGTCCTTGGCCGGATCGCAGATGCGGGCGCGGCCTGCGGAGCTGATGCGGACCCGCCGCTCATGTGCTCCAGATCGGATTGTCAGCGTGCCGTAGAGCTGGCTGCCGTTGCGCTGTCGCGAGTATCCCACAGGTGCAAAAGAGAGGGTGTCGACATCCCGCTGTGACGCCGTGAACGCAAATTCGACGGGCGGCACCACATGCGGCGACACGCGCATCAAGATATCTTCGGTGCCGGGTTCAAGCGGCGTCGCCTGGGTTTGCGGCGAGGGCGTCATATACAACGCCCATCCCGACGACCAACCCTGCTCAGCGTTGCACGGGCCGAGGTGAACCCACGCACGCTGATTGCGCGACATGGTCTGCGCCAGCGAGATCGCGCTGACAAAGCGGTCGGCCAGAACGACGACAGTCTCGCGTTGCCACCAATTCAACGCGGCGGGCGCGGCGAACATCGCAAGGATCGATATCACGCTCAGGACGACGACGAGCTCAGCCAGCGTGAACCCGGCCCGCAGACGAGAGGCGTTCATGGCCAGCATGCGGGCGATGCCGGTTGGCGCGCATTGCCGATCTGCATGAACCGTTCGCCGGTGTTGCGCAGGATAAGCGCGCCGCAGTCGGTGCCCGCGTGCACCGGCTGGGCGACGACTTCAATGCAATGTGCGGCAGCACGCCCATCGCACGGGCCAGCAAGCAAGTGATAGCCGGAGATGTATTCCGGAATGTTGGCCGGTGAGGAGCTATTGCCTGTGTGCGCATACTGGCGTTCCAATTCCACCATGGTTGAGACCAGCGCCGCATGCGCCGCAGTCCGCCGCGCGCGCTCATGGTGTCTCGACCAGGTTTGTATGGCGGCGCCGGTCAATAACGCAGCGATGGCCAATGCGATCGTAAGCTCGACAAGCGTGAATGCGGCATGGCGATACTTCATCGTAAGCCCTCCTCGATCAGCTCACGCCAGTTCAGGCGGCCGAGCATGAAGGTTTGCGAATGGGGGGTGGTTGCGTCGTGCTGGTCGCTTGTGGTGTAGACGCGTTGTGTCACCGTGCCACTGGGTCGAATGGTGGGCAGTGCAGCTTCGGTGGTGGTCTGAGGCGTGGATGTATGGCGCGGCACTCGGGGGCGGAAGACTGTTTGCAGCACGACACTGACCGCGGGGTCGGCGCCAAATCCTGCTGCCGTGATGCGATACAACCATGGCGGTGGCGTGTCATCGCTATGCTGAGTTTGGCCGGGCCATCGATCGGGAATCGGCTCAATGACGTACCGCGCAGTGCGGCCGGCAATGCGCTGGGTGCCTGGGAGGCGTGCGTCGATCTCTACGGCGTGGGTGGTCGCATCAAGCAGTCGCGCCAACGTCCAGAGCGATTGGTCGGGTTGCGGCTGACATAACCCAAGCGAGCCGTCGTTGCCGCACGTTCCCACCAGGAAGCCGCGTCTCAAAACCGGATCCAGTGCGGCGATACGTTCCCGTGGCAAGGCCGCCATACATTGGAGGTTCGTGGGCGTTTCGGTGGCGACGGACAGTTCGCACTCCGCCGCATTCAGCGCCATTTCCGCGCCGTATTTGGCCAAGGCACGATCGGCCGTGAGAGACGTGCGGTGCCGTTGATCCAACACCAGATGGAAGGTCGCCATGATCAGTAGGCCGAGCAACACCACCGCAGGCATCACGACCATCATCGAGAAACCACGCGCTTTGGCGCTATCGCTCAACATACGTCCACGTCGCAGGCGAGCGGATTGCGCAAGCGTACCGTTGCAGTGAAAACGGCACGACGGCGTTGGGTTTCGGTGGGCGTGAAGTGCAAGTCCTGTGCGTGGGCGCCTTCAACTCGCTCGAGGTCGGGAAATAGCGCGAGTGTGGACGTGGCCTTGTTGGCTGACCTGGGCGTGTGGTAGTCGCCGCGAACGACCAGCGCGATGTGCACGGCTTGAACCTGGCGCCATTGCTCGGTGGTCAGCGAGCGCGCGGACAGTGTCGTGCTTGAGGTGCCGCCAGCGGTGCGAACCTCATACAGAAGCTGCATTGTTTCGACGCCGCGGACCATGCCATTGGATGTCCAACGGCCCGCCACAGTCTGACCGGCTTGATGCCTTCGCGACCGGCACATGAGTTGCGGTTCTTGATCCGTCGCTCGGGCGAGATAGAGCAGCATGTATCCCGCGCGCTGGTCGTCGCTGCCGTTTTGAACGGGCTCAGCGACCCCGTAGCCGGAGCAATCGATGATGCTGTCGTCAGGTCGCTGCGAGTTGGTATGCATGCTACGGCCTGCAAAGCGGACCAGCACGGCATCGCTGTTTCGGATGCCACTGCCGTTGCAGCCAAGGACTTCCGCTTCGGGAGGGGTGCAACTGTCCGCACCTTGAATCGATAGCGTCGCCTTCGCGTCTGGCCATCGGCGCTCTGGCGATGCTGCTGGCGTATCGGTTGCCCACCCTGCATGCTGCAGTGCCATTGTCAGCAGTTCCAGCGCCTGCGTGCCGCGGCTTTCGATCAGGGCATCGTCGGCAACGCGCTGATAGCTTGCACGGGCCAGGAGTGTCAGTTGCAGCGCGATGCCAAGCACGATCAGCCCGACCAGCGTGCCGATCAGCAACTCCACAAGCGTCGCGCCCCGCCGAGCATGAGAGAGCCGGCACATGTCAGTGCACGTTTGCGGATTCGGCCCGGTTGTTTTGCGTTCGGACGTCGGTCGATAGCTGTCGCAGGCTTTGGCTGGTGGTCTCCATCCGTTCAAGTGCGGTCAAGGTGCCCGCTGCACACAGAGACAATACGGCGAGTGCGACAAGGGATTCGAGCAGGATGGCGCCGTGTTGGCGCTTGACGTGATGGCAGGCAGGCATGAGTCGACGGACACTTGGAAAGTCGCTCAAGTTAGTGTGAATTTGGCCGTATAACTGTCATATCTGGTCAATACCCTCTCCGGGAGTCGGGGGCACGGCGTCCCATGCAGCGACGGATCGTTGGTTTTTCACCAACACTAGCCTTCCCGAATCTCGCGGTTGAAGGAGGGGGTTGTTGACACTTTTTGACTAATTCCCCACTATTCCGGGGATGCATCTGCCTGGGCTTTTTTGTCGCGCAGATGATCACGTTCACGGGGGTCGGACGTGAGCCATCCTAGAAGAACTCAAATCAGTTCCAAATCGGCAGCGCGCGAACTCGGTTGCGTCGTGACTGCCGCATAAAACAATAGTCGGGGGTTCGAGTCATGCTTAACGGGATCTCGCCCATTGGGCGATGTGGGTGCGCGATCAGGCAACGGCATTCCGGCTGAGAGTTGAGATGCGCGCATTGGTTCGCGGTTCTCTTTTCGCCCTTTGGTTTCGCAAAGTCGTTCAGGCTCACCCGAGCTTGGTATCGGCGCGACTGCGCTATTCGCGCGCACTACAAGGCCAATCGGGCGGCTCGCCTATTGTCACGACATTATTGGCAACTCGCGGCTTCACGCTGACCGAGCTAATGGTGGTCTTGGCGATTCTCGCCATTCTCTTGGTGGTCGCGATCCCTTCTTTCGCACCGATGCTGCGTAGCAATCGTGTTTTTGCTGTGCAAACTGAGGTCATGTCCTCGCTCGCTTTGGCGCGAAGCGAGGCCGCTAAACGCGGCATTCCAGTGAGCGTGGTTTTGTCAGGCGCGTCTGGAGTGGTAGGTAACGAATGGGGCGCGGGTTGGTCTGTCTGGGTCGATTTAAATGCCAACGGGGTGGTTGATAGTGGGGAGGTGTTGCGTGCACACGATGCCTTGCCACCTGGGTTCACGCTGAGCGTGCCGAACAACGGCGCTCTCAAGTTCGATGCCCATGGTTTTCTGTCGCCGGCCGTGCTGCGCCAATTGAAGGTGTGTTCCACCGCCAGCGGTACGTCGGGATATCAAATCACGATTCAGCCGAACGGACTGGTCGATGCTGCCAGCGCAACGTGCCCATGAATGCTCGCCCCCTGAACTCCACTGCACGAGGCTACGCGCTGTTGGAAGCGCTGATTGCGCTTCTGGTCATTTCTGTCGGCTTAATCGGGTTCTCACGCTTGCAATTGATCGGGATGTCCAGTTCGAACATTTCCACGCAACGAAGCAAAGCCGTTTACTTGGCGTATGAGATAAGCGACAGAATACGCGCTAACCTTACGGGCTATTCTGCGGGCGCCTACAGCAGCCTGTCGGGTGCCGCTAGCAATCCCAATTGTGTGTCGAATTCAGCGGGCTGCTCGGCAGCGCAAATTGCTCAGAACGACTACTACGAGTGGTCGAACGAGCTTAGTACGCAGCTTCCGCAAGGTGCTGGTGTGGTTTGCTTGACCAGCAAAATATCGCCGACTGCGACGCCCACCGCGCCTGGCTGTGACGGTGGCGGAAACGTGTACGCCGTTATGGTCTGGTGGACCGAGAACGGCCAGCAACAGATGCTCTCGCAGAGCTTCAAGCCATGATGAATCGCCGACAAACCGGCCTCTCACTAGTTGAACTCATGGTCGGATTGACCCTGGGTTTGCTGCTCGTGGGCATTGCCGTTTCGATCTATCTCTCGGGTCGTCAAACATCGCGCGTGGTCGATACGGTGGGGCGCTTGGAGGAAAGCGCCCGCTTTGCGGTTGAGGCGATCGAGCAGGACATCCGCATGACCGGTTTTCGCGGTTGTAACGGCATGGCCAACTCGCCGGTCAATACCCTGAACTCGCCGGGCTCCTTTAACAATCGATTTGATCAGACGCTTTTTGGTTACCACGGCAGTGGATCAACGTGGACGCCGGCGCTCGATACGAGCATCAGCAGCCTTCCGCAACCTCCGATTGCGGGGACAGATGTCATTGCCATCAAGCGCACCTACGACAATGGCGCTGCATTAACTGCGCAGATGACGGGAACAACTGGTGCGGTGACGGTGGAGGCAAGCGCGCCGTTTGCTCAGGGTGACTACATCCTCGTCTCCGACTGTGAAGCTCAAGCGGTCTTTCAGGCGACGCAGGTCACGAGCAGTCCAACGACTGGTTCGCTGTCGCATGCAGCCGTTGCTGTGCCAACGCCTGGCAATGCCAGTGCGGATCTCACGCATGTCTTCAACACGGATGCATCGGCGTACCGTGTTGTGACCAAAACCTATTTCGTTGCCCAGAGTGCCAGGAACAAAGCGGTGAACTCCTTGTGGTCTTACAGCGTGCCTGACTACACGGGTGCGGGTCAGCCCCAGGAACTGGTTGAGGGTGTTGATAACCTGGTTCTTCTCTATGGGGAAGACACGGATAACGACCAAGCCGCGAACCGCTATGTCACTGCAGATAACGTTGGTACCTGGAACAACGTAGTCAGTGTGCGGATTCAGCTCTTGATGGCATCGGTTCAGAACAGCGTGTCGCCCATTGCTCAAACCTATACCTTCAATGGCGCTTCGGCGACGGCAGCCGACAGAAGAATACGCTCGGTGTTTACGAGCGTAATTACGCTGCGCAACCGGGTGATGTGATGCTACTGCTGAATTTGAATAGGCTGCGCGTTGCTCAAGGCGGTGTTGCTTTGCCTGTTGCGTTGGTGTTTCTGGTGCTCCTGACGCTTCTAGGGTTGGCGCTCGTCAATGGCTCGGTGATGCAGGAAATGATGTTGGGCAACAGCAAAGACAGCAAGCTTGCCTTTCAGGCTGCAGAAGCGGCCCTTCGTGATGCCGAATTGGATGTTGCTCAAAACATCACGACCACAACGGCTTTTGTGCAGGCGTGCACGAACGGGTTGTGCACGCCACCCTCGTCGTGGTCAACGCCAAAATCGGCGTCGGTATCCTCTTTGATCGATTGGACTAACGGTGCGAATACACGCACATATGGCGCTTATACGGGGGCAGTTGCATTGCCCAATGTTGCATCCCAGCCGCTATACGTCATTGAAAAACTCTCTGGACTATCCGTGCCGGCCGGCGAGAGTATTGGGATTGGTGTGAAGCCTCCAGCAGGAGGGACGGCTTACCGGATCACGGTCTACTCGACCGGCGCACGCCCCGAAACCCACGTCGTTCTAGAATCCATTTACGTGAAGCGCTGAGGCCATGAAGACACAATCTTTCTTAGTCAAGGCGCTCGCGCTGTTGATCAGCTCGCTGCTGCCGCTGACAACTAACGCGGCGCTGCTCACCATCGCGCAATATCCGCTGTTTCTGTCGAGCAACACAGCCACCCCCAATATTTTGGTGGTCTATGACAACTCGCAGTCCATGGACGGGACGATGACGGGCAAGTTGATCGCGGGCAACGATCCGACCACACGTGGCAACATTGCGCGCTCGGTGATTACGTCGACCATCTCGAACTATCGCACCCAATTCAACTGGGGCCTAGCGACGTTCGATTCACCGGGGCCCAGCCTGTACAACACGTATGCCTACTTCTTTGGGAGCGCCAGCACCATGGTGTTCACAAATGACTGTGTCAACGGCATTTCCGCATCGAACGGCGGCCTGCGCTGCGTCCCGAATCCGCAATCGGGTGCCTCGTATTCGTATTTGACTTACGAGCTCAGTGGCGATGATCCTGCCATCAATGACGTCTTGTACTACAACGGTACGTGGCCGTATCCGTGGGCTATTGGCTTATCGGGGGGGACGACCAGCAATCCCAATACCAATTACAACGGGTGCCAGAACCACGCCAACGTGTCGACCTGGAATTCCGGTGACTTCTCGGGTTGCCAGCAAGTTGGCTTTACCCCGACCGACGCCGGGTTTCTGCCGGGCAATCCTCCTTACTCACGAATGATCTGGCTATCGCGTGCGTGGGGCTACTATGCCAACATAAGCGGGTCCGGCAAAATGCTGGAAGCTGTGCAGGCGGATTCGCCCTCGCACTACCAGAATCTGATCGATTATCTGGCGCCGGAGACAAACTCAAATTCAGCAGCGAGCGGCCACAGCAAGCTCGAAATCAAGAACGGGGCGGTGGCTACACCTCTCTCTGGCAGTCTGCAAACGGCGAGGAGTTACTTCGCGGGCTCGCAGACTGGCTATTCGACGCCTGTGACTCAAAGTTGCCAGAAGAACTTTGTGCTGTTAGCGACCGATGGCAACCCCACCGGCAAGACCGATGGTTCGATGTGGGCGCTTTCCGATCAGCAAAGCACCTATAACTCGAGCACTGGACAGTGGACGTTCTCCAACGCTGCGAACGATGTGTTCAGTCAAATCACGGCGTTACGCAGTACGAGCGTTAAGGGTTATACGAGTCCCTTTGACATTCAGACCTACGTGGTCGGGATGGGTAGCACGGTGTCCAACCCCGCTTCGGTAGCTGCGCTCAACCAAATGGCAAAGCTCGGGGGGACGGGCAATGCTTACCTGAGCACGGATCCCGCAACGCTGCAGCAGCAGTTCCAAAGCATCGCGGCGGACATTACCACCAAGGTGGCAGCGGCTTCGGCCGTTTCCCTGAACGCGGGTTCCTGGGGGACAGGCACTGCCTTGTATCAGGCCAAGTTCAGCAGCGCCGACTGGTCGGGGCAGTTGCTTGCATATGCCATTAACTCGGACGGTTCGATCGGCAGCCAACTCTGGGATGCCGGCCAGCAGATCAATTCCCAGAACTGGGATACCGGGCGCCAGATCCTGACGTACAAGCCGTCTGCGGCTCTTGGCGCTCGCGGTATTCCGTTCCGGTGGCCTGTATCGCCGGGTTCGCCGAAGGCGACCGAGATGGACGCGGCTCAATCGACCAAGCTGAACTACAACGCCAGCCAGACCACCAACGATGGCTATGGCTCGCAGCGTGTGACCTATCTGCGTGGCAACAATGCCAACGAAGCCAATACGTGTGGGTCCTGCACACCTTCGTTTCGCAATCGTCCGACGAGCAAGCTGGGCGACATCATTCACTCATCGCCGAACTATGTCGGCGCGCCTGCGTTCAACTATCCAGACAACATGGAGAGCGCCCCTTACTCCGCATTCGTATCGACTTGGCGCAATCGAACGCCGATGATCTACGTCGGAGCCAATGACGGCATGCTGCACGGCATCAATGCGTCTACGGGGAAAGAGTCGATGGCCTATGTTCCGGCGGCCATCTACAGCAACCTCAGTATGCTGACCGCTCCGACCTACACACACCAGTACTTCGCGGACGGCTCCGTCACGGTGGGGGACACCTTCTATAAGAGCGGGTGGCATACGTTGCTGTCAGGCGCGCTGGCCGGTGGAGGACAGGGCATTTTCGCGCTCGACGTCACCGATCCGTCGAAGTTCACCGAGTCGGCTGCGAGCCAGGTCGCGCGCTGGGAATTCACCGACGCGAATGACGCAGACATGGGCTATAGCTTTGGCCAACCGTTGATCGTCAAAACAAACAACGGAAGGTGGTCCGTTATTGTGGCCAATGGTTACAACAGCACGCAGTCTGATGGTGCGGCGAGCACGACCGGCCACGCAGTGCTGTTTGTGTTGGATGCAGAAACCGGAGCGGTCACTGCAAAGATCGATACGAACGCTGGCACTACTGCTGCGCCAAATGGCCTGTCAGGACCTGTCGCCGTTGATACCAACGGGGATGGCATTGCCGACGTTGTTTATGCCGGCGATCTGGCGGGCAACATGTGGAAGTTCGACCTGTCGAGCAGCACGGTCAGCAATTGGGGGGTTGCATTTGGTACCTCCGGCAGTCCGCAGCCGTTGTTCAGTACGGGGGGGCAGCCGATTACGGTACGCCCGGACGTGACTCGAAATTTGCAAGGTAACTACCTCCTGGTCTTCGGCACGGGGCAGTACTTCACAACGACCGATACAGCGTCGACGGCTGGACAGACCTTCTACGGCATCATCGACAAGGGCGCCACGATCAGCGGCCTGTCTAATCTTCAGCAGCAATCGGTGTTGGGCACAACAACAGGTCCCGACGGCAACACGTATCGCATCACGACACACGCCGTAGGAGCGCCAACCTTGGACGCGCTTCGGTCCGGCGACAATGCAATTTCACTTGGGTCCTACAACAGCTCGAAGCTCGGTTGGTACATCAACTTGCCGACTACCGGAGAGCGTGCTGTGACAGATGCGACCATTCGTTCGGGTCGTGTGATTTTTAACACTGTCATCCCGTCCACCGCCCAATGCAGCGCCGGGGGTACCGGCTGGGTGATGGAGCTGGATGTCTTTACGGGCAACCGTTTGGATAGTCCGACCTTCGATACCAATGGCGACGGAGTCATCAACAACTCGGATCTACTCCAATATGGCGGTTCGCCCGCCAATACGAGTGGTCGACAAGTCGGCTCAATTCCCGCTGCTCCGGGCTTTTTGCAGCCCATCCAAGCACCGGGCGCCTCGCCATTTGAAAACAAATACGTCAATACTTCGGCGGGTGCCATTCAAGTGATTGGTGAAACGGCAGGTAAGGGTTCCCGTGGCCGTGTTGCATGGCGGCAATTGAACTGAGGGGGCAGGTATGAAGAAGCTATGTGTGATTGCCACCTTTGTGCTGGCAGGCAATGCAGCATATGGTGCGCTGGCGGTGGGAGGTGGCGAGCCTGGTGGCGTGACGCCCAGCCCGGCGTCGAGTCGGGCGCGGCCCCATGCGAGTGAAGCACCTCGCATGATACGTGGCGTGGTCACCGCGCTCAATCTGGATAAAGGTGAGATCGACGTGCAGGGTAACCGCCTTCAGGTCGGTCGTGCGGTGCGCGTATTTGGCCCTGCTGGGGATGAGGGCCGCCTCTCGTCGTTGCGTCTGGGGCAAGAGATTCGTTTCCTGCTGGATCCAAAGGACGCCTCTGAACGGACGATTTCAGTTATCTACTTCCAATGAACACAGGACTCTCTCGCTCTCGGCGTTTGCCCCGCGGCTTCACATTGGTTGAGCTGATGATCACGGTCGCTATTGTGGGCATCCTCGCCGTCGTGGCGTATCCGTCGCTCAACGGCTACATACAAAAGTCCAGGCGCGCGGATGCCAAAACGGCATTGCTCGCGGTGGCTCAGAAAATGGAGCAATACCGCTCATTGGGCAACACCTACGCTGGCGCGACATTGGGCGCCAGCGGCGTTTACACCAATACCAAGTCAGACAACGGCTACTACGCTCTGAGCTTCTCTGTCGTGCCTACGCAGACGGTCTATACGGTTCAAGCCGTTCCGCAGGCCGGTCAGGCAACGGATGCATGCGGTACCTTCAGCTACGATCAGGCGGGGAATAAAATGGTATCTGGGGGCACGCTTACGGCATCGAGCTGCTGGTAGTCGTCGGCCGGAGCGCAGCGGCGATAGAAGCCGTTCGCGTGCGTGCTATTTCCGCACATTCGTCGCCGCAACCTCGTCCAGCACGTCCCGAAACTCAGCCAGATCCTCAAAACTCCGGTACACCGACGCAAAGCGGATGTACCCGATCTTGTCCAGCCGCTTGAGTTCGCGCATCACCAGTTCGCCCACGCGGTCGCTGCCGATTTCCTTTTCGCCGTGGCTGAGGAGTTTTTCTTCGATGCGGGCGATGGCCTCGTCGATGGCTTCGGCGGAAACGGGGCGCTTGCGCAGCGCCAGGCGCATGGAATCCTTGACCTTGTTGCGGTCGTAGTCGACGCGGCTGCCGTTCTTTTTGACGACGGCCGGGAAGAACAGCTCGATGCGTTCGTAGGTGGTGAAGCGGCGGTCGCAGGATTCGCAGCGACGGCGGCGGCGCACGGTGTCGCCTTCTTCCGACATGCGGGTATCAATCACCTGGGTGGCCGCGTGGCCGCAAAAGGGGCATTTCATGCCGGTGGTCTCCTCGGCAACCTCAAAGAACGCACTGCGCTAAAAGAACAACGCCGCGATGGCCCCTCATTCAATTCGGGGCGCATCGCGGCAGGGTACTACGTGGCCGGAAGATCCGGCCATCGGCGGATGCCTTAGGCGTAGACCGGGAACTGCTTGGTCAGCTCAGCCACCTTGGCGCGCACGGCGGCGATGTTCGCTTCGTCGTGTGGGTTGTCCAGCACATCGGCGATCAGGTGGGCGACCTTCACCGCCTCGGCTTCCTTGAAGCCACGCGTGGTCATGGCAGGCGAACCCAGGCGCACGCCCGACGTCACGAACGGCTTTTCCGGGTCATTCGGAATGGCGTTCTTGTTGACCGTGATGTGTGCATCACCCAGTACCTTTTCGGCTTCCTTGCCGGTGATCTTCTTGGCGCGCAGGTCGACCAGCATCACGTGGCTTTCGGTGCGGCCGGAGACGATACGCAGGCCGCGGGCCATCAGCGTTTCGGCCATGGCTGCCGCGTTCTTCACCACCTGTTCCTGGTAAGCCTTGAACTCGGGCGACAGTGCTTCCTTGAACGCCACCGCCTTGCCGGCAATCACGTGCATCAGCGGGCCGCCCTGGATGCCCGGGAAGATCGCT
>Ga0316232_1000743_pt1 | contig 45746 bp, 25 predicted proteins | sample TBHtaG_FD_206006 | JGI IMG/M metagenome (GOLD analysis project Ga0316232, IMG submission 206006) | Freshwater microbial communities from Trout Bog Lake, Wisconsin, USA - TBH18025_13 | ecosystem: Environmental > Aquatic > Freshwater > Lake > Hypolimnion/Profundal zone | place: USA: Wisconsin...
GGCCGAGCCCGCCGAACTGGTCGCCACCGGAAAGAACACCGTGACGATCCGGGATGTGGTTGTCGGCGAGGTCTGGCTCGCGTCCGGCCAGTCGAACATGGAATGGCCCGTCCGCCTGGCACAGAATGCCGCCGGGGAGATCGCGGCGGCGAACAACCCGCTGCTGCGCCACCTCACGGTCGTGCACAACGTGGCCGCGACCCCGGCCGAGACGGTGAAAACGTCCGGCTGGCAGGCTGCCACGCCGCAGACGGCGGGTGAGTTCACCGCGATCGGATATTTCTTTGGCCGCGACCTGCAGCGCCGTCTCGGTGTGCCCGTCGGCATCATCAACAGCAGCTGGGGCGGCACCGCGATCGAGGTCTGGATGAGCGACGACGCCCTGCGGTCCACCGCGGCCTTTCCCGCCATCAACGCGCGCTGGCAGCAGGACCTCGCGGAGTTTCCCGCACGACTGAAAAATTATCCATTGGAGCAGGAGGCCTGGAAGAAGGGGGAGGAACACGCCCAGGCCACCCACACCAAGAACCCGGTGCCGTGGCCGCGCGTCCCGGTCGGCCCGGGCACGCCCTACGCACCCAGCGGCCTGTTCAACGGCATGATCGCGCCGCTCCAGCCCGGCGCGCTGCGCGGGATCCTCTGGTACCAGGGCGAATCCAACTGGTCGCGCCCGGAGGAGTATGCGGAGCTGTTCCCGGCCCTGATCCGGAGCTGGCGGACGGGCTGGGACCAGGGCGAGGTGCCGTTTTATTTCGTGCAGCTGGCCAATTATGCCGTGCCCAACGATCCCACCTTCCGGGCCTGGGCGCGGCTGCGCGAGGCCCAGACCCAGGCCCTGCTGCTGCGCGCGACCGACATGGCCGTCACCATCGACATCGGCGAGGCGAAGGACATCCACCCGCGCAACAAGCAGGAGGTGGCCCGCCGCCTGGCCCTGATCGCCAAGGCCGAGACCTACGGCATTCCCGGGGATTTTTCCGGGCCCGTGTTCGAGCGCGCCACAGCCGAGGGCCGCGCGCTCCGCGTCCACTTCAGCCATGCCGCCACCGGCCTGATTTCGTACAACCTGCCGGTGCAATCGCTCGAGCTGGCCGGCGCCGACCGGCGGTTTTTTCCCGCCAGTGGGAAAATCGAGCATGACACGCTGGTCGTCACCGCGCCAGGCGTGAAGGCCCCCGTCGCCGTGCGCTATGCCTGGAGCAACGCCCCCGTGGCCAACCTGTACAACGGTGCCGGCCTGCCTGCCGCGCCGTTCCGCAGCGATCTGTGGTGAAAGTCTGATCCTCCGGGGGTGGGCAGGCACGTCCCTGTGCCTGCACGGGAACCGCCGACCGCCTTGCACCATGCGGGCACAGGACGTGCCTGCCCGCCCGGCTAACCGCGGACATTAGCGAGTGGCTCGAACGCAGCCTGCACCCAATTTACCTGCTCCTTTCCCCTTCCTCCCTTTTCCAGAGCAGGGCGCGCACGCCCTGCTCAAGGCAGTTCGTAAACTTCCACCAAGGCCGTGCCAGTGGTGCCGGTGACTTGGGCCGAATAGGTTCCCGGGGCCAGATTGACGATAATGGCGGAATCCGCGCTGCCGGAATTAAAGGGGAAGGCGCCGGCCTGCGAAGCCGCCAGGATGAGCGCCGCGGCGCTCGCCGCGGGCTGGCCGGAGGTCACCGTCGTCGGGTTGTTCCAATTGGTGTTCTGGGCCAGCAGGACGCTGTTGACGTCATACAGGCTCAGGGTCGGGTTCGGCATGTAGGCCGAGACGCCGTAACTCGCCAGGGTCGGACCCACGCCGCGGATCAGCACGCGCTTGGTCGCGGTGCCGCTGACCACGAAGCCGCCGATCAGGGTCGTCTGGCCGCTGCTGGCCGTGGAGCGGGCGGAGAGATTGACCAAGTGCGAAGGCGAGGACAATGCGGTCGTCGTGGCGTAGACTTCGGCCAAGGCGACACCGCTGGCGCCGTTCACATCGTCCACCACGACCGAGTACGATCCGGGAGCCAGGGTGACAAGCATCGCTGCATCCGTGCTGCCGGCCGTCAGCGGGAAGGCGCCGACCTGATTGAAGACCGTGGTCAGCGTGCTGCTGCCGCCCCAGCCCGTGTTCTGGGATACGATCGCGCCCGAGGAACTGTAGAGCCGCATGCGCGGATTGGGAATGGCCGTGGTCACGCCATACGCGCTCAGAGCGGGGCCAATGGCACGCAGCAGCACCGTTTGCGAACTGGTGCCCCCGATGACCAGGCCGGCGATAAGCGGATCGGTGGTGGTGACCTGGGCCCGGGCGGACAGGTTCACGAAGACGGCGCTGAGTGTGCTGCCGCCCGGCGCATTGATGACCAGCACCAGCGTTGCGGTGGCCGAACCCGCCGAGTTGGTCACGGTGAGCGTGACCGGGAAGAGTCCGGTTTGCGTGGTGGTGCCGGAAATGATGCCCGTAGCCGGGTCAATGCTCAGGCCGGCCGGCAGTCCGCTCGCGCTGAAGACCGCGCCCGAGACGTTGGTCGCCACGCCATAATAGAAGGCCGAGCCGCTGGTGCCCGTCGCCGTCGTGGCGCCGAAGATGCCCGGCACCGTCGAGGAGTAGAACAGGCGGACCGTTTCCGTGACGCCCAGCGAACTGTAGCGCGAGTTCACCATCGCGCCACGCGCGCGCAGGAACAGGGGACTGCCCGTGGTCAGTGATTGGCCGGTCAGCTGCCACGTGTCAGCGGAGCCGACCCGGGTTCCCGCCCCGAGGCTGGTCCAGTTCCGTCCATCCGCAGACTGGTCAAAATTGACCGCGGTCAGCGCGGCCGCGGAGCCGCCCCGCGTCCAGGTGATGGTCGTGAAATTATTGTTCACGGCGAGCGACTCCAGGGCGGGTGTCGAGGCGGTGATCCGGGCGAGGTTGTAGCGGATCTGGCCGCTGACGGAGCTGAAGGAACCGCCCAGGAGTACCTTGCCGCTGGGTTGCACGGCCAGCGCGGTGACCGCGCCGCTGGGATTGGGATTGAAGGTCGTGTCCGCCGTGCCGTCGGCGTTGAGGCGGGCAAGATAGCTGACCGCGGCGCCGCCGATGCTGGTGAAAGAACCGCCAACAACGATCTGCCCGCCGGACTGCACGAGAAGGGAATTCACCGCGCCGTTCGCCGCGGGGTTGAAGGTCGTGTCTGTGCTGCCGTCGGTGTTCAGCCGCACCAGCGAGTTGGAAGCGGAGCTGCCCACCAGGATCCGGCCGTCGGACTGCAGGGCCAGGGCGTTGACAGCGCCCACGCCCGAGGGACTGAAGGAGGAGTCCAGCGAGCCGTCGGCATTGAGCCGTTCCAGGGTGCCGTGCGCCGTGCCGCCAAATCCGACACTGGTGCCGCCGAGGATGATTTTACCGTCCGGCTGGAGCAGCAGGGCCGCCGGGCCGCCGGTGGCGGTGGCATTCGCGTTGAATGTGGTGTCGATTGAACCGTTGAGATTCAGCTGCGCCACCCCCTGGCGCGCCACCCCGCCGATGGTGGTGAAAGTGCCGGCGACCACCATCCGGCTGTCCGGCCGGATCGCGAGAGCGTAAATTGCCCCGTTGGGATTGGGCAGGAACGCCCCGGAAGGCGTGCCGTCCGTGTTGAGCAGCGCGAGATTGCTGACCGCCACACCACTGATGGTGGCAAAGGACCCGCCGACCAGCACCGAACCGGTCGGCTCCACGGTCGTAAAGGGCCCGCCAACAAGGATCGTGCCATCCGGATTGGCCGCCAAGGCGGAGACCACGCCATTCGGGTTCGGATCGAAGGAGGCGTCCAGCGAGCCGTCGCTGTTCACGCGGCCCAGGCCGTTGCGCGAGCTCGCGACCGTGGCTCCGTTGGGTTGCAGGGTGGTGAAGGACCCGCCGATCAGGACCTTGCCGTCGGCCTGCACTGCGACGTTGTTCACGGCCCCGTTGGCATTGGGATCGAAGCCGGTGTCCAGCGTGCCGTCCGTGTTCACCCGCGCGACATAGTTGCGCGTGATGATGGTGGCCGAACTGTTGGCTTGGAGGAAGGTGAAGTAACCGCCGAGCACAATCCTGCCGTCGGCAGGCTGGATCGCCAGCGAGAGCACGGTGGTGCTGGTGTTGGGATCAAACGTGGCATCCACGCTGTTGTCCGTCTTGATGCGCGCGACGTGGTTGCGGGTCAGCACCGTGCTGGAACCCGGGGAACTGAGGATCGTGGAAAACGAACCGCCGATCACGATGCTGCCGTCGGTCTGGATCCCGATCGCGTAAATCGTGCTGTTGGGGTTCAGGTTCAGGGTGCTGTCATAGGTGCCGTCCGAATTGACGCGCGCGATGTAATTGACGTTGGTCACGTTGGTCGCGCCGTTCGGCTCCAGGCTCGTGAACGAGCCGCCGATCACGATGCTGCCGTTGCTTTGGATCGCGAGGGCCTTGACCAGGCCGTCGGGCTTGGGATCGAAGGTCGTGTCCAGCGTGCCGTCGGTGTTGATCCGGGCCATGTAGGTGCGGCTCGTCTGCGTCGTCGCACCGTTCGGCTGCACATTGAGGAAATTGCCGCCAATGACGATTTTACCATCCGACTGCAGGGCCATCGCGTTGACCACCCCGTCAGGGCTGGGGTTGTAGCTGGTGTCCAGCGTGCCATCGGGGTTGAACCGCATGAGGTAGTTCCCCGTCGTGCTGTTCAGGTTGGTGATGGTGCCGCCGAGCACGACCTTGCCGTCGGACTGCACCACGATCGCGTTGACCTGCCCGCTGATCTGCGCGCCCGAGGCAAAGGCCGTCTTCAGCGTGCCGTCGGCATTGAGCCAGGCGAAACCACCCAGCTGGGTGCCGAGCGTGCCGCCGGCCAGGCGGACGCCCACGGCGTTCACGGGGCCGTCGACGTTGGGGTTGAAGGAGGTGTCGGGAACACTCTCGGTGTTGAACCGGACCAGGTTGCTCGAGGACGTGCCGCTGAAGGCCGCGAAGGCGCCGCCGACCAGGACCCGGCCGTCGGCTTGGACCGCCAGCGAGTTGATCACCGCACCCGTCGGGCCGCCGGCGCTCGGCGCGTACGACGTGTCCAGCGAGCCATCGGCATTGATGCGGGCGAGCTGGTTGCGGACCACCGGGGTGGACGTGCCCGCCGGCTGGAGCGTGGTGAAGGCGCCGCCGATCAGGACCTTGCCGTCTGCCTGCAGTGCCTGCGTGATGATCTGGGTGCCGACCCCGATGGGAATGCCAAGGTCGAGGGTCGTATCCAAGGTCCCGCTGGTGTTAATCCGGGCAAAGTAGTTGCGCTCGACGTTGACCGTGCTGCCATTGGGCGCCAACTGGGTGAACAACCCGCCCATGAGCACCTGGCCGTTGGCCAGGAGCGTCAACGAGCGGACCACGTTGTTCGGATTCGGATCATAGCTCGTGTCCACCGTGCCGTCCGTGTTCAGGCGGGCAATGCCCGCGCGGGTGGACGTGGTGGTGGGGCTTGTGGCCGTGACCGTCACCGTACCGTCCGCCGCCGTTGTCGTGGTCGTCGTGGGAACCGTGTTGGTCGGGATGGACGTCGTGCCGGTGGTGGTCGTCGACGTCGACGTGCCATTCGGCTTGGTCACCGTGACCGTCGTGCTCAGGACGGTCGGAGCATTCGTGGGCTGGAGGTACGTGAAGGAGCCGCCGAGGATGACCTTGCCGTCGGACTGGACGAGGATGGCGTTAACCTGACGGTTGGCATTGGGATTATAGTTGGGATCCAGTGTGCCGTCGGCATTGAGGCGCGCGATATTCCCCCGGATTCCGGTCGCGAGACCGGTGAAATTGCCCCCGACCAGGATCTGGCCGTTCGACTGGATCACGAGCGCATAGATGTTTCCCGTCGGCTGGGGAGCGAACGTGATGTCCAGGGAGCCATCCGTGTTGATGCGCGCCAGGTGGGGCAGCGTGGTCGCAATCGCGGAGCCGTTGGGCAGAAACGTGACAAAGGCGCCACCCGCAATAATTTTCCCGTCAGACTGGACCGCGATCGCGGTGACCTGGCCATCCGGAGTCGGATTGAACGAGGCGTCAACCGAGCCGTCCGTATTCAACCGGACCAGGCGGCTGTGCACGGCGCCCTTGACCGTCGTGAAGCTGCCGCCGACCAGGATCTGGCCGTTCGACTGGAGCGCCATGGCGGAGACCTGGCCGTTAAGATTCGGATCGAAACTGGTGTCGAGCGAACCGTCCGCGTTCAGGCGGGCGATATAATTCCGCGTCACCCCGGCGATACTCGTGAAGGAACCGCCCACCAGGGCCTTGCCGTCGGGCTGGACCAGCAGGGCGAGAACGCGGCCGCTGGTGTCGGGGCTGAAATTGGCGTCCAGGCTTCCGTCCGGATTCACCCGGGCGAGATGGTTGCGGGTCGTGGCCGACGCTGCGCCATTGGGCTGAAGCTGGGTGAAGTTGCCCCCGAGCACGAGCCCGCCGTCCGCCTGCTCCGCGATCGAGAAAACCGTGTAGTTCGGACTGGGATTGAAGGCGGTGTCGAGCGTGCCGTCCGCCGCCAGCCGGGCCAGATAGTTGCGGCTGTAGCCCTGCACCGTGGTGAAGATGCCGCCAAAGAGCAGGCCCCCGTTGGCCTGCACCGTCAGCGCCAGCACGTTGCCGCTCACCGCGGGGTTAAACCCGAGGTCAACGGTGCCGTCGGTGTTGAACCGAGCGAGATGGGTGCGGCTGATCTGGGCCAAGGCACCGTTCGGCTGCACGTTCAGGAAATAACCCGCGGCGATCACCTTGCCGTCCGTCTGCACCACGACCTTTGTGACGCCATTGTCCGGATTGGGATTGTAGCCGGTGTCGAGCGTGCCGTCCGTATTCAGCCGCGCGAGCGCGATGCGCGAGGTCGTGGCTGTGGCGCCGTTCGGCTGGAACAGCGTGAAGCCGCCGCCAACGATGATTTTGCCGTCCGCCTGCTGGGCCACCGACAGGACCACACGGTCAACATTGGGATCGAAGGTGGTATCAAGCGAACCGTCCGAATTGAAGCGCGCGATCCGGTTGCGAACCGTCGCCGTCGCGGCGCCGTTCGGCTGCGCTGTCGTGAACGTTCCGCCGGCGACCACCTTGCCGTCCGACTGCACCAGCACGGTTTCCACCTCGGGGGCCAGCGCGCCGCCGAGGTTGGGGTCGAACGTGGTGTCGAGCGACCCGTCGGCGTTGAGCCGCGCAATGTGGTTTCTCACCGTGGCGGCCGCTGCGCCGTTCGCCTGGACCGTGGTGAAATAGCCCGCAATGATGATCCGGCCGTCGGACTGGACCGCCAGGGCGTTGACCTGGCCGTTGACGTTCGGGTTGAAGCCCGCGTCAACCGAGCCATCGATGTTCACCCGCGCGATGTTGTTGCGGGCCACCCCGCCGATGTTGGGAAACGTGCCGGCCACGAGGATCTTGCCGTCTGCCTGCGTCGCCACGGCAAAAACCGTGCCGTCCACGTTGGGATCGAAGCCATCGGCGGCCGACGGGGAATTGGTTTGGGCAACCAATGGCGCCTGGGAGAGCGACAGAAGCGCAAGGCCGACCACTAAACCCAGGTGACCCCGAAGGGCGCGGAAAGACGAAACTATGAACATGAGAGGAAGCAAGTTGTAGAAAGAAAATCCAGCGGGCAAGAGCGGTCTCAGGGCCCCTTCATCAGGCCCGGAGTGCCGTTAGTCTCGACCGAGTTGGGGAGGTTCCGGGTAATTACCCACAACCCTCCGCCGACCATGAACCTGCGCAAGGCCAAAAGCCGCGGAACCTTCAGCTGGCCTAAGATTCCGGCCCGCCATGCGTTGTGGGTTCATGCCCTTCCTTCCCTCTCCCATGAAAACGCTCCTTGCCTCCCTCGGATTCCTCGCGGCCACGCTCGCCCTGGCGGCCGCCACTCCCGTCAATTACTCGATCAGCGCCGTCACCGTCTATCCCGACCGCGCCGTCGTCACCCGCACGGCCAGCGTCGAGCTGCCCGGCGGGGTCACCGAGCTGGTCTTCGCCCGCCTCCCCGACGCGCTCAACCCGCGCTCGCTTCAGGTCGCCGGCCAGGGCACCGCCCAGGCCGTCATCCTCGACGTCAGTTCCCGGCAGACCTACACCGACTTCACCCCGGACGCCCGCGTGAAGGAGAGTGAGGACGCGCTCCGCGGCCTGCAAAGGCAGCTGCGCGGGCTCGACGACCGCAATGGCGTGCTCACGGCGCAGGACGCGATGCTCGGCCGGATGGAAGCCGCGCTCTTCGCCCCGCCGGCCAAGGAGGTCCCGCGGCCTGACCTGACCCAGTTCACGAACGCCCTCACCTACCTCTCCGAACAGAAGACCCGCCTCCTCGCGGAACGCACCGCGCTTGATGAGCAACACGAGGAACTGCAGGGCCGGCTCACGGCCGCACAAAATCAGCTCAACGAGCTCCGCGGCGCCGGCGGCCGCAGCTATCAGACTGTGACCGTGCGCGTCTCGGCCCCGCAGCCCGGCAACCTCGCCGTCGCCCTCTCCTACACCGTCCCCGGCGCCAGCTGGTCGCCCAGCTACGACGCCCGTGTCTTGGGGACCGAACATGCCGTCGCGCTCGGCTATTTCGGCGTCATCTGCCAGAACACCGGCGAGGACTGGAAGGAGGTCGCGCTCACCCTTTCCACCGCGCGGCCCGGCCTCGGCGGCACCGCGCCGGCGCTGACGGTTTGGAACCTCGACCTGTTCAGTCCCGGGCTGGCGCGCCAGGAAATGGACGAGTACCGGGCCCGCGACGACAAGGCCATGTTCAAGCGCGCCCCGGCTCCGGCGGCCATCATGACCGCCGGGATGAACTTGCAGGCCATGACCACCGATGCCCCGCCGCCTGAATTGAAGGATGCGGAGATGGCCATGGCCCGGATCGAATCCACCGTCACCAGCGCCTCATTCCAGATCGCGACTACCGCCACCGTGCCCAGCGACAACTCGCCGCAAAAGGTGCCGATCGCCTCCCTGCACCTGAACGCCATTCCCGAATACCTGACCACGCCCAAACTCCTCCCGACCGCCTATCTCACCGCCAAGGTCGTCAACGCCTCCGAATACCCCCTGCTCGCCGGTCCCATGAATGTGTTTCTCAACGGCACCTTCGTCGCCACCAGCAGCCTGCGGACCGTGATGGCCGGCGAGAAATTCGACCTGGCGCTCGGGGCCGACGAGGGCATCCGCGTGCAGCACAAGCGTGTGAACAAATTCACGGAGTCCACCGGCCTGACCAATTCCGGCAAACGCCTCACTTACGAGTACCTCATCACGATCCAGAACCGCAAGCCGACCGCCGAGCGTGTGATCGTCGTCGATCAGCTGCCGCTCTCGCGCAATGAGAAGATCACCGTCCGGCAGCTCTCACCCGAGGTCACGGAGGTGAAGCCGACCGACGAAGGCGCGCTCAAGTGGGCGCTCGACCTCAAGCCGGGCGAGAAACGGGAGCTGACTGTGAAGTTCGCCGTCGAGTATGCGAACGACGTCCTGATCTCCGGATTGGAATGAACGGCCGGGCGGGTCTCGGACCCGTCCGATACCGTCCCTGCATCAGGGGAAAACCGCGCCGGCCCAAAAAAATAACCGCCGCGGCCGCCCGCATGTGCCGTAACCAAGGGAAGGGGCGGGGCTCCTGGCGGCTCTTTCCTTCGGTCGCCCAAGCTTGAATGCACGGCCGCGTCGCAGAAGCCTCCAATCCACCCACCCCATGTCCGTCCCTCCCGCCCTCCTTCCTTCGGCCGACACCCTCGCGGCCCTCTCCGCCATCCGCAAAAATCAACCGCTCTTCGAACCGGGTCTCCGTCACATCCTCCACCTCGCCGGCCTGCCGCCCGATGCCACGATCACCGGCACCGCCGGCGGCTCCCTGCCCGTCTTTGGCGTGAACCACGACCTCGTCCTGAAATTTTTCTCGCCGCTCCACCAGGGCCATTTCGCCAACGAACTCGCCTCCCTGCGCCTCCTCGAGGGCCGGGCTGCCTTCGATACTCCGCGGATTCGTGCCTCTGGCACACTCGAAACCTGGTCCTATCTCCTCATGACCCGCGTGCACGGCACGCAGCTCAGCGCCCTCTGGCCTGATCTCGACGAATCAAAGAAGATCACCGTCTGCGAAAATCTCGGCACCGCGGCCGCCGCCCTCCACCGCGTCCACGCCACCACGGACGCCGATGCAGCCAGCTGGCGCGCGTTCATCGCCGGCCAGGCCGAACGGTGCGTCGAGCACCACCGCGCCCGCGGCCTGGGCGAGAGTCTCCTCGCCCGGATCCCCGGCTACATCGCTCCCCTGCTCGCGCCCATCACCGCGGCGCCGGTGCGGTTTCTTCACACCGAGTTCATGCTCGAGCATGTCTTCGTCGATTCCGCGCGGCTCCTCGTCGGGGGGCTCATCGACTTCGAGCCTTCGATGCTCGGCCCCGTCGAATACGATTTCGGCGCCGTCGCCCTCTTCATCGCCGAAGCCCGCCCCGCCCGCTTCCATGCCTTTCTCCGAGGCTATGGTTATCCGCGGACCGACACCACCGCCCGCCTGCTGCTGACGCACACGCTCCTCCATCGTTATAGCAATCTCGTCTGGTACATGGAACGCCTCGGCCCCGCCCGCGCCGACACCTTGGAAGAGCTGGAAAAAGCCTGGTTCACGATCGGCCCGCCCTGAGGCGAGGGCCTGCCGGCCTGGGCGCACTGAAGTCCAGCCGGCGGTGAGCGGGTCGTGCCGTCTGGCACCGTTGTCCGGTTTGGCGTTGTTCAAATGGATTCTTCGCCGCGGTCGGAATGACAAGGATCAGGACGGCCGACTCCGGAGGAAAAAAGCCACGGCGCCGGAGCGCCGTGGCTGGAAGTTTCCGAAGACCGCGGGCTCTGGCCCGCGGACCCTTCAGTACTGGTAATTCACCCCGAGCGTGAACTCCTTGGCGTCCTTGTCGTGGCGCACCGCGTCATACTGCACGCCGGCCGTCAGGCTCCACTCCTTGGTGAGCCGGTAGGCGCCCTTCACGCCCAGGTCGAACTCGCTCCGGTTGAAGCCCGTCGCCCGCACGAAGTTGACGTAAGGCGTCAGCAGGAACGGCTGCGCGACCTGGAACTCCACGCCCGTGCCAAGCGTGTAGGCAAACGAGCTGTCGGACACCCCGGCACCCCGGCGCCATTCCCAACCCGCGAGGGCCTGCACATACGGGCGGCCCCAGTCGAGCTTGGTGAAGGCGGTGGCGCCAAGGTTCAGATCCTGGTCCGTGAGCCGGACCGTGCCCGTGCTCGCGCGGCCCCAGTCGTAGCCGAGATTCAGGTCAAACCCGGCCGCCAACGGCTGGTTGAACGTGAGGTCGGCGCCGCGCAGCGCGCTTGCCGCCCCGGTATCGAGCTGCGTGTAATTGAAGGCGACGCCCGTGTAGCTCGTGCCGAGCAGCCCCCAGTACGGCGTGGGCGCCGACTCGGGCACTGACGCCGGTGCACTCTGCGCGGACGCCGTCAGGGCGAGACCGAGCGTGGCCGCCGCGGTCAAAATGAGGAATCTGAGTTTGTTTTTCTGTTTCATGTTATGGTCCTTTTTTGGTTACGCGCCGTGAGCTGGACCAAGGCGCGATGGCCCGTTTGACCGCGCGTTGCCGGAGTGTTCCGCATTTTTAAATTTCCAAAAAAATTCCGCGCGGCGGAACTTTCACGCGGGAATGTTGACGCGCGCGGCTTGCGAAATGCCCGGGCCGTGGTATGTCTGGCGGAGCATGAAACTCCGCCCCATCCTCCTCCTTATGGCCATTTCCTCCCTCCTGACGGGCCTCGCCCGCGCCGAACCGCTCAAGGTCGGCGATCCCGCCCCCGCCGTCACCGGTGTCACCGAAACCGGCGCGTCCCTCGCCCTCGCCGACGTCTACGCCAAGCAGGCCTACACGCTGGTTTATTTCTACCCGAAGGCCGACACCCCGGGCTGCACCAAGCAGGGTTGCTCGCTGCGCGACGGCTATGAGGCGCTCACGCAAAAGGGCGTGGCCGTCATCGGCGTCAGCCATGACGACGTCGCTGCCCAGAAGGCATTCAAGGAAAAGTACCACCTGCCGTTCACGCTGATCGCCGATACCGACAGCGCGGTGATCAAGGCCTTCGGCGTGCCCACCGCGATGCCGCTGACCAGCATGGCCCACCGTTCCGCCTACCTCATCAAGGACGGCAGGATCATCTACGCGGATTACAAGGGCACGACCGACAAGCAGGCCGACACCATCCTGCAGGTGCTCGCGGCGCAAAAATAATCCGCCCGCCCCAGCCCGTGGCTTTTCCGCCGCCCGCGCCTCCCGCGCCGGGCGGCTTTTTGTTTTACCGGCGCCCGGTCCGCCCCTCCTCGCTCAGAGCGTGCAATACGTCACGAAAAACAGGAAGCCACGGTAGATCTGCACGATTCCCACGACGCTGGCCGCCAGTACCAGGGCCTTCGCCCATCCGGCTCCCCGGGAACCGCCGTAAACCGTCCGGACCGCGTGGTAGGTAAAGAACGTCACGAACCCGAGGCCCAGCAGGGTGATCACATTGTCGATCGCCAGATCGCTGGGGTGCCAGCCGCCGGCGGCGAGCAATCGCAGCATCCCATTGGTCAGCCCCAGGCTCGCCAGGAGATAGAGCAGCCAGAAGGCGTAGAAATGCAGCGCAAAGACCACGTGCTCGAGGTAGCGCCGCCGCGACCGGGCAAAGCAGGCCCACACAGTCAGCGCGAAGAGCGGCACCATCGCAATCACCAGACTCTTCGCCAGGAGCGCACCGTGCGCGTTGAACTCGTGGGCATAATTCGCCGGCAACGCCGTGCCCTCGGGAAACCGTCGCTCAAACACCGCGCGCGCCAGCGGGCTGTAGAGTTCGCTGTGGAGGTGGATGTGCAGCGGGGTCGTCAGCGTGTTCCACCCGAGCAACGGCAGCGCCAGGAAAAAGACGGTGTTGGCGACCAGAAACAGCGCGAGCGGCTTCAGGTACGGTTTGCGCCGGCCCGCCAAATAATCCGCCGTCAGCCGGCCCGGCCGGGCCAGGAGCAGCCGGAATGATTGGAAAACCTTGCCGTCCGCGTGGGTAAACGACTCCGCCGCGTCATCAACGAAGTGCGCCAGCTTGAAATCGTCCGGGCCCGGCCGCTTCTCGCCGCAGGCCGCGCAGTATTTCCCGGTCAGCGGTTCTCCGCAGGTGACACAGTTAACCGGCGTTTCCATGGTCGGCCTCGCGGCGGGCCGTCTTCAGGCCGAGGCCGCGGTCGCGGCCACCGGCGGCGGGATTTTCGCCACCAGCACCTTGTCCACCCGGCGACGGTCCATGTCCACCACCTCGAAGCGCCAGCCCGCCCAGTCGAAATGCTCCCCCGCCGACGGGATCCGGCCGAATTGCGTGACCACGAAGCCGCCCAGCGTCTGGTAGTCCGCCGCGGCCTCGTTGGGCAGGTCCACCTCGAGGCCGAGCAGCGTCTTCAACTCGCCGTTGCCCAGCGTGGCGTCGATCAGCCACGAGCCGTCGTCGCGACGCTTGGCCTCCGGCTGGTTGCGCTGCCCCTGGCCGGGCAGGTCGCCCACGATGGCCTCCATCACGTCGATCAGGGTCACGAGCCCCTGCACCGCGCCAAATTCGTCGGTGATGACGGCGATGTGCTTCCCGGTCTTCTTGAACCGCTCCAGCAGCTGGATCGCCTTCATCGCGTCCGGCACGAGCAGCGGCGGCAGCAGCAGGTTCTTCAGCGTCGTCGGCAGCCCGATGGCCGAGTGCGCCCACAGCGCCTTCACCGGCACCATGCCCACGATTTGGTCGCGGCTGTTCTGGTAGACCGGGAAATACGAGTGGCCGCTGGTCACGATCTTCCGCCAGTTGGTCTCCTCGGGGTCGTCGAGGTTCAGGAAGACGATCTTCGGCCGGGGCGTCATGAGGGCCGTCACCGGCAGCTGGTCCAGCGCGAGCACGCCCTCCACCATCTCCTGCTCCGCCCGCTGGAACACGCCGGCGTGCAGTCCCTGCTCGACCAGCGCGCGCACCTCGTCGTCGCCCACGGCTTCCGCCACCGGCCGTGTGCGCAGCCGGATCAGCCGCGTAACCCCGTCGGTCGCGAGCTCCAGCACACGCAGGAATGGCGCCGCGAGCCAGGCCAGGCCACGCATCGAGCCCGCGAGCAGCGAGGCGACTTTCTCCGGATGCGCGCGGCCGATGCGCTTCGGCACAAGCTCCCCGAACAGGAGCATGAACGCCGACAGCCCCACCGTGACGGTCACGAAGGCCAGCCCGGTGGCGTAGGGCGCCAGCGCGGGCGCCCGGGCCAGTTCACCGGCGAGCTCGGTCACCAGGTTCGCCCCGCCGAGCACGCCGGCGATCATGCCGGAGAGCGTCAGCCAGAACTGCACCAGCGCGAGAAACCGCGTGGGATGTTCCGCGAGCGCCAGCGCCTTCGCCGCGCCGCTGTCGTTTTTCGCCGCGAGCTCGCGCAGCCGGGCCTTACGGGCCGACACCACCGCCGTCTCCGCCATCGCCAGCAGGCCGTTGGCCAGCACCAGCAGGCAGATGATAAGCAGTTCGGTCGGGACGCTGGGCATGGCAGACGGCGCAGGCTAGCCCGGCCGGCGGACGAATCAACTTCATTGACTGTGACATCCGGAAGGAACCCGCCAAGGGGAAGCCTCATTCCGGAAAGGCAAAACCAATCCCAGGAGTAACCTTCGATCCAGGTTGGCCGCCTCCGGACTCACGTATTTCGTGACAACCCGCGGTCCGCGCCTTTTGCTGGTTTTCCATCCTGTGAAAACCGCCCGCCTCCACCGCCTCTTCAATCCCCGCACCGGCCGCTGCTTCGACGTCGCGCTCGACCACGGTTTCTTCAACGAGGGCTCCTTCCTCGCCGGGATCGAGAACCTGCCGCGCGCCATCGAGATCCTCGCCGAGGCCGCCCCCGACGCCATCCAGCTCACGGTCGGCCAGGCGCCGCACCTCCAGCGCCTGCCCCGGCGGCCCAAGCCCGCCCTCGTCCTCCGCACCGACGTCGCCAACGTCTACGGCACCCAGCTGCCGCGCGCGCTGTTCTCCCGGATCATCGACGACGCCGTGCTGCAGGCCGTGCGCCTCGATGCGTCCTGCGTCGTCGTGAACCTCTTCCGCATCCCCGAGCAGCCCGAGGTCGCCGACCAGTGCATCCAGAACATCCTGCGCCTGAAGCCGCAGTGCGACCATTACGGCATGCCTTTGATGATCGAACCGCTCGTCTTCCAGCCCAACGCCAAGGCCGGCGGCTACATGGTTGACGGCGATCCGGCGAAAATCATCCCGCTCGTCCGCCAGGCCGTGGAGCTCGGCGCCGACATCATCAAGGCCGACCCGACCGACGACGTTTCGATCTATCACCAGGTTATCGAGACCGCGGGCGGCATCCCCGTCCTCGTGCGCGGCGGCAGCAAGGCCCCCGAGGCCGAGATCCTCGCGCGCACCGCCGCGCTGCTCCAGCAGGGTGCGGCCGGCATCGTCTATGGCCGCAACATCATCCAGCACCCCAAGCCCGGCGCCATCACCCGCGCCCTGATGGCCGTCGTCCACGACGGCGCCACTGCCGCCGAAGCCCTTAAGTTTCTCGCCTGACCCTCCGTTTCCTTCCCCGGGGCCGTGTCACGCAATCCGTGACGCGGCCGGTTCCTCCCTCCGCCGTTTTTTCCATGTCCACCGCCTTCCCCACCGTCCGCATCGGCATCATCGGCGGCGGCCTCATGGGCCGCGAAGCCGCCAGCGCGCTTGCGCGCTGGTTCACCCTGGTCGATTTCCCCGTCCGCGCCGAGCTCACCGCGGTCTGCGACCTGCAGCCGGGCCTGCTCGACTGGTTCCGCCAGGTTCCCGGCGTGAAGCACTTCGTCACGAGCCACCGCGAACTGCTGGCCCTCGCGGACGTCGACGTCGTCTACGCGGCCGTGCCCCACCACCTGCACGAGGAAATCTACCTCGATGTCCTGCGGGCGGGGAAGGACCTCCTCGCCGAGAAGCCTTTCGGCATCGACCTCGCCGCTGCGCGCCGGGTGCGCGACGAAGCGGCCCGGCTCGGCCGTTTCGTGCGCGTCTCCTCGGAGTTTCCCTTTCTCCCCGGCGTGCACCGCGCCTGGCAGCTCGCGGCCAGCGGCGCGCTCGGCCGCGTGATCGAGGCCCGCTGCGCGTTCCTGCACTCCAGCGACCTCGATCCGACCAAGCCCATCAACTGGAAGCGCCAGTCGAAATACTGCGGCGAGATCGGCGTGATGGGTGACCTCGGCATGCACGTGGCGCATGTGCCCCTGCGGCTGGGTTGGAAGCCCACGGACGTCTTCGCGCAGCTCCAGAAAATCTACCCCACGCGCCCCGACGGCAAGGGCGGCACCGCGCCCTGCGACACCTGGGACAACGCCACGCTGCACTGCGGCGCCGACATCGCCGGCCACGCGACCCCGCTCACGCTGGAGATGAAGCGTCTCGCCCCGACCGAGACCAACACCTGGATCATCGAGGTGCTCGGCACCGACCACGGCGTGCGCTTCTCCACCAAGGAGCCGAAGACCTTCTGGACCTACCGCCGCGACAAGGAGCAATGGTGGGAAAAGACCGACCTCGGTTTCGGCACGCCCTTCAAGACCATCACCGGCGCGATCTTTGAGCCGGGCTTCCCCGACATTCTCCAGCAGATGTGGGCCGCCTTCCTCGCCGAGCGCGCCGGCGTGCTCGGCGGCAAGTTCGGCTGCGCCACGCCCGATGAGGCCGTCGCCCACCACGAGATCTTCGCCGCCGCCCTGGCCTCCCACCGCGAACAGCGCGTGGTGAAGTTGTAAGGTCGGGTCGCCAACCCGTCCTACGTCAGCCTCGCGATCCGCGCCGCCACGTCGGCGCGCAGGCGGTCCACTGTCGCCAAGGCGAACTCCGCCACGCTCAGCTTCTCGTCCGCCACCAGGGGCGTGAGGTCCATCGCCCAGGCGATGGATGTGAATCTATCCGTGGCGTGCGAGGCGTGGAACGTGGCATTGGCCTCGCGGCGGCCCATGGCGGCCAGGTCGTACCGCTTGCCGCCGGCGATCTGGGAATCGAACACCTTCATCAGCGGCACGGCGAGTTCCGGGTGTCCGCTGCAGTCGAGCGGGATTTTTTCGTTGTCCCCCAGCCAGTCCAGCCCACGCCACGCCTCGACGCCCAGCACGTGCCGCGGCCGCTGCGCCGCCGGCAGCGAGCGCAGGGCCTCGATACAGCGCAGCAGCACGGCCACGTGCGTGTCGTGCTTGTCCGCCGGCTGGTGCAGGTAAACCGCCTCGGGCCGGCAGCCGGCAAAGATCGCCGCGAGGTCGGCGCGCACGCCGGCATGGCCCGGTTGCTTCACGTCCGCGCTGGGGTGCGCCAGCTGGAGTTGCAGATTGTATTTCCCCAGCCGCGCCGCCGCGCGCTGCTCCTCGCGGCGCACGACCTGCATCTGCGCGTCGGTGTGGGCGGCGTACGGGCCGCTGCGCGGCGAGCCCGCGCCGTTGGTTACGACCACGCCGGTGAAAAATTTGTCCTTCCGGCCATAGCAGGCGGCCACACTTGGGTAGGCGTTGATCTCGATGTCGTCCTGGTGCGCGATCACGCACAGGTGCGTCGTGCGCGCCAGCGCCGCCTCGGGCGCGAGCCCCGCGGGCTCGGGAATGAAAACATCGGCGTCAGGACGGGAGAACTTCATCGATTTCGAGCGGATTTCACCACGGAACACACCCACGATACGAAGGAAAAACCATCGTCGGGAGTGCGTGCTTTCTGGCGCTTAACTTTTCGTGGGGTGGATGGGTTTCGTGGTGGCTTCCGGTGGGCTGGCGACCGCTCAGTCGTTCTCAACGATCGCGCTCATCTCAGCTTGCGCACGCTCGATGCTGCGGACGAGCGCGAACTGCGTGCGGCAGCGGTCGAGATTGTGGCGGGGGTGCTTGATCTTGTAGTAGGTGTCGCCCTGCAGGTAGTCGGTGAGAAACCGCAGGCCGTTCTCGTAGGTCATGAGTTGACCGGCAAAACCGAGGTGCGCCCGCTCGGCGGCGTTGAGCACGGCGCCCACCTCCGAGCCGAGGTAACCCTCCACCAGCGCCCGGAACAGCGGCAGCACCACGTGCATGTTCGCCGGCTCGGGATCGTCCTCCATCGTGGAACTCGCGGAGGTGCGGACCATCTCGCCAAAATCATAGAGCGGCAGGCCGGGCATGATGGTGTCGAGGTCGATCACGGCCACAGTGCGGCCGGTGGCGTCGTCGAGCATCACGTTGTTGATCTTGGTGTCGTTGTGCGTCACCCGCTCCGAGATCTCGCCGCGGGCCAGCAGAGTGAGCAGCCGGTCGCTGTCGGCCTCGCGGGCCAACGCGAAATCAATCTCGGCCGGCACCTCCGCGGCGCGCCCGGCGGCATTCTCCTTCACCGCGCGGCGCAGCGCCTCGAAACGGCTGCGGGTATGGTGAAAGTTGGGGATCGTCTCGTGCAGGCGGCCGCCCGGCAGGTCGGCCAGCTGGGCCTGGAATTTTCCAAAGGCCCCCGCGGCCTCGCGGGCCTGCGCCGCGTTCGTCACGCGGTCCACGGTGTGCGCGCCCTCGATGAAATCGTACACGCGCCAAAACCCGCCGCCGGCATCCTGCGCAAAGGCCCGGCCGTCGCGCGCCGGGATCAGCGTGAGCACGCGGGCCGCCGCGGCTTCGCCCGCCGCGGCGCGGACCTTGGCGGCGATGTGCGCCGTCACCCGCCGCACGTTGTCCATCAGGGCCGGTACATCCTTGAAGATGCGATGATTGACCTTCTGGAAGATGTAGCGGCGCGTCCCCGTCCCGGTGGCAAAGACCGCGGCGTAGGTCTCGTTGATGTGCCCGCTGCCGTGCGCGGCGGCGGAGACAAAGCGTCCTTCCAGCGGAAAGGCGGCGAGGACGGCGGGAAATTCGGGGGGAACCGGGGATTGGCTCATGCGGCGGGCGCTATTTCAATCGTGATCGGGCGCCCCGGCGCGAGGGTTTTCTCGGTGCTAAATTCGTATCCGCCGAATCCCGTGAGCCCGAGCCGGCGGAGCCTCAGCCGGCCGGCGATGCAGGTGAGCGTGACCTTCGTCCGGCGGCGCGTGGGCGCCAGTTCGACCGTGCCCCAGGCCGGGCCGGCCGACCAGAACCAGCGGACGCGCCGCGGACTCGGGGCCACGGCAAGTGTCGCCGTCAGCGCGGAATAATGAAAGCCCGTCAGCGCCGCGATGAGCCCCCAGCTGTTGAGCGCGCGGGCGTAGTGATGGCCGCACTCGGCCTCGTCGAAGGGGTTGCGCTTGCGGCCGTCGTAGCGCGCGCGGATGTCGCGCACGACCTTGAGCGCATCGCGGACCATGCCCTCCTGCGCGAGGTGCAGCGCCACGCAGTATTCGAACCCGGTCATCACCTCCGTGTAGTACGGAAAGGGCCGCGCCGGCCGCCGGCCGCGCGGGTACGACGCCATGAGCAGGGCGGTCTCGTCGCCCAGCACATAGCTGCGCATGTGGTTGAAGTGCGCCTCGAACCCATGCCGGCGGTTGTGCGTGAGCACCGCGCGGAGCGCCTCGCGTTCGTGTTCCGGATCGAGCAGGTGGCCGAGCCCCTCGAAATGCGCGTTCACCTGCCCGGCCAGCTGGTCGATCAGGCAGCCGGCGCCGAGCTGATAATCCGGATTCGCGGGATTTTTTTGCTCCGGCCAGAACACCAGCCCGGGCCGGACCTTGTCCCAGCTGCCGGCCGGCCGGAGGTGGTGCTCGTAATAGTCGTCGTTGAACAGGTTCGCATCCACCCACGCGCGCCCGCGCTCAAACAGTCCGCGGCACTTTTCGGCGAACGCCTTTTCCCCCAGCGCCGCCGCCATCTCCTCCGCCGCCCGCAGCGCGCCAAGGTACCACGACGCCATCTGCGGATTCGGGCCGAAATACTCCACGTCCATCGTGTTGTGCTGCACCCCTTCCATCACGCCGTCCTGATCCGCATCCCAGCCGCCCGGGAGCCAGGCGAACTCCAGCGCCAGCCGCGCGCGCGGCCACAGGCCGCGCAGCCAGGCCGTGTCGCCCGAGATCCGCCACTCGCGGTGCAGCTTCAGCAGGCAGCCCATCTGCCCGTCGGCGGCCGCATGCACGGTCCCGGCGACCGGCCGCAGCGGCAGGGGCACGCGGAAGGCCATCAGCCCGTCGGGCTGCATCGCATACTCCGAGAATTCGGTCTCGCGCATCGACCGCGCCAGGTCCGGGAACAGGTTCGCCGTGGCATGCTCGTAATTCCACACGTGCGTGCAGTTGCCGTGGCAGCTCCCCTGCCGGTCGAAGCAGCCTTCCCAGCCGAAGAACCGCCCGTCCGCCGTGCGGAAGCAGGTCTGCGAGCGCAGCGTGGACAAATTGAACAGGGCCGCCTCGCGCACCTCCGGCGGCAGGTCGCTTTCCGTCACGGCCCGCACGAAGGCGACCGTGTCGCGTTCCAGCGCCGGCCACTGCCGGGCGGCGGCCTCGGCCGCGGCCCACGCATCGGGAAACTGCGTGGCATAATGGTTGCCCACGATGGCCGGCACATGCGCCGGCCCGTGCCCCCAGTTCTCCCGGTTGGGGAAATGCCACGCCACGATGAACTCCGCGCTCCACTCGCCCATCGGCGGGATTTCCGCCGCCACCGCCAGCGCGGCGGTCGGCGTGTCGGTCTTCGCCGTGCGCGGCTCCAGTTTCCCGTCCGCCGAGAAATCGTCCCAGAAATCCAGCAGCGCGTCGTTCCACCCGTAATCCGCCCACGCCGTGCGGTGCGTCACGCCGCGCCGCGCGGTGGTCGCCAGGGCCATCGTGCCCCACGCGGCGTGGGTGCGGGCCACGCCCTCCGAACCGAGCCCGATCCCGCGCAGGCCGCGGCCCTCGCGCCAGGCATTGCAGCCGCCCGCCGACCCGGTCGGGAACAGCTTGCCCCGGAAGTCATCCAGCTTCACGGCGAAGCCGTCGTTGCCGATGAAGTTGGGCAGCACCGCACCCACGGAAGCCGCCACGGGCGCCCGCGAGGGATTGCGCAGGGTCACCCGCACCAGCGCGACCGGCAGGCTGCTCCGGGCGGTGTCACCCGGGATGAGCGGATTGAAGGCCTGCAGCACCGCCGTCACCGGCATGGCGTCGTCGGCCAGCTCGACCTGCGCCAGCGGATAGGCCGCGCGGAACGTGCACCGGCGGAAACGCGGCAGGCCGGCCTGGCGCGCCGGGGAACCTTCGTCCCCTTCCCATTCCGCCACGGGCAGCGGTCCCTCCAGCAGCCGCGTGACCGCCGCCTCGCCGCGCCGCGCCGCACGCACCGCGAAGAATCCGGAGGCCCCGGCCTGGCCGGCGGGGGTGAATCCCTTGGCCGGCCGGTTCATCACCTCCCAGTGCCGCCACGCGCCCCAGCCGCAGAGCGAAACGGTCCCCGTGCCGATGCCGCCAACCGGCATCGCGATCCGGGTGAGATGCTCGCCGCCGTACGACTTGAGGACCGGCCAGGAAGTGGGAGAGTTTTTCACCGCGAAATGAGTACCGCGGCGAAGCCGCAATCGGAAGTCCGGATTTTTAACCACGGATTGCGCGGATTATCACGGATTTTCCGAGCCGCACCGAATTCCGATCCCGGCAGGTTTGGCCGCAAAGAGGCACAAGGACCCAAGGGCGGCGAAAGAGGCTTCGTCGCGCCCATGGGCGCGCGGGAGGTTTGATCCGGAGCCTTGGAACCCTTGTGCCTTTTTGCGGCCAACCCTGCCGGCTCCGCTCCGGGTTCCCGGTCAGAAAAGCTTCGCGGGATATTTCCCCTGGCGGACCAGCGCCGCGATCGCGGCCACGACCCGCGGCTTGTCCTCGCGGTAGGTCACGCCGAACCACGCGGCGCCGGTGGGCAGCACCTGCACGGTCGCCTCATGCCGCGCGATCATTTCCGAGACCGCCGCCGGCAGGTAAAACTCCGCCTTCGGGTCCGGCCCGCGCGCGGCGAGGAACTCCCGCAGCTGCCGGTCCAGGCCCGCGAACAGCGCCGGGGTGAAACCCCAGCAGTTCATTGAGACGGTTTCGGCGCCCGTGTACGGGCGGCCCGGGCCCACGTCCGCCACAAGGATGCCCGTCCGCTCGGTGATGGACTCGAGCCGGCCGCCCGGTCCCGTCACGCACTGCCCGCGCGCCACGGCGCCATGCTCGGACAGCGTGTTGGCCAGCGTGAATCCGACCATGGCAAACCCGGCCGCCGTCCGGCGCGGCGCCGGGTGGCCCGACATGGGATCGAATCCCCGCGGGTTGGCCGCCGGGCCGGTGAGAAATTGCCCGAGCTGCGCAAACGAGTCCGCCCCGTAGAAATCATCGGCGTTGATGACGGCGAACGGCTCGCGCACCGCTTCGCGCGCGCACCAGACCGCATGGCCCGTGCCCCAGGGCTTTTCGCGCGCCCCCGCCGGCGGACAGCCGGCAGGCAGGGCGTCGGGGGACTGGAACACGTAGTCCACGGCGATGCGCCCCGCATATTTCGCGCCTACCTGCGCCCGGAACACCGCCTCGAAATCCCGCCGGATGACAAACACCACGCGGCCGAATCCCGCGCGCAGTGCGTCGAACACCGCATAGTCGAGCACGGTTTCCCCGGAGGGACCGACCGGGTCGATCTGCTTGAGCCCGCCGTAGCGCGAGCCCATGCCGGCGGCGAGAACGAGGAGGGCGGGTTGCATCGGGCGCCAGCAAGCATGATTGCCCGGCCTGGCGCAACCCCGCCGGGGGGCACTGGCGGCACGCCTCCCGGCCCATTCCGGATAGACGTCAGGCCAGGAGTTGATTTGGTAGCCCGTGGCCTCCCGCGCGCCGTCGACCCCGATCTTATCCACCCCAGCGACCCCTACCCTGTTATGCATGAGCTGAGAAGCGCCTGGCGGCGCCTGATGGAATTCTCCGGTGCGGACGGCAGCGCCACCTACCTGTGGCCGCGGTGGCTGATGCTGCGGGCCGCCGGGATCATCTATGTGATCATCTTTGCCGAGATCATCGGCGGGGGCGGCGACCCGCTGATCGGCCCGCGCGGCCTGACGCCGGTCGGCGACTACCTGGCGGGCATCGCGCAGGCCTTTCCCAATCCCGTCATCGCCTTCCTGCACGCGCCCAGCCTGCTCTGGATCAGCGGAAGTTCGGGCATGATCCAGGCGCTTGGCTGGTGCGGCCTCGCGGCGGCGGCGGCTCTGGTCCTGAACCTGTGGCCGCGCGCGGCGCTCTTCGCCTGCTGGGCGATCTTCCTATCCTTCGTGACCACGTGGCGGGCGTTTTCCGAGACCCAGCCCGATCGAGTGATGCTGGAACTGGCGCTGGTGGCCATCGCGTTTGCACCCGCCGGGCTGCGCCCCGGACTCGGGGCCTCCTCCCCGCCCCTTCCGGTCGCCGTGTTCATGGTCCGCTGGATGCTGTTCCGGCTCATGTTCGAGGCCGGGCTGATGAAGCTGCTGGGCGGGGATCCGCACTGGCACAATTTCACGGCGATGGACGCCATGTACGTGACGACGCCGTTCCCGATGTTCCTGAGCTACCTGGATCACCAGCTGCCGTTCGCCTATCACGTCTTTGAGATCATCCTCACCTTCGTCGCGGAGCTTCCCGGGCCGCTCCTGGCGGTGTTCAGCGGCCGGCGCGGGCGGTGGTTCGCGTTCATCATCTGGACGGTGTTCCAAGCGGGCATCGAGCTGACGAATAACTTCGGCTGGCTCAACGCGGCAGCCATCATCCTGGGACTGGCGCTGCTCGACGACCAGATGCTCGCCAGCGCCGCGGAAAAACTCCGGTGGCCGGCCCGGTGGCGGCCGGTCCCGCCAGCACCGGCGCCCGCTGTCCCCACCTGCACGCCGTGGCGGCTCTATGCCCTGCGCACCGCCCTCTGGACCTATTTCGGGCTCTCGCTGCTTTTCTTCGCGCTGGTCTGCGGCATGCCGACGGAGGGCTTTCCCTTCGCGCTTGCCCGGCCTTTCAAGGCGGCGTTCTGGAGTTTCCGCAGCATCAATTCCTTCACCCTGTTCGCGGGCACGCCCTCGAACCGCTATGCTGTCGAGTTCGAGGGCTCCAATGATGGCGGCCGGACGTGGCGGCTCTATCCCTTCCGTTACCAGCCTCAGCAGCTGGACCAGCTTTGCCCCGTCATCGCCCCGGGTTACGCCCGGTTTGAGGCCGCCCTGCAGATCGCGGGTTACAGCGATCCTCCGTCGCCGCTTTTCGGGATCGTGGCGGAGCATCTGCTGCGGCGGGATCCGGCCATCATGCGGTTCTTTCGGAACGATCCGTTTGCGGACCGGCCCGCCATGATGATCCGGCTGCCGGTGTACCGGATGAGCTTCACCGATTTCGCCACCTACCGGACGACCGGCCAGTTCTGGCGCAAGGAACCGGGCGGCGTGTACCAGCCGGTGATGTATCTGGACGAGCAGGGCGGGATCAAGGAAGTGGCCTCGGAGTTGGAGGAAGTGCGCCTGCTCGCCGGGGGCGGCGATGCCCAGGCCCAAAACCACCTGGCTTATCTCTATGCCCATGGCGGTGATGACGTCGCCAAGGACCCCGTGGCCGCGGTCCAGTGGTACCGGCGCGCCGCCGAGCAGGGGCTCGCCACGGCCCAGTTCAACCTCGCGGTGATTTATGCCGAGGGCGACGGCGTGCCGAAGGACAGCGCGGCGGCCGTGCAGTGGTACCGGCTGGCCGCCGAACAGGGGATGGTCGACGCCCAGTACAATCTCGGCGTGATCTACGCCGGGGGCGACGGCGGGCCGCGGCAGCCTGGCGAGGCCGTCCGGTGGTTTCGCCGCGCCGCGGAGCAGGGCGACGCCGGGGCCGAGTCCAGCCTCGGCGCGATGTATGTCTCCGGCACCGGAGTGGCCAAGGATCCCGTCGAAGGCCTCGCCTGGCTCATCCTCGCAGCGGAGGCCGGCGATCGCGATGCCCTCACGGCCCGGGCCGCGCTCGAACCTTCCGCCGGGACCGGGGTCATCCTGGCCGCCCGGAACCGGGCCCGGGTGCTTGCCGGGGAAATCGCCGCCCGGAAAAAATCCCCGCAAGCCGCGCCTGATTCACGGCGATGAGGGCAGGCTGTCCAGCAACTGCCGGGCCTGGGCGTTTCCCGGCTCCAACCGCAGGACAGTCCGGAGGTGCCCGGCGGCCTCCGGCGTGCGGCCCGGGGTCTTCAGCAACGCCAGGGCCAGGTTGAAATGGATGGGAGCCAGGTCCGGCCTCAGCTGGAGCAGCGCTTCAAACTGCGTGATCGCCTCCGGCGTCCGGTCCACGGCACTCAGGGCGTTGCCCAGGTTGTTTCTGGCCTCGATGAAATCCGGCTTCAGCCGCACAGCGGCTTCAAAGTGGGTGATCGCGTCATTCAGACCGCCGGGCATCTGCTCGAGCGCATTCCCGAGGTCGTAGTGGGCCTCGGCCAGTTGCGGGTTCGCCCGCAGGGCCGCTTCAAAGTGGCGGATGGCCTCGGCCGGACGCCCGGCCTCCAGCAGCGTGTTGCCCAGCCGGACGTCGGCCTGGAAAAATTTCGGGTTCAGGCGCAGCGCGGCTTCGTAATGGGCGATCGCGTCATTCAGCCGGCCAGGAGTCTTCGCGAGGACGTTCGCCAGATTGTAGTGCGCATCAATGTAATCCGGCTTCAGCCGCAGCGCCTCTTCATAATGGTCCACGCCTTCCCGGTCCCGCCCCGCCTCGAGCAAATAGTAAGCGAGGTTATTGTGGGCCCGCTCGTTGTCCGGTCGCCGGGCCACCGTATCGCTCCAGAGGCCTTCCTCGGTATGATAGGTCTCATTGCGACGGGAAGTCTGCCATCCGAGCCAAAGCGCCATGACCAGTATCACCGGCCAGGCGGCGCGTCCCAGCCACCGCCACGCCCCCAGCACCGCCAGCGCCACGACGGAAATCAGCGGCAGGTACATCCGGTGCTCGGCCAGGGTCTGGGTCGCCACGGGAATCACACTCGAACTCGGCGCCAGGATGACGAAAAAGCAGGCGCCCAAAAATCCAACCGTCGGCCGCTTCCACAGCGCCCAGACCGTGACTGCAATCAGCATGGCGACGATCAGCGCCGCGGGCAGCACCCGGGCGGCGTCGAGCGTGAGGGCCGAGCCATAATCAAAAATCAGCGGATGCGGCCAGAAGCACAGCCGCAGGTAGTGCACGATGGCCGGAAATTGCGTCAGCGCGTAGCTCCACCAGGAAACCCCGCTCCCAAATCCCGCGCTCCCCGTCCGGCCGTGGGTGGAGAGCACCAGGAAAGGCAGGATGACCCAGGTGGCGGCCAGCCCGGCATGGATTCGCCACCGATGCCGGAGCGCCGACCGAAAGCTGCCCGCGAGGAAGGTCCGGTCATACAGCAGCACGATGAGCGGAGCAGTGGCCATCACCTCCTTGGTCGCCATGCCCAGCAGGCAGGCCGTCCAGGACAGCAGGTACCACCCGCCGGATCCCCCGGCCTGCGCGCCCCGGATGAAGCCATACAGCGTGAGCAGGTAGAACAGCCCCATCAGCGACTCCGCCCGCTGGATGATGTAGGTCACGGCCTCGGTCTGCAACGGATGGAGCACCCAGAGCAACGCAATGGAACAGGCGATGGAGCCGGCCTGGCGGACTCGCGGCTCCAGCGTGCGCCGCGTGATGCCAAACAGCGCCAAGCCCGCCAGCAGATGAATCGCCAGGTTCAGGACATGATAGCTCCAGACCGCCGTGCCACTGATGGCATAATTCACGGCCAGCGATGCGTTCAGGACCGGGCGGCCACCCACGGTCGTGCCGATCACCGGGGTCAATGCGGTGGCCCAGTGCCGGATCGTCGGGTTGACGACAATCGAGTTGAGGTCGTCCAGGACCAGCCGCCCGGAAAAACTGTTGGCATAGGCCGCCACGCCGGCCGCCACGATCAGCAGCGGTGGCCACACCCAGCCGCCGGGCCATGGGCGCGGCGGTGCGGGGGAGACGGAGGACTTTGATGCACTCATGGTGGCTGGTCTTGAATCCGGTTCAGGACGGGCGGGCCGCGGCATTGTCAATCCGTCCGTGTCCGAGACAAGCCCAACGCGGCGTTGCGCCAACCTCCGCCCGCCTCATCGGTCTGGGAAAATAAAAAGGGGCGGAGACTTTCGTCTCCGCCCCTTTGAAAGAACGCTCTTGCGAGCGATCGTTGGCTTAGAACTTCAGGGTCGTCGTCAACGTCCAGTTCGCCGTGGGGGCGAGGAGGCTGTTGCCGACACCGCCATCGATGTACTTCGCGCTGAAGATATTATCGATGTTGAACTGGGTCACCAGCTTGTAGCCCGACAGCTCGTACGGATAGGCGACGAAGCCACTCCAGACCAGCATGTTGTCACCCGTGAGGCCGCCCTCGTTCGGATTCCAGTCGGACGAACGCGACTCAATCGACTTCGAAGCGTAGCGGAAGCCGCCACCGATCGAGAGGCCGTGCAGCAGGCCCTCGCTCAGCGTGTACTTCGCCCACGCGTGCGCGGTGTAGACCGGCACGTTTTCGATGCGGTTGCCGAAGTAGATCGAGTTGATGATATTGCCGGCGGTGACCGACGGATCGGACAGCGTCTTGGCCTGCCAGTAATACGAGCCATTGACCAGCAGCTGGAAGTTGCGGGTCGGGGACCAGACCACTTCCGCATCCGTACCCTGGACCCGGTTATGGGCCACCGAGCGCCAGCGGAAGGTACGCTGACCGGCAGGAATGCCGGCCGTGTTGCCGTAGTTCAGGGAGTCTGTCGCCTGGTGCTGGAGATCCTGCACCAGCTGGTTGTTCCGGTCCGCCTGGAAGAGCGAGAACGTGCCGACGAGCTTGGCGTCATCCAAGGAGATCTTGGTGCCGATTTCGACGTTCTTACCCTGCTCGTTCGGGGCGATGATGTCCGCACCGTCGTGGATTTCAGCCGCCGCCGCCTGGGCGAGCGTCGTCACGAGCGTCGTACCACCGTTGTAGTAGTGGAACGTGAAGCCGGCCGGGTTGGCCGCAATCGCGGGATTCACCAGGGCCGCAAAGGTCCCGGCGCCGACGCCGTCGATCAGGTAGCCCGAGTTGTTGAACCCGCCGAACGGCGTAAGGCTGTTGTAGCGGAACGTCGTGCTCTCCGAGGTGTAGATGCTGATGCCCTTCTTGATCTCGTACGAAGCACCCGCCATCCAGGAGTTGCCTGCCTGGGTGAGGAAGTTCGTCAGCGCGTAGGCCGCCGAGTAACCGTACACCGCCTCAGGATAGAGGGTGGTGTTCGTGCCGGCGTACACCGGGGGCGAGAACCACGGGAAGTTGCCCGTCAGCGCCTGACCGGCCTGGCGGTAAACCTCATGACGGTAGCCGCCGAGGATCGTCAGACGGTCCGACAGCGTCGTGCCCTGATAGTTGGCATACCACGCATTGTATTGGTTCGGGTAGCCGTCCAGGGGATTGGCCCAACCGTCAAACAGCTTGGAGTTCGGGGGCTGGATCTGCGTCGCCGGATCCCAGTTCGTGTAGACCTGGGTGGCGGTCATGATGTTGCCGAAACGGTCCTTGATGACCTGGACATTGCCGACGTTACGGGTCGCGTCCGAAGCCGTGAGGCTGGTCGCCGGATTGGTTGTCGGGTAGTTGTAGCCCGGGACGAGCTTGTAGTCCGGCGTGTTGTTTTCCGGCGTGGCGTACTGCTGCTTGTAGTTCTGCAGCGAGAAGCCGAACAGGAATTTGCTCTTCACGCCGAAGGCATCAACGCTGGCCACGGCATCAACCTGATGCGTGCGCGTTTTGCGGTTGTACATCGTCGCGCTCCAGCCGCTGACCGCGCTGAACGTGTAACCGTCGGCGTTCGGGGCGTTGTTGCCTTCCTGGTCGCTGAAGTTCGTCTCGTCCTGCGTCAGGGTGTAGTGCACCGAGAACCAGCTGACCGGGTTCAACTCAATGCCAAACGTCGAGGTGACCTGATCGTTCTGGAAGAAGGTACCGCGGTTGGTGAAGTTGAAGTGATTGTCATGAATCCGGTTGCCGTTGGTGTCCGTGTAGTAGGCACCGCGGGAGTCGGTCGTGTAGAGGGGCAGGTTGGGATCGCCCGCGACGACGCGACGGTCGGCATCATACGCGCCCAAGTTGGCCTCGATGCGGTTCTGGTAGGCCAGCGTCGGGTTGGCCGCGCCGGAGACTGCAGCACCGGCCGCATTGATGAGGGCCTGGGAGGGCGAGGCATAAGCCTGGAACCAGCCGGAAGGATAGAGCCAGCTGCTCGAATTGGCGTTGAAGCGCTCCTGGTCGACGATCGTGTTGGCCGTGATCCGGACCTTGCCGTTGGCGAACGGGTCGAGGATGACGGACGGCGTGAGGTCGAAACGCTTCTGGTATTCGTACTCGGCGTAACCATTGCTGTTCTCCCAGCCGGCCACGATGCGAATCGCCGCCGTCTTGGACAGAATGTGGTTCTCGTCGATCAGCCCGCGGTTGGTGTTATCCGAACCGAACGTGTAGCTGATCTGCGTCGGCACCTTGCCGAGGCTGGCCGTCTTCGTGATGAAGTTGATCACACCGCCGGGATAGCCCTGGCCGAAGAAGATGGCCGCGGGTCCCTTGATGATTTCCACGCGGTCGATGTTATCGGCCACGTATTTGATCGAGTACAGGAACACGCCGTCGCGCAGGATGATGTTCACCGGGAAGCCACGGATCGTGAAATTGCTCGTGGGCGTCGGGTTGTTCGCCGGGCGGGTCACCGCATAGTGACTGTCCGTCGAGGCACCCGAGGTGTAACCCAAGATGTCCGTGATGCTGCGCATGCCGGTGTCCTGGATGAACTCGGAACTGATGACCGACACCGACAGCGGGATCTTCTGGATCTCCATGCCGATACGGGTCGCGGTGGCGGAATTGGTCACGAGGTAACCATTGTCCTTGTCGGTCGACACCGTGAACGGCGTGAGCGTTTGCACGCCCTCATCGGTCGCAAGCGTCGAGCCAGCGACAGGCTTGGCAGCCGGAGCACCGGGGGCGGCAGCGGCTGTGGCGGTCGGGCCTTCGTACTGGGCGAGCTTCGCTTTCAGTGCGGCGACTTCGTCCTGCAGTTTCTGCACGTCGCTGTCGCTTGCAGCTCGGAGCACGGGGGTAGCTAGCATGGCCAACGTGGCCAAATAGGCGACCAGACGCTGGCTGGGCCTAGATCCTGTAAAACAGGTTTCAGATTTCATGGGTGGTTTGTTTTGTAGTTACTACTAATTTGACCCGGTGAAACCGGGACAAAAGGGGTGAAAGGGGGACGGGCTGTTTAAAGCCCGGTGGGAGCTGGGCCGCCGGCTTGGCGCGCCTCGGATGGGGTCGGGGAAAAAGGTTCTCTGCGCCCACCGGTTTGTAGATTCAGGAACAAACCACCCCCCGGTGGCATCCATCCGGCGAAATCAGTGACCGAACGGAAGTGCCCTGAAGACCGCAGTACGACGGACGCAGAGAAAATCTGGTGAGGGGTGTAGGGAATACTACTAGTATGCCGTAGTTGGGCTATTGGCCGATATGGGCTTGCGTACCCAAATCTAAGTATTGACCCGATGATTTACGTGGAATTCACATCCACCGGTCGGGGCCCCACCACGGCGTCGGAAATCTTGATTTGAACCCCAGACCGCGGAAACACCCCGCGCGGCGTAATCCGCACCACCCCCAGCCGCACGGCTTCGCGCACCAGCTTGGCACTCGTTGATACCCCGAGCTTGCGCATGATATTGCGGCGATGGGTCTGCACCGTGGAGGCCGTGAGCCCCAGCCGTTGGGCGCCTTCATCATTGTCACTGCCATCGCCAATCACACTCAGCACGCGGATCTCCGCCCGGGTCAGCCGTTGGCCCAACGCCGTGGCTTCCAACCGGTCCACCAGGTTATGGCGGACAGATTGGCTGATATAGCCCTGGCCATCAGCTACTTGACGCATGGCCGTCATCATGGCATCCAAGCCCTCGGAAGAGGCGTCGATAAATCCGTCAAAACGTGCCGTGCGCAACACGAGCAGCGAAAACTCATCACGCCGCGGCGAATCCACCAATATATGCGCCGCCAGCTTTTCATGGGCGATGGGCTCGAGCAGATCGAGCCCATCAACGTCCTGAAAGGCCATTCCCAGCACCAGCAGGTCGGCCGGACGCTCCCTCAGGCCGGCCAGGGTTTCCAACCCGAGGCAGTACACCTGGACTTCGGCGCCCGGGAAGACCTTTTGACAGACCGACACCAGCAACTCGGCATGCAGCTTCATGGGCTTGGCGATGACGACCCGCTTGACCGGCACGGGTTGAGGGGCGGTCGCCGACCGTTCCGCTCGCTGCGAACCAAGCTCGTTGGCTGACGTGGCAGACCAAGCGGAATTGGGCGGCGGGGATGAAATCATGAAATGCGGTGGTTTGGCTCTTGTCCCAGGCCTTAGCTCAGGCCGGTACGGTTGTTGTAGTGGCGCGTGCCCGATGACGGCCTCCTGCCAAGTCGGTTTCGCATAAAGCTACCTTAATTTAGGATAAAATACCTTTCTATGGTTAAGTTGGCTCCTGATCGCCCGTGTGCCCGTCTCACTCCCATCACTATATATAGCAATCGTCCGGCACTTCAGCCAGTGACAGTCATTAACCATAATGTAAAGCCGGCCCGGGCGACGGTGGTCGTACGGTTTGCCGTGTCATCGCGAGAGCGGCGAAGCCAGGCGTGGCGATCGAGCGAGCGAGACTGCTTCGTCGCCCTCCCGGCGTCCCGCCGCCATCTCACGGCGCGGAGTCTGCCGTGCCGCGCATCTTGAACCTTCAACTTTGACCTTTCCCCGGCGGCGTCCCGCCTGAAACTGCCCGCGATGCTGCCCCTCAATCCCCTCATCCAACTCACGCCCCTCCGCCTGCAACGCGGCGTCTCCCGCCTGGCCGAGCTGATCTGGCACGACCCGCGGCCCGTCCGCGTCGAGGCCACCGCCAGCCGCCCGGACCACGTGTCCCTCGCTGCGGCCAAGAAATTCCCGCGCCGGGCCGTGCGCGATGGCGAGGCGTGGGGCCGGCTCTACGACCAGCGCTGGTGCCGCGTGGTCCTTCCGCCCGGCGGCGGCCGCTGGTTCCACTGGGACGAGCAGGGCGAGGCCACGCTGTTCGTCGGCGACACGCCGTTCTACGGCTTCGATGTCGCCCACCGCGCCGTCGAGCTTCCCGCCGGCGTGCGCGAGGTCTGGGTCGAGAGCCTCTGCGTGCAGGCCGCCATCTGGCATCCGGACGCCAAGGGCCTCGGCGCCGCGGGCAACCTCTTCCGCGGCGCCCAGCTCCGGCACCGCGACGACGAGGCCTGGGCCGCCTATCACGATCTCGCCTGCCTCAACGACTGGATGCTCGAGCTGCGCACCCGCGAGCACCCCGGCGTGCTCCGCGAGCTCAACGGCATGACGCAGCAGCCGCCGCTCACCGACGTCTCCCCGCTGTACCGCCGCCTGCTGCGCGGGCTTGATGCCGCGCTGGACGCCTTCGACACCGCCGGCGTCACCGCGCTGCGGCGCGCCCTCGCCGCGCTCTACCGCGAGCTGCGCGACCCGCGCCCGCTCGCACGCGCCGCCCTCACCGGCCACTCGCACCTCGACCTCGTCTGGCTCTGGACCGAGCAGGTCGGCGAGGGCAAGGCCGTGCACACGTTCGCCAATGCGAACCGGCTCATGGCGCTCTATCCCGAGTTCCGTTTCGCCTACTCTCAGGCCGCCAGCTACGAGGCGGTGCAGCGCCGCTCTCCGGCCTTGCATCGCGCCGTGCGTGCGCGCCTGCGCTCGGGCCGGTGGGAGGCGACCGGCGGGATGTACGTGGAGAGCGACTCGCACGTCGCCTGCGGCGAGGGCCTCGCCCGCGCGTTTGTCCTCGGCCAGGCGTCGTTCACGCGGCTCACCGGCCGCCGCTCGCGTGTCCTCTGGCTGCCCGACCTTTTCGGCTTCAGCGCCTGCCTGCCGCAGTTGATGCGGCTCAGCGGCGTGGACTATTTCTTCACGACCAAGACCACTTGGAACACCGTCAACCGCTTCCCCCACTCGAGCTTTGTCTGGCGCGGCCCGGGTGGGCACGCGGTGGTCAGCCATGTGACCCAGGGCGTGCAGTTCAACAACACGCTCACGGTCGAGCAGCTGCGCGCCGCCTCGCACCAGCACCAGCAGGGCGACGTGCACGACGAATTCCTGATGCCCAACGGCTGGGGCGACGGCGGCGGCGGGCCGAGCGAGGACCTGTGCGAGCGCGCCCGCCGGCTCACGGCGCTGCGCGGGCTGCCCGCCCTGCAGTGGGACCAACCGGAGGCGTTCTTCGACCGGCTCGCGGCCAAGCGCGCGAAGCTCCCCGCCCTCGACGGGGAGATCTACCTCGAGTACCACCGCGGGACGTTCACCACCCAGAGCCGCGTGAAGGCGCACTTCCGCGCGCTCGAGCGCGCGCTGCAGCTGCACGAAGCGGCACGGGTCGCGACGCGCGGCGCTCCCGGCGCAGATCTGGCCCATGCCTGGCGACGGATGGTATTCGCGCAATTTCACGACTACATCCCCGGCAGTTCGATTCCCGAAGTCTACGCGGAGGGCCTGCCCGAGTTGGCGCGCCTTGCGCACGAGCAAACCGCGGCCGCCACCGCCGTCCTCCAGGGTCGGGGCCCCGCAGCGCGTCGCGGGCGGTGCCTGTTCAACCCCCTGCCGCTCCCGCGGCGCTGCGTCGTCGGCGGTCGCGCGTACGATCTTCCGCCGCTCGCGGGCGTGCCAGCCGCCGCGGCCCTCGTCCGCGGGCTGCCGGCGGTCGTTGTCCGCGGTCGCTCACTCGCCAACGGCCGCGTCGCAGCGCGCCTCGACGCGCGCGGCCGGCTCGCGGCGCTCGCGGTCGACGGCGTGGCGGTCGAGCTCGCCGCCGGCGCCGGCGAACTCGTGGTCTATCCCGAGCAGTCCGCCAACTTCGGCCCCTGGGACATCGACCGGCACGCGCTTTCGCTCGGCCAACCCGCCCGCCGGCCGGCGCGGATCACGGCCGACCGCACCGGCCTTACCGTGACACGCCCCGTCGGCCGGGCCAGCACCGCCTCGATCCGCTACTGGCTGGAGCCGGGCGCGGACGTGCTGCGCGTGACGGTGACGCTCGACTGGCACGAACCGGACGTGCTGCTGAAGCTGCATTTTCCCACGGCCTACCGCGGACGCGAAGTGCGCTGCGGCACGCCGTTCGGCAGCGTGCCCCGGCCGCAGCTCGCCACCACGCGCGAGGCTGAGGCGATGTGGGAGTGGCCGATGAGCCGCTGGGCCACGGTGAGCTCCGACGCCGAGCGCACGGGCCTCTTCGTCGTGACCGCGGCGAAGTATGGCGTGAGCTGCCGCGACGGCGACCTCGGCATCACCCTGCTGCGCACCCCGCGGCACGTCGGGTTCGAGGACCACGCGCGCGCCTACCCGGCGCACCTGAGCCGGTTGCCGCGGCCGGCGACGGTCTTCACCGACCTGGGCCGTCACACGATCGAGCTCGCTCTCGGCCACTACGCCGCTGGTGCCCCGAGTGGCGCCCATCCCGCCGTGCTGGCCGAGACGCTGTTCACGCCGCCGGTGGCCTATGTCGGCGCGCCGGTGGCCTCAGCCTTCTTAGGTCTCGACGGCGGCGAGACGCTGATCCCGCACTGGGCCGAGCCGCTGGGCCGCAACCGCTGGCAGCTGCGCCTCCACGAGGTGGGCGGCCAGCGCGGCACGGCCCGGCTGCGGCTCGCGCCGGGCTGGACCGCGCACAAGGTGAACCTGCTCGGCGAGCCGCTCGGTGCCCCGCTGCGGGCCGGCCGGCTCCCGTTCGCTCCGTACGAGATCGTGAGCCTGCGACTCAGCCGGGCCGGTTGAGCGGCCCGCGCCTTATTTCAATTCGAGCCGCACCCGCACTTCGAGCCTGCCGCTGCTTCCACGCTGGGTCAGCGCCAGCCGCGGCTGCGTCTCGGCGTGGAGCGTGGCCACCAGGTACTGCTCCTTGCGCTCCTGCATGACTTTTTTCCAGACCGGCTCCTCCAGCGGCAATGCGTCCACGCTCGCCTCGAGGTCCTCGCCCCAGCTGAGCGTGGCCCGGCCGCGGCGCCCCTCGATGACCGCCTGGCGGCGGCCGGCGTCGAGCGTGATCGGCAGCGTCGTCGTCCAGTAAAAGGTCACGCCGTCCCCGCGCTCCAAGGCCCAGTCGTCGGTGATGGTGAGCTCGGCGGGCGTGGGCGATTCCCAGCAGCGGTTCCAGCGTGTGAACCAGCGCTCCCAGCCCGCCGCGAGTTCCATCGTGGCGTCGAAGGACGTTTCGTCCCCGCGGCCGCGGGGCGTGACGTCGGCGAGGATCGGGTTCGCGGGCTTCGGGCGCACGCCGTCGCCGAGCGGCACGAGCATGTTGTGCCGCTGGCAGTGCTTGAGCAGGTCGGCGAGCGGGTTGCTGTAATCGCAGCTGCCGAAGTCGCGCGCAAAACTGTCGCCGGCAAACTCGAGCACGAAGGAGCCCTTGTCCTCGTGCGTGTGCGAGGCCCCGGCCTGGTTGCCCATGAGGAAGAGCTTCACCCACTCGCCGCCCAGCTTCCGGTGCGAAGCCAGCTGGCCGATGGCGGGCATCTCCACCAGCGGCCGGAACGCGGGGCCCGCGGCCGGCACCTCGCGGAGGAGATTCTGCGCGAGCAGCGTCATCGGCTGGCCGCCCGTACGGACGATCGACTTGTGAAAGATCGTGACCCAGTGCGAGTCCGGCATGAGCCACGCGAGGAAGGCCACGCCCTCCTGCGGGATATACTGCGCGTCGCAGATCATGATCATCTGCAGGTCGTCCGCCGTGCTCACGAGCATCTCCGCCATCTGCGCGGTGGCGCGCATGGCGGGCGGGATCAGCCCGCGGGCGTCCTGGCCCCGCGCCCGGCCATAGTAATAGCACGTGAGGATCGCCGAGCGGGCCGTGCCCGTGAAGTACATCGGCCCCTCCGTGTAGCCGCCGTCGGGCAGGAGGATCTTGGCGAGGTTGTCGTGGAGGTCCGCCAGCGCGAGGTCGGTATAGGGCGCGACCCGTGAGGCGGCGGGCTGGGGATACGGTTTCCACCGGGCCGGCATGGTCCGCTCCAGCACCAGGTAGGCGTACATGCGGCCGGGCAGGAACCACGTCGTCTGGTTGCACCAGAACAGGTACTCCCACCACCACGTGTTGTAGTTGTTCGTGCCCTGCCCCTCCTCGGCCAGCCGGCGCAGGATCAGCTCCCGGCCGTAGTCGGTGAACCACTCGCCGCACAGGTCGAGGATCAGCGCGCAGTCGTACATCACGAGGCTGGGCACGAACGCGCGGTGCTCCCACTTGCAGCCCGTCAGCCAGCTGAGGAACGACGGATCCCAGCGCGTGCAATGCGCCAGCGCGATCGCGTAGCGCGCCGCCAGCCGGCCGAGCCGCTTGTCGCGGAACAGCACCGCGGCCTGCGCCGCGTTCGCCCCGTGCGTCAGGAGGTGCTTGCCCACGTCGCGCTCGCGGTTGAACCGCATGTCGTTCCAGAAATTGACGTACTCGTTCGCCATTTGCTCCGGCACGAGCCGCTGCGCATCCTCCGCCAGCTCCCAGAGCGGCGAGGTGCGCGGTCCGCCCGCCTGGGCGAGCAGCGCCCGCGCCTCCGCCAGCTCCGGGCCCGTGAGGTGCAGGCCGTACGCCGGCTCGAATGTCGGCTCAAAGGTGTCGGGCTGCAGGTAGTCCTCCCAGCGCTCGTCGAAGCGCGCCAGCTGCCGGAGGTGGCGCTGCAGCTGCGCGCCGTGCCGCAGGCCGATCCAGTTGAACCAGCCGCAGGTCGCGCCCGCGGTCCCGTGCGGATCGGCGAAGATCTCGATCGTCAGCCCGCGCAGGCGCCGCGCGCCGTCGAGCGGCAGCAGGAGTTCGCGCTTCTGGTGCGCAAAGGGCGTGCTCAGCGCGTGCCGCGCGCCGGCGTCCGTCTCCGCAGTCAGCGCCACGCGCGCGCCGGGCGGGGCGATCAGCGACAGCATCACGGCGTCGTAGTCCGTGCTGTCCACATCGTACGCGCGGCTCATGCGCAGCGCCGGGTCCGCGGGGTCGGCCGGCGGACGCTGCCAGTCGTACTGCACCCAGGCCCAGCGTTGCGCGACCAGCAGGCCCGCGGCGCCGCCCTCGTGAATCCGCCACTGCGGCAGGCCGCTCAGCGTCTCGTCAAAGAACGCCTCAAAGATCAGCTCGGCCGAATTGATGGGGGTGGGCTTCATGGAGTGCCGCGGAAATTTTCACTTCTTCTCCCGGCTGGCGAGCGGCGAGTTGCCGCGCGGGTTGCGCCCGGCCGCTTGCACCCTTCACCTTTCCCCGTTCCCCTGCATCGTCCCGGCTGACCCATGGCTTTCCCCAATCCCCTTTACCTGTTCAACAACCACTTCACCGGCCACCGGCGCCAATATCCCTACCGGACACGCCTCGCGATCGCCGCGGACCTCGGCTATGACGGTTATGAACTGCACCCGATCGAGCCGGACGACGACCGGTCCTGGGACGAGGCCGCTGCGGCGTTCCGGGCCAGCGGCCTGAAACACGCCGGGATGTACGTGGTGGCCAAGGGCGCGACCGATGAGGAGTACCCGAAGCTCGACGCCGAGATCGGGCGCACGCGCCGCATGATCGCCCGGCTGCAGGCGATCGATCCGCACGCCTTCGTCAACTTCACCGTCTTCAGCAATCCCGCCGGCCGGAGCCCGCCCGACTACCGGGAGGCCGGCTCCGCCCGCGCCGAGGCGCGCCATTGGGAGCGCACCGCCCGTCTCGTGCGCGCGGCCGACGACGAAATCGCCGCCCGCGGACTCAGCGGAAACCTCTACAACCATGTCTGGTTCATCATCGACACGCCCGCCGCAGAGCTGCGCGTCCTCCGCGATGCCGGTGCCCGGGTGATCCGGCCCGGGCTGGCGCTCTTCCATACGTTCTTCCACCAGGGCGTGCCTGACCTGCCCGAGGTGCTGGCGCAGCCCGGCATGGAGCGCCTCGGTTATTTCGCCGTGCTCAACGGCTGGCCCAAGCCCGCCGAGCCCTTCCGCACGCGGCCCCTCGACGACGGCAACATCGACGTGGCCGCCGCCCTCGGCCTGCTCTGGTCGCGCGGCTACACCGGCCCGGTCGTCTCGCAGGCCTACGACCTCGGCGGCGACCCCTATGAATCCGCGCGGCGTTCCCGCGATTATCTCCATGCGGTGCATGCGCGCTTTGTCCGCCAGCCCGCGCTCAATCCGTACCATGCCTGAGGGACCGCGACCCGGATTCTCCCGGCGGATAAACGGCCGCCGGCCCTCCAAGGTGGCCAAAGTCCCGCCGTGTAATCGCGCTGGATTCTTCGCGGCGCCCGGAATGACATGGATGACTCCCTCCGGCTGAACCGCCCGCCGCGCTCCCCGCTTCCGTCATGCCCCCCCTTCCCCGCCGCCTGATTTTCGCCGCCCGGTTCTTCCTGAGCCTGGCCGCGGCGGCGCTCGCGTTGACGGCGTTCATCTACGCCACGGCGGCATTCTTCCGCCCGGATCTTTCCCGCCGGCCCGCGATGCCGTCCGCGGCCGAAGCGGCGGCGGCCCGGCTCGCGCGCCAGGCCCGGCTGGACCCGGCGCACCCGCCGGTGATCTGGCGCGACGTGGACTACACCGCCGGCCCCCGCGGCGCCTGGTGGCCGAAGGCGCAGTCCCCTGTCCTGGACGAATTGGTCCGCACGGGAAAACTCCCGCCTGTCGCCGAACGCACCGGCCCGGAGCCGGTCGTGCTCGAGGGTGTCGAGGGCTTGGGCCGCTACGGCGGCACCTGGTACCGGCTCGCCACCGGCCCCGAGGACATCGAGGGCATCCTCGACACGCGGCTCTCCTACGCCTCGCTCGTCCGCTGGTCGCCGCAGGGTTACCCGATCGTGCCTCACCTCGCGAAGTCCTGGACCGTGTCGCCCGACCAGCGTGTGTGGACCTTTACCCTGCGCCAGGGCCTGCGCTGGTCCGACGGCCATCCGTTCACCACCGACGACATCCTTTTCTGGTGGAAATGGGAGGTGCTCTATTTCAAGAGCAACACCCTCTCCTCCGGCGGCTCCGACTACTCCTTCATGCGCCAGGCCGGCAAACTCGGAACCATTGAGCAGGTGGACGCACTGACCGTGCGGTTCAGGTTCGAGCAGCCCAACAGCATGTTCCTCGAGCGGCTCGCCGGAGCCGTCGAGTATTTCCGTCCCGCCCACTACCTGAGGAAATTTCACCCCGCCCTCGGCGACCCGGCGCTGATCGCCGGGCTGATGGAGGCGATGAACCTGCCGAGCCCGCTCGCGGTGTACATCCGGATGAAGCACCGGCTCAACCCCGAGCACCCGCGCATGTGGCCGTGGATCTACTGTGACTACCAGCCGACCGCGCCGCAGTCCTTCGTCCGCAACCCGTATTACTTCGCGGTTGATCCCGCCGGCCGCCAGCTGCCCTACCTCGACCGCGTGGTCGTGGATGTGCGCGACAAGTCCCTCATCACCGCCGCTGTGGCCGGGGGCGAGACCTCGATGCAGGAGCGCAGCCTCGACTTCGAGGACTACACGCTGCTCTCGACCGAGGCGCCGCGGCAGGGCTACCGCCTGCTGCATTGGTACAGCGCCACGCGCACGATGGGGCAGATCAGCCCGAACCTGAACCGGGCGGTGGATCCGGCGCATCCCGAGACGGCCTGGAAGCACCGGCTGCTGAATGAGAAAACCTTCCGGCAGGCGCTCTCGCTGGCCATCAACCGCCGCGCGATCATTGACGCGGTCTACAACGGCATCGGCGAACCCGCCCAGGACTCCCCGGGTCCCGACTCGCCCTACGCCAACGCCCGCCAGTTCCACGCCTTCACCGCGTATGATCCGGCGCAGGCCGGCGCGCTGCTCGACCGCCTTGGCCTGGGCCGGCGCGACCGCGAGGGCTTCCGCACGTTTCCGGACGGCACGCGCATGACGTGGTTCCTCAGCCTCGCCTCGAATTTTCCCCCCGACCCCGCGCAGATGGTGGCCGCCCAGTGGAACCGGCTGGGCGTGCGCACGATCGTGCAGATCCACATCCGGACCCTCTGGCAGGTCGAGCAGGCCGCGCTGGAGCAGGACTTCACCTACTGGCCCGGACTCGAGGAGTTCATGCCGATGCTCGACCCTCGTTACTATGTGCCGACCGGGGGCAGCTCGTACTTCGCGTCGGTCTGGGGCCACTGGTACCAGCGCGGCGGACTGCAGGGCAACCCCGAGGCGAACGCCCCGGGCCTCGCGGGGCCGCCCCCCGGCCACCCGGCCCGGCAGGCGATGGAATTGTTCGACCGGGCCCAGGTGGCCGTCACCCCGGCCGAGCGGATCGCGGACTTCAACCGGATCCTCGACCTGGCGGCTGAGAACGTCTGGGCGATCAGCCTCGCCACGCCGCCCCCCAGCCTCGCGGTCGTGAAGGATGGTTTTCACAATGTCCCAACCCAGGCGCTCAGCGGCTACTATTTCATGACGCCGGCCAACCTGGGCATTGAGACGTTCTACTGGGATTCCTCGAACGACTCCGCCGCCGCGGTGGCCCGGATCCGGGAGTCGATCGCCCATCCGTCGTTCCTGCCCCGCTCGGTCAAGAGCCGCGCCCAGGACGCCGCCGCGAAACCGCTTCTGCCGCCATGGCTCGGCTGGACGCTCGGGCTCGCCGTCCTCGGCGGCTTCGGCGTTCTGGCCATGCGTTATCCGTTCGTCTGGCGGCGCCTGCTCGTGCTCGGGCCGACCCTCCTGGCCATCTCCATCATCGTCTTCACCGTCGTGCAGCTGCCCCCGGGCGATTTCATCACGTCGAAGAAACTGGAGATCGAGATGACGGGCGACCCGAACGCCGAGGCGCAGCTCGCCAACCTCCGCGAGACCTTCCGCTTCGACCAGCCGGCGTGGCAACGCTACGCGCACTGGATGGGCTTCCCGTGGTTCGCGACCTTCGACGCCGCCGACACCGGCCTGTTGCAGGGCAACCTGGGCCGCTCGATGGAGAGCAACCTGCCGGTCAACGAAATCCTCGGCGACCGGCTCGCGCTGACGTTCGTGATCTCCCTGCTGACCATCCTCGTCACCTGGCTGATCGCCCTGCCCATCGGCATCTACTCCGCCGTCCGGCCCTACACGCTCGGCGACTACGGGCTCACGCTGCTGGGCTTTGCCGGCATGTCCGTGCCGCCCTTCCTGCTCGCCCTGGTGCTGATGTACCTCAGCGGGGAATATTTCGGCCTCAGCGTGTCCGGGCTGTTCAGCACGCGCTACGCCGCGGACCCGGTGTGGACGTGGGGCAAGGTCGTTGACCTGCTGCAGCACGTCTGGGTTGCCGTCGTCGTGCTCGGCGTCGGCAGCACCGCCGTGATGGTGCGTGTGATGCGCGCGAACCTGCTCGACGAATTGAAGAAACCTTACGTCGTCGCCGCCCGGGCGAAGGGCGTGCGCCCGCTCCGGCTCCTGCTCAAGTACCCGGTGCGCATCGCGCTCAACCCCTTCGTCTCGGGCCTCGCCGCGCTGTTCCCGCAGCTCGTGTCCGGCGGCGCGATTGTCGCGCTCGTGCTCAGCCTGCCGACGATCGGGCCGATGCTGCTGCTCGCGCTCCTCAACCAGGACACCTACTTCGCCGCGTCCATGCTCATGGTGCTGAGCGTGCTCGGCGTGCTCGGCACGGTCATGAGCGACCTGCTCCTGCTCTGGCTCGACCCGCGCATCCGCTTCGGGGGAGGCGGCCGATGACCGCCGGCGGCTCCACTCCTCCCGCCCCGCAGCCCGCGGCCGTCACCGGCGCGCCCTTCGCCGAGCGGACCGAGGCGGTGCGGTCGCCCTGGGAGCTCACGCTCCGCCGTTTCGCGCGCCACCGGCTCGGCAGCGCGTCGTTCTTCCTGCTGGGTGTCCTCTATGTGATGGCCCTGGGTTGCGAGTTCTTCGCGCCCGCCACGCGGGAGTGGCAGGACCTGCGGCACTCCTACTGTCCGCCGCAACCCATGCATTTTTCCTGGGCGGACGGCCTGACCGTCGGCGCCCTGCGGCGGCTCGACAACCCGGTCACGTTTGCCCGGACCTATGTCGAGGATGCGGGCGTGAAGATCCCGCTGGGATTCTTTGTCCACGGCGAGCCTTACCGGCTGTTCAACCTGATCCCGCTCGACCGCCATTTCCTCGGGGTCAACCGGGAGCGGCTCGCCGCCCGCGGCCGGGCCGACGATGCCGACGCCGTGTTCTACCTCCTCGGCGCCGACAAATACGGCCGGGACGTGCTGTCGCGTCTCATCTACGGCGCGCGCATCAGCCTCTCCGTCGGCCTCATCTCGATGGTCATCACGTTCGTCCTCGGCGTGCTGCTCGGCGGCATCTCCGGTTACGTCGGCGGCGGCTGGGACAACCTCATCCAGCGCGTCATCGAGGTGATCAACGCCCTGCCGCAGCTGCCGCTGTGGCTCGCCCTCGGCGCGGTCTTCCCTGCCGACTGGTCGCCGCTCACCGTGTACTTCTGCGTGACCGTCGCGCTCAGCCTCATCAGCTGGACCGGCCTCGCGCGGGTGGTGCGCGGCAAGATCCTCGCGCTCCGCGAGGAGGACTACGCCGTGGCCGCGCGCCTGCTCGGCGCCTCGCACGCGCGCGTGCTGTTCCGCCACCTCGTGCCGGGGTTCACGAGCCACATCATCGTCACGCTCACGCTCGGCGTGCCCGGCATGATCCTGGGCGAGACCGTGCTCAGCTTCCTCGGCCTCGGCCTGCGCCCGCCCATCGTGAGCTGGGGCGTGATGCTCCAGGACTGCCAGAACCTGCAGACCGTCGGCCACTATCCGTGGCTGTTGTCCCCTGTGCTGTTCATCGTGCTGACGATCCTCTCCTTCAACTTCGCCGGCGACGCCCTGCGCGACGCCGCCGATCCCTACAGCGACCGCTGAGCCCCGCGCCCGCCGCGACCCGCCTCGGCCGTGGATTTCAGAGCAGGACCTCGCGGCCGCCGTTCGCGCTGCTTTCGTTGGCGGCCTCGATGAAACGGGTGAGTTCGATCGTTTCCTCGGGGTCGATCGGCACTGCGCCGCCCTGGAAAAACGCCAGGAAGGCTTCCGTCAGGCTGGCATAAAACGACTTTGCCTGCGCCTGCACATTGACCGCGGCCGAGGTCTTCTCGAAGTGCACCAAGCCGTGCATCTCGTAGTTGCCCGTGCGGTTGCCGCGGACCGTGCCAATGCGGCCGTCGGCCCACACGCCGGTCGCCAGGTCGTAGTGCTCGGTGGAGACACAGCGCACGCTGCGGCAGCCGCGGCCCATGGCGGTGTACAGCATTTCGACGGCGTGGATGCCGTACCAGTAAAGCCCGGGATTGGTCGGCTCGTGCGCCGCGGCACCGCAGAAGTCCGCGCCGCGCACCAGCGCCCGTGTCTCCGGGGTCACGATTTTCGTCAACGCCTCGGTGAACCGCAGCGACGAGGACGAGAAGAGCCGCGCGCCGTGTTTCTTGGACAGCGCGAACATCGCCTTCGCGTCGGCCGTGCTGACGGCGAAGGGCTTGTCCATGAACACCGGCTTGCCGAAAGGCGCGATCCGCGCGAACTGACCTGGGTGCACCCGCCCGTCGAGCGAGGTGAGCAGGATGGCGTCGCAGGCCTGCGCCACCGCCTCGGGACTGTCCGCGATCACGACGCCGAACTTGTCGCGCACTTCGGCAGTGTAGCCGGCGAGACGGCTGATGCTATCCTTGAGGTCCGGCGAGCCACCCGGCCACGCCATGGTGACGCGCGCACCCTTCAGCGCCTGTGGCGAGGCGGGATTGTTGAACGTGTCGCTGAAGACGAGCACGTGCGAGGTGTCGAGACCGATGATGCCGAGTTTCAATTCGCGGGCCGGAGCGGGATTCATGGCCGCGGAGATTGCGGAGCGGACTGCGCCAGTTCCAGCGCAGAGTGCAGGAACCGGTCCCGAAAACTCCCAATCCGTTTTACAGGTCGGGCCTGTTTCCCATGCTCGCGCGTGCTTGTAGCGCAGGCTTCCAGCCGGCAACGTTCCGGGCGCAGGCAGGATGTCTGCGCCCTTCTCCATGCCTCCGTCCGCTCCCGTCCCCGCCCTTCCCCGCGTCCGTGTGCTCGCCACCGGTGGCACCATCGCCGGCGCCCAGACCGGCGGCTCGCGCGGCTACCAGGCGGCGGCCTTTTCCATCGACGCCCTGATCGGCGCCGTCCCGCAGCTCGCCACCCTCGCGCAGCTGGAGGTCGAGCAGGTCGCGGCGATCGGCAGCCAGGACATGAACGAGGCCGTCTGGCTGAAACTCGCCGCGCGCACGCAGGCGGCGCTGGCGGAGCCGGATATCGCGGCGGTCGTCATCACCCACGGCACCGACACGATGGAGGAGACGGGCTATTTCCTGAATCTCGTCGTGCACAGCGCCAAGCCCGTCGTGCTGGTCGGTGCCATGCGCCCCGCCACGGAAATCAGCGCCGACGGCCCGATGAACCTCTACAACGCCGTGGCGGTCGCCGTGCATCCCGACGCCCGCGGCCGCGGCGTGCTCGTCGTCGCCAACGACGAGATCCATTTCGCCCGCGAGGTGTCCAAGACGAACACCACCCAGGTCGGCACGTTCAAGGCCACGCACCGCGGCCTCGCCGGCCTCGTCCACGCCGGCCGGCTGCACCTCTACGCGCCGCCGGTGCGGCGGCATACGACGGCGAGCGAGTTTGCCGTCGCCCCGGCCACCGTGCTGCCGCGCGTGGACATCGTCTATGCCTACGCCGGCATGGGCCGCGAGCTGATCGACGCGGCGGTCCGCGCCGGGGCCAAGGGGCTCGTCATCGCCGGGGTCGGCGACGGCAACCTGAACACCGCCGCGCTCGCCGCCACCGCGGCCGCGGCCCGGGCCGGCGTGGCCGTGGTGCGCAGCTCCCGCACGGGCGGCGGCGTGGTGGAGCGCAACCTCGAGATCAGCGACGACGAGCTGGGCTTCATTGCCGCCGACGAACTCAACCCGCAGAAGGCCCGCGTGCTGCTGATGCTCGGGCTCACGCGCACCGCGGACCCCGCCGCGCTGCAGGAGCTGTTCTTCACCTACTGATGCCCGGTCAGTTCCAACTGCCCGCACTCTTCGACCTCGGCGCCACCTTCGCGTTTGCGCTGACTGGCACGCTGGTCGCGCTCAAGCGCGGCTACGACATCGTGGGTATGTTCTTCCTCGCCCTGGCCTCGGGCCTCGGGGGCGGGCTCATCCGTGACGGCATCTTCATCCCGGGCACGGGCCCCACGCCGCTGCTGACCGATCCGCGGTACATCGAGGTCGTCGCGGCCGCCACCCTCGCCGGCGCGCTCTTCGGACGGCAGATCACGCGGTTTCATCGCGTGGTGGCGGTGATCGACGCGCTCGGGCTCGGTGCCTACGCGGCGTTCGGCACGCAGAAATCCCTGCAGGCCGGGCTCGCCGTGCCCGCGGCGATCCTCGTCGGCGTCATCAACGCCGCCGGCGGCGGCCTGCTGCGCGATGTCCTCACGGGCGAGGAGCCGCTCGTCTTCAAGCCCGGCCAGTTCTATGTGCTCACGGCCGTGGCAGGTGCGGTGACGTTTGTGTTTCTCACCGTGCAGCTGGAAATCGCCGCGACACCGGCGGCCTTCGCCGCCATCGCCCTCACGTTTGTGTTCCGCGCGCTCACCATTCTCTTCAACTGGCGTACCGTCCCGGTCGGTGACCCGGTGGCCCGGTGACACCGCACGGGACGGGCCGTCACCCGCGGAACCCGCTCTTGCCAGCGGGGCACCGGGCGGTCAGCCTGCGGTAACCGGTCCGACGGACTGGTGCATCCGCCGGTCAGGCTTAACCTCCATCCTTCAATTCGGCTCCCAGTACCCCGAACGCGTACTGCGCCCCCTTGCCCATG
>Ga0316232_1000760_pt1 | contig 45159 bp, 60 predicted proteins | sample TBHtaG_FD_206006 | JGI IMG/M metagenome (GOLD analysis project Ga0316232, IMG submission 206006) | Freshwater microbial communities from Trout Bog Lake, Wisconsin, USA - TBH18025_13 | ecosystem: Environmental > Aquatic > Freshwater > Lake > Hypolimnion/Profundal zone | place: USA: Wisconsin...
TGCCACCGAGATTGGACTGGTCGTGGACGAGTTCTCGCTCGACAACGCGGACTCTGCACTCAGCAGACTGGTAAAGCGCGTCGAGATCGCCGAGGAGACCATCACAAAAGAGTTCTCCCTCGATGAGCAGGACTCCGCGCTTTCACGGCTCTCGACCGTTATCAATGGAGCCAAGGACGCCATCGATGCCAACCTGACGCTGGACACCGAAGGCTCCGCTTTGTCTCGTCTGAAGCGGGAGCTGGTGACAATCCTCAACTCCCACGAACAAAAGGTGCAAACCTTCCAGACAAGCGTTCAGGCGGCACTGGAGGCAATGAAGGCACAGCGGCAGGAATCCGCCCGCTCGACGCAGCATGGAAATGACTTCGAGGATGTCGCCTCTGAGTTCGTGGAGAAGGAGGCCCAGAAGGCCGGGGACATTGCCAGTCGCACTGGTACCACCACGGGGCTGATCAAACACTGCAAGGTCGGCGACATGGTCATCGAGCTTGGTGCGGACTGTGCCGCAGCAGGAGAGCGATACGTAGTGGAGGTCAAAGAGGATTCCAGCTACACGTTAGCGAGTGCCCGCACTGAGATTGAGACGGCGAGAAAGAACCGAAGGGCGAGTGTCGGCCTTTTCCTGTTCTCCGAGAAGACCGCACCTGAGGGAATGGATAAGCTCGTCCGCCACGGTGAGGATATCTTCATAGTGTGGGACGCCGACAAGATCGAGTCCGATGTGATTCTGCGTGCGGGGCTCTCACTGGCGAAGGCGCTATGCGTCCGCCAACAGAAGGAACGAGATGCCGATGAGGGCGACTGGAAGGAATTGGATTCGGCGATCTTGGCACTAGAGAAGGAAGCTGGCCGTCTCACGAACATGAAGACGTGGACGGAGACCATCCAGTCGAGCAGCGTCAAAATTCTCGATGAGGTCCGGAAAATGGCGGTGAATCTGGAGCGGCAGATTGGTGTGCTGCGGGAGCACTACCGAGCGGTATTCAGACGGAACGTCCACCACACGAGACTCGAACGGTGGCGTACGAGAACATACCACGCATGAAACCACGTTTCCGCTTGGTCTTGGCGAGAAACTGACGGTGACGAGGGATGGCGAAGGTAACGTCATTAACACCCAACGGGGTTGGGGAACAGGACGGTAGCTTCCCGGACGCTGAGGGCTATGGCTTCTCCGTCGCCGAATTTAGGCGTCACATCTTGGTGTATGCACGGCTTCCCTTGATCAAAATGGGGCTTCCGCCGTCTTCATAAGTTGCTGATTTAGCGACTGCGGGGACGGCGGTTCTTCTTGCTCAAGATGCCTACAGATTGCTAGGCTCGACGACTGGAATCACATTTTCGCGCACACCTACCAACGCCCGTACACAGTACGTCGTCTGACCAACGGCACTACAATTTCGAAGAATTCAGCGGCCTCGGATTCATGGCCTGTAAAACTGATGTGGTAATCCATTCTAAGTTTCGCCACTGTGTCTCTGATGGTGTCCATATCTACGACAGCGGCAGCCCAGAAACCATGAACCATAGTGTTCAGCTTGTACTCGGCTTCGAGGTCTTCCGTAAATCCTAGTTCATTAAACCCGACTTCCTCGCCCGAGGCAAATCTGAGGCGGCACGAAATGGAGCGAAGATACGCACTGAGTCGAAAACCGACATTCGTATTAACTAAGAGGTAGCTTCTGAGTCTCAGGGACACCCGCCCGTCTTTACGACGGTACATGCGGATGGAAGTGTCGGAAAGTCTCAACATTTGATTTCTCAGATACTCCGATTTACAAGCTTTTCCTGCCATTGACTTATAAGTTCTTCGCGACTGTCATTCCAGTTGAACAATTCATATACCCGGCGAATCGCTTTACGAGCAAGTTCGTCATAGGAGGCCGCTAACTCGGCGGCTGTGCATTCGATGTCAGCTTCAACTTGAGACTCCCGGCAGACATAGTTGCCGTGTAGGGAGCCCTCGCCAAATGACGCAAGCACGCGATTCTGCGTGTCGGTCAAGCGGACTGTAAGGTGAACAGTGCTGTCTGGCGCAGTCTTCGCATAGTACCGCTTTGCGAAGAGGAAGAACTCCGTTATTTCGAGAATCACGCCAACGAACGACAAGACTTTCTGCCCTATCGGAACTCTCCCGGATGTGTCCTCCCAGTACTCCGACTTCCATACGAAGACGCCACTCTGAAATGCCCTGTACCCTTCGAGGTGCTTTCCAAAAGTCCCTCGTGCCGCAGTGTGGGATTGCACACCACGTCCAAAATTCGAGGTGTTCTCCCGGTCGAAATGGGGAAAATACCATCCTCGCAAAGCTACTTGGCATTCCCTCAATGCCTCCGAGATCGACCCCATGGTCGGGATGCGTTCGCGCACGTACGGCAGAACATAACATTCGACCTCCCACCGTCCAGCTTGAGCGAATTCTTCAGGTAGGCTGCCAATGATGAACTCCTGAGCGTCTCTAACCTCGGACTGAATCTGTGCTGCCGTATCGTCATCCAGAGTCAACGGCCTCCCTTTAATTAGGCGTTCGACCATCTTCAAAAGCTGGTCACCACGTCTCCGCCACGTCGCCTTATCATCTTCTCGACCCGCCGCATCGATTTCATTGCGATAGTCGTTGCATCCGAAATTGTGCCCGATGGCCATCACAGTCGGCCAGTTCTCGCTCGACGGGTTCTGGAGGCCGAACCCCTCCGGGAAGAAGGCGGGGCCGGGGAGTCCACCCCGCGCCGGGAGAATAGCGGTGTTCTCCGGGGGCATGATTCTAGCGGCCTTTTGCTGCCAATGTTCTATCCTGTTGAGGAGGGTCATCTTCGTTCCCATCCTACTCCAAGCAAGAATGTCGCGGCTGTCTCGCAGGTTGAGCAACATCACCTCGAAGTCCTCGCAACTTTCCCAATCGATTGGGTTCATACCAATGTGCAATGGAGGTCAGGGAAATGTTGAAGAAATCGGTACTTGCGTTGTTCGGACTGGTTTTCGCGATGGCGCTCGTCACTCCTCCGAAGGCAAATGCTGAGGTGGTCATCGGAGTGGGCTTGGGTGCTCGTTCTGCTTATGGATATGTTGTCGCTCGTCCGCATCCCTACGGTTACATCGCTCCCGCGCCGTACGTGGCGTATGGCCCCGGTTATGTTTACCCGCCAGTGATTTATCGAGAGCATGCGTGGGTTGGTCGTGAATACGCGAGACCGTATGCATACCGACATGATGAGCGGCGTGACCGTGACCGCGATTGGCGGCGTTAAGAACTCAGCGACAGGATTTTGGAGCCCCTCAGTTAGCCGGACTGGGGGGCTTTACTTTTTCTTGAACTGCTCGTCGATCTCGACCTGATACCCGGTGGCGAGACCGTTCGTTTCATTTGCCATTCCAATTATCGCCATCAGTTCCCCGAACATGGCGTCCGTCATACCCTTCTTTTGAGCTGACGCAGTATGGGTTGCAATGCAATACCCGCAGTTGTTTGTAGTGCTCACGGCGACGTAGATCAGTTCCTTGGTGAGCGCATCGAGCGCACCCGGTGCCATCACCTGCTTGATGCTCTCCCATGTACGCTTCAGAGTGACGGGGTCGTGGGCGATTGCCTTCCAGAAATTGTTCACTCGATCAATTTTGCGGGTGGTCATGATGTCATCGTAAACGGCGCGAACTTCCGGACTTGCGTCCGCGTATTCAATCAACCCTAATGTCGCCATGTGGTCTCCCTCCACAAGCACAGGTACTCAATAATCTCTAAACATCTGCTTCATACGAAAGCAGAACCATTTCCGCTGCCTGTTCCCGAACAGGAATCAGTGCTTGATACGCGGCTGAAGAGTGCCATCCCTTGACCGCCTCCTTGTCAGGAAAGCGGATGACGACTATATCTGAGTGCGAATGTTCGCCCGCCAGAGTTGCCGCTTTCTTCCCTCGAAAAACAAGCTCAGCGCCCCATGGCTCCAAAGTAGCCGGAACCCGAGCGCGATACTCGTCCCACTTTTCTGCATTCTTCACGGTGATATGTCCAACGACGTAAGCTTTGCTCACGATTCCTCCTTCAGTATCAGCGGTTCATCGGTCAGCTACACATCCTTCAGTTGCTCCTCGTCCATACGGAAATAATGACCGAACTCATGAATCACTGTGAGCCGGATATGTGCACGGATTTCGTCCTCCGTGGAGCACACCGCTTCGATATTCTTCTGGTACAACACGACGTAATCCGGCCCAGTAGGAAGATTGAAGACACTCTTCTTTGTCATCGGAATGCCGTGGAAGAGACCTAGCAGCAGTTGCTTTGGGTGGGAGGATGGAGACTGGCCGGGCGGGAAATCTTCCACTAGCACAGCAACATTGCTGATGCGACTGCGGAATTCCTCCGGGAGCGAGTCGAGCACCTCTTGCATGACCTTGGCGAACTGTTCGCGCTCCATGCTACCCCTCCTACTCCAGTTCAGCGGAGATGGTGTACTCCCCGATAGATTTGTCCCACTCAATATGGAGCACGTTGGGCTTGCAGCAAACCTGACAATCCTCAATATACGTCTGTTTCATTCCGGCAGAGGGGTCAACGACGGTCTCGTTCCACTCGCCGCAACCTGCGCATTGGAATCCTGAGGTCATTTCGCAGACGAGTCCGAGATGCCCTTGATGGCTTTGGTCAAGACGGGCTTATCCCACATCGTCGTGTATCTTTCGCCCAAAGTCAGGAGCGCCTCGTATTCGGCTTTGTCGTTCTCCTTCAGGAGGAGATATGTGTACATGTGGTCAACTGCGTTCTTCATGATCGACCGCATCTCGTCAGGCGTGATGCGAGAATATTCGGGGTCGCCGTCGCAGGTGGGGCAGACCTTTCCGGCATGGAAGTTCTCAATCAGGCCATTGCGAAAAGCCAAGGCAACAATCGCCTTGGCTTCGCGTGCAACCGCTGATAGATATTCGGGCGTGATTTCCGGCTTCGTCATCATCTGCCTTCTGATGCGGCTGCGGTGAACCGTGACATGTCACAGTTCGTGAGATCAGCGGGCGATCAAGAATCTGAGGGTTCCTACCCACAACAACCATGGGACTGCATCGGCGGGCACTTCACCGTTCCATAGGAGCAGAACACACAGCAGTCTCCCGGCTTCGGACGCAGGATAGTCCTGCAACTCTCGCATTCATAGAAGAACTGACAGGCAGCGGTCGGCATGATTTCCCGCTTGGCGTGGCCGCACTCCGGACAGCTCAGCACTGAAGCGAGATTTAGTTCCGCCATTCGTTCTCCTTAAACCACACCCAGTACGCTCCGCCCGCAATTGGAATCACGCCGGAATGCTGATTGCCATCACGCACGTCCGCACTGGGCGCTCAGTTTGCCGACCCACTTATCGCTAAGCCCCTTCATAAGTAAATATTGCGTTCCGTCCTCCAGCACCAGCAAACCTTCCTGCGCGGGAATCGTACCGCCATCTGTGGGCTCAATCTCGGCGATGATGCATGTGCCGGGCGGGCTCAGGTCATCATCCGAGGCCACGTAATCCACCGCAAAGCGCTGTGCGCCAGCACAAAACAGACCCCGTCCGCGCCGGATATCCTCCTCCATATCGCTACCCCTTCACCGCAGTCTTCTTCGCCGCCCAACGTGCCTTTGCCGCCACTGCCAACTTTTTCTTGGTGGCTTCGCTCATGGGCTTCCCGACCTTCTTCACGCCGGGGGATGCCACTGCCGCTGCCTTGGCCGAAGTCTTCGCGACCGGGGCCACAGCGGCCTTTTTCGCCGCAGACTTCACAGCCCTTTTAGCTTTTGCATACCTCTTCTTCTGGGCTTCCGCCATACGCTGCCGACCTTCGGGACTGATAACGCGCTTCCCTGCGACTGGGGCAGCGACTGGGGCTGGCTTCGCGCTTTTCACGGCGGCAGGTGCGGCAGCTTTAGCAGTGGCCTTGGCTGGGGCAGCAGAAGTCACACCCAACGCTTCAAGTGCGGTGATTGCGCTATCGATGCGTTCACGCTGGGCGCGTAGGTCTCTAAGAAATTGTGCAGTATCCATATATTGGCTTGCTCCTTATCGTTGCGATGTTAACAGTGGTGAATCATCCTGAACAAGAATCAGTGCGTGCAGGTTCCGTCCTGTGCGATAAGAAAAGGCCGACGAGTTGGTCGGCCAGTCCTTAATGCATGATGTCAGGACCTACTTCTTCGCAGCCGCTGCCTTGGCGGGCGCGATGGCGTCCTTCACGACTTTCGCAACATAGAACTTCGCCGTGGTCTTAGCCTTAATCTTGATGGCCTCGCCAGTTTGCGGATTACGACCTGTCCGTGCCTTGCGCTGTACCTTCTTCAGCCGACCGATACCGGGCACCACGAAAACGTCATTCTTCTTGGCTTCTTTCACCGCGAGTTCAGCCAAGGTCTCGAAAAATAACGCTGCCTGTTTCTTCGTGATCTCGATCTTCTCCGCCATTAAGGCGACCAACTGTGTCTTTGTCATTGTTGTAGCAGCCATTTTGTTCATTCTCCCTTGTGGGCTCACGCCCGATTGCAGTCTACAGTATGTGGCTGGAACCCCGCACCATTCCTTCAGTTTCATCTTGTCCTTGTTTGCCTCAAGGAATTCACGCGGCTTCTACGTTCGACTCTGTTGCCTCAGGATGCATTCTAGTGAATGCATCCCATGAACAAGCTGTCGAGTTCTGCGGTTGCTTTTTGCTTCTCTTCTTCCGAAACTGAGGAGTGAATTACCAATCCCCGCCCAAGCGTAGTTTTCCAAGGTTCGTAGGGCTTCTCTGCTACCGCAACTGTCTTACCCCAGATGCAATATCGAAGACTCGCGAACATGAACCATCCCAGTTCGCATCCCTCCTCGCCAGACAACGCATAGGCATTCGCTAAATCGAGTGGCAGGTCAACCTTCATCCGGGAATCACGCTTACCTAGTCCGAAATCAATTTGTAGCTTCACAGCCCCTGCCATGAAGTCGGCAGCTTGAATTAGGTGCTCGTACCGCGAGTCTGCCTCACACAGACCAACGCAGGGAGGGAAGTATGCGCTGGCGTGTGCCTTCATACCTTTCCAGTCAGTCACGATGTTCTCGTCGAAACGAAGGCGGAAACCAGCGTAACCTTCTTCGGAGCAAAAAGCCCAAGCCTGTTCGCAGATAAGCAGAGCGGCATCGTGCTTACTACGCTCATCAATTACGATGAGCGCGTGCCCTGAACTGGCAGGAGGCACAAACGCACGCCTTTGGGCAATGGTAAGGTTCTTTGAACTCCATCGGGCTTCCTCGTGAGGAGGGAAACCGAGAGCAGATTTCAGGTCATTCCACTCAGCAAGAATTCTGGATTCACCGTCGTATGCAACTGCGGCGAGAATAAAATGTTTCCGACCCGCGATTTCGCAGGTCGAGTCATCAATATAGAACGTCGCAAACTTCGGACTGGCACTCTTGCTCTGCGGCATCTCGCTTTCGCCTACTCTTTCAACTTCAGCTTTTCCTTGTTTGCCTCAAGAAATTCACGCAGGTCCTGCGCTCTGTCCAGCAGCTTTATCCACTGCTCGTAGTACAAGGTGACCGGGAAGCGGCCAAGTCCGTATACGCTCACGCCGCCCTTGTCGCTCACTTTGAAGCTCATGGTGCCGCTGCGTGCTTCTTTGGCTTTCAGTGCTTCGAGTTGCGCCTTCAATTCTTCATAGCTTGGTTCGGTCATGCGGTGGCCTCTTCGTAATGGTCAATTTCTAACTGGCATATCCAGAGCGGTGGGATTACTTTTTCGTTTTGCAGGGCTGCGCTTGAGGACATGCAACAAGTGCTGGCTTTGCTTCTAATTCCCCGAGCCGTTGTTCAATCCGAGAGAGTTTCTCCCGCATCGACTTCAATTCTGAGTCCGCAAGAGAATCTGGCTTCTTGGCCTCACCCGCAAAAGCACTCGCACATACCAAAACTATACCTAACAGCAAGGCTAGGGCCTGAGCGTTGAAAAAGCCGCCATCCTTCTTATTCCATCCTTCATCAAACCCGTCCCTGTATATCGACCTGATTCCGTATCCGCCAGCAAACCCACTTATTGTCAGGCAGACCATGCTGGCAATGAAAGCGGAATAGAAGAACCCGAGGTGCTCACGCTTGTCGAGCACAAACGTTGCAATTGCAGCCTCGGCTCCGATGAAGGCCAGTGCGACGGTCATGAGCGTGGAGGATAGATTAGCCTTCAACGCGCTTGCGGCACGCTGATCTTCAGTAGTTGCCATCCTAGTCTCCCCATATTTTAAAACTGGTGGTGTCAAACAGAGCCCAGTCGCTCACTATTCTATTCAACATTGCATGACCGGAAACCTGAGATTGGAGGGTCCCATGCGAGATTCTATCTAAAAGTTTGTCGATGTCATTATCGATGGAAGACCATACCTGCGGCATGACTGACGGGCGAGAAATGGAGACAGGCATCACAATCATCTGGAGGAACAGAACGGCCAGAAGATAACGGGCGTCCGATCTGAGGGTAACGCTGTGTTCTTCCGCTCTAAGATCAATGATCTTCCTGAGGCGATTCGCATCTTCTCCCCGTTCTCCCCTAGCTTTTGGGTAGAAGTTCACCTGAGCGGCAAGTCGGTCATACAGTCTGTCATATCCATCATCAAAAATGTGTTCCATATTTGTGTGCTTCCTTATGATCGCCGCACTCAATGGTGCGGCGGCCGATCTCTCATTTTTGCAGGTCGCCCAATAATTCTGACACTGGTGCTACGCTCGTCACGAGCAATCGATCTCTCGCACGACGCACACCAAGGCGACATCCGACGCATGCGCATGTAGCCGAGCTGCGTAGGACAACTTCACCCTTCCAGCCATCAAAGCTCCTGCTCCAAAACCTGCCCGTGTTCCTTCAGCCATGCCTTGGCTTTTTCCATCGTGGGGTTGTTAGCGCGGACGATGTTCCAAAACCGAGGTGTGTGGTTGCTTTCAATTAGGTGAGCAAGCTCGTGGACGACTACATAGTCGATCACAAACATCGGAGCCTTGATGAGACGCCAGTTGAAATTCAGATTGTTCTTCACGGTGCAGGAGCCCCAGCGGTAGCGGTTATGGGCGCATTGAGGTTTTCACCAAGCCGGGCACAGACCGCTTTCACGCGCAGCTAATGTTTCTTGCAAATTCAAATGTGCTTGACGCGGTGAGCCCGTTCCTACGGTCGCCAACAGAAAGTCCTGTCCAAGCCCCTGACTATTTTTCCCGGAGCTATATTGGAAGCTTCAGCGGCCCGCTGAATAGGAAATCTTCATTCGCTTTCAGTTTCGAGCGCCGGAATATTGAAGATGACGCCGTGGTCTATGCCCTGACCTCGTTGACGAACCAGCTTCGCCAGACCGTACCCACGCCGCGCACTCGTACAAATCTGAGCCCACGCCTCGACTACCAGCTAAATCCCAACAACACACTCACGGTGCGGTATCAATATCTTCAGAACGAGCAGATCAACAGCGGTGTTGGTGCGCTGGTAGAGGAAAGTCAGGGCTACAATCTTGAGAATGCGCAACACCTATTGCAAGTAAGCGACACTCAAGTGCTCAGCCCGCGTACTCTTGATGAAAGCCGCTTTCAATACGTCCGCTCCCATGTTGAGCAGAATGCGGTAGACAGCGCGATAGGCATCGTCATTCCCGGCGCGGATGTCGGCGGAGGTAACACGATATTTCAGTCCGCTGATCTGAACAATCGTCTGGAGTTTCAGAATTACCTTTCGATGTCGCGTGGCAATCATCTCCTCAAGTTCGGCGGCAGCTTTCGCGTTAGCCGTGAGTCCAGCATGTTGCTGAACAACCCGAATGGCACAGTCACCTTTGACTCAGTCTCCGCAACCATTCCAATCCAGTACACTCTGGACACCTCGGTTCCACACGTTGAGCTAACGTACGCGGATGGCGGAGTGTTCTTGCAGGATGACTGGAAACTGCGACCGTATCTCACCTTAAATTACGGCCTGAGATATGAGACGCAGACAAGCATCCACGACAAAGCAGATTTTGCACCCCGTATCGGCGTCTCGTGGGGGATTGGTCACACCCAGAGAACCCCTGCTGTAATACTGCGTGCGGGCTGGGGTGTGTTCTACGAGCGATATCCTCAGAATCTGGTTCTGCAGACCACCCGGAACCAACGAGAGTACGTGGTAACCGACCCATCTTGCCTTGCCTCATATCCGGCTCCACCCTCGCTTGTATGCTCCATCGTTCCGACAGTTTACGAGGCTGCGCCCAACTTGGATTCGCCATACACTTCACAGGCGGCGGTTTCGTTGGAACGCGGGCTGGGAAAGCTCGGGAAGTTTTCGACCACATACCTGAACTCCCGTGGAAGACGCCAGCTCTATATTGACAATGTCAACGCCCCAATAAATTCCAGCAATCCCGTCACAAGCCGACCAGACCCAGCGAAGGGGAATGTCTTCCAGTATCGGTCAGGCGGGAGCTTCCAGCAGAACCAACTGGTCGTCAGTGGCAGCATCCGCGCCGGGACGCGACTTTCCCTGAATGGCTACTACGCCCTCGGCTACGCACGCAGTGACATCTCTGGCACGACGGAGTCACCCGGCTTCCCAAGCAACCAGTACAACTTGAACGCCGACTACGGCAGAGCATCGTTTGATGTGCGTCATCGTCTATTTGTCGGCGGCACGATGTCGTTGCCAATGCTCATCCGTCTGAGTCCGTTTATAGTGGTCAATTCAGGAATGCCGTACAACATAACAGTTGCCGACGACCTGAACGGCGATAGTATCTTCAACGACCGACCGGGGTTGGTTACGACATCGACGCCCTACAGGTCTCCCTGCGGCGGCGGACTGTTCCTTGACGCAAATCCAAGTCCGGGCGAGAAGATCGTCCCGAGGAACTGTGCTACAGGGCAAACTCTGGCCAGCGTGAATTTGAAGATCAGCAAAGCATTCACAATCGGCAGAAGGTACAGTCAGGCCGCGCAAACATCAGGATTCGGCGGAGGTGTGTCCTCTGGAGGAATTGGCGGAAGCGCCCCGCGTGGAGTTGGCTCCCCCGGGCTTGCTATGAGCGACGGGCGTTACACGTTGGCGGTGGGTGCCACTGTCCGGAACCTATTCAACACCGTCAACGCTGCGGTTCCCATTGGGGTGGTTGGCTCACCACTGTTCGGCAAGTCGATAGCATTAGCTGGTGGCTCATTCTCATCCTCGGATTCAGCGGCCAACCGCGAAATCCAATTGGGGATACGCTTCGAGTTCTAGTTCGATGCCAGACATGCTCAAGCACTGATATTTTGGAGCCAAGGTCTCGGCGTGGATTAAGAACACGGCTCCCGAAGTGTTGGCTGGTGGTGTGAAGATTGGCGCGGCAGCAGCGCAGTCGGTGCTCACTGACTGGCTAAAGCAATACTTCGGACTTTGATTCCAAGTGGAAAATTATGACGATGCTTCTCCGCATTCCTACGCTAGAAGATTCATTTGCATTGTTGAACGAATTGCGAGGATTACCTGACATTCCAGTTTCCGCCGCGAGACGTCAACGATTGATACGTTCTTCGATCATATTAGGCTGGGTAGCCGTCGAAGAAGCCTTGGACTACTTCATCGATTCCTATTCTCTCGGTACCCGTTCGGATTTCCCTACTGGCGGTAAATTGCTTCAGAAGCTCGAATTCGTAGCAAAGGTGAACAGGAGGACTGTAAGCATCACAGAACTTGAAGCCGCTCGGCGTCTCCGGAATGATGTAACCCACGCCCGAGATGCTACAGCGTTGACACTCGCGCTGACTGAACAGAACTGTCAATTTGTGTTTGAGACGTGTCTGGCTACGGTACGGGCAATGTGCCGCGATAAGGTCGTCTGTTCAGTTCCTTAGCAACTATCACGGCAATTCACGATTACGGCGGACTCCGTTAACCGCTATTGTGTCTGTTTCGTCACGCAGCAACCCGCACAACCTCAGGGATACCTCAGTCAGTTGCCTCGGGAGTGAGCTTGGTGAGGGCCGGAACCCAATCTAGCGCCAAGTCAACATGAAACTCTTCGGGGTGAAGGCCGCTCTTATCGGTAACAATGTTCTGGACATTGGAACCAGTCTCGATGCCCATGATCGAGCCATCGGTAAAATGCACAACTATAGCTTCGCTACCATGAAGGCCCTTGATATCTTCCCGGAAACCATATTCGACTTTCTCTACGGTCTTGCCCACCATTCGATCAGCCTGAACGATTGAAAAGTGAGGACTAGACGGACGGACGAGACGCGGTAGCCTCTTCATTGCTTCTTGCCGCGTGTAAGCTGACTCCGCATCTACCCCAAAGCTGTGTTCGAGTACAGCGAGAAGATCACGCAGGGCTTGTAAGCAGAGCGAGAGATCATTTGTAAACGTCGAGAATGCGGAGAAGGTCTCCGCTGGGGGGCGCACTCCGTGAGATGCTAGGCGGCGTTGCTCACTGACAAGGTTGACAGCAGAATAGAATGTCGATGGCGCACCCAGTTCAGGAAAGAGGGCTGTGATTGCCTTAATCGTGTTCTTGTTGTCGGTTTTCAAACCTCGGTTGAGGAGCCCGGCAAGTTCGGAGATACATTGCTTATCGAGTCCATCTATAAGGAAACCGTAAAGCTCCTTGTGCGCGTCCTGATAACGATGGGTGTTCTGTGCTGATGGATAACTCAGCGACTCGTTGATAACGTGCTTATACAATGGACATCCAACCAGCTCACTTGTGAGACCATTGATTGTGTTCATGGTCTGCTCTAGGTAGTGGCGCGGGCCGTTGTCCACATCCCATGAGCCCTCCAGATAGCGCATCGCCCAATTCTCAAATCGTTCGTCACGTTCCTCCGTCCACACTGGATGCTTCAAGTGGAATCCCAGCCACCGAGCCTGATGAGCAGTGGCTTTTTCAAGGTCAGGCAGCCAGACAACCACTGCAAGGTTTCCGTCCATTAAAGTGCGATAACCGAAACGGATGTTCAGATATTCTTTCCCAGCACCTCCAGCCTCCTCAAGCTCTGAATAGTACTTGCTGGTCACGGTGAGCGTTCCCTCGAAAGAATCTGTCGCGAGGGAATATTTCTGAGGCTCCGCTCGATAAGCCGCCAGCACTTGCTGGTCAAAGTACGCCAGCAGGTGCTGGGCTGCCTCAATGCTCGATTTCGTGCTTTCTGACATAGCCCTTCCATTCCACTGATGCAGTGTTCGCTTTGTTGCTGTCATTGTATTTCGCATGAGCCGCCTCCGCTATATTTCATCACGGGCTATGTGCACTGTCGCTGGCAGTGAGGTCAGCCGTTCCCGATATGCTCGATTTCTTGCCCGACTTACTGCGCGGCTTCTTTGCTTTCACGGCACCACCGCCGAGCCCCTCATTTTCCGGTTTTCTACGAGGATTCTTGACCTTTTTTGGCGTGGTCGGAAGCGCACCTGAGGTCACGGTATCTGCTGTGGGACCTATGGCTGGAGCCGCCGTGATGATCTCGGTCACCACCTGAACGTTGGGCTCAGCGGTGGCGGTGATGGTGGCGGAAGGGGTGGCGGCGATCTTCTCCATGAGTACCATGGGTGCGACTTCGATAGAGGCAGCGTCTGCACAGACAGGAGTCATGCCCGGCACGGCATCCACGGATTCCACCGAGGCGGCTTCGGCAGAGTCAACGAAACCATTCGGACCCATGTCCGCAGGTTGGGTGGCCTCTGGCAGGGACGGCAGGTCGGACACGACATCGACCACATCAATATCAGCGATGGCGGGAGCCACTGGGATGAACTCGTCGGCCAGTGATTCCATGGAAGCAGCTACGATATGCTGGGCTGCTTGGAATGATGAATTCAGATGACGAGGGCGCATAGCACGGCGCTGGAGCATTCTGCTCTGACGGGCTGGGGAGGAACTGCTGGTGGTGGCCCGTGGGCGTGGCTTTAACAATGTGGCAATGAACATGGCTGAACTCCTTGGCGATGATCGCGACATATTTCAGTTATGCAGGAGGCAGATGTAGCCTATGCAGTTCACGGTGTGGACGACCATGGTAGCCCCGAGTACCAGCCAGCCATACTCCCGCCCGCTTTCAGCTCGAAGCCAGCCGCCGAGGCCGATGATCACACAAAGCATGAAGACGTACAGACTACTCATCTGGTTCATCACAGGACGTCCTCATACTCGCCGTCGCCAATTACTGTCTGCGGCTCAGAAGTGATGACCTCGGGCTGCAGTGGCCTGTGGCCGGGCTCAAAGATCATGATTCCGTCATCGCGCCAGTCGTAATTCAAGCCGCTGCGGTAAAGGTAGCAGCGCATGAATTCGTAACGCGATCTTTCCGTAGTCAGAACTTTTTCCAGCCGGGGCCAGACGTCCGCGAGTAATTTGCTGATCTGAATCTCCGTGGGTTCAGGCGGAGTTGACTCATGAGCAGATTCGCCGAGCAGGTTGAAGGCTTCGGCATATCGATTCACCATGCGGTCGGCAGTTGCGCGGCTGATCTTGCGCTCCTTGAGCCAGCCAGACCACCTTCCCATTCTGCCGGGGCTGACGAGGATTCGTTTAACGGCATGGAGCAATTGTCCGAGCGTGTTTCCCAGCGCACGCTGTCTAAACTGCTCGGCTTTTATATCGGTTGAGTAGCAGCGGTGAACTTCCCATAACTGAATGATCTCGCCGCTCAGGTATGCTTCATTCTTGAGCAACTCATCGCGGTAGACACCGCACATGGGGTACGCTTCTACGCTCAGAACTTCTGTAATTTCTTCTGATTCCATGATGAACCTCACTGAATTGAGTGCTGTGAGCAAATTGAATTGCTCTCACTAGTGAGTTTGAAATTGCGCAGAGTTCGATTACTGGCGGGAATTTATTTGGCGGTGTTTAAATACGCTCTCTGCGTCGGAGTCGGGGGGCGTGGGTGGTGCCCGGCAAGTGGAAGCCCGACATCCTGTCCGGCTCTGGGCCATAAGTCAAATCTGGGCACCGTAAGTCAGGCATAAGTCACCCATATGACTTATGCTTTTCATCGCGTTAATGTGCATGATATCAGTCACTTACGGAGATCAGCCCCCGGCGCAAGTCAAATCGGCATATAGGTGGGTACCACGCATTGGAATCCAACCACCGCGCACTGGAACCCAACCCAGTCTTAGCTCAAACTCGGACATGGGAATAGAAATCCAAGCAGTATAGAGACCGGGTGTTTATTGACTTATTATATATAAGTATATAGATAACTACTATTAGAATCATATTATTAGAAGCGTACAGTCCATAAGTCAATGTATGACTTATGCCTGACTTACGCGACTTACGGGTTTTCCGATACCCATACCCGGCTTCTATCCGAGAACACACCACCTCATGTCCGGCACGGAGGACTGCGCCCGCAGAGCGTCATCTGGTTTTCTTGGAACATATCGAGAATAAATCAAGCGATATCTTTCCGATTTAATTGGTCATTTATCGTCTAACCCATGAACGGTTAGGTACTTACACCGATATCATGCAATGTCAGTGTTCGAACATTTATCACTGCCTATCCCTTTAGTAAGCCAGCAGAACGGTAATTGCTGGGTATTAAGAAGACAGGCAGGAAACTCATGGATGATTTAAGTAAAACTAACCTCAAGACCCTCAGGAGCCAGCTAGACGAGCTGATAGCCGATACACTCCGCAATGAACCCTCGCTCACCTACCCAGCCGCTGCTCTTATGTTCGGCGTATCCCGTGGCTGGATTACCTCAGTAGCTAAGCGGTATGACATCCACCGTCCAACGGGACGTAAGCCCAAGGCGGTGAAGTAATGTCAGCCTTTGTAGAAGTCCCGCAAGTAGAAGTTCCGCAGATCGAAGCTGTGGGGCTGACTTTCAGCCAGATGGCGGGCAACATGATTAAGCGCGGCGTTCCCGTCACCATCGTTGCTGCCAAGGGTAAGAACCCCCTGCCTTTCGCATGGCAGCTCAATCCCACCACCAAGAAGACCACTCTGTTGGAGTGGATTCGGAAGTATGGAAACAACTGTAACTGTGGAAGCGTAGCCACTCCCGACACGGTCTGGATACTGGATGACGATAGCTCCAACGTCAAGGAAGCGTTTGAACGTGAAACTGGCCTTGAGTTCCCCCGGACTTTCACCGTCAGTTCCAGACCCGGTAGGTTCCACTATTACTTTAAGCAGACCGACGCCAGCCGGGCGATGGGGAACCGTTCCCTGCATTCTGACCCGAAGACTGGTTACAAGGCTCCGTATGAGTTCGATGCTCAACAGAATCGCCGACAGGTGATTTCACCGGGCTCGACCCATCCGCTCGGCTTTATCTATCAGACTGTGGATGATGTCCCCATCGTGGAGTCCTCCGATGCGCTGTGTGAATGGGTCGCAGCCAAGGGTAAGAAGGAGAAGTCTAAGTCAACCGCTGGCAAGAAAGACCTGAAAACATCTCCGGACTTTGAAGCGGTAGATTTCTGGGAGCACTTCAACATAGCAGTTGAGGATGACTACGGCTCGAACTGGTATGTCACGCCGGAATGTCCCTACTGCGGTCATGCCCACGAGCACAGCAAGAAGACCGCCTTCTATTGGGATGGTGTCCACTTTGGCTTTCATTGCTTCGCTGGCGGGTGCGGTGACCCATCCATCGGCGACCTCATCCGGAAGCTCAATGAAGATCACGAGCCATTCCCCGGTGAGATATGGCCGGGATTCACACAGCCAGAGTTGAATGACCCGCGCTTTAACCTTGAACTAGATGAAGTGGTGATCGAGCCAGAGAAGGCTCCTCGGATTCTATCGATGGACGAAGTGCTTTCCATCGTTGGTGGGATTGAAATTACCAAGGAGGAGGCTCTCGTTGGCATACTGGTGCACCGTCAGTAATCGCCGCTGGTTTTTGGCGGAGAGTTTGACGGGAGGGTCAGGCTTCTCGCTCTTGTGCGTCCCTCTCAGCTTAGCGAGGTGTTTCTGGACGGCGCGGAGCGTCACGTTGAGCCCAGTGTCCTTATTGAAGGACTTGAACCACGTCGTCCACGTTGGCAGTTGTGCCTTGCGGAACTCATCGCGTGCGCTGCCCCGCTGTGACAGGAACGATTGCATGACGGCGAGGTGTGGCACGAGGTCGTCCACCCCGCTTTGCAACAAGCAAAGATTCTGTTTAACGGGCTCAGCCTTTGCCCGAATCGCCTTGTTAAGATCGTCAAAGTGCTTTTTCAATGCCTCCGGTGTGAAACTCGCGAACTCGTTCGCCAGTTCCGTCTCTGCTATGTCGATACTCATGCAACCTCCAATTTCCTGACGCCCTGTGCCAGCATCAGCGCCTCGAAGTGTTCCTGCTCGATCAGAGACTTCTCAAGCGCGGACTTAAGGGAAGTCGGTGCAGCCTCACTAGCCATGAATTTGCACGCCACCGTGTGTACCGTCTCAGTCTTGTGCGGCTGTTGCTTCTTCTTTCCCTGAGGAATACCAACGTGTTGCACAAGCCGCATCCCGAGGACGCGCTTCAGCGTAGCCAGCGAGGAATGCCATGCGCGGACGTCGCTCGGGGTGTTGGGGACAACGAACACCTTCCCACTCGGAAAGCGGTAAACGTGGTGCTTTCTCTGACGCACCAATATTCCGCCGTGCTCTGCTATGAGGCGTAGAACAATATTTTTTTGACAATCTGACATCCGCTAATCCTTTCTTTAGGAAACAGTTCATTAGTCCGGGTGAAGACGCGGCAGCGTCAGTGGTTCTGAACAGTCTCGTTGGCCGCTCACGATGCTGGAGCCTGTTTGAAGGTTCTAGGAAGCGCCTGCAACTTCCTTAACTACGCGCTAAAACCCGGAACCGAGGACGCATAGTTCATGCAGTCTCCTCAAACCGTGGCAGCTCAACGTCCTCGATTGCCGAGCCCGGCAAAGTCTTGCGCGGGGTCTCACCCACAACCCTGATCGGCACAGCAGCCGCGTCCATCCCTGTGCGGGAGAGCCGATGCGCTTCGGCACGCCATCGAGCTGCCCATGCCTGAAATTCTGTCTCGCTCGTGCATGTCCGAGAAGCTTGCCAAAGCTCAGAAGCGGACGGATGCAGACGCTGAGGTTCACCGCCCCCTCCCGTTGTCAGCCTGAATGCAGTATCTGGATTCGGCCAACAGGTGATCTCAAGCTCGATGTTGAGACCTCTGTTGCGCAAATCAAAAGCTCCTTGAGCAACGCCCGGAGGACAGATATGCACCAGTTGCCCATCGCGCCATTCCTCTCGAATGCCGACCTCGTCGCTCGTCTCAGCTCCGAGCAGCTTTCCCAGAGGAATACCATTTACTGTGATCGTCGTATCTATCACTTTCTGTCCTTTCTGCCCGTTTTAGGGCGCGGTCATCCGGTCGCGTGGCTGACCGCTCTCCGGGGCCACTCGGTTCGTCTTGCTTAACTTGTGTGTTGGTGGTTTAGGTGAGGCTTACGTTTAGATCACTCGTTCAGCTCAGCAAGACGCGCCACAAGGCGTTCATGCAGGTAGCTCCAGCAGTGGTCGCACATGCATTCTTCGGGATGGTCGTGGTGTCGGTCATCCTCTGCGCTGGTAGATAGCGTGGTTGCCGACCGTGGGGAATTCGACTGCTGGCGATATTGTTCGCACTCGATGCATGTGTTCAACATCGTTGAGAGTTTCGCGGAGTGGCAGTTGGCGCAGTGGTCAATTGGAGCGTTAATCGGAATGTCACGTTTCATGAGCTTCTCCATCGCTTTCTATCTCGCCAACTGCTCTCCAACAAGTCGGTTTCGGGCCGTAGTCTACCCGCCGAGGTTTGTAGCGCCTCGGTGGGAGCTTAATTGCTCTTAAATCAAAGCTTGTGCCTTTGTCGTTACTTCAGGGAGACTTATGTCCGCATGACGGCTTCGGCTTCCTGCACTCGTTTAAAGTACGGCTGCGCTTGCGCGTTCGGGGAGAGTCTGTACCTATAACCGCCGAACACTTCTGCACGCTCCAGTACGCCTAACTTCCAAAAGTTAAGTAACAGGTGGCGAACCGTGGATGCGGGTACCGCCGTGTTATGATGAATTCCCTGACTCTCAAACCAGCTCTTAGGTTCAGCCATGAACTCGGACAAAACGATGATTTGTTCCTTCGACACCTGCTTGTTCGTCATTGTCGAGCCCTCTCCTGCCTCGTCTTATCACCAGTAACTGCACAGTGCACTCTGTAGCTGTTCCTTACTTTAGTATTATACCTAGCCGTTAGAAAAAATTACCGATTCCAGCGCGAGAAAGATAAAGCACCGTGAAGCGAGACGCGATGCCCGTGCTTCATTACTTGCTGATAGCATCTGGTGCGTTATGTCTAACCTTCTCTGGCCTTGTCGAGTTATCGGCAGCCCGCACAGTGGACTCTGTGACTGGGTAGTTATTCCTGTACACTCCTATTATACCTGTGCCATCCAAGTTATTACATGTTTCCGGGAAGGAATCTGAAGGTAACTCCCAATGAATTTCTATCTTCGAAAGTAAGCTCGGACGCCGTATTAACCGGGAGTAGCGAAGGAAGGGAATCTGTGGACTTATTCGAAACTCTCGAAGGTAGGGCGGTATGGACGGTGGAAGAGATCGGCGACCTGCTGCACATGTCGGTGAAGACTTTATACAAGCACGCAGCGCTGGGAAAGATTCCGAGCTTTAAAATCGGAACTTGCGTGCGTATCTATGGCAAAGCTTTAGCCGACTCACTTAGGAAGAAGATGAATTAGACAACGCCCCGGCATTAACCGGGGCGTTCCTTATTCGCCAGCTTATTGAACGGAGCTTGTAACGGGGATGTTCGGAAATACAATGGACGCTGGAATTGCCTCGCGCTCTTGTGAGAATGCCGCCTTGAATTCCACGTAGAGGTTCGCCAGCCATTCAGGGCAACTCTCAGCGAGTCCTACATACTTAGAAAGCGTCTCCAAGTCAGAATGCCCCATCCATGCCTGTACCTTGCCAATCTGATTGTGCTCCAGTGCATACGACGCGAAGCTAGAGCGGAAGTAGTGAGTGTGAAAGCGATAGCATTCCTTGCGGGAGGCACAGCCAAGACAAATCCCGCAGTTGAGGCCAGCCTTCCGCGCCTTGCGCTTCAGAGCGTCAAGAATTTTCACATTGGGAAGATCGTGTGAGGTTCCAAGCACGAAGACCGACTTCCCCCGCGTCTTGCGCAAGCGAAGAAGCTCCTCGCGGAGAGCTGGAAAGAGCGGGATGTCCCGTGCTTCGCCGTCCTTCAGTTCAAACTTGAAGACCCTGCGACGGTGAACGATTTCGTAGTCTTCAAGGCGGATGAGGTTCGCTTCAAAGTCCACCATTCGCCAGAGGAGGTGGGCTAGCTCATCGTCACGCATGCCAGTCAAGAGTGCCGTCATGAACAGAGCATGATGGTAGGGGTCGCAGACGCCCAGAATGTTCCGAATTTCCTCGCCGCTATAGATACGCACCTTTTTCTTCTCGTAGCTCTTCAGCTTCTTGTGAACGGAAGGGGTGATGAGCCGCTTGGGCTCCAATCCGCAATAGAAGAGGAAACCCCGAAGACTGGTGTACCGGGTGGCACGAGTTCTGGCGGCGTAGCGTTCATCCAAGCGGTTGCAATAGCGGATGACATCGGCCTCGGTTACGTCTGCCGGGAATGTCCTCCCGCAGACCGGGAGGAATTCCTTTACGATGACGGTGTAGAGATCGTTGGTGTCAGGGTGCAGGGTGAGCGACTGCTTCTGTTCGAGAAAATCCCGGCCATAGTCGGCGAGAGATTTCTGCTTCGGCTGCGTCACGCTAGGCAGGATGTAACCAGCCGCGCTAGCCGAGTTCTTGAATTCGAGTTCCCTCCGCGACTTCTTGAGTTCTTCGAACGCCTCGGTGGGGTCATTGCCCAATGCCTTGTAGCGGGGCAGACGGCCTTCATAATAGCGAAGCTCATAGTGGCCATCGGGGGCGTGTACTTTGCGCTGGTTGCCGCGCTTGCCGATGAACATGAAATCGGGGGTGACTTTGCCCGTCTTGCCAAAGACCGCTAGGCCCCGACGCCAACCAAGCTTCGGGAGGTGAGCATACCTGAGTAAGGTGACTGTTCTGTTTGCCACTGGATAGGGGCTCCTTGTTCCCCTTGTGGCTAATACCGCCCCACCTAGCTGTTTTTTGGATTTCGAGCGAAATTCGAGCGATAGGAAAGGGCGATATCTGGAAGCGACCTGTAAGCGGTTATGATTTGAGTAGCTTACAAGTCCGTCCACGGCTAGAAGGCACTCTATCCCCCTCTCTCCGCCAGAAGCTTCTAAGTTATTGAAAATAAACAACTTCAAAGAATCTAATTGATCGGCAGCCGACCTGCCGATTTTCTGTTTTCAGCCTCCAGTTGCATATTGGTTGCATGTTCGAGTTTCTGCATGGCATTAACTGCATCAGAATCAACGGTTTTGATGTAGGCCCGCTGTGTCACACTCACGTTCGAATGCCGAAGGATGGCCTGAATCGCCTTGTCCTGGACTCCCAGACGATGAAGATTCGAAGCCAGCCCTCTGCGGAATCCGTGCCAGCCATGCCACTCGATTCCAGCCTTCTCCAGCGCTGGCCGGATTACATCAGTGACGAGTCCATCGAGCCCGAGTGGTTTCCCATTGAGGTTCGGGAACATCCACCCAGTCTTCGGTGAGCCACAAAGTATCCGGTACTCATCGAGTTTCGCGGCAAGTTGCGAAATCACCGGCACCGGAGCCCTGCTGGCCCTCGTCTTCGGGCCCTTAACGTCGTTCCGCCATACCGACTTCGCGACGTAGATCATGTCGCCGGTGTAGCTCTCCCATGTCGCGCCCCTGAGTTCACCCTTCCGCAGACCGGTCCATGAATCCAGCGCCACAATTGTGGCCGCCGGTTCAGGCAGAATGCGAATCATCGTCAACTCATCTTCCAAGGTGTATGCGCACGTCTCCTTGCTTTCCTTGCACCTGGGCAGCACGGCATCACGCACAGGATTCTCCGTGTTGATGACACCTTGGCGCTTGGCATAGCGAAACGCACCCGACAGAAACTGCTTGTCGTGCTGGATCGTGGTTGTTGCCGGGTCGAACTCGCGCGCGATTGCCTTCAGCATCTGCTCGATCTCAAACGTGCGCACATCACGAAGTGGAATGTCGCCATGCTTCTTGATGTGGAGTTTGTAAGCATTCCTGTAACCCATGAACGTGCTGCGCTCCTTCTCCTCTTCGACATATGGGAGATAACGCTGCTCGATGAACTCATTGAGCGTCATCGTGCTCGTGGGTGACATCTTTCCGTTGTTGAACGGGGCGAGAAACTCGTCGGCAAGTACTCGCACCGAACTCTTCAAACGGTACTCGCCACCGAATTCCACCAACTGCTTGCAGCTCTGAACTTGCTGCAATGTGCCGTCTGGTTGAATCTTGTGGTCGTAGTACCGCAAATACCAAAAACTTCCCTTGCGAAAAACATAACCGCTTTGGTGACGCCGAGGCCTCTTCATTGCACGGACTCCTTTCCTTGAGCCCGGCTCACCGTCCCGTTGTTGACACACACGATACGACGTTCTGCCCAGCTTTCCAACTCCGGGCTGCCCCAACGGTAACGGATGTGCTTGCCGAAACGGACGTGCGGCGTGGGGTCCCACGCACGCTTGCGGACCTGGTCACGGTCCCAGGATTCAGAAACGTTCAGGCGCTCAGCGAACCGAATGCTATCGAGGTATTCATAGTCGAAGGCTGTGGTGTCAGAAGTGGCGATCTGGCAAGGATAGACGACGTGCCGTTCGATCCATGCGGCGAGCTGCGGATTGCCCCACTGGAAACGCTTGTTCTCGCCGAGTGCCAGATATGGGATGGGATCGGCACAGAATTCAGGTCTGGAGTAATCAAGGATCCAGGTGTGCGGCAGGTTGAGACGCTCAGCGAACTGCCTGGCGGTGAGGTTCTGGTATCCGAGTGCGCGGGACGTTCTGCCGAAATTGGCTCCGGGCATCTGAATTGGAGCGATTGCCATCAAGGCTGGAGCCTCGACGGGTTGGAATTGGGACTGCGTCAACTGTTGCCTCCATACGAGGTGGCCGGGTTCGCCCGGCGCTCATAAGGACGGCGTGATCATGTGATCCTTCATGCGATCTCTCCTTAAAGGCTCTACTGCTCTGCGAGATTGTGCGAAAGAGAACTGTTGTGAGAAAACAAAACACCTATATAGAAACGAGAAAACACAAATGACAACTAGCTTCGTCTTCCTTCCATCAGTTTTTCAGCGATCACGCGCAACACGGCGGCCGCAGACCTGCGGCGACTGCATTCCCACTCTCGGCGCATGAACGAGTAGAGCTCTACCGGCGAGAGCGATGCTCTTTGTGGATCGGCAAGTGACTCAGGATGGTATTGATCATAGTGATCAGCGGCACCCATCAGGTAGTCGTGCGCAGCGTTTCGATGTCCCATGAGGATCGCGACAGTTGCCGCCCGCAAACAGTCCTGCCACTCTTCGTCCAGAAACTGTTCGCCTCTGTTCGTTACTGTCATTAAGCGCCGGCGACGCTTCTGCTGCTCGGATCGCTCCAAGAGGCCATCTTCTTCCAGCCGTTTCAACACCGGATGAATGCCTCCGGGCTGAAGCTCGACTCCGTGTTGCAGTTCGTAGAGACTCTGCAATCCGCCACGGGAGATCGTGGCCAGAACGAAGAAGTCCATCGCGCTGTGTTCGCGCCCCATTTTCATATAGTTATAACCATGTTGCTGAATACGTCAAGCATTATTTTCATCTTCTTGTTTCTAAGCCTTCGAATATGGTTCTCTGATATGACGACAGGGACGATGTGTGGAAAGGCTGTGAGAGCCTTTATGCACGTGTTTTCAGGCGGTTGTAGCCGATTTCCGGTTGCGTCGTTTGATGGCAGAAGCGAGCTGTCGGAGGACCTTTGCCTCGCTTGCCAGTCGGGCGGCAGCTTGGGTCGTCAGCATCCAGGCGTAGAGCCCCGTGTCGGACTCGTCGGAGAGAGACTCCTTCGCGACCTTGGCTTCGCTCTTTCGGCGCGTCGCATCCTTCGTCTTGGCCGCGCGGGCGTTCTCCAGAAAGTCCAACACTATTTGGTTGTCGGCCTGGGACAAGACCGAGAGAGCGACGGTTCGCAGAATCGACTCGATGTCGCCCAGCGCCGGAGACTCCAGCAAAGGCCGCCAACCTACCTTGAGCTGTTGGCGCCCAGAGGCCGTAACCTCAAACTCCATCCGCCCTCTCGCTCCAGGTTTTCCCTTCCGCACGAATCCCGCTTTCTCCAACCGCGTGAGCACGGGAAGCGTCGCGCCAGGAGAAAGGCCCGCGGTGGCGAGCAACGCATAAGGGGTGTTCACGTCGCGCTGAACGAGGGCAAGCACGAAGAGCTCAAGGTCGACCTTCGACCTCTTATCGCGTGGCAGAACGTTACGTATTTTAGACATGTCGGCGTTCAACAGTATACTCGCGATGCCAGGAACGAGGCGCCCTTGGGCGTCTTGCAGATTTCTGAGCTTCTTTCAACGCCTTATTGATCGCCCGATTGCGAATCACGCGTTCAGGGGCGATCAAGACCAGAGCGGAAACCAGAGCGCGAACATAGAATTCGATCCGCTCCGGCATGGATTTGGGCAGCTCGCCGCCCTCACACAGTGCAAACACCGCGCGCGGATTGCGGCGCGGTGCATTCAGTTTGTCGCCGATTTCCCAGTTACGGCGCTCCGCCATGTCAAAGATCATTACTTCATCGGCGGTGGCGAGTTCCTTGCCCATCGACCATTCCAGCAGCACCTCGGTCAGCGCGTCACTATGGCAACCAGTCTCAAATTCCTCGGCAATCCGTTCGTTGCGATCGGCAGCGGCTGCCCCCGCGCGGATAGCGCGAAGGTATTTTTCTGCTGAGTCGCCGCTCTCGACAGCTTTGAGGTAGGGAGCGGGCAACTGGAGTTTCTTAATGTCCCGGCGAATGGTCCCCTCATCGCATCCGAGTTCCTTAGCGATCTTTCGCTGGGATTTACCGGCATCGAGACCCTGTAGAACGAGCTGCAGACGTTCAACTCGCCGGACTCGATTACGCTTCCTTATGTTTGCCTTGATATTGCCAGATTTCATTGGTCCCCCTAACGGCAAGTTTTTCCATACGAATGGTCACAAAGGTCGCAAGGTAGCTGGCCGCGAAGAGCCGATCACTGCTTAGGTCGCGGACACTCGTGCGAGTCCTGCCGCGCCTGATGTAGCGCAGCGCGAGTCGAACGAGCCTGCGAAGGACGGCTTCGGCTGGTGGCTTCTGCTTGCGCTCCATCAATTCGGCCCGAGTCCACTGGACAAGCTGATCAATCAGGATGCTGCGATATTGAAATGTTGCCGGGGTGCGACCCTTCCGCGTGCATGGGCAGTCCAGAAAGTGAACGCGCAACCACTGAATGAACTTGCGAGACGTGGCGGCGGTCTCGCGATAGCGGTCTGCGCCTGACCACCGGATTTCGGCCCGCTTAGCACACTTTCTCACGGCTTCCAGCCGACGGAGGAGACGCTTTGCGGTGCTGGAGACTCTTGGAACATCGAGCTTTGTATGTCCATGCCGGTGACGTCTGACAGCGACCCGGACGGCGAGAGCGCAGAAGGCGACATCGGAAGAGGACAAAGCATACAAGCGTCCACCTCGAGTGAGAGACAAAACCCTTGAATGGAGCGCGAGAACGTGGGCCATCAGCTCTTGATGGAAGACGCCAGCGTCAGTCACAGGAGCCCACGATCGGTCGGGGCGGGCATTGGGCAGTTGTTTCCGGGTGACCCAAAGTTGGTGATTCGCCACGATCCAGCTCAAACCGGAAAGAATGATCTGGCGGTCGCGAACGGAGAGACGGAAGGTGAGGGAACTAGAAGGGGCGCGCGTCGTCATATGCGCACCTGTCTAGTATGGCGCTTCCTGTCAAAAAACGTGATTTCTGGTCTAGCTATCGGTCGTTCGCGCGATTTGCCTTGAGCCATCCACATAACCGGTCCGACATGCGGTCGAAGTCAGACAGCTCGGATGCGGCGAGGTCGGACTGATTCCATAAACCGCGGGCGGCGGATATCAGGACCTTCTGGGGTTGGCGATCGAGATTTCCGGAAGCGATGAAGGCAGAAGTGGTGGAGACGATCAACAGGAATTTCTCCTCAAGGGAAAGCTGGTCGAACGTGATGTGGTTGGCGGACTGAACTGCGATGTTCTTCAACATGATGAATCTCTCCTCTGGCCTGATAGGCGCCAGTGAGTCCAGCATGCTCCCCTGGAGAAATCTTCCAAAGGTACAAGCCCAAGAACGACGTTCGGGGAGCAGGGAGGAGCGTCCATCTCCTCCCGCCCAATCACTGGATTGATTCCGGCACAAGCTGGAGTGCGCGACGGAGGTAGTCGGCGAAGAAGGAGTCACGATCATCCTGGCTGGGCTCGAAGACGGCGGCGTTGAAGAAAAGCACCTCGGCCTCGACTGCCAGCATGACCGTCAGCTTGAGACGTTCCAGTGTGAGGCCCTCTGGAATGCGGAAGTTCCCGATCTCCTGCTCCGCTCGATTGAGGTGGCGCAGCAGGAGGTCGTATTGCTGATCTTGGGGGACCATGGCCCAGAAGGCCGATGTAGATGGAAGAGTTGAGGCGAGGGTGGACATGAAAGGGAGCGTGTTGTTGTAGTTGCTCATCGTCATGCCCCTTGCTAGTATGAGCTTTTCTCGCCCCAGCGATGACTTGTTCCCAAGCACCTTTGTGTCAGTGAGTTGCCTTGAGCCACTCACACACTAAGTCTGATATGCGGGTCAGGTCGCCCAGTTCGGATGTGGCGAGATTCGCCTGATTCCAGAAGTCTCGTGCGGAAGCCACTAGCGCACCTTGCGGCTGAGGGCAGATGTTGCCGAACGACATGTAGCCAAAGCTGACGGCGACGATCAAAAGGCTCTTGGACTCGAATGGAAGCTGGTCGAACGTGACATGGGTGGCAGCGATGGGTGCAATGTTCTTCAAAACGGTGAATCTCCTATTCCGTGATTTACTACGATTCTGATACTGCGCTTACATAGGCTCGAACCAAAGACTCAACCATTTCCCCGCACGGAAGCGAATCAACCCAGCAACCAAGGCCACGGAGGGCCCGGCAGCTTTCAAGAGCTCCCGGAGCTTAAACTGCCTTTCTGCTGACACTTGGGGAATTGAGACTTAGTCTCAGGTCCATGCTCGAGCGAGCGATGGAAGATGCCGTGGCGACTTGTGTCGTATTTGCAAGCCTAGATGAAATGGGGTGTCAGATTCCTCTGCCGGGGGTATTGGGAGGAGCAGGGTGCCAGAGAAGCCTAGCTGCGAACGGCGACTTTCATTCTTCGCTCCCAGGACGTTCAGCGCGGGCCGAGTTTTCCCTTGCGCTGCTTTCTGACAGGATGGATCTGCCACGGATCGGGCGAAATTTCGTCGGATGGGCTCTCCCGGCGTTGCCGTCGTCGCTCTGTACCTAGAGCTTCCCTCTTGAGGCGTTCGATGTCCTTGCCTTGCTCGTCGGCCATTTTCTCGAGGAACTCTCGAATGGTCGGCATTTTCGCCGGTTGTCCGATTAACACGAGCTCGCCTTCTCTGTGCAGCATGCCCGATTCGATTCTCATATCGCACTTAGGGATGCGAAGAATGCCCTTCAACCATGCGGTTGGGCAGATTCTAACGCCTCAGCCGCCGACTGGGATTCAGAAGAGCATCGTGACGAAAGCTGAGACATCAGCGATGCGCATGTTGGTCGAGGGAAAATCAGCACCGGTGGGGGTTCACGTCGTGCTGTCGAAAAAGATCTAGCGGGGCCCAGAGCCAAGAAATGCGTTTAAGCGCTCGAGTCGGATCTATATTTCGCGCCGGAATCTCGCGCCAAAGCTTCCTCTCTGATCATGCTCACCCAGAGCTGAAGCGCGATGTCGGTGCTCCGCTCGGGCACGCCGATGTAGGAGCGCATTTCCGCCCGGTAACGGCGCTCTAATTCTTCGGGCGTCACCAGACCCTGGCTGGCGAGAAACAGTACGTCAACCCGATCTCGCTCGGAATTTCGCCCCAGCTTCATCAAAGCCAGATCGTGTGGCTCGACAGCAAAGAGTCGAATCTTCTTCAACTGCCCAGCGTAGATCTCGGCCAGCCGCTGGTCGTAATTCTCAGGGTAGGCTTGAATCACCGTGACCAGATCGAGATAAACTCCGTGCCTTCGATGAAGCACGGAGCCCTGCGCAGCGTGCTCGAGGAATTCCTGTCGCTGTGCGTTTGGCGTTATTGCCAGCACATCTATATCAAAAGTCTGGCGCGACGAGAATCCGTATTTCGTGTTCACGATAAAGCCCCCGATACAGTGAAAGTCCACTGGCCCAGCGGCAATGTCATCGAGTTCGCGAAGAAAGCTGCCCCACGGATTGGGAATGCGATCTGTTTTAGACATTGGTCAGATGTTCCGTAACGAGATCGGAGAGCACATGCCAGGCCCGCGCTTCCGGTGAGCGGTTGGTCAGCAACCAATCTCGCTCCGCCTGTGTCATGTTCTCCCGGCTGAAAGTGTCTTCTTTTGCCAGCAGCGATCCGCGCAGAGCATCCTCCTGCTGCGCGAGCTGGAGCGCAACCTCTGACTGCTGCTTTTGTTCCGCGACTTTTCGCGCCAGGGCTATTGTGAATCCAAGCCGGTTCTGCAAATCGCGAACCTTTGCTTCCCGCCGCACCCACTCCCAGTTCATTCCGACAAAATGCCTGACCAACCAAGGCAGTCCCTCGGCAACACGCCGGTCCAGGTTGGGCTGAGCTAAGGCCATCACCAGAAACTGTGCGGGATTCCAGGATGGCAAGCCATTTCGAAAGTACCCGTATGCTGGGTAGCCGAGATTGGACAACTCCTGAGCAAAATCCGTGAGCGCCAATTCCCCGTCTTTTCGCATCGGCAGCTCGGTGGCGTCGAACTCAAGGCCCAATTTGTATAGCTTAGGCAGCCATTGAACAGGAACTGGACGTGTTCCGTGCTCCCAGAGCGAGACGAGGGTCTGCGAAACCTTAAGCCGGCGGGCCAGCTCGTGCTGGTTCCATCCGCGCCGTTTTCGCAAGGTTCTGAGATCAGCACCCGCCATAACGTCTCCTTCTGCGGAAATTATGATATTACATCATTGTGTAATATTCAACGATCGGACGTAACGGCCCGGCTCGAATGAGAACTGTGCTCGGCCTGACGGGCGGCAAGCGCTTGAAGCAATCTGATCTCTTCTTCCGGCCTTACCCACAGAAACTACTTCCGCGACTTCTCTGTTGACACTTGCGGAATTGAGCCTTAGCTTCAGGTCCATGCTCGAACGAGCGATGGAAGATGCAGTTGCAAACTGTCCGGATCTGTTCATCGAACCGGGGCTCACGCTCGTTCGTCGGCAGGTTGTAATCAATGGTCGCCGCCCTGACCTGCTGTTCTCCGATAGCCTATCGCGGCATTTGCTGGTCGAACTCCAATGTGGCCGACTGGATGAGGAGCACCTCCAGCGGCACTTCTATTACTACTTCGATTATCGTGCGAAGTACCCCTCGACGCATCTTCGGCTGATGTTCATCGCGAACCGCCTGGTACCGCAACACAAAGAATTTCTGGACGAACACGGATACGAGTTCCGTGAAGTCCCCGAACAGGATTTCGAGCGGAGAGTTGCGACTTGCTCTGTTAGGACCCACGACTCCGCCAGCGAGCGTATCAACCTTGTAGTCACGCCAGGCGTGCTTCCCCAGGATATTCATGAGCTCCTTTTCGAAATTGAGACTCACCCGATGACCATGTGCTACAAGATGCTCCTGCTGATGCACATGGCCGACCTGCCCGACCCCGCGGGAAGTGTTCCTCTTGTAGTGTTGGCTGAGCGGTTTCAAGAGTTCTTCGTCAACCGCTCTGTACAGCACAAGATCGAGGAGAATCCGAAAAGGGTTGGGCTCGGCTCCCTGTCGAAAAGAAGCATTCCAGCCTGGGAGCGGGTAATACGAACACAGCCGGTGCACTATCTGACCGGAAGCTTTGTCATTGATGAAGGCACGAGCATACGATGGGCTCCACGAATCTGGTCCCAATGGAGTTCGGATTTGCAACGCGAGATTCGCCGCGCGTGTTTTGATCGGCTGGTTCGTTATTTCGAAAGACATGTGCCCGGCGGATACTGATTGTGCTCAGTGAGGCAGGCGTTTAAGCTGTGGGTCATGAGTTTGGACGCGTTAGTTGGCATCATTCGCGGTTCTCCCGCGGAATGGACCGAGGCAAACAAATCGGCCTTTGACACCTTGTTTGGTGCGCCTGGCGGCCGATATCCGAAAGCTGCCGAGAAGACTATGACGGTTCGTGCTCCTGGCATGAACCCGGAGTCGGGCGTGCCGTTTGCAGCCTACATCCACCCGGCGAATCCGAAGTCGGGTCCGTATGGCGGGCTCAGCTTCGTAATTTTCCCTATACATGATGGCCCTTGCCTTGTTGGATTGGTCGTTGGGACGCAGGGCTTGGTGCCGGACGAAGTTGTGCTCGGTCGACCTGGCCATGCACGCAAGGTGCGCGCAATCTGCGAATGGCTGAACCGGGAGTTTGGCAATGGCTCTCAGATCGCTTGGGCAAAACAAGACCCCACACGAACCGATACCACTGTTCCGGACGACTTGCGCCAGAAGTGGCCGGAATACAAGAGCGTTTTCGACCGGTATGGGAAACGAAGGAAGCGGTCACGGCTTTACTAGACCTGGTGTTTGCCGAAAGAGGCTACCGGCCCATGAAGGATGCACTAGCCGACAGCGATCGCATCAGAACGAAATGGTTCGATCACCTGATGCCGGTAGTTGAGCCGTCCAAGGTCAAAGAGGTCTTGAGCGAGCGGCACTTCGTAATTCTGCAAGGACCTCCGGGCACAGGAAAGACGAAGATGGCGACGGACCTACTCGCCAACGAGTACGCGGGGAACGGCACGACGATTCAATTCCACGCCAACACCACGTATGAGGCTTTTGTTGGCGGACTGGCTCCTGTGCACACTGGGGGAACTCTCGGACTGCAATTTGCTCCGATGCCTGGTTTCCTGATGAACGCAGCAGCGGCGGCCATGAAAGACCCGCGACCTTATTTGCTGCACATCGACGAAATTAACCGTGCGGATCTCAGCAAGATTCTCGGCGAAGCCATCTTCTTGTTCGAGCCCAAGGCAGATCGCGAGCGAACGGTGGGACTGCAGTACGACTTTGGCGAACCCTTCCATCAGATACTTCGCTTACCCGCGAATCTGCACATTCTGGGAACCATGAACAGTGCCGACCGCAGCATTGCCATTGTGGACGTAGCAGTACGTCGCCGTTTCGGTTTCCTATCATTGTGGCCGCAGATGAGTGTGGTGGAGAACCTTGGTTGCGAACTGATGCAGACAGCTTTCCGCGATTTGGTTTCCATATTTGTGGAGCATGCGTCCGAAGACGCGTTCAACCTCGTGCCGGGGCATTCGTATTTTCTCGAATCCGATGACGGTAAAGCGAGAGGTAACCTAAAGATCAATTTGTTGCCGCTATTAGACGAGTATCTGGCACAGGGCTATGTGGGTGGATTTGCTGAGCCCGTCCGCAACTACCAGCAGTGGATACGGAGCCTTTAGTGGCATCGCGCCGATTAAGGACTTCTCCACTCCGCCGCCGGTCGATACCGCTGAAAGACCGGGCGCCGGAAAGGGAGGTCTGTTTGGAGCTAGCCGACCATTCGGTCGTTCAGCATTCTGCAGTTCGTTTCTTCGGGCTGGAAGGAAGTCGCGACCCACATCCCCAAGCCGCACGCCTTGCAGAACAATTCGCGATCCAGAACCGCGCCCTTTTCTCCCGGATGGATGTTCGAATCGAGAGCCGCTACGACGGTGACGATCTTCTATTGCAACTGAGCAGCGGCAACAATGTGGGAGCCGTTCCCTTGTTTTCTCCGACACGAGGGACGCCGGATTATGGTCTGGTCGTTCAGCCGCGCTTTCCATGGCGGGGCATCGGTCCCATGCTCGCGGACATGGGATGGAAGGTAGCGCCGACGCCGCTCAAGCTTCCTCTGCTCCGTCGGTCTGAGCGCCGTGTCCCCGCATGGGTCTTGTCGTCCATGATCTTAGTTCGGCTGCAAGCCTTGCTGGATAGCCTGACACGTCGGTTTGAGAGCACCACGGAACTCCGGACGGCACCGAGAGGGCGAGTGGATTGGACCGACTACGCACAGAGACAAATTCCCCGCGGGAAGTTTGTAGCTGTCCCGTGTACATACCCGGATCTGCGCGATGACCGCGTCCTAAAAGGCGCGATCGCTTTTGCTCTGGAACGGCAGCTTAGGGTTCTCCAAACCCAGGTTGAACGCGGAGCGTTTGTTCATCGTCTCATCGAGTTGTGCGAGCACTTGATGATGAAGGTTCGTGGGGTGGCCCCAGTGCTGCCTTCTCAAAGCACGTTTCAGCAATGGATGCAGAGGCCAATGCGAAGCACGCAGTTTGTGGACGGATTGCAAGCAATCGAATGGACTGCGGACGAGCGCGGCCTGGCTGGTCTGAGTGATTTGGAAGGAATCCCTTGGACGATGCCGATGAACGAGTTCTTCGAGGCATTCGCTGAGACGGTGTTCCAATCTGTTGCACGCCGCTTGGGCGCGCAGCTGAAGGTCGGAAGGCGTCGAGAAACGACGCACCCTATCAGCTGGTCTCCTTCTTTCGTTGGGTCACAAGGCTCGCTCATTCCGGACATTTGGCTGGAGTGGCAGGACACCACGCTCATCGTGGACGCGAAATACAAGCGCCACTGGCAGGAACTGCAGCACAACTCATGGGCAACCGTGGAAGACGAAATCCGTGAGCAACATCGGAACGATCTCTTTCAGGTGTTGGCATACGGAAATCTTGCCAGCACACAACGAGTGATTGCTTGCCTCATGTTTCCTTGTGCGGCTGATCTGTGGAAAGACCTACGCCAGGAAAATCGACTGATTCACAAAGCCGAAGTACAAGCTGGAACACGATCTGTGCAGCTTTGGCTTACGGCAATACCGATGGGGGTCACGCCGGACGAGATTGCAACACCGTTGGAAGATGCGTTGCGGGATGACCTCTTTTCAGCATCCCTCACATAAAAGTGTCTCGGCTGCATGCTTTTCGGAACCAAGACTACCTGGGTTGCACGGAGCAGTCGACTACTCGGCCTTCTCCTCGTATTCTGCGATGATGCTGTCATTCGTATGTGCGAGATGCTCCAAGCTGTTCATGGCTACAACGCTGTCATAAGAGATAAACGTGCAACTGCGCGATAGTGGGCCGCGATCCAGTAGTGAAAACACGGGGCGCATCATTTCACGAAACACCTTTTCTCGACGTTCATCAGGTGCGACGATGTGGAGGCGAATATCCATATTTGGCTGCAAAGCAAGCAGATCTGCCATCCGAAGCAATCCTGAGTACACCGCTGTCGTGTGCTCCACTTCGAAGGCACGCGCGATCGATCTACCCTTAAGCCATAAGACATCTATTTGTTCAATTGTGTCTAGAGTTGTGTTGTCGTAATTGAGGGGAAGATCATCAAGAAATGCCGCCTGTTCTCCCGAAACCAATTCTCTTACCCGACCTCTGTCGCTTCGTGGCAGCCATATCTTGAACCCCATCTTTGCACCAATCCTCGCCAGTTTGGCTTGGATCTGAAAAGACTGGCGTGCATCGGGCAATGGTGGCTCAGCAGGTTCCAGATGCTTGTCTTCCGCCTCATCTTCATCCCTCGGCACTGTCACCGAGACTTCCCCCTCAGTGGTCTTGATCTTCCTATCCCCCGACCACTGCTCACGCAACGGCGGCTCGTAGAAGTCGAGAACCACGGCGGGCTGAGTCGCTTGTAGCTTAGCTCGCAATTCCAGCAACTTATCGTCTAGTTGACGATCGTTCAAACCAGCGATTTCTCTCGGAGTTACGATGCCAAATCCTTTTAGAATCCTGCGGCGATCATTGTTCGATGAGATTCTTTCAACCCGGTCAGGGAAGGCGAAATATCTCAACATATGTCGAAACTGTCGGCTTCCCTTCCTGGGCACTGAATCTATCCATGCGATGAACGAATCGTAATCGGTGAGCGCCAGTCTTCTCTCCGATTCGCTTTTCTGCTTAATATCCCGCACTAAAGAAATCAGGAACTCAAGTTCATCAGGGCGGTAATTATTGAATCCCGGTCCTCCTGAACCGATCCCAGCAAGCACGCCTTCCGCCAGTAGCGACTGCTCCTCAGCGAGCTGTTGGCCGGACAGCAACCATATGTCTCGGATTTGCCGCCGCTTCGTGGTTGCTTTCATATTTGAAGGGAAAAGGAGCAATGCCCATAGCAATTCAGCCATCAACTGCTGTGCTAAAGGAGAAGCGTCCTTCATCTGCCCCTTTAGCTTCGTCAGGAAATCATCGTCTCCATAGTCGGGATGCTCGACGAATGCTCTATAAACTTCATCCACTATTGAACTTGTCCATCGGGACTCTGCCACAAACACTGACAAATCTTCGACGAGGCACGTGCGAATCCACCGCTCTGCTGCCGCCAGTGTGGGGCTAATATCCCGTCCGAGATTCTGACGTGCCATATAGAGTTCTCCTTGGAACCACATTGCTGGCTATCACTCAACGAAAGCCAAGTTCCTGCTGCGAAACATTGTACCGTCCCCACTCGGTGTATCAGCCAACTATCAGCCTTTCCCCCATCGGCCCGACGTTGTGTCGGGCGGGGTGCGTAAGAGGATCTTCCTTCCGTCACATATAAGCAGAAGCCAGTAAGCCGAACACAGTTTCACAGAGGAAGTGGGCGGGCGTGAAGGAATGCCCCAGACTCCTTCCTATTTCCTACTTATCTACTATCCGGAGGAACAGATCATATTTCCGCACCTTGCCGGATAGCATCCAGCCGGAGGGCGCGGTGCGGCAGCGACTGAAGTTCTTCCGTGCAGAGTTCGTTCGCTGTGCCCGACGTTGAGTCGGGCGGGGCGTGAGAGAGAAACTACTTATTCTCCTCGTGGGACTTGTCTTCTTCTTTTGAAGAAGGTCTTCGAAACGAAATGGTAATGGAGATGATGATGCAGGCGGGCCAGAACAACATGACCAGCAACATCATCAGAGGCATCATGTCATTGTCGATGTCATACTTCGCCTGGTTCGCCTTCCAACTGACGAAAACGACAAGGGTCCCGATCAGCAAGTAAATAATGAGCGCGGTGTAGGCCAACATGGGTTTCCACCTTAGGAGAACAAAAGGCGAATATCAAGTCTGAGCTGGCATGAACCAGTTCTCGTCTCTAACCACGATTTCCGCACCCTTGCCGGATAAGCGTCCGTCATATTTCCGCACCCTGAAAGGCTCAATCATCCAGATTTCCGCATTTTGAGCACGGAGTAGACAACAACGTCCACCCCGATGTCGGAACACCTGTTTCCGCCAGCTCGGCAGACGCAGTATCACCGCTCCATATAAGCCCCGGAATGTGGTCCGGCCCAGCCACCCGGCAGCGGATTGCGCGAGTGGCAAACCGGCCGGACATATATGGATTCCAGGTTGTACACGGTGACCGCCGGCATCGTGCACGCGTTCGGTCATCCCGTCCCGCTCTTGGCGACCGTGACGGCCTGCCCTGCCGGCGCATGTCGAAGCGTAGGTCTCCTCGATGCTCATGTTCATGATGTTGTACTGGCCGTCTTCCCACGACTTGACGTGGGGCTCTTCGGCGACGATGAGGGCGCCGAGGTTGCGGCTGTTGAACATCATGATGTCGGTGGTGCGCTCTTCGGGGTCGAAGTTCACGAACGGCGACACCAGAATGCGGAACGGCAGACCGAGGTAGTTCGGCAGTTGCGGTGCCGAGGTCATGCGCTGGTAGTTGCCGGCGCCCGGAACCGCCTAACATGTCTTAGATATGTTAATATTCTCACCTTAAGCCTCTGGGCCGGCGGCTGTTCGATGCGCGGGCCGGGGGGCTCTGGGGAGATTCTATGAAGCGTGCGGCCCTTTACCTCCGCGTTTCGACACTCGATCAACATCCCGAAACGCAACTGTATGACCTGCGCGCCCTGGCCTCGCAGCGTGGATATGAGATTGTTGCGGAGTTCAGGGACATGATCAGCGGGGCGAAGTCGAAGCGTCCGGGCCTCGAGAAGATGATGGCCGATGCCCGCCGCGGCCGATTTGATGTGGTTGTGGTCTGGGCGTTCGACCGCATGGCGCGGTCGGTCCGCCATTTCCTGGAAGTGTGGGACGAACTGAACCACCTGAACATTGAGTTCGTCAGCCGGCAGGAGAACATCGACACCGGCGGCCCGCTGGGGCGGGCCATGATCGTCATCGTGGGAGCGATCGCCGAACTTGAACGCAACCTGATCGTAGAACGGGTCCGGGCTGGGATGAGACGGGCCAAGCTGGAAGGACGTCACATCGGCCGACGCGCCCTGGAGCTGGACGAGATCGCGATCCGGAACCAGCGCGCCGAGGGGCGCAGCCTCCGCGACATCGCCTTGGACCACCACATCTCGACTGCTACTGTCCGAAAGGTCCTCGGAAGCCCCGAAATGTCGTGTGTGAAAAGGGTCGAAAACGGGGCCTCTGGGACCCGCATAAACAGCGGGCCGGAAACGGCTGCCTAGCCCGTTCCGGCCCGTGTGAAAACCTATGGATTAAAACACAACTAGCAGCGGATTCGCCCGTGCAGAGCTATCGCGCTTCGTTTGAGACTAGCGGCTTCCTCGATTTCTCTTGATCCGGTGGCCAGAGCTGGCTAGAGTGGTGAATCAGTCCAATGAATCAATCGGAATGTGAGCCATTACTGAAGTGGGCAGGCGGCAAGCGGCGGCTTCTTCGGGATATCCTCCCCTTTGCGCCTAAAACCTTCGGGCGCTACTATGAGCCGTTCGTCGGCGGAGGTGCCGTTTTCTTCTCGATCCAGCCCAAATCCGCGACTCTGAGCGACACTAACTCGGAGTTGATCGGCGCATATCTTCAGGTCCGCGATAATCTTGATGCCGTTCTACGGTGTTTACGCCGACTGCCGAACTCAGAGGAAGACTACTACCGAATCAGGAAGAGTAGTCCTTCTTCAGATGCTGGTAAAGCCGCACGGCTAATTTATCTCTGCAAGTTATCTTTCAACGGGATCTATCGGCAGAACTTGTCCGGCAAATTCAATGTTCCATACGGGCAAAAGCATCATATTGATCCTTGCAATGAGACGCTACTGCGAAGAATATCCTCCCTTTTAAGAGGAACCAAAATCATCTCAGCCGATTTTGAAGCGGCCGTTGCGCATGCGAAAGCCGGAGACTTTGTTTACTTCGATCCTCCTTACACAGTAGCGCACGGAAACAACGGCTTTCTAAAATACAACGCGAAGATATTCTCATGGAAAGATCAAGAAAGACTCGCGACGGTAGCGCGGTCTCTTCGTGCGAAGGGGTGCAGTGTGCTAGTTAGCAACGCGGATCACTCTTCTATTCATAAGCTCTACCCTGATTTCAAAGTTCATATCGTGGAACGCCATTCGGTAATGGCAGCTTCCCGTCAATACCGCCGCCCAGTCACGGAATTGCTTTTCCACGGGGAGCAAACATGCTAACCAACATGCAGGGAATCGAGGAGCTAAGCGGTCTAGCTAGGGCGCGGTCCAGGGAATATGAGACCAAGACTGTCTCTCCATCGGCGGTTACAGAGCACCAACAAGCGGGCTGGGTAATCCGCAAGAAGAACAAGAAGTCTGTCCAGCTCAGCCGTCCAAAGGCACACAGCGCTCTCTTAGAAGATCGCGTCTGGACGGTGCTCTACAGAATGAAATTCCAGTTTCTCTCGGGAAGAGGTGGTGCTCAGCTCGCAGTCAGCGACAGCAATGAGAGCCCGAAGACGCAGATTGATGCTGTTGCGGTCGATGACGAAGTCGCAATTGCGATTGAGTGTAAATCTTCGGAGAAGCTGTCGAAGCGACCACAATTCCAGCAGGAACTAGGGAAACATGCACTTATCCGGGAACGCTTCACAAATGCAGCTAGGAGGGTCTCCCAGCCCCATGCGAAGCGCCTCGTAGTGTTAGCGATATTCACTTCGAATATAGTTTTGTCGGATAACGACAAAGCGAGAGCGAAGGAAGCAAATGTTTTGCTTTTGGACGAAAAGGATCTCACGTATTATGAGACTCTCGTCGCCCACATTGGCCCGGCAGCTCGATATCAATTTCTTGCGGAGATGCTTCCAGGTAAGACGGTCCCTAATCTTGAGATCAGGGTGCCTACCATTCGCACAAGGATGGGAGGAGCCAATTGCTATACCTTTTCGATTAGCCCTGAATACTTATTGAAGATCGCTTATGTCTCGCATCGCGCAAAGGGTAAGACTTCGGACGTCAACACGTATCAGAGAATGCTGAGTAAGGGGCGACTGAGCAGGATACGACAATATATTGAGGAAGACGGTATTTTCCCCACGAATATTGTCCTCAATCTCGAAAAGGGGAAACTTGGGTTCCAGCGCAGCGCCCAAGAGGCCGATGCTTCTACCGAAAACGGAATTGCCGGTTGGCTGGACGTGCGCGCAACCTATAAATGCGCTTGGATTATCGATGGGCAACACCGACTGTTTGCTTACTCAGGACATCCGAAAGCAGCTAAGAGCCGTGTGGCCGTCCTTGCCTTTGAGGGTCTTCCTCCCAGCGAGCAAGCCCGATTGTTTATCGACATCAATGCGAAGCAGAAGAGCGTAAAGCAATCGTTATTACAGGAGCTCTATGCTGAACTGCATTGGGATGCAGAAGAGCCGTCAGTGCGTGCGCGCGCTATCGTGTCGAAGGCTGTTCAGGACTTGGATGGCGATCCCATTTCACCATTGTTCAATCGGGTACAAACCGCTGATTCAGCAAAAAGCGAGACCAGGTGCATATCGCTCACAAGTCTATATAGTGCGATTGAAAAGACAGAATTTCATATTGCCAGAGTCAAGCAGCAGCATGTTTTGGAGTTTGGACCACTATGGGCAGGCGATAACGAAGCAACGCTGAAGCGTACAGTGTATGTCCTGAGGAATTGGTTTGATGTGATCCGCAGCGCCGTACCAGAATGGTGGGACAAGGGTGCAGGGGAGGGTGGCGGGCTCGCCATGAACGATGGTGTGACGGCATGTGTGATGGTCCTTAGGAGCGTGTTTCAACAGCATGAAACGAGTAAGCTAATTGCTCTGGACAGCGAGGACCTCTTCGACTTCATAAGGAAATACGCAGACGCGCTTGCCGCCTACTTTGCAAAGTTTACGGACCAAGACAGAAAAATGTTCCGAGACCTGCGAGGAGTTCAAGGACAGACTAGAAGATGGCGGAAGTGCCAGGAAGCGTTACGGAGCGCAATTCCTAGCTTTAACCCAGAGGGTCTTGATAGGTATCTGACAGAAGAGAAGGCGGAAACCAATACAAGAGGAAAGGCGATCATCGAGGCAATCGAAAAGACTTTGCAAAAGGTCGTGCTCGATGAACTCCGAAGGGAAATGCCAGATGGTGACGATTGGTGGACCCTCGGCGTACCGCGGACTGTCCGCCTGAAGGTAATACAGAAGTACGAGGAAGATGATCGGCAGCGTGGCGGATACGATTGCTATTTCGATCTGATTGATTACGTCAAAATCGCCGGTAATAAGTGGGACTTGTTTCAACCACTATTGGGTTACGGGACGGGGGGAAAAGAGAAGCAGCTTTCGTGGTTGAACTTTGTAAATCTGAAGAGAAATATAGTCGCGCACCCATCATCCGGCAAGACTCTGAGCCTCGATGAACTTAACCAACTCGAAGAATATGGGGAATGGCTAAACGATAAGGTCGGCAGCTTGTCATTGGCTCAGGACGCCGTTGTGGCTTCAGGAGCGTAGCGACTTTCGACTACCATCCCCTGTATAAGTTTGCCCGTGGCCCATCTGTTCGCACCGTAGAGATGAGGATGCTTTTCTGATTGGTAAACTTCAGGTGCAGTCGTTATATACATACACACTGCTTTTATAAGGAACCCAGGTGACATTCGATTTTGCCCAGATTGTCGGGTCCGAAAGTTCGCGTGAAAGTAACTTCTCGAGTCTTTGTAATCGTCTACTGCTCGCAGAATATCCGGAAGCACAACCGGTCGAAGGCAAGGGCGGGGACGAAGGGCTCGACACCTTTCTAGGCGATTTTGATGGGGCATGTGAGGTTTTCCAACACAAGTACTTCCTAAACACTCTCTCACCGAGCCAGAGGCGTCAGGTCAAGGCGTCGCTGCAAACGGCGTTGGGCGGCCCACGAAAGGTTCGAAGGTGGGTGCTGATGATCCCTAAGGACCTCACGCCAGCCGAGCTTCGGTGGTTTGCCAATTTAAAGGCGGCCAACCCGGAAGTTGAGATTGTCTTCTGGGGGAAGACGAAGCTGCAGGAACTACTTGCTAAACATGCTGACGTTGCTCGTGATTTCAGCCCGACCCCGAACATTGTCGTAATAATGATGCAGTCAGAACTGGACATAAGAACAGTATCTGAGGATGATCTTGCATCCACTGTCAGAGCCGCATTCCGAACAGAGGCGCCCGACGAAATCCTGAATTCCATTGCGCGTGAGCTAAAAGCGAGAATTTCGCTCCGTATTCTTTTGTGGGGACCGGGAACCGGAGGTGGAAAAGTCTATGAGAAGCGCGCCGAACTAAAGGAGAAGCTCACGAAGCTGGGACACGTGGCTCACTTTAGCGAGGACGTGTGCACTTCCGAGTTATTGGCAAGAACGGGTTTGAATCTGTCAGTTGCCGAACTGATTCAAGCGCAACGATACGACTATGTGATCTGCCTGATGGCGAGTCCCGGATCAATTGGGGAGGTTCACGATTTCGCGCGAATACGTCGTATTGCGGTCAAGATGATGATCTGCATTGATCAGAACCATAAATCCGGGTACTCCGGACTGGGGGTCTTGCGGATCTTCGAAGGATATAATGGCAAGGTCGATTGGTTCAGTTCTCCTACTGATCTGACAGACTGCCATTTGGCCACGAGGGTGCTGGATCAGATTCATAAGGTAGCCGAGACAAAGCAGTGGGAACTTTCGACAGGTAGGCTCTCTCCATGAGTTCAACTGCAGGTCTAATTGAGACGAATGTTCTGTCCGAGCAGCGACAGGCCATCACACGGGCGCTAACAGAAGGCGACGCGCTGCTTGTCTTGCATTTTCTATTTCTGCGCAAGAGAGCTACCGCAACCGAGATCGCGCAGACAGTAGGATTGCCTCTGCAGCTTCTGCAAGAAGTGCTTGCCCGACTGACCTCGGCCAATCTCGTCAGCGTGAGGGCACGAAGTTATGAACTGACCATTCCCGCTCGTCGTAGACTTTCACACCGCATCTTTTCTTTCAGATTCATGGAAGGAAGAACGATAGTTCCGTCGCAGGCAGTCGGCAATTCACTGCGAAATTCCTACAAATTGAAAGAGTGCATCGGCAGCGGAGCGACATCTTTTACCTTTCGAGCGGAACAAGAGCGAACCGGGCGAGACCGGGCATTGAAGATATTCTTGCCGGACACCGTTGATTATGAGCACCTAGAGCAAGCGGTCAAAGCGCGGACTGCAGCGTTATCCGACGACGCCGCCATTCCTGACGTCGTAGAGCTTGGCAATATACAAGTCGTTCTGCCGGAAGGAAACAGTGTCACCGTTCCATGTATCGCTTTCCGCTTCATTCCATCAGCCATTACGTTTGCTGAATTCTTGGAAAACACGACAGTGTTGAATGCAGCAGTGTTCGAGCGGTTTGTTGAGAGAGTTGGAGGAGCACTTGCAACCATTGAGGCTGCAGGGCTGCATCACGGGGACCTGCACGAGGGCAATATCCTCGTCGTGACAGGCGCAACGCCATCTCAAGCAAAGGAGTTCTGGGTTATAGATTTCATTGGAGTGCCATCGGCAGCTTCGGATCAGTTGGAACTCCCGAGCGACCTTGACCAATTCAAGAACCACTTACTCAACGCGGCGTTGGTGGCAAGCAAACGGCATCCGGGTGTACCTGCCACGGTTATTCTTGGTGAGAAGGTTTTTCGAGTACTCCAGACACTGAGAGCGGCCGGATATCATAATTTTGCCGAACTGATGGCAGACTTCTCGCGCGAGACTCGTCCGGTGCCAGCAGGGTACTTCCGCCCGCCGATGAAGGATCCATTTCACGGCCTTCGCGTCGAGGCATTGGATGATGTTCGTCTCTTGTACGAGCTATTTGTACCAGTGCCTTCGCGTTTCGACAGAGTTTCAGCATTTGGGAACACGTGGATCTCGGGGCCGCGTGGGTGCGGAAAATCGCATTATTTGCGAATATTGGAATTCAATCCTGAGGTTTTGCTTGCTGCTGAACGGGATCAGGAGCTGAAAGCTAAGCTGCGCGATTTGAACTATGATTTTCGCTCGGCATTTGGAGTTTTATTCCCTTGCCGGCCTGGCGAATTCAAACCGTTCGTCCCTGCTGCGATCGGTGCCGAAAAGTTTGACCAGAACACCATTTCCTTCTTGAAGCACATCCTGGTGTTAAAAGTCTGGAATAAGACTCTGGCGGCGATCGCCAGAGGCTACGACGGGCCCCATCCGATATTCGGGAGCGGAATAAAAGTTGAGCCTCTAGTCCGATTGCTCGAGCAAAGGGTAGGGTCCATCGGACTAATCGATTCTGACCCCGAACATCTTTTCAGGCAATGTGTGAGCGCCTGCGGAGCCCTGGAAAGCTCAGCTCTGGCAGTTTGGAATTCTCCTCAATATCGTCCAGTCGCTCGGCTCTCTGAACAAGATATTGAGAGCTTCTTCCTAACTATCAGACAAGTCGTGCCGGAGCTAGCAACTACGCGCTTCTATGTACTTGTAGACGATGTAAGCCATGGAAACGTCCACTGGGAGATGCAGAAAGTCATCAACTCGTTGATTCGCTCGTCACAGGGGGTGCACTGCTTCAAGATTTCGTTTGACAAGTACATGTACACGCTCGATACCGTTGATGATCGTCCCATCGACCCAAGGCATGAGGTTACATATTTGGACCTAGGCGAGATCTCGGGGAAGACGCAAAAGCAAAGCAAGGCCGACAAGATCACCGCCGTAGATTTGCCGACGTATATGGAGCAGGTTATAAACGTTCGCCTTCGAAAGGCTGGATACCTCAATTCCATCGTCGACATCCTTGGCCCCTCCCAGTCGGCTCAGGAGTTCTTGTCGGCACTCGCAAAGCGCGAGTCAGCAAAGCGAGTTACCGCTAAGGAGCATCGAGCGTACTATGCAGGATGGAACATCATTCTAAGCCTCGCCCATGGTAGCGTGCGAACGTTACTTCAGTTGGTTGAGGAGATATTCCGTTCTACGGGAGCCAGTCCAAATACCGCGAGCATTCCATTGAGCGCACAGGACGCAGCAGTTAGGAAATTCTCCACACGGCACTATTCGGCTCTTTCAATGCTTCCAGAAGACCAAGAAGGCACTGCGTTAGGGCCTAAGTTGCAGTCAGTAATTAGTGCGATCGGACGAATATCGAGAGACTACCTTTTGAACTACGACACGAAGGTCTCCAATAGATGGTATGAAACCATTTCGATTGAGAGACTTGACACCGATCATTTAGATGGCAGAGCGGACAGGATATTATTCGAGCTCGTAAAATATGGTCTTGTGGTTAATGAGGGTGTGACATTCTCCCGAGCGCAATTCGGATTGACCGCGCGATACGATCTCAATAAGGTTTTTTCACCCGCGTTTCAAATAACATATCGTGTTCGAAATCATCTGTATTTGAGCTCATCAGTCCTTGAGGAATTACTGTTGCGCCCTGATCAGTTCATTCGAAGACACCGGGGAAAGCTAGCCAAGCTAGCAATTCGGCCGTCGGCTACACAGAAATCGCTGTTTCGAGAGTGAATGCAATGCTAACAATCAAACCATATGATTTTGGCAGCACCAGCTCTGCCGGTCTTTTGATCTCCGCAGGAGGTTTCGAAGACCGATCTACCGCCTTTGCAAGGCGGCTTTCTCGATCGCGTTCTCAATTTGAATCCAGTCTTCTCTACAGATATGACAGCCAGCGACGGGACAATCAGCAACAGTTCTTAGCACTTCGAAAAAGGCTAGAGTACATTACGGGTCTCAAGCAGGATGTGATAGGTGTCGATTCGAGCAAGCCTCACACTGCTTTTTCTCTGATTCGGCAAGTGGTCGAAAAAGTGGCGCACAACCTTCGGCAGCGTAGCGTATTGGTTGACGTTTCTGGCATGACCCAGTCTTTGGCGATTTTGACAATTCACGCATGCTACCTAAGAGGCTTAGACGTAAAGGTTGTATATACAGCCGCCAGATCTTACTTTCCGCTCCTTCGTGAAAGTCAGGCACTCCTACGTGCATGGAAAAATCACGATTATGAGAAGTCTGCAGCGTATTTGCAGAGTGAGTCTCTTCGGAACATTCACATCCTGCCCGAATTCGCAGGTGTAGCCAGCCATACGGGCCCAAGCTGCCTAGCTATCTTTGTTGGTTTTGAGCCAAATAGACTCGAGGGCTTAGTTGACTATTACGCGCCCGATCGACTAATCGCTTGTTACGGCCGATCCCCAGAGCAAAGATTGGCGTGGAGGACCGACCTTTCTAAGCAGCTTCACGAGGATATATTCCGGCGCCAACATGTGCGCGAAATCGAGGTATCGACTGTGGAGGTCGACCAAATCTTAGCTTGCCTGCATCAGGAATATTCTGTCATTCGTGACCATTTCGACTTCGCTATAGCGCCTCAATGTTCCAAGATGCAGGCAGTTGCTTCATATTTGTTCTGGCGCGACAATCCAGAGATTCAGCTTGTATTCACCTCCCCCTTACGATTTAATCCGCGTCATTACTCCAGCCGAGCGGGTCACACATATGTATTTGACGTACCACCCCAAGGGATTGCTAACTTTTCCGCTCGAGCAACGAATGTTTCCGCATGTAGTCCTCAAAAGGATCGGGCTAGAACCTCTCTGTCTTAATCTCTGCCAACCCATTCGTTCATAGCAAACAAGGAAAAGACGATGGCCATGCCTCGTTGTCAGGCGATTATTAATGGACCGGGAAGTAGCACCCGGTGACGCCTCCAAATCGAAATCCAGTGACATTAGTGCAGGCCTCACTCTGGACGAGCTCGCTGCCAGCTTCTGGTTCTTTGGTTAAGAGGACGAACGGACGATCACGGTTG
>Ga0316232_1000762_pt1 | contig 45116 bp, 34 predicted proteins | sample TBHtaG_FD_206006 | JGI IMG/M metagenome (GOLD analysis project Ga0316232, IMG submission 206006) | Freshwater microbial communities from Trout Bog Lake, Wisconsin, USA - TBH18025_13 | ecosystem: Environmental > Aquatic > Freshwater > Lake > Hypolimnion/Profundal zone | place: USA: Wisconsin...
GGCAGATGCCCGAGGTCACCATGGGCAGGGCGGCCGCCTCCATCCGGGCGTCCTCCTTGAGATGCTTGGCGTGCCAGGCCTTGCGGGCCGGCTCCCGGCCCCCGACCGGGGAATACAGGAAGGCGTCCTTGGGGTTCAGGCCGGCCAGCTTCTCGGCCAGCGGGGCGAGCGGGAACGGATTGCCGGCGCCGTCGGTGATCTGGCCGATGGTGGCGTTGATCCGGCAGCCCTTGCTCTGGCCGGCCTGGAAGGGGATGCCCTTGGGGAAGAAGGCGCGCTTGCCGAGCGGCGAAAGGGCCCCGAACAGGGCGGGATTGAGCTCCTGGAGGCGGGCATTGCGTTCCTGGGCTTCGGGGTGGATGGCCATGGATTGCCTTTCGCTGGATCGGAAGAAGGTACCCGGATCATGATGGAAGTCACATGACCCACTCCCAGGGTAGAGAAGTGCTATCGTGAAACAAAGCGTTGAAATTCACCAAAACGACCCGACCACGCCGGGTGCCTGATTTCGCCACCTTCGTTGCGTGGCCTATGACCTTGTCTAGACTTGAAAGCAACAGCGTTTGAGGGGCCTCAGCCTGACCTGAGGGGTCGGTCCACTTTTCGTCACACGGGAGAAAGTTCTTATGAACGCCGTATTGAACGTCCCTGACTACATCTCCAACAAGAAGGCGATCGCCTGGATCCAGGAGGTGGCCGATCTCTGCCAGCCTGACCGGGTCTGCTGGTGCGACGGCTCCGAGGCGGAGTATGACCGCCTGTGCGCGGGCATGGTGGCCTCCGGCACGTTCACCAAGCTCAACCCGGCCAAGCGCCCCAACAGCTACCTGGCGCTTTCCGACCCCAACGATGTGGCCCGGGTCGAGGATCGGACGTTCATCTGCTCGCGCCGCAGGATCGACGCCGGCCCCAACAACAACTGGATGGACCCCAGCGAGATGAAGGACAAGCTCAAGCGCCTGTTCAAGGGTTGCATGAAGGGCCGCACGCTCTACGTCATCCCCTTCAGCATGGGCCCGCTGGGCTCCGACATCGCCCACATCGGCATCGAACTCTCCGACTCGCCGTACGTGGTGGTGAACATGAAGATCATGACCCGCATGGGGCGCAAGGTCTGGGACGTGATGGGCAACGGCCCCTTCGTCCCCTGCCTGCACTCGGTGGGCAAGCCCCTGGCCGAAGGCGAGAAGGACGTGCCCTGGCCGTGCAACGCCGACAACAAGTACATCGTCCACTTCCCGGAGCAGCGCGCCATCTGGTCGTTCGGCTCCGGCTACGGCGGCAACGCGCTGCTCGGCAAGAAGTGCTTCGCCCTGCGCATCGCCAGCTGCATGGCCCGTGACGAGGGCTGGCTGGCCGAGCACATGCTCATCCTCGGGCTCGAGGCGCCGGACGGCGAGAAGACCTACGTGGCCGCCGCGTTCCCCAGCGCCTGCGGCAAGACCAATTTCGCCATGCTGCAGGTGCCCGACCAGTTCAAGGGCTACAAGGTGACCACGGTGGGCGACGACATCGCCTGGATCAAGCCCGCCAAGGACGGCAAGCTGTACGCCATCAATCCCGAGGCCGGCTTCTTCGGCGTGGCGCCGGGCACCGGCATGAAGTCCAACCCCAACGCCATGCTGTCCATGACCGAGAACACCATCTTCACCAACGTCGCGCTGACCCCCGAGGGCGACGTGTGGTGGGAAGGCATGACCGACGAAGTGCCGGCCCACCTCACCGACTGGCAGGGCAAGCCCTGGACCCCGGATTGCGGACGCAAGGCGGCGCACGCCAACAGCCGCTTCACCGCCCCGGCCCGGCAGTGCCCCTCCATCGATCCGGACTGGGAGAACCCCAAGGGCGTGCCCATCGGCGCCTTCATCTTCGGCGGCCGCCGGGCCACCACCGTGCCGCTGGTGGTGCAGTCGGTGAACTGGAACTTCGGCGTCTACACCGCCGCCACCATCGGCAGCGAGATGACCGCCGCCGCCGCCGGCACCATCGGCGAGGTGCGCCGGGACCCCTTCGCCATGCTGCCCTTCTGCGGCTACCACATGGGCGAATACTTCAACCACTGGCTGCAGATGGGCCGCGAGATCCAGAATCCGCCGCGGATCTTCTGCGTCAACTGGTTCCGCAAGAACAAGGACGGCAAGTTCGTCTGGCCCGGCTACAGCGAGAACTTCCGGGTGCTGAAGTGGATCGTCGACCGCGTCCACGGCCGCGGCTATGCCGCCGAGACGCCGCTGGGCTGGGTGCCCCGGGAGAAGGACCTGGACCTGTCCGGCCTGGAAGGCTTCGGCAGCAAGTGCTTCGAAGAGGCCATGGCCATCCACCGGGACGAATGGCGCCACGAGGTGCTGCTCCAGGAGGAGCTGTTCGAGAAGCTCTACGACCGGCTGCCCAAGGAGTTCTTCCACATGCGCCAGCTGCTCCTGAGCAGCTTCTGGCGCTCGCCCGAGAACATGGGCCTGGCGCCGGAACGCTAGAACCCTGACTTTATCGTCCGGGCAGGACCCGCCGTTGAGGTGGGGCCTGCCCGGATTGCTTTTGGAAACCGCCCTGATAATATCTACTAAAGAAATCTTAGTTGACAAGCATCAAGGTGGGGTTATGTTGGGAGATGGAGGCCCACCATGGCCATGCTCCCTTTTACTCAAAAAGCTAATGAAGCCCTTGTGGGCGCCCGGGACAAGGCGCTGGCCGGCCAGCATCCGGAACTGCTGCCCCAGCACCTGTTCGCGGCCCTGCTGACGCCCGACATGGGGCTCCGGCCGGTGCTGGAGCACGCCGGACTGGCGCCGGAATCGCTCAATGGCCTGGTGGACGGCGCCGATGCCCTGCTGGACGCCCTGCCCAAGGCCATCGGCGGCAGCCAGCCCCAGGCCGGGCCGGCCTTGCGCAGCTTCCTGGAACTGGCCAGCGACACCAGCCGCGGGCTGGGCGACCGGTTCGTGGCCACCGACGCCATGCTGCTGGCCTTCGCCAACGCCGCCACCGACGCCAAGAAGCTGCTGGCAAAGTACGGGCTGGACCGGAACCAGCTGGAGACTGCCATCCGCGAGGCGCGCAAGGGGGTCCGGGTGGAGGATGAACGGGCCGAGGAGAAGTTCGCCGCCCTGGAGAAGTACGCCCGGGACCTGACCGAAGTGGCCCGCTCCGGCAAGCTGGACCCGGTCATCGGCCGGGACGAGGAGATCCGCCGGGTGATGCAGGTGCTGGTCCGCCGCACCAAGAACAACCCGGTGCTGATCGGCGAGCCGGGCGTCGGCAAGACCGCCATCGTCGAAGGCCTGGCCCAGCGTATCGCCAAGGGCGACGTGCCGGAGAGCCTCAAGGGCATGCGTCTCATGAGCCTGGATATGGGCGCCCTGGTGGCGGGCACCCAGTACCGGGGCCAGTTCGAGGAGCGGCTGAAGGGGGTGATCCAGGAGATCGAGCAGGCCCAGGGCGAGATCATCCTGTTCATCGACGAACTGCACCTGCTGGTGGGCGCCGGCGCCTCGGGCGGCAGCATGGACGCGGCCAACCTGCTGAAGCCGGCCCTGGCCCGGGGCGACCTGCGCTGCATCGGCGCCACCACCCTGGACGAGTACCGCAAGCACATCGAGAAGGACGCCGCCCTGGAGCGGCGCTTCCAGACCGTCTTCGTGGCCGAGCCGAGCGTCGAGGACACCATCTCCATCCTGCGCGGTCTCAAGGACCGCTACGAGCTGCACCACGGGGTGCGGATCCGCGACGCGGCGCTGGTGGAGGCCGTGCAGCTGTCCCAGCGCTACATCGCCGACCGGTTCCTGCCGGACAAGGCGGTCGACCTCATGGACGAGGCGGCTTCGCTGGTGCGCATCCAGATCGACACCCGGCCCATCGAGATCGATGTCCGGGAGCGCCGGCAGATGCAGCTCCAGCTGGAGCGCCATGCCCTGGCCAAGGAGAAGGACTCGGCCAGCCGGTCCCGGCTGGTGGAGCTGGACCAGGAGCTGGCGGAGCTGGGCGAGGAGCTGTCCCGTCTGCGCTCGCGCTGGGAGCAGGAAAAGAAGGCCATCGAGGCGACCCGGGCCATGCAGAAGCGGCTGGACGACCTGCGCATCGAACTGGAGCAGGCCAAGGCGCGCGGCGAGTACGAGAAGGCCTCCCGGCTGGAGTACGGCGAGCTGCCCTCCCTGGAGAAGCAGATCGCCCTGGCCACCAACGTGGAGGGCGCCATGCTGCGGCTGGAAGTGGCCGAGGAGGACGTGGCCAACGTGGTCAGCAAGTGGACCGGCATCCCCGCCTCGCGCCTGCTGGAGGGCGAGCGGCAGAAGCTGCTGCACATGGAGGACCGGCTGCGCGAGCGGGTGGTGGGGCAGGATCCGGCCCTGGTGGCCATCAGCGACGCCCTGCGCCGGAACCGGGCGGGACTCGCGGATCCCAAGCGGCCCATCGGCTCGTTCATGTTCCTGGGGCCCACCGGCGTGGGCAAGACCGAGGTGGCCCGGGCCCTGGCCGAATTCCTGTTCGACGACGAGAACGCGCTGGTGCGCATCGACATGAGCGAGTTCACCCACGAGGCCGACGCCACCCGGCTGATCGGCGCCGCCCCCGGCTACATCGGCTACGAGGAGGGCGGCGCCCTCACCGAGGCGATCCGGCGCCGGCCCTACGCGGTGATCCTGCTGGACGAGATGGAGAAGGCCCACCCGCGGATCTTCGATCTGTTCCTCCAGGTGCTCGAGGACGGCCGGCTCACCGACGGCAAGGGGCGCACGGTGAACTTCCGCAACACGGTCGTGCTCATGACCACCAATATCGGCAGCCAGGCCATCTTCGCCGCGGGCGGCGAGGTGGACAAGGCCGAGCGGGAGATCCAGATCGCGCTCCGCCAGTTTTTCCGCCCGGAATTCATCAACCGGCTGGACGAGGTGGTGACCTTCCGCTCGCTGAGCCTGGAGGACATGAAGGCCGTGGCCGGGATCCAGATGAAGCGGGTGGCGGCGATGCTGGAGGACAAGCACGTGGGCCTGGAGGTGCCGGACGAGGTGCTGGCCTGGCTGGGCAAGGAAGGCTTCGACCCGCAGCTGGGCGCCCGCCCCCTTAAGCGGCTGATCCAGCAGACCGTGGTCAACCGGCTGTCCCGGATGATCCTGGAAGGGCGCCTGCAACCGGGCGAACTGGTGGTCCTGAAAGTGGAGGGCGATGAGCTGGAAGTCGCGGTGGAGGCGGTCCAGTAGGTTTCAGGACGAAAAAAACAGTTGATACGCTAAAAATTCGTGTATCCTGGCCAGCGGTTTCGATGGCCTTGCCGAGGCGGGCCATGGGATCAGGGAGGCGAAGATGAGCCGTACGGCTGCCAAGAGTGAGCATAAAAGTGTACACTTTCCGGGTGCCCCGGAGCGCTTGATGCTGACCATGTCCATTACCAACGCACGAAAAGGCTTCCTGGACCTTCCCGACCTGGTTCAGGATGAGCCCGTTTTTGTGACCAAACACGGGCGCCCCGTCATGACCCTCCTTTCGTCAGATCAGTACGAGGGAATGCTGGAGACCATCGAAATCCTCAGCGACCAGGTCTTTGCCAAGCGGGTCCGGAAGAGCATCGACCAGGCCAAGGCCGGCAAGACGGTGAGCCTTGCCGAGGCTGCCGCGCGACTTGGGCTGTGAGGGGCCATGTATGCCGTGGAACTCACCGAGGAAGCCTTGGCCATGCTGGAGGAGATTGCGGATGTCCGGGTGAAGGGGAAATTGCTCACTCGGATCAAAAAACTTGCGCAAGAGCCGGAGAAGCAGGGGAAGCCGCTTTTCGATGATTTGTTCGGCTACCGCAGTGTCCGCGCCGTCGGGCAGCGTTATCGCATTATTTATGAAATAATCAATGATACGGTGCGGGTGCTGGTGGTCGGCATCGGTATCCGGAAAGCGGGGCACCGAGCGGATGTCTATGCCAGGACGGTGAAACGAATCCACGGCAAATGAACCTGCCTTTTGAGCGGGAACCTAAGCAATGAAATAAACATCTCCTAGGTGGTTGGACAACCACCAAGGAGATGTTGTGAAATCATTCAAAACCAAGATCATGCCCCTGATGCTCGGCATGCTCGCGCTCCCGGCCGTGGCCCAGGATCGCTGGCAGATCGGTGCGGGGTTGAGCTTCCACCCATCCGAAACCACGAAGTATGAAGTAAGTGGCAACCGGTCGGCGTTCATGCATGTGAAGCGGGAGGACAAATGGGTCCCGACCATCCATGCGGGGTATCGCTTCTACGATTTCTCGCACTCGGACCTGAGCGTCACCGGGGAATGCCAGTTCAAGACGAACTTCGGCGTCACCACTTCGGTGGGCGCCAACCCGCTCGGAGGGGCCAGCTGGCAGGTGACGTCGACCCGGGCCTCAAGCCGGTTCATCGCCCCCGGCATCCAGTGGAATTTCCACCGCGCTGTGGATTTCGGCTTCGGCCTGCAGTACCGGTTTACCAACCTTGAAGATTCGACGGTCAGCACCCGCTACGACCGCCCCTGGCTGCTCGGCTACGCCGGCTACACGTTCATGAAGGGAGAGGCGCTGCAGCCCTACGTGGCCCTGAGGCTGGCGGCGACGCCCGTGACCACGAGCGCGCCCAGCTTCCTGGCTCTGGCCAACAAAAGCGGCCAGACCCAGTTGATGAAATCCATGGCAGGCAACGCGGAACTCAGCCTCCAGGCCGGGGTCAGGTTCTAGAGCAGCCCGTTGATCTGAATCAGCCGGGCGCGTTTTTCCGTGGCGCTGTCGCGCAGTTTCGCCACGGCGGCCTCGGGGGCCTTGGTGGTGAAGGATGCGTCGGCCAGGCGGGTGCCCAGGGACTCCAGTTCCTTCACCAGCTTGTCCCGCTCCTTCTCCAGCTTGGCCCGCTCCGCCGCCGGATCCTTGAGCCCGGCCAGCTCCAGGGCCACGGTGCCGCCGCGCACCACGGCCACTGCCCGGGTGGGGGTGCCCAGGTCGCCGTCGGTGAAGGTCACCGACTCCAGCCGGGCGATGCCCTTGAAGCCTTCGGCGAAGGGCTCCAGGGAGCGCACGGTGCAGAACGCGGCCACCTTCTTGCCGGGATCCACCCCGTTGTCGGCCTTGAGCCGGTGCAGGGCGGTCAGCACCTCCTGGAAATGCGGCACCAGCCCCGGATCGCCGCCTTCGACCGCCAGCAGCGGGTCGTCCATGGGCCAGCTGCGGGCCGCCAGCAGTTCCGGTTCACCCTTCGGCAGCCGGCCGGTCATGACGGCCTCGTGGATCTCCTCGGTGACGAAGGGCACCAGGGGATGCAGGGCGCGCAGCAGGATGTCCAGGAAGTGCAGGATGGCCGCCTTCTGTTCCCGGGTGCCGGCGGTGAGGGTGACCTTGGCCAGCTCGATGTAGGTGGCGCAGAAGTCGTCCCAGACCAGGTGGTACAGGGTCTCGGCCGCCTCGTGGAAGCGGAACTCCTCGATGGCCTTGGTGGTGATGGCGAGCTGCTCGCGCAGCCGGCCGATCATCCAGTACTCCGGCTCGCCCAGTTCCGGGACCACGTCCAGGGTCACGTCCGGGGTGAGGCTCAGCTGCACGAACCGGGCGGCGTTCCACAGCTTGTTGCAGAAGTTCCGGCTGGCTTCGAGCCGGCTGCGGGAGAGCGAGATGTCGGTGCCCGGGGCGGCCATGGCGGCCAGGGAATAGCGCAGGGCGTCGGTGCCGCACTCGTCCATGGTGGCCAGCGGATCGATGACGTTGCCCTTGGACTTGGACATCTTGGCGCCGTGTTCGTCGCGCACCAGGGCATTGAAGTAGACGTCGCGGAACGGCACGTCGCCGGTCCAGCTGAGGCCGGCCATCACCATCCGGGCCACCCAGAAGAACAGGATGTCGTAGCCGGTGATCAGCACGCTGGTCGGGTAGTAGCGCTTCAGGTCGGCGGTCTGGTCGGGCCAGCCGAACACGCTGAACGGCCACAGGGCCGAGGAGAACCAGGTGTCCAGGGTGTCGGGATCCTGCTCGAGGCTGGCGCTGCCGCAGGTTTCGCAGACGGCCGGGGTCTCTTCCGCGACCGTGATGTGGCCGTTCACGCAGGTCCAGGCGGGGATCCGGTGGCCCCACCACAGCTGGCGCGAGATGCACCAGTCCTGGATGTTGGTGAGCCAGTGCTCCCACACGCCGGCCCAGCGCTCGGGGGTGAATTTGATCCGGCCGGAACGCACGGCTTCCAGGCTCTGCTGGGCCGCTTCATCGACCTTCATGAACCACTGCTCCGAGACCAGGGGCTCCAGCACTGCGCCGCTGCGCGAGCTCACGGACACCTGATGGGTGTACGGCTCGATCTTCTCCATGAGGCCCTGGGCCTCCAGTTCCGCCACCACCTTCTTGCGGCATTCGAACCGGTCCAGGCCGGCGTAGGCGGCTCCCGCCTCGGCGGTCATCCGGGCGTCGAAGCCGATCACGGTGATGATGTCCAGACCCAGGCGCTTGCCCGCGGCGTTGTCGTTGGGGTCGTGGGCGGGGGTGAGCTTGACGCAGCCGGTGCCGAACGTGGGGTCGACGAAGGCATCCGCCACCACCGGGATCAGCCGGTCGGTGAGCGGCAGCTTGAGCATCCTGCCGATCAGGTGCTTGAAGCGCTCGTCCTCGGGGTGCACCGCCACGGCGGTGTCGCCCAGCATGGTCTCGGGCCGGGTGGTGGCCACGGTCATGTGGCCGCTGCCGTCGGCCAGGGGGTACTGGATGTACCAGAGCTTGCCCTGGCGCTCCACGTAGTTCACCTCCAGGTCGCTCAGCGCGGTCTGGCTCACCGGGTCCCACTGGATCATGCGCGGGCCCTTGAAGATGCGGCCCTGCTTGTAGGCGGTGGCGAACACCTTGCGCACGGCCCGGTTCAGGTCGGGGTCCATGGTGAAGCGCTTGCGGGTCCAGTCCACCGAGGCGCCCAGCCGCCGGAGCTGGTTCTCGATGGCGCCCTGGTTCTGGTCCTTCCAGTCCCACAGGCGCTGGACGAAGGCTTCCCGGCCCAGGTCGTGGCGGCTCTTGCCCTCGCTCTCCTTGAGCTGGCGCTCCACCACCACCTGGGTGGCGATGCCGGCGTGGTCGACCCCGGGCACCCAGAGCGCGTCGAACCCCTGGGCGCGCTTGAAGCGGGTGAGGATGTCGTGCAGGGTGAACACCAGGGCGTGGCCCATGTGCAGGTTGCCGGTGATGTTGGGCGGCGGGATGACGATCGACCAGGGGGTCTTGCCGCTGTCGGGCTGCGCCTCGAATACGCGCGCCGCCTCCCACTTGGCGTACCACCGCTCCTGGGCGGTCTTGAAGTCGAAGGCTTTGTCCATTTCGTGCATCATTGGATCCTATTCAGGCTTTGACGGGGGTTTCCACGCGCATCCCGAGGGCCGCCAGCAGGCGGTGGTCGTGGGAGGCGCCGGGGCTGGGCGTGGTGAGCAGCATGGCTCCGGTGAACAGGCTGTTGGCGCCTGCGAAGAAGGCCAGGGCCTGCATCTCGTCGCTCATGGCGGTGCGCCCGGCGCTGAGCCGGATGCGGCTGTTCGGGAAGAGGATGCGGGCGGTGGCGATCATCCGGATGAACTCCATGGGCGGCGGCGGTTCCACCCCGGCGAGCGGGGTGCCGGCTACGGCCACCAGCTGGTTGATCGGGATGCTCTCCGGCGGCGGGTCCAGGAGGGTGAGCTCATGCAGGAAATGGATGCGGTCTTCCGGCTTCTCGCCCATGCCGACGATGCCGCCGGTGCAGACCTCCAGGCCGGCTTCGCGCACCGCCCGGATGGTGGCGAGGCGGTCGTCGAAGGTCCGGGTGGAGATGATGGTCTCGTAAAACGCCCGGGAGGAATCGATGTTGTGGTTGTAGACCGTGGCGCCTGCGGCCTTCAGCCGCACGGCCTGCTCGGTCTTGAGCATGCCCAGGGTGACGCAGACCTCCAGGTCCAGGGCGGCCACCGCGGCCACGATCTCCAAAACCTGCTCGAAGGCCTCGCCGTCGCGCACTTCGCGCCAGGCGGCGCCCATGCAGTAGCGGGTGGAGCCGTTGGCCTTGGCGGCGCGGGCGCCTTCAAGCACGCGGGCCTTCTCCTTGAGCGGCTCCACCTTCAGCCCGGTGTCGTAGCGGGCCGCCTGGGGGCAGTAGGCGCAGTCCTCGGGGCAGGCCCCGGTCTTGATGGAATCGAGGGTGCAGAACTGGATCTCCTGGGGGTTCCAGTGGGCCCGGTGCACCTGGGCGGCCCGGAACAGGAGATCGGGAATGGGCAGGTCATGGATCGCCCGGATTTCGGCGGTGGAAGGCATTGGAATCCTTTAGTACTAAAGGTTCCAGCCTACCACGGCACTGGGTTTATCCCAGGCCCCGCTTTCGCAGGAGCGGCTCCACGCTGGGGTCCCGGCCCCGGAACCGGCGGTAGAGTTCCAGCGGATCCTCGCTGCCGCCCTTCTCCAGGATATTGGCGCGGAACGACCGGGCCATGGCGGGGTCGAAGATGTCACCCCGCTCCTTGAAAGCCTGGAAGGCGTCCGAATCCAGCACGGCGGACCACAGGTAGCCGTAGTAGCCGGCGGCGTACTCGCCGCCCATGCTGTGGGCGAAGTAGGGGGTCCGGTGCCGCACCGGCACCTGGGGCAGCAGGCCGATCCTGGCCATGGAGGCCTTCTCGAACGCGCCGGCGTCCACCGGCTCGGGATCGGTGCGGGTGTGCCAGTCCAGGTCCAAAAAGGCGGCGGCCAGGAACCCGGTGGTGCCGAAGCCCTGGTTGAAGGCCTGGAACTCCTGGATCCGCGCCACCTGGCTGGCGGGGAGGGGGGCGCCGGTGCGGTAGTGGCGGGCGTACATGGCCAGCACTTCCGGTTCCGTGGCCCAGTTCTCCATGATCTGGCTGGGCAGTTCCGAGAAGTCCAGGGCGGTGGCGGTGCCGGACAGGCTCCGGTAGCGGCAGCGGCTGAGCAGGCCGTGCAGCGCGTGGCCGAATTCGTGGAACAGGGTGCGCACCTCTTCCAGGTTCAGCAGGGCCGGGGCGTCCCCCACCGGGCGCGGGAAATTGGCCACATTGTAGACCAACGGCCGCACCTCCCGGCCCTGGCGCAGCCACTGGCGGCGGAAGCTCTCCATCCAGGCGCCGCCGCGCTTGCCCGGCCGGGGGTGGTAGTCCGCGTAGTAGATGCCCAGGAGGCTGCCGTCCCGGTCCTGGACCAGGTAGGTGAGCACTTCCGGGTGGTAGGTGGGCAGGTCCTCGCGTTCGTTGAAGGTGATGCCGAACAGGCGGTTGGCGGTGCGGAACGCCCCTTCCCGGACCTGCTCCAGGGGGAAGTACGGCAGCAGGGCCCGGGAATCCAGATCGAACCGGTGCCTTCTCAGTCTTTCCGCATAGTAGCGCCAGTCCCAGGGCTCCAGCCGGGCCCCGGGCAGGTCCTGGTCCATGAGCGCCTGGAGCTCGGCCTTCTCCCGGGCGGCATGCTCCAGGGCCGGCTGCCACACCTGCTCCAGCAGCCGGTAGGCGTTGGCCGGGGTCCGGGCCATGCTCTCCTCCAGGGCGTACGCCGCGTAGGTGGCGTAGCCGAGCAGATGGGCCTTTTCGCAGCGCAGCGCGGTGATCTTGGCGGCCAGGCCGTTGTTGTCCTGGGCGTTGCCCCGGTCGCAGCGGGAGATGTAGGCCTGGTGCATGCGCCGGCGCAGGTCGCGGTTGCGGGCGTGTTCCAGGAACGGCCAGAGACAGGGGGCGTGGAGGTTGAACACCCAGCTGCCGTCCTCGTCGCACCGTTCGGCCAGTTCCATGGCCGCCTCCAGTTCGGTGCCGGCGAGGCCCTCCAGGTCCTCGGCGCGCTCCACCACCAGCCGGAAGGCGTTGGTCTCCTCCAGCAGGTTCGCTTCGAATTTCAGGCAGAGCAGGGCCAGTTCGGCGTGCACCGCGCGCAGCCGGGTCTGCAGCGCGGGCGGCAGGCCGGCCCCGCCGCGCAGGAAGCCGCGGTAGGTCTTCTCCAGCAGCATGCGCGCCTCGGCGGGCAGGGGTTCCCGGCGCAGGTGCACCGCCTCCACCCGCCGGAACAGCGCATCGTTCTGGTAGATGTCATCCTGGTGTCCGGAGAGCAGCGGGCCCACGGCCAGGGCCACCGCCTGGAGCGGGGCGCTGGTGTCGGCTTCCACCATGGCGGAGAACACCCCGTTCACCCGGTCCAGGAACTCCCCGGAATCCTCCAGGGCCTCCACGGTGTTGCGGAAGGTCGGCGCCGAGCGGATCTTCAGAATGTCCCTGATCTCTTCGTTGTGGCGCCGGATGCCGGCCTGGAACGCGGGCAGGTAATGATCCGGCTCGATGCGGTTGAACGGGGGCACCCCGAATGGGGTTTCCCATTTCCGGAAGAAGGGATTCTGGCTGTTCGGGGGGTCTGGCGCGTGATTGGCCATGGGCGCACCGTGAGGATTCAGTGAAAGAAGATTGCACAAAACTAGGCCTGGAGACGGCGAAATTCGCGAATTTTTTTAATTGCCTAAGAATTAATGACACGACTTGTGTCGCTAATATTAAACAGCATGGCAAAAGTTCATGGCCGCAAGAAACGGGTCGCCCTGGGCCGGCCGTACCGCGACACTGGAATCTGTTCCCATCCCAGGAGAAGCCCGCCATGCCCGACGTTTTCGCACCCGGTTGCGCCCTCATGCTGCACAAGCCCGCGCTGGCGAACAAGCTGCTGGAATGGCTGAACGGAGGTGCCGAGCGCATCCCCGAGCACCTCACCTGCTGCCGGCACGAGCCCGGCCTGCCGGCCGGGACCCGGATCATCAACGTCTGCGCGGGCTGCGACCGGCGCTACCGGGAACTCTATCCGGGCATCAGCACCATCTCCCTGTGGGAGGTGCTGGCGGCCAGCGACCGCTTCCCGTTCCCGGACTACGGCGGCGCGCCCATGGCGATCCTGGACGCCTGCCCGACCCGCACCGAGGCGCGGGTGCACGACGCCATCCGGGTCCTGCTGGCCCGGATGAACATCACCGCCATGGAGCCCGCGCACACCCGGACCCGGGGCACCTGCTGCGGCGACAGCTTCTACGGGACCCTTCCGGTCGACCAGGTGAAGCAGCAGATGCGCAGGCGCGCCGGGGAGATGCCCTGCGCGGACGTGGTGGTCTACTGCGTCTCCTGCTCCAAGGCGATGCATATCGGCGGCCGGCGCCCGCGCTACATGGTCGATCTGCTGTTCGGCGAAGCCACGCCCATCGGCACGTTTGAACCGGACGAATGGCATCGGGAAATTGATGACTTCATTTCCACCCATTAGATTTTTTGTCTCGTCCCGTTCCGACTAGGAACTGGAATCCACCGCCACGGTCAACTGCAGCTTGACCTTCTTGCCCTGGCGGTAGACCTCCAGCGTGACCACGCTGCCGGGCTTTTCCATCTCCACCAGGTCCAGCAGCTTGTCCATGTCCTTCACCTGCTGGCCGTTGGCGCCCAGGATCACGTCGCCCAGCAGCCAGCTGCCGCCCTGGCGGGTCAATCCGCGCAGGCCGGCGCGGTCGGCCGGGCCGGCGCGGCGCACCCGGCCGACGATGATGCCCCTGGGCACGTCCAGACTGGCGGCCCAGGCGTCGGGGATGGGGTCGAAGCCCAGGTCGGCCCGGGCGGAGTGGCCCCGGGCGATGAGCTGGGGCACGATGCGGTTGACGGTGTCCACCGGCACGGCGAAGCCGATCCCGGCGGAACTGCCGGAGGTGCTCTGGATGGCCGTGTTGACGCCGATCAGCCGGCCGGCGCTGTCCAGCAGGGGGCCGCCGGAGTTGCCGGGGTTGATGGCCGCGTCGGTCTGGATCACCCCGCTGATCCGGCGCCGGGTGGCGCTCTGGATCTCCCGGCCCACGGCGGAGACCACGCCCGTGGTCATGGTCTGGTCCAGGCCGAACGGGTTGCCGATGGCCATGACGCTCTGGCCCACCTGGAGGTCCGCGGAACTGCCCACCGGGATCGGCCGCAGCCTGATCCCCTTGGTGTCGATCCGCAGCACCGCGAGGTCCTTCTCCGGGGCGACCCCCACCACCCTGGCCTTGATGCGGGTCCCGTCAGAAAGGGCGGCCTCCACTTCCCCGGCGCCCTCGATCACGTGGTAGTTGGTGACCAGATGGCCCTCCCCGTCCCAGACGAACCCGGAGCCGGTGCCGGTGGGGACGGCCTGAACGTCCAGGGACCAGAAATCCTGCTGGTAGGCCAGGGAGGTGAGGTAGACCACCGAAACCCGCGCTTCCTTGAACCGGTCCACGACGCTCTGCTCCGCCGGGAGCAGGGGGCCCCGGGGCGTGATGGCGCGGGGCGCGGCGCCATGGCGCGGTACGGCCTGGCTGGCGCACCAGCCCACCCATGCGCCGGCGCCGAGAAGGATGAGGGAAGTCAGAATCTTGCGCATGGTCTGTTGCCGCCCTATGCCCCATACTGTTGGAAAGATGTCATTATTTTCAAAGGCCGCTCAACACAGCTCATTGAATCCAAGGTAATCATGACCAAATCGGATAGCAACCCAGGCCGGGAAGAATCGATGGAACCGCAATCACCCGCCGGGGACCTGCGCAAGATCGCCATGCTTGGCAACCACACGCCCCGGCAATGCGGCATCGCCACCTTCACCACCCATCTCAGCGAGGCCATCGCCGGCGAATTCCCGGGCCTCGACTGCCGGGTGCTCGCCATGAACGACTCCGGCAAGCGCTACGCCTATCCCAGCCGGGTCTGCTTCGAGATCGCCGAGGGGGAACTCGCGTCCTACCGGCGCGCCGCGGACTTCCTGAACGTCAACGCGGTGGACGTGCTCAGCCTCCAGCACGAGTACGGGATCTTCGGCGGCAAGGCCGGCAGCCACGTGCTGACCCTGCTGCGCGAGCTGCGCATGCCCATCGTCACCACCCTGCACACCATCCTCGGCGATCCGAACCGGCACCAGCGGGCCGCCATGGACGAGATCATCCGGCTGTCCGAGCGCATCGTCGTCATGAGCCGGCGCGGGGCCGAGCTGCTCCAGGAGGTCCACGGCGCGCCGGAAGCGAAGATCGACCTGATCCCGCACGGCATCCCCTCGGTGCCGTTCGACGACCGCAGCAAGGACCGGCTCGGGGTGGAAGGCAAGGCGGTGATCCTCACCTTCGGCCTGCTGGCGCCGGACAAGGGGATCGAGTACGTCATCGACGCCATGCCCGCCGTGCTTGCCCGATTTCCCGACACGGTCTACATCGTGCTCGGCGCCACCCATCCGCACGTCAAGGCCGAGCAGGGCGAAACCTACCGGCTCATGCTGGAGAACCGGGCCAACAAGCTTGGCGTGGGCTCGAAGATCATCTTCCACAACCGGTTCGTCAGCCAGGAGGAGCTGAACGAGTTCCTGGGGGCGGCGGACATCTACATCACCCCCTACCTCAAGGCCGAGCAGATCACCTCGGGCACCCTGGCCTATGCGGTGGGTTCCGGCAAGGCGGTGATCTCCACCCCCTACATCTACGCCAAGGAACTGCTGGCCGACGGCCGCGGCATCCTGGTGCCCTGGCGCGATCCGGAGGCCATCGCCCGGGAGGTGATCGGCCTGCTGGGCGACGACGGCAAGCGCCTGGCCATGCGCCTGAAGGCCGCGGAGCACGGGCGCGCCATGGCCTGGCCGGCCGTGGCCCGGAGCTACATGGAGAGCTTCAAGCGCGCCCGGGCCGAGCGGACCGATTTCCTGCGCACCCGGTTCCAGGCCAAGACCCTCGCCGAGAGGCCCGCCGAGCTGCCCGAGGTCAACCTCGAGCACCTGACGCTCATGACCGATCCGACCGGGATGCTGCAGCACGCCCGCTACAGCGTGCCGCGCTACGAGGACGGCTACTGCATCGACGACAACGCGCGGGCGCTGCTGCTGATGACGCTCATCGAGGACGCGGGCGACCAGGACGCCAGGGTCATCCGCGCCCTGGCCTCGCGCTACCTGGCCTTCGTGAGCCACGCCTTCAACCCGGAGCGTGGAAGATTCCGCAACTTCATGTCGTATTCCCGGCTCTGGACCGAGGAGCGCGGCTCCGAGGACAGCCACGGCCGGACCCTCTGGGCCCTGGGGACCGTGGTGGGACGCTGCTTCGACCCCGGGCGCCTCACCCTGGCGCGGGACCTGTTCCATGCCGCGCTGCCGCCGCTGCGCGAGTTCTCCAGTCCGCGCGCCTGGGCCTACGCCCTGCTGGGCCTGCACGAGTACCTGCGGGCCTTCGAGGGCGACACCAACATGCGCAGGATGGTGACCCTGCTGGCGGAAAGGCTCATGGACCTGTACCGCCGGACCAGCGGCAAGGACTGGCTCTGGTTCGAGGACCGGGTCACCTACTGCAACGCCCGCCTGCCCCAGGCGCTGATCCGCTCGGGCACCCTGCTGCAGCGCCCGGACATGACCGAGATCGGCATGCTCTCCCTGGAATGGCTGGCCCAGTTGCAAAGCACCGGCGGCTACTTCGCCCCCATCGGCTCCAACGGCTTCTACACCCGGGGCGACGCCCGGGCCCAGTTCGACCAGCAGCCGGTGGACGCCTGCGCCATGGTGTCGGCCTGCCTGGAGGCGTTCCGGACCGGCGCCGAAGAGGTCTGGATGGAGCGCGCCGACTCGGCATTCCACTGGTTCCTGGGCCAGAACCAGCTCCAGCAGGCGCTCTACGATCCCCGCACGGGGGGCTGCCGCGACGGGCTGCACGCCGACCGGGTGAACGAGAACCAGGGCGCGGAATCCACCCTGTCCTTCCTCATGGCTTTGATGGAGATGCTCCAGATCGACCGGCCCCGCGTGGCCGGGGCGAACCGTTGACCGGCCGCGGACGGGAAGCGGCTTCATGGTGAAAGTGGTCCGGATCGCGCCGTTGCTCAAACCCGACCCGGCCCGGGTGCTGGTGCGGCCCTTCGGGTCCTTCGAAGAGCCGCGCGTCACCAAGGTGCTGGCCCGGGTGATGACCCTGACCGAACCCCAGGTGGAGGCGCTTCTGGTAGAGGTGCTGGCGCAGTTCGCCGGGCGCCACCACCATCTGCGGCGCGCCTGCGCAACGCGCTTCGAACAGGTCCGCAGGTACCTGTTCACCGACGAGCCGGTGTCGGAGGCGCGCCGGATCCTGATCGGCGCCTACTTCACCCAGGAATTCTCGGTGGAGTCGGCCGCCCTCTTCAACCCCTCCATGGTCTGGCATCCGGACCAGACCGGGCTCGCCGAAGGCTCGCGCCGCTTCATCCTCAGCCTGCGTTCGGTGGGGGAGGGGCACCTCTCCTCCATCTCCTTCCGCTCCGGGGTCATCGACGGGCAATGCCGGATCGCCATGGAACCGGTGTCGCCCTTCGTGACGGCGCCGTCGGTCGTGGACGATCCCTACTACGAGAAGCCGCTGTTCCAGAGGAAGATGGTGGAGATCGGGCACTCCGACGGGTTCGCCGAGGAGGTGCTGGCCGGGCTCAACGACAAGTTCACCATGACCGAGCTGCGCGAAGCCGTGACTGCCGTGCAGATCAACCGCCGGTGGCGCCGGAACCCCGACCCGGTGCTGGAGCGGCACCCCATCATCGCCCTGGCCGAAGCCAACTACGCGATCGTCTACGACCCCGGGACGCCGCTGTCGGAGCGCATCATCTTCCCCCACTCGCCCAACGAGTCCAACGGCATCGAGGACGCGCGCTGGGTGGAGCTGAGGGAGGAGGACGGCACGCGGCAGTACGTGGCCACCTACACCGCCTACGACGGTCGGGTGGTCCTGCCGCAGCTGGTGACCACGGTGGATTTCCTCGATTTCAACATCGCCACCCTCAACGGGCCCCAGGTCCAGGACAAGGGCATGGCGCTCTTCCCGCGGCGGATCGACGGCCGCTACGCCATGCTTTCGCGCCAGGACGGCGAGAACATCTACCTCATGACCTCGGACGCGCTGCACTTCTGGTACGCCCGGGAGATCGAGTTCAAGCCCAGGTACCCCTGGGAGTTTGTCCAGGTTGGCAACTGCGGCTCGCCGATCGAGACCGGGGAGGGCTGGCTGGTCCTGAGCCACGGGGTGGGGCCCATGCGGAAGTACTCCATCGGGGCCTTCCTGCTGGATCTGGAGGACCCTTCCCGCGTCATCGGCCGGCTGCGCGAGCCGCTCATGACCCCCGACACCACCGAACGCGAGGGCTACGTGCCCAACGTGCTCTACAGCTGCGGCGGGCAGATCCACGGAGACCACCTGGTGCTGCCCTACGCCATGAGCGACTGGGCCAGCGGGTTCGCGCTGGTCAAGCTGCGCGACCTGCTGGATGAGCTCAAAGCGGATTGCTGACACCGTCGGGTTTCGCCGGGATCCGCGACGGCTGCTAGAAAACCACCCCTGACCGCAGGATCACGTTCGCGTAGGGCGTGAATTCGCCGGTGCGCACAACGGCGCGGGCGCCGGCGCACTGGGCCTTGAGATCCTCATGGGACACGCTGGCCACCGGCGTGGATCCGAGCAGGACCCGCAGCCCTTCCGACACCGAAGGGTTCCGCAGGGCCAGTTCCTCGGCGACGGTGGCGCTTTCCACCTGCATCTCGGACAGCACGGCGCGGACCACGTCGAGCATGCGCGGAAGGTTGGCCGTCACCGCCAGGTCGATGCGCGGCGTTCCGGCCGGGATGGGCAGACCGGCATCGCCGATCACCAGCAGGTCGCCATGGCCCAGCATGGCGATGACCCGGGAAAGTTCCGCGTTCAAAAGGGTGGTTTTCTTCATCGGAATTCCTTCATGCCGGCAGCTCCCGGCGGTGGGGGATGGACGGCTGCGCTCCGCGCCGGGTCACGCACAGCGCGCTGGCGTGTTGACCAAGATTGATCGCCGCATCCAGGGGCAGCCCTTCCATCAGGCCGACGGCCAGGCCGCCGATGAAGCTGTCGCCCGCGGCGGTGGTGTCCACCGCCTGGACCTCGAAGGCCGGGAAATGCCGTTCCCCGTCAGCATCGACCGCCACCACGCCCCTTGCGCCCAGGGTCACCAGCACGCAACCGACGCCCTGCCGGCGGAGCCAGCGCGCCGCCTTGAAGGCGCCCGGCACATCGCTGACCGGCATCCCGCAGAGCAGGGCGGCCTCGGTCTCATTGGGCACCAGCATGGCGACCTTGGCCAGCAGTTGCTCCGGCAGGACGGCCGCGGGAGCGGGATTGAGCAGAACCGGAACACCGGCCAGGTGGGCGATTTCGATGGCCTGCGCCACCACCGCCATGGGCACTTCGAGCTGGGTGATCAGCAGGGCGGCGCTCCGGATGGTGCCGGCGACGGCCTCGATGTCGGCCGGAACGAGTGCGCCATTGGCTCCGGCCGCAAGGAGGATGCGGTTCTGCCCGCCATCTTCGACCAGGATCACGGCGACCCCGGTTTCCGCCACGGAGGTCTGCCGGACCAGGCTGATGTCGATCCCGTCCGCCTCCAGGCCCTGGCACAGGCTGCCACCGTAGGGATCGGTTCCCACCTGGCCGATCATGACGACCTTGCCCCCCAGGCGCGCACAGGCCACCGCCTGGTTGGCTCCCTTGCCGCCGGGCAGTGCGTGGAAATCGTGGCCGGCGAGGGTCTCGCCGGCGCTCGGGACGCGGGCGATGCGCATCACCAGATCCATGTTCAGGCTGCCGACCACCACGATAGGGCCATTGGGGTTCCTGGGCGTTTGGAGGGGGGGCATGGCGCTCACGGGTCGAGGGGTTCGGGACGATAGATGGCCGTGGATAAGCGGGTCTTCAACCGGGGCTCCAGCATCACCCGCCGAGGCTCGCTCGGATTTCCGGTCATGCGGGCCAGCAGGAGTTCCGCCGCCATCCTGCCGATCTGCTGCTTGGGCTGCGCCACGGTGGTCAAGGGCGGCGCCGAATAGGCCGCCAGTTCAATGTCGTCATAGCCGACGATGGAGAGTTCCCCCGGAACGGCAACACCGGCTTCATTGGCCGCCGCCAGGGCGCCGAAGGCCATCAGGTCATTGCAGACGAACACGGCGCTGGGCCTTGGTTCGCGCCTGAGCAGGGTCTGCATGGCCAGGTAGCCGCCACGGGAACTGAAGTCGCCGCGCGCCAGGTCGCCCACCAGCCGGGCCACACCGGCTTCCGCCAGGGCTTTCTTCCATCCGGCCCGCCGCTGGGAGCTCGGCGAAAGCCCGGGGGGTCCGCTGATACAGGCGATCCGCGGATGGCCCAGGCTCAGCAGGTGCTGAGTGGCGATCAGGCCGCCGGTCACATGGTCGACTTCCACGATATCGCAGGCCAGGCCGGGGATTTCCCGGTCCACCAGCACCACAGGAATGTTCAATTCGCCCATGACGTCGGCCAGCCCTGGGTCCCGGTCGGAGGTGACCAGCACGAGGCCGTCGACCCGCTTCTCGGCAAGCACCCGGAGGTAGCTGGCCTGCCGCTTCGGGTCGTCGTTGGAATTGCAGAGGATCACGTTGTACCCGGCGGCGAAACAGCGGTCTTCCACGCCGCGCAGCACCTCGGCGAAATACGGGTTGGAATTGTTCGGGATCACCATGCCGAAGGTGCGCGTGGCGTTGTGCTTCAGGCTTCGGGCCACGGCGCTGGGGACATAGCCCAGTTCCCGGACGGCCGCTTCGACCCGCAGCCGCGTGGCCTCCTTGACGAAACGGGTCGCGTTCACCACATGGGACACGGTGGTTGTGGAAACCCCGGCCCGCTGCGCGACATCATTGATGTTTGCCATGGTTGCTTTTCCCCGGTTTCAGCCGCGACGCCGGGTGCGCCGCTCACGGTACATGTCCAGGATGACAGCAATGATGATCACGCATCCGGTGATGATCCGCTTGGTGGGCTCGCTGGCGCCGATCTGGGCCAGGCCCGCCTCGAGCACCGAAATGATCAGCACGCCGAAGAAGGTGTTGACCACCGAGCCCCGGCCGCCCATCAAGCTGGTGCCGCCGATCACCACCGCGGCGATCACCACCAGTTCGGCGCCGATGCCGGCGTTGGGATCCGCCGCTTCCAGCCTGGAGCATTGCATGATGCCCGCGAGCCCGGCCAACAGGCCCGCCACGGCGAACACGGTGACCTTGATGGGGCGGGTATCCACGCCCGCCAACCGCATCGCCTCCTCGTTGGTGCCGATGCCGATCAGGTAGCGGCCGTAGACGGTGCGGGTCAGCACCAGCTGGGCCGCGGCCACGATCAGCAGGGCGAAGATGAACGCCGGGCACAAGCCGAAGAGCACCGGCAGGCTGAGCCATTCCACCGGCCCGCCGATGTACTGGGTTCGGGAATTGGTGGCGATGTAGGCCGCCCCGCGCGCCACTTCGAGCATGCCGAGGGTGACGATGAAGGAAGGCAGGGTCCAGGCCACGGAGATGATGCCATTCAGCAAGCCGGCCACCATCCCCACGCCCATGGCAAGGAATACCGCGAGATAGATCGGCCAATGCCACTGCATCATGGCGATGCCCGCCACCGCCGCCGCCAGGGCCATCACCGAGCCTACCGAGAGATCGATTCCGCCGATGATGAGAACATAGGTCATGCCCACGGCCGTCACCAGGATGGCCGGGATGTCATTGGCGATGGTGAGGAAGGTATTGGCCGTGAAGAAGTACTGACTCCTCCAGCCGAACAGGCCCACCATGATGACCAGAGCCGCCGTGAGCCCAGCGTAATTGCCCAGGGTGCCGCCGACCCATGCCAGATGCCGGTACCTGCCGGGAGTTGGTGTCGTCACTGCCATGGTCGCCTCACTGCCTGGGTACTGGGTGCGGCCGCCGGGTGGTCGCCGGAGCCGAGGTAGCCGCTGAACGCGGCCTCCAGCAGGCCCTGCTGGGTCCATTCACCACGTTTGAAGATGCCCACCAGGCGGCCGGCGCTCATGACCGCGATCCGGTCGCACACCTGGATCAATTCCCTGAGATCGCTGGAAACCATCAGGATCGCCTTGCCCGCCGCGGCCAGCCGCTCCATCTGCGCATAGATGTCGGCCCGGGCCGAGACGTCCACGCCGCGGGTCGGTTCGTCAAGCAGCAGCACCTTGCAATCCCGATGCAGCCAACGGGCGAAGACCACCTTCTGCTGGTTGCCGCCGGACAGCTCATTGACCGGCTGCTCGATGGAACTGCATTTGATCCCGAACATGCGCACCAGCCCGTCCGCCTGGAAGCGCTCCACCGCGCCCTTCAACCAGCCCTTGCGGGAGACCGCGCGGATATTGGACAGGGTGATGTTGGGCCGGATGGCCAGCGGCAGGAGCAGACCCTGGGATTTCCGGTCTTCCGGCACCAGGCCGATGCCCTGGCGCACCGCCGCCATGGGCGAGGCGATGCGCGCCGGGGTGGCGCTGCCGGCCAGGAAGACCTCGCCCTGGTCCTTGGGGTCGGCCCCGAAAACCAGCCGCAGCAGTTCCGTCCGGCCGGCACCCACCAGTCCGGCCATCCCCAGGATCTCTCCTTCGAACAGGGAGAACGATACGTCCCTGACGACGGCGCCCCGACCCAGGGCACGCACTTCCAGAGCGGTCCGGCCACTGGCTGGGCGCGCCAGCACTGCGCCTTCCTGGTTCACGTCATGCCCGACCATCAGCCGGACGATGTCGTTCTGGGTCACTTCCGCCACCGACCGGGTGGCGACGTGGTTGCCGTCGCGCAGGACCATGACGCGATCGGCCACCTGCTGCAATTCGTCCAGCCGGTGGGAGATATAGATGATTCCGACGCCGCGCTGCTTGAGCAGATGGATCTGCTCGAACAGCTGGTCGATTTCGTGACTGGTGAGGGCGGCGGTGGGCTCGTCGAGGATGAGCAGCCGGCAATCGCCCACCAGGTTGCGGGCGATTTCCACCATCTGCTGGTAGCCCACGCCCAGTTTCCCCACCGGCGTGCGGGGATCGATGGCGCCCAGCCCGATGATCGCCATCTGGCTCGCGGCCCACCGGTTCAACTCCGTCCGGCGGATGAACCCGGCCCGGTTGGGGATATGCCCCAGCATCAGGTTCTCGGCCACGCTGAGGGTCGGGATCAGGCCGAGTTCCTGCAGGACCATCCTCACCCCCAGGCCCTCGGCCTCGCGCCGGGATCTGGGGGCGAAGGGCTCCCCCGCAAGGGCCAGCGTGCCTTCGGTGGGGCGGATGAGTCCGGCGACGATCTTGCTCAGCGTGCTCTTGCCCGCGCCGTTCTCGCCGGTGAGGGCCAGCACTTCGCCGGCCTCCAGGTGGAAGGAGACCCCCCGCAGGACCGAAGTCATGTAGGTCTTGCCCAGATTCTCGCCCTTCAGCAACGGCATCGCTTTCCCCTGGACACGACTGCGCCCGCCGCCAGGGTCGGCCCTGGCGGCGGCCCGGTTCTACTTGGTCACCAGATCGACCTGAGTCTGGATGGCGCCCGGAAGGCTCTTCTGGGGGGTCTTGGCCTTGACCGCCTTGACCGCGATCTCGATGCCGAACACGGCCTGCTTGGCGGCATACTGATCGGCGGTGGCGAGCACCCGGCCTTCGGCCAGCAGCGGCTTGATGGCGCTGATGTTGTCGTACCCGACGACCTTCACCTTGCCGTTCATGCCGGCGGTCTTGACGGCCGCGACGGCGCCCAGCGCCATGTTGTCGTTGCCGCAGAGCAGCGCCTTGAGGTCAGGATGCTCGCGCAGCATCGCGCTGGCGACCGTGTTGCCCGACTCCATCTCCCACTGGCCGGACTGCACGGCGGCCACCGTCACGCCGACGGCTTTCATCGCGTCCTGGAATCCGGCGGTGCGCTGCTGGGCGTTGAAGGTGGTGGAGACCCCCTCCAGGATGCCGACCTTGTCGCCGGCCTTGAGCTGCTTGCCCAGGTAGTCGCCGACCAGCTTGGCGCCCTTGCGGTTGTCGGGACCGACGAACGGCACGGTCAGGCTCTTCTCCTTGAGGGCCCCGCCGTCCAGCTGGTTGTCGATGTTGACCACGATGATGCCCGCATCCACGGCCTGCTTCACCACCGGCACCAGGGCCTTGGAATCGGCCGGGGCGAGCACGATCGCGTCCACTTTTTCGGCGATCATCTGCTGGATGATCTTGATCTGGGCCGCGGTATCGGTCTCGTTCTTGATGCCGTTGGCGATCAGGTCATAGCTCCCGGCATGCGCCTTCTGATCAGCCTTGGCGCCATCTTCCATGGTCTGGAAGAACTCATTGGCCAGGGACTTCATGACGAGCGCCACCTTGGGTTTGGCCTGGGAAGCGTAGGCTTGGGGGGAAGGGCAAAGCGCAACGGCCGCGAGCAGGGCGAGCGACTTGGCCAAAGAAGAACGTGCACTCATGGAATCCTCCTATATGGATGAACCCGGCTAGAGGTGGAACGAAGCGGCTGCCTCGTCCCGCAAGGGCCCGCATCGCCCGGGCAAACGATTGCGCAAACGTTGTCGTTTAGTATATGAACCGAATTTGATTAATCAATAGACAGTTCAGGATTCTCCATCCGGAATCCCGGTCACCCGGGCCGGCTACGCTGGATTTTTCCGCCCTTGACCGTGGTCGCCCATGGCAAACCTGGCAGTCATGCGGGGCCAAAGGCGGCGAGCAGCTCCGCCAGGTCCATGCTGGCGACGGCGGTGACCTTGTCGCTCATGGCGTACGGCAGGACCAGCCGGCCGCCGTGCAGCAGTGAGCCGCAGCTGTAGACCACGTTGGGCACGTAGCCGATGCGTTCCTCCCCTTCGGGTTCCAGCAGCGGTTCGCGCAGCCGGCCGATGACCCGGGTGGGGTCTTCCAGGTCGAGCAGGACCGCGCCGATGCAGTACTTGCGCATGGGGCCGACGCCGTGGGTGATGACCAGCCAACCGCTTCCGGTTTCCAGCGGCGAGCCGCAGTTGCCCACCTTCGAGGCTTCCCATTCCTGGGCCGGGCCGAGCAGCGGGACCGGCCGGTTCCATTCGTGCGGATGGTCGGAGAACATGATGAAAAGGTTCTCGCCGTCCTGCCGGGACAGCATGGCGTAGCGGCCGCCGACCCGGCGCGGAAACAGGGCCATGCCCTTGTCGCGCACGGCGTCGCCGGTCAGGAGGGGCATCCGGAAACGCAGGAAGTCCTGGGTTTCGATGAGCCGCGGCAGGATGTTGCGGCCGTCGTAGGCGGTATAGGTGGCGTAGTAGGTTATCGAGCCGTCATCGTCCTGGAAGCGGACGAAGCGGGCGTCTTCGATGCCATTCTTCTCGTTGGCGGAGACCGGCACCAGGGCGCGTTCGCAGAGCGCCAGCCCGGAGGGGAAGCTGGCTTCGTAGCTGGCGTCGGCCGGCCCCTGGGCGGGGAGCACCGCCGGGGTGGCGACCCGGGGCGAAACCGGGGCGAAGCTGAGGTCGCCCTGGGCCGAAAGCACCCCTTCCCGGAACTCGATGGAGGAGATGTGCCCTTCGCCGGTGGCGCGCAGGCTCATGATGAAGCGCAGGGCGCCGGCTGGCAGGCCGTCCTGGCTGGGGTGCGGCACGATGGACGGGTTGAACAGGGCCGCGGACTCCAGCGCGTACTCGCCGGAGAACAGGGCGCCGATCAGCATCTGCCGGGGCAGCGACAGGGCGCCCGGGTCGACGAGGTAGCGCCGCACCTTGGCGAAGTTCGCCATGAGCACCGGCTCGAGATCATGGTGGCGCGGGCCGAACGCCTCGTGCACGGCGCCCAGCCGCCGGACCACCTCCCATTCGCTCAGGGCCAGGGCGCGGCCGACGGGGCCGGCGACCCCCTCGCCGTCCGGGGCGATGAAGGCCCGGACGATGACCCGCGCGCTTTCGGGCGCGAGCCGGATATCGTGGCGGCGGACCTGGATGGCCATTCAAGCACCCGCGAACGGGCAGCTGCCGCCGCCGCAGCCGGAGGCGCAGGGCGGCTCGGCGGCGGCATAGCCGTCCAGGCTGGCCAGGGCCGGCACGGAGAACTGCCGGCGCATGCCCTGGGGCTCCCCGCAGCCGCAGTCGTGGCTTTCGGCGGCGGATAGGGTCTCCAGCAGCTCTTCGCTCCTGCCGCAGGTTTCGCATCGGTATTCGTAGATGGGCATGGGTACTCCGGGAAAGATTAAAGCACGGCCCAGGCCGCCAGGAGTTCCTGGGCCTGGAGGATGGTTCCGGCCGGCCCCGGGACCGCGGGCAGCAGGACGGTGCCGTCGGGGTTGAGCTGGGCGCCCTTCTGCTGGCGCACCCAGGTCATGAGTTTCACCGGGTCCAGCGGGGTTTGCGGGCTCACCCGCAGCTTGAGCCGGCCCTTCTCGACGGAAACCTCGCTGATGGCCAGGGCCTGGGCCCGGATGCGCACCTTCAGCAGTTCGAAGAAGCGGTCGCTGCCCTCGTCGCCGGCGGGCACCTGGCCGAAGCGGTCCTCCAGTTCCAGGCGGTACAGCTCCAGGTCCCGGTCGGTGTGCAGCCTGGAGGCCCGCTTGTAGGCCACCAGCCGCTCGCTGGCCTGGTCGATCCAGGCGCGCGAGAGCTGGGCCGGGCCCAGGTCGATCCGCACTTCGAAGGTGCCGCTGGGCTGGCCCTGGAGTTCCTGCAGGGTCTCCTCCAGCAGCTTGACGTAGAGCTCGAAGCCGATGTCGTGGATCTGGCCGGACTGCTCGCCGCCCAGCAGGTTGCCGGCGCCGCGCAGCTCCAGGTCCATGGCCGCCACCCGGAAGCCGGCGCCCAGTTCGGAGAAGTCCTCCAGGGCCTGGAGCCGCTTGCGGGCGTCCTCGGTGATCTCGCCCTTGCCGGGGATCAGCAGGTAGGCGTAGGCCGGCACGTCGCTGCGCCCGACCCGGCCGCGCAGCTGGTAGAGCTGGGACAGGCCGAAGGTGTCGGCCCGGTGCACGATCAGGGTGTTGGCGTTGGGCACGTCCAGGCCGTTCTCGACGATGGTGGTGGCCACCAGCACGTCGATCCGCCCTTCCATGAAGCCGAGCATGACCGCCTCCAGGGCGTCGTCGGTGAGCTGGGCGTGGCCCACGCCCACCCGCGCGTCGGGCACCAGGGCGCGGATCCGCTCCGCCACCGAGACGATGGATTCCACCCGGTTGTGCACCACGTAGACCTGGCCGCCCCGGCGCAGCTCGAACTGGATGGCGGTGGCGATCAGCTCGTCGCTCCAGGGTGCCACCACCGTCTCGATGGCCAGCCGGTTCTTGGGCGGCGTCTCGATCAGGCTGATCTCGCGCAGGCCGGTCAGGCTCATGTGCAGGGTGCGCGGGATCGGGGTGGCGCTCATGGCCAGCACGTCGACGTTGGCCCTGAGCTTCTTCAGCCGCTCCTTGTGGCTGACCCCGAACCGCTGTTCCTCGTCGATCACCACCAGGCCCAGCTCGGCGAACTTCACCCGGGCGCCCAGCATCTGGTGCGTGCCGATGACGATCTCCACCTTGCCGTCGGCCACGTCCTGCAGGATGGCCTTGGCGTCCTGGGGGTCGACGAACCGGTTCAGCATCTCGATGCGCAGGGGAAAGCCGCTGAAGCGCTCCTTGAACGAACGGAAATGCTGGAAACACAAAATGGTGGTCGGGCACAGCACGGCCACCTGGTAGCCGTCCAGGGCCACCTTGGCGGCGGCGCGCATGGCCACCTCGGTCTTGCCGAAGCCCACGTCGCCGCAGAGCAGGCGGTCCATGGGCCGGTCGCTCTCCAGATCGGCCTTGATCGCCTCGCTGGCTTCGATCTGGTCCGGGGTGGGTTCGTACGGGAAGGTGGCCTCGAATTCGGCCATCTCCGGGCCGTCCTTGCTGTAGGCGTGGCCCTTCTCCAGCTTGCGCTGGGCGTAGAGCTTGAGCAGCTCCTCGGCCATGTCGCGGATGGCCTTCTTGGCCCGGCGCTTGACCCTGGCCCAGGCGGCCCCGCCCAGCTTGTCCAGCGGCACCACGCTGCCGTCCGGGGACACGTAGCGCTGGATCAGGTCGGCCCGCTCCAGGCTGACGTTGAGCATGCCGCCGTCGGCGTAGCGCAGCTGGATCACCTCCTGCTCCTCGCCGCCGGCGGTGAGGGCGCCGAAGCCCACGAACTCGCCGATGCCGTGGTCCAGGTGCACCACCCGGTCGCCGGGCTTCAGGTCGCGCAGGTCGGACAGGAAGGCCGCGCTGCGGCTGCGCTTGGGCGGCGCGGCCATGGCCTTGCGGCCGAACACCTCGCGTTCGGTGAGCACCAGCAGGCGGGGCTCCTTCAGGTACAGCCCGGCCGAGAGCGGCAGGTGCGTGCTGCGGCAGCCGGCCTGGGTGCCGTAGGCCACCGGCAGCTCGTACTCCTGCAGGATCTCGCCGAGCCGGTCGCGCATGCCCGGGGTCGAGCCGGCCAGGAACACCTTGTGACCGGTGAGCGCCAGGTCCTTCAGATGCTCCGCCAGCTCGCCCAGGCGGCCCTGGAATTCCCGCACCGGCTGGGCCTGGAGCGGCACGCTGGCCTCGGACTGCCACTCGGTGAGGGTGAGGGTGGTGCGGCTGGGATCCTGGGCCAGGAAGCGGTCCTCGAACTGCGGGCAGACCACCCCGCCGCGGCGCAGCGCGCCCAGGTTCTCCTCGATCCGGGCCCGTTCCCGGTCCTGGACGGCGGCGTCCCACTGCGGCTCCAGGCGCACCCGCAGGCAGGGCGGCACCCAGTGGGCCAGCTGGCCCTTGGGCTGGCCCAGCAGCGGGTAGAACAGTTCCTCGCCGGGGAAGTGGCCGTGGGTGGCCAGCCGCGAGCGGCGGAAGGCCAGGTCGTCCTCGGGTTCGGGGGTGCGCGCGGCGCAGGCCTGGACCGCCCGCAGCAGGGGCTCGCCGTCGCCCCGGTCGCCTTCGAAGCGGGGATAGACGGTGATGCCGGGCAGGGCCTCGCCGGTGCGGCGCTGGCTGTCGGGGTCGAAGGGGCTCAGCTTCTCCAGCTCGTCGCCGAAGAACTCCATGCGCAGGGGGTTCTCCAGGTGGTCCGGCCAGAGGTCCACCACCAGGCCCCGGGCGCTGAACTCGCCCTGGCTCCCGGCCAGGTCGGTGCGCCGGTAGCCCAGCGCCGCCAGGGTCTCCAGCAGCAGTTCCCGGGGCACTTCCGTGCCCTGGCGCAGTTCCAGCTTCTGCCGCTCGAACCAGGTGGGGTGGGGCAGCCGCTCCAGGGCCGCCAGCGGCCCGGTCACCAGGATCTGCACCCGGTGCTCCAGCAGGCCGATGAGGGTGGCCAGGCGGTCCTTGAGCACCACCCCCGGCGGGCTGGACTCGCCGCCGGCGAACGGGGCGAAGCCAGGGAAATGCGCGACCCGCGCCTCGGGCAGCAGCACCGCCAGGTCGTGGGCCAGGGTCTGGGCCTCCTGCTCCGAGGGGGCGTCCACCCAGAGCGAGCGCTGGTGCCCGTCGAGGCTGGTCCAGCGGGCCAGGATCAGGGCCAGGGCGGTGGGGGAGGTCCAGCGCAGCCGGGCGCCCTCCGCCAGGGTCTGGGCCGGCGTGTCCAGCAGGCGCAGGAGGTCGTTCAGGTTGGCGCGGTCTTGGCTACTCATCTGCTCCAGTGTAAGGCCAGTGTCGGCCATCCTTGTGTGAGCAGGATAACGGCAGCTTGGTATCCGGGCGTTCTGGCCTGACAATGGAAGGTTCCAGGCGGTTCAGATGCATTTAGACAAAGAAATCGAGGCCCTTCGTTCGCTTCTGGATTCAGGGGAACGGCAAGGCTGCGCGCGGGCCCTCACCGAGCTGCGCGACCGCTACCGGCAGGGGCCGGACGCCTTCGACCAGGCCTCCATCCAGGCCCTGCGCGACATCGCCGTGGCGCTGAAGGAGGCGCCCGACCTGCGGGCCCGGCTCAAGTCGGTGTTCGGCTTCGACCGCTTCCGCCCAGGCCAGGAGGCGGTGATCGAGGCGGTGATGGCCGGCCGGGACTGCCTGGCGGTGATGCCCACCGGGGCCGGCAAGTCGCTCACCTACCAGCTGCCGGCGCGGCTGCTGGGGGGCACCACCCTGGTGATCTCGCCGCTGATCGCGCTGATGAAGGACCAGGTGGACGGGCTGCAGGAGGCCGGCCTGCGCGCCACCTTCCTCAATTCCTCGCTGGAGCCGGCCGAGCGCAACGAGCGGATCCGCCAGCTGCACCGGGGGGAATACGAACTGGTCTACGCCGCGCCCGAAGGCATCGAGCAGAGCGTCGGGCCGCTGCTGGACCGGCTCGACCTGCGGCTGATCGCGGTGGACGAGGCGCACTGCATCAGCCAGTGGGGCCATGATTTCCGCCCGGCCTACCGGAACCTGGCCGGGCTCAAGGCCCGGTTCGGCGGCCTGCCGGTGCTGGCGCTCACCGCCACCGCCACCCGCGAGGTGCGCCGGGACATCCTGGGCCAGCTGGGCATGGAGGCGCCGTTCGAATTCCTGGGCTCCTTCTACCGGCCCAACCTGAAGCTGCACGCGGTGAAGAAGGGCGGCGACGGCCCGGCGGTGCGCGAGGCCATCCTGCGCCTGGTGCAGGCCCGGCCGGGCCAGAGCGGCATCGTCTATTGCCTGTCCCGGAAATCGGCGGAATCCACCGCCGACTACCTGGTCTCCCAGGGCGTGCGGGCCCGGGCCTACCACGCCGGCCTCAATCCCCAGGACCGCGAGGCGTCCCAGGAAGCCTTCCGCCGGGACGACGCCGACGTGATCACGGCCACCATCGCCTTCGGCATGGGCATCGACAAGAGCAACATCCGCTACGTCATCCACCGGGACATGCCGAAGAGCATCGAAGGCTACTACCAGGAGATCGGCCGGGCCGGGCGCGACGGCGCCGACGCCGACTGCGTGCTGTTCTACTCCTGGGCCGACGTGATGAGCCTGGAACGGTTCCTGGACGGCTCGGAACCGGCGGCGGCGGCCCTGCAGCGCAAGCAGATCCGCGCCATGTTCGATTTCGCCGAGGTAAACGCCTGCCGGCACCAGGCCCTGGTGGGCCACTTCGAGGAGCGCATCGGTTCCTGCGGCGACGCCTGCGACTTCTGCGGCGGCCGGGACGTGCTGGCCGAGGCGCCCAAGGCCGCGCGCGGGATCCGCGCCCGGAAGGCCGGAAGCCCCGTGGCGGCTCCGGTCGCCATCCCCCGCGACGAGGACGAGGCGCTCTACCTGGAACTCAAGGCGCTGCGCCGGCGCCTGGCGGACGAGCGCAACCTGCCCGCCTACCTCGTGTTCAGCGACGCCACCTTGCAGCACATGGCCCGGTTCCGCCCCACCACCGCGCAGCACCTGCTGGGCATCAGCGGGGTGGGGCCCAAGAAGCTGGATACCTACGGCGAGGTGTTCCTGGAGCTGCTCAGGAAGTTCTAGGCACGGCGCAGGGAGGCTCGAATACAATCAGTGGGGAGAAGCTCGATGGATATGCGAAAAATGGGGATCTTGTCCGCCATCGGGGCCGGCCTGTGTCTGGCGGTCCTGGGCTGCACCGGCAAGGCCCACTACCATGTGCCAATCATCAATGCCGACGGCATTGCCCCTGCCCAGGGCAAGGTGGGCAGCACCGTGGTGATCACCGGGGCCAATTTCAAGACCACCTGGAGCGTGAGCTTCGGCGGGATCCCCGCCGTCTTCAACCTGGACAGCGACCACCAGATCACCGCCACGGTCCCCGTCAACGCCATCTCCTATCCCATCGAGCTCACCAATGCGTCCGGGGTGGCCGACAGCACCGCCTCCTTCATCGTTCTGCCGGCGGTCAGCGGCTACACCCTGATCTCGAATGCCGGGGTCACCCCCGCCGTGATCCGGGTGGCCGGTTCCGGTTTCTACGACACCTCCGGGGTCACCGTCGGCGGCACCGCCTGCAGCTTCACCTACAACGACCAGAACACCCTCACGGTGACCGTGCCCGCCAATGCCACCGGCCAGATCGTGGTCACCGCCTCGGCCATCGCTTCCACCGATGCGGTGCCCTACCCCTAAATCCCGAATCCATGCTATCTGTGGATGGTCAGGAGTCGCTCCATGCTTGTCTATTTGTCGGTATACCTGTTGGCCGCGGTGATGATCTTCCAGGGCGTGAATCTCCTGGGCGAACGGCGCAGCCCCACCACCGTCGTTCCCCCCGAGGTGCGGCCCGCCGCGGTTCCGGCCGGGCGCTGGGGGGTGTTCCTGACGACCTACGGTTCCGTGCTGGCCGCGCTGGCCGTCATGAGCCACGGCTGCGTCTGGCTGGCCGGCGTCCTGGTGCCGCTGCGCAACCTGGGCTTCGCCGGCGTGGCCGTCTACGGCCTGTGGCTGATCTTCGGCCGGAAGATCGACTACACCCCGGCGGCGCCCGCCCGGGAAGCCCACGGTCACGGTCACTGACGGCATCTGGCCAGCGGCACCAGGTAGAACAGGAACCCGGCCGCCAGGATGGCCATGGCGGCCGGAAGCCCCAGCAGGTCGGTCAGCGCTGAACCGGCCAGCGGCCCCGCCATGATGCCCAGGGAAAAGGTGATGTTCAGCAGCGAGAACACCGAGCCGTAGGCCGTTCCGCCCCGGCTTTCGACCAGCCGGGTGAGCGCCGGCCCGCAGGGGGACATCAGCAGGCTGCTGGTGCCGCCGAGGGCGAACATGAAGGCGCAGACCGCGGTGCGGGTGGGCAGGCAAGGGGCGGCGGCCAGCAGGCAGGCCGCCAGGATCAGGCCCAGGCGCAGGGGCTGCGCTGCGCCACGCCGGTCGGTCCAGTGGCCCACCAGAGGCGAGACCAGCATGCTGGCCATCGCCGTGAAGGTGAACACCAGCCCGATGGCCACGCTGTCCATGCCCAGGCGGCGGGACAGCTGCAAGGGCAGGGTGGCCTCCAGCGCGGCCCCGAGGACGGCGCCCATGCCCATGGTGCCCGCGTAGACCCGGATCGCCGGGTCCTTCAGCAGCTTCAGGTAGCCCGGCGCCGCCGCGGCCGGGGCCGTGCGGTCCCGGGGCAGCAGGGTCAGCCGGGCCAGGGCGTCGAGCAGCGCCAGGCCCGCCACCAGGAGAAAGGCCCCGCGCGGGCTCCAGAACCGGGACATCCATCCGGAGTAGGCCGGGCCCAGGAACATCCCGAGGTTGGCGCAGGCGAACACGGTGCTCATGGCCTTGCCGCGCTGGTCGGCGGGAAAATGGTCGGCCACCAGGGACATGCCCGCGACCCAGGTGGCCGCGGCGGCCACGCCCTGGAACACCCGCGCCAACAGGAGCATCGGGAAACTGCCGGCGAAGGCGAACAGGACGGTGGCCGCGCCGAAGCCGACCAGCCCGCCCAGGAACGGCCCCCGGCGCCCGCTGCGGTCGGCCCAGGCGCCCAGGGGCAGGGTGGCCAGCAGCAGGGCCGCGGCATAGATACCGAACAGCAGCCCGAGCCGGGTCTGGCTCAGGCCGTGGATGCGGGCGTATTCCGGCAGCAGGGGCGGCAGCATGGCGTAGACCAGCGCGTCGGTGAAGAAGGCCAACCCCACGACCACCAGGGCCGAGTGTTTGACCGGGAGCTTTGCCTTGAGCACTTGGAAACCCTCTTATCAACTCCGGCAAGCGGGTCCGATTCCGTTCTCCGTTATTGAATGTAGGCTTCGAAGGGGAACGTGTTGCCATCGGGATAACAGACCTCGCCGCCATTCAACGCTACTTCTTCTCTCAGCAGCCTGAAGGCGCATTGGATGGCGAGGCAGACAGCTTGCAAACCGTCACTTCCAAAGACGTCATAATGATCGTTGTGATGGCAGGCCATTTGCATCCGGCATACGAAAACAGTTGCTTCGGGATTGTCCGGGACAGGCAGGGACAGCCTGATTTGAACCTTTTCCATCCTCCCGTCAGGGAATACCCATTCCAGTTGCGGCCCCTCAACGTTCGGTTCCATCCATGCCCCCAAGGAAGGAAATGGTGCTACTTGGGAGAAGGTTCCCTGGCTCTGAATTCCTGATGCCGAGCGTCGTTCGGTAAGGTGGTTTGCCAATTCTTACCGTCAGTGTGCTTATTGCAAATCGATGGTGGGCTTGAAGGTTTTTTTCTGCCCAGTCACCAGTTCTGTTAAATGAGCAAATGCTGACTCTAGCCCTTTTATTTTTTGGCCATTCAATGTATTTTGCAAGATGATTTCAGTTCCACTCCTTTTTGATAAGTTTTTTCTTATTTGGCCGTTGCGCCCTCGAGAGCTGGCAAGAAGGCTGTATAAATAAACATATTCATCAGTTCCCATTTTGACGATTTTCGTACAGGCAAAGATATCGACCTCTGATAGTGAAATTTCTAATGTTTTTTCATTCATTTGACCGGGAACGGCTGTCTTGATTTTGCAAAGGCTACCATTGTCAGAAAATTCGATTTCTTTTATCTCTTGCGCGTCATTTCCAAAGGATTTCATTTCTCTTATAATGAATTCAACCGTTTCTATCTTGGATTGTCCAAAAAGACTAAATTCAAAGGTAAGAGATATCAACAATAAAGCAAAATATCGTAACATTCATTATCCTCTTTATTATGTTGGATTTAGAAAGGTACCAACGTACGGAATATGGGCACTAATAGGTCAGACTGAATCCCTCAATTACCGGGGAATGATGGGCTGAAAATACCTCCGGTCAAGCCCAAACATGGGCCCCTCGCTCGATTTGCTGGTTTCGACGGGGTGTACCGGCACCTGAGTCAGTTGGTGACGAAGGCCGACAAATCACCCTTGAAAATCCACGTTCTCCGTGACCCGGATCCCATCCCTGGCGAAGTCCTCCAGGAATCGCGCGATGCGCTGCTCGGCCGGGCGCAGGTCCTCCAGGCCCAGGGTGAGGTTGAGCAGATCGATGTACCAGGGCGCCTTGACGTCGCTGCGCACATAGGCCGTGGCAATGGCCCGGGCGATGGGCAGGGTGGTGCCTTTGGAATCGTCGTGGACGTCCTTGTTGTGGGCCTTCAGCAGCTTGTCGTACTCCTCTTCCAGCAGGCGCTCGAACAGGGCCGGGGTGAACCGGTCGCCTTGCCGCACCCCGACCTCGGGGTCGTCGGCGCTGAAGGCGGCGCCCTTGTGCAGCCATTCCCAGAGGATGGACAGGCGGATCTCGCCGGTGGCCATGTCCTCCATCAGGTAGAGCACGTTGTCGTCGCCGAAGAAGTCGGCGGGCTTCAGGGCCGCGGCCTGGAAACCGCGCAGGAAGGCGTTGCCGTACTGCAGGGCCACCGACAGCAGGTTGCGGGCGCCCCGGATGGTGCGCGGCGCCGGTTCCAGGCGGGTCAGGGCGGCGCCGTCCTCGGGGCCGTGGCCAAGGGGCGGGAAGGCACGGCCCAGCTGGTTCGCCTCGCCCACCTTCTCCCAGACCGGGCGCACGATGTGGACCATCTTCCAGTGCGCCACCCACTTGCCGGAGGCGCCTGCGCGCTGCTCGCGCTCGGCGCTGCCCACGGCCCAGGCCATGCTGGCGGCCACCCCCGCCTCGGAGCCCACCGGGATGTTGGGCTCCATGCCGCCCTGCCAGAGGGCGTGCCGGCCCTGGCGGTCCGGGGTGTTGCAGGCCTGCCGGACGCGCTCCTCGTAGGCGTGCATGTAGCTGTAGGTCATGGTGATGGATTCGATGTTGGGGTTCACGAAGGCCGGGTCCCAGGCCATGGCGTCGGAGACGCTGTTGATGTAGTCCCAGCGGCCCGTGTTGAAGCCCGCCAGGTGGGGCGCCAGGGCGGCCCGGATCTCCATGAGCTGGAAACTGGCCTCGAGCTGCTCCACCAGCACGTAGACCTTCACCGTGCCGGCCGCCAGGCCCAGGTGGGCCTCCAGGGCGAGCAGCATGGCGTTCCAGAGGGCGGCCTCCTCGGCGTTCTGGATCTTGGGCAGGTAGAGCACCACGCTGCGCCCCGCGGCGCGCAGGCGGGCCTGGTTGAGCACCACGAACAGGACCAGGTCGGTGATGGACGCCGAGAACCCGGCGCCCTGCCGTTCGCGGAGGTGCCGGTCGTCCAGGTGCAGGCCCCGGGCCCGGTACATCACCGTGGTGAAGTCCAGCTGGGCGCGCCAGTCCTCGATGATCGGCCGGCGGAAGAAGCCCTCGGCCCAGCGGTTCATCTCCGCCGAGACCTCCTCCGCCACGTCCAGGAACAGCGGGTCCCGGGCCAGGGCCAGTTTCAGGTTGCGGTGGTTGTCCAGGGACATGGTGTCCACCTGGCCGAGGGCATCCTCGCCGTCGAACATCCAGCCGTCCGCGCCCGAGAGCAGGGCGTAGGCCACGTTGCGGATGCCCGCCCGGAGATCCGCCCGGGGCCGGGTGCCCGGGCCGGTGCCCTGGATCCATTGGCGCGCCAGGTCCGCTGGGATCTCGGCGCCGTCGAAGGCGCCCGCCCGGGCTTCGGCCACGGTGATGCCGGTCCGGGGCAGCTGCGCCCGGGGATCCAGGAAGCCGATCCGCTCGCCCGCGCCGGAACGCCTGGCCCGGCGGGCGATCCGCGCCGCCATCAGCTCGTTCCGTTCGCGGTTGAAGGGGGCCAGGGCGGCCAGGGCCTGGAGCACCTCGGGGGTGAACAGGTCGGCATAGGCTTCGAGGACGTTGCTGCGCCATTCGAGGGAAGGGGGCATGGACGGGCTCCTGTGGCTGGCTGTCAGAGATCGGCAGGCGTTTGATTGGAAAAACCAGGCGTGCGCCAACTCATCGGAAGCCATTTTAATACCGGAATCCTACCGTGCGGTGAACTTATATTCGCCGTGCCCGGGTCATTCCGCGCCGAGTTCGCGCAGCAGCTGTTCCGTTTCGACGATGCGCGCGAACCGGCCGCGCAGCGCGTAGCAGGTCCGCTCCTTGATCTCCGCCACGCCCAGTTCACCGACCAGGCGCCCGTCGACCACGTGCGGGATGGGGAAGGTGAGGGTGGCATCCACCACGAAGTCCACCGCAAAGCCCAGGTCCGCGGCGAGCCGGGCGGTGGTTTCGCAGCACTGCTCCATCTGGATGCCGGTGATGGCCAGCCGGCGCACGCCCTGCTGGGTGAGCAGCCGCTGCAGCGGGGTGCTGGTGAAGCAGTTCCGGGTCACCTTGTGCAGGATGGGCTCATCCTGCCGGGGTTCCAGGAAGTCCATCAGCTTGTAGTGCGGACTGGTGGTGCGGAAAGCCTCGTCCGGGTCCGAGTGCAGGATGTAGTAGATCGGCAGCCCGGCCGCGCGGTAGGCCCGGATGAGCCGGTCCAAGTGGGCCTCCAGGGCCGGGTTGTCGCGCCGCTCCCAGCGCGGCGTGGCCTTGAACGAATCCTGGACGTCGATGACCAGGAGGGCGGATTCCTGGAGGGTCGGGTGGATCGAAGGCATCCTGGCTCCTGCTCGGGAGGGTTCCCAGGGACCAGTCTGGATCACTGGGAACCCAGATCCCACACATCTTCAAGCCAAAGGCCGGTCGAATCCGGCCAGGAGATTCCGAACTTGTCCCTTGACTCAATCAATCGATCGATTAAGAATAAAAATGGCTTAATCATCCAGTTGATTAAGACTCCGAGGGGCCTATGCCGCATTCCGAACCGGAACATTCCTCCCGCCAGCGCCTGATCGAGGCGGCCATCCTCTGCTTCGCGGAGAAGGGCTTCGACGGCGCCGGCATCCGGGAGATCGCCCAGACGGCCAAGGCCAACTCGGCCCTGGTCCAGTACCATTTCGGCGGCAAGACCAGCCTGTACGCTGCGGCCCTGCGCCACATCTTCAGTTCCCGGCCGGTGCGGGTGCCGAGCCCGCCCGACGACCCGGCCGCGCCGGACGCCCGGGCCACGGCCATCCGGATCGTCGGCGAGCTGATCGAGTCGCTGCTGGAGGAGTTCATGGCCTGCAACGAAGGCGCTGAGCTGGACCGGGCCAGCCTGGTCATGGTCACCCGGGAGCTGCAGGCGCCCCGGGCCGACCTGGCCGCGCTGGTCCTGGAGCACCTGCGCCCCTACACCGACATCATGCAGGGCTGCATGCGCATCCTCCGCCCCGACCTGGACTGGCTCGCGGCCATGGACTACACCACCAGCGTGTTCGGCCAGATCACCCACATCCAGAACAACCTGCGGCTGATGCGGCTGATCCGCGACGAGCCCGACTACCCGAAGGACCTCAAGGCGGTGGCCCGGCACATCACCGGGTTCAGCCTGCGCGGCATCGGCATTCCCGAAGCGTTCCCAGGAGCCTGAAAATGTTGTTTTTTCCGCCCATGGCCGAAGTCGCCCAGGCCACGCCGGCCACCACCCCGTTCGATCTGGCCGGGGCCCTGGCCCGGGCCAAGGCCGAGAACGCGCTGCTCCGGGGCGCCAAGGCCAGGGTGGAGGAGCGCCAGGGCCTGATCACCGCCACCCGCGCCGACGCCCTGCCGCAGTTCACCCTGGCCGGCGACTTCACCCGGCTGCGCGACGTGAGCCTGCTGAGCAGCAACATCGGCCCGCTGCTCACCAGCACCGGCTTCACCCAGGAGCAGCTGGTGGCGCCCAGCAACGTCTACACCGCCCAGGCCATGGTGTCCCAGCCGCTGTTCTACTGGGGCAAGCTGGGCACCGCGGTCCAGGTGGCCAAGATGGGCGAGCGCGAGGCCAGCCTGGCCTACACGACGGTCGAACTGGACACGCTGCATGGCGTGGCCAAGGCCTACATCAACGTCCTGGCCGCGCAGGCCGACCTGGAAGTGATCCAGACCCGGCTGGCCACCGCCGAGCGGTTCGTGGCCGACGTCAAGGCCAAGCTGGAGGCCCAGTCGGCCACGGAGCTGGACCGGCTGCGGGCGGAAAGCGAATACCTGGGCGTCATTCCCGACAACCTCCAGGCCCAGGCCAACTACCAGCGCGCCATGGAGCTGCTGGACGGCCAGCTGGCGCTGGATCCGAGGACCGTCCTGGCCCTGCGCGACCCGGGCCCGCCCCCGGGGCTGGCGGCCGAGCCCACCGAACGCAGCGAGATCGCCCAGCTCAAGCAGCAGGAGGCGATGTACCGCGCCAACGACCAGATCATCCGCACCGACCTGCGCCCCAAGGTGGACTTCAACGCCGCCTACGGCTACCAGGCCGGCGAGGCCGCCAACCTGTTCCATGAGCCCTACGACACCTGGAAGGTGAACGTCACCCTGCGCTTCCCGATCTTCGACGGCCTGCGCACCTCCGGCAAGCGGGCCCAGAACCGGGCCCAGCTGGAGCAGGTGAAGCAGGCGCGCATCGACAAGGAACGCTCGGTGGCGGTGGAAACCCGCAGCGCCGAGCGCGAGCTGCAGAAGGCCATGGCCTACCACGACGCCGCCAGGATGGCCTACGACGCCGCCTTCGAGGCCCTGCGCAACAGCCGGGAGTCCTACGAGGAAGGCCTGATCACCTCCCTGGACCTGCTCCAGGCGGAACGGGAGGAGCGGATCCGCTCAAGCCAGCGGCGCCGCGCCGAGCTGGCCATCTGGACCGCGCTGTTCGACTGCCGCCGCTCCTACGGCCTGCCGCCCATCTAGAACTGACAAGCCCATCCCATTGAGGTAATCCCATGAACAACCGGACCAAAATCGCCTGCACCGTCCTCGCCGCGCTGCTCGCCGTGGGCACCATCGGCATGCACCGGTTCCGGCGCGACCAGGAACTGGGCCGGCAGCGGGTGCAGAAGCAGGCGGGCCTGGTCGCGGTCACCCTGGCAACGGTGGAGGAGCACGGGTTCCGCGGCTCGATCCCCTTCACCGGCACCCTGCTGGCGGTGAACCGGGCCGAGCTCAAGGCGGAGCAGCCGGGCCGGGTCACCCGGGTCGCCGTGCAGGAGGGCGACAAGGTGGGCGCCGGCTCGGTGCTGTCGACCCAGGACGAGGACGAGCTCACCCTTTCGGTGCAGGCGGCGGAGGCCCAGCTGGCCCAGGCCCGGGCCCAGGCCGCACAGGCCTCCAGCGACAACGACCGGGCCCAGAACCTCCTGGTCAAGCGCAGCGTGACCCGCCAGGCCGCCCAGCAGGCCGAAACCAATCTGAACGCCGCCACCGCCATGGTGCGTGCCGCGGAAAGCAACCTGGGCATGGCCAGGAGCCATCTGCACAAGTCCCGGATCACCGCCCCCTTCGCCGGGGAAGTGGCCCAGCGCCTGATCCAGCCCGGGGAGATGCTGGCCCCGGGACAAGCCGCCTTCACCGTGGTGGACAACCGGAAACTGGAGATCCAGGCCGATCTGCCCGCCGCCGCCCTGGCCCGGCTGCAGCCGGGAATGGCCGCCAGCTTCCGGGTGGCCGGCTTCGACCAGCCCTTCCAGGCCACCCTCACCCAGATCAGCGGCTCGGTCCAGCAGAACGGCAGGACCCTGCGGGTCCGGCTGGAACTGGCCAACCCGGGCGGCAAGCTCATGAGCGGCCTGTTCGCCGAAGGCGAAATCCTGGCCGGCGGCGAGACCAGCCACGCCGCCCTGCCTTCCGCCATCCTCACCGCCGTGGGCCGGGACGCCGACGTCTTCGTCGCCGACCATGGCGTCGCCCGGCGCCAGCGCATCCTGGTGGGTCTGGAGCGGGACGGCTGGCGCCCGGTGGATGGCCTGCCGGTGGGCGTCCAGGTGGTGGCCGAGGGCCGCAACCTGGTGGTGGACGGCACCCCCCTTCAGTCAAAGGCGCAGTGATGTTTCTTTCCGATCTCTCCATCAAGCGGCCCGTGCTCACCACCTGCGTCATGCTGGCGCTGGTGGTGCTGGGCCTGTTCTCCATCAAGGGACTCGGCCTGGACAGCTTTCCCAAGGTCGACATGCCCGTGGTCACCGTCAGCGTGATCTACCCCGGCGCCAGCCCCGACGCCGTGGAGCAGGACGTGGTCAAGAAGATCGAGGAGGCGGTCAACCCCATCGAGAAGGTGCGGGAGATCAGCGCCACCAGCCAGGAGGGCCTGGGCACCCTGACCATCCAGTTCGAGCTGGAGCGCAACGTCGACCAGGCCCTGGAGGATGTCCGCTCCAAGATCGGCCAGATCCGGCGCAACCTGCCCGACACCATCAAGGAACCCATCATCCAGAAGTTCGACCCGGCCCAGATGCCGGTGCTTTCCCTGATCGTCAAGCCGGACGCGGCCCACGCCGGCATGGGCCAGCGCGAGCTCACCCGCATCGCCGACGAGTTCCTCAAACGGCGGATCGAGAACATCCCGGGCGTGGGCAAGGCCGAGGTGGTCGGCGGCTCCACCCGCGACATCCTGGTGCAGGCGGACCCGCTCAGGCTCGAGGCGCTCGGCCTCACGCTGCAGCAGGTCATGACCGCGCTCGGCCAGGACACCGTGGCCGTGCCCAGCGGCAACCTGCTCGCCGGCAGCCGGGAGATCAGCGTGCGGGTGGACGCCAAGGCGCGCCGGGTGGAGGACTTCAACCAGGTCATCGTCGGCAATCAGCAGGGCCGCCCGATCGAGCTGCGGGAGGTGGCCACCCTGGTCGACGGGATCAAGGAGAAGCGCAGCCTGGCCCGGCTCGACGGCCAGGACGCGGTCGCCCTGGAGATCCAGAAGCAGATCGGCGGCAACACCGTGGCCATGGTGCGTTCGGTGGACAAGGCGGTGGCGGAGCTTGCGCCGGAGCTGGCCAGGCTGGGCGTCACCACCACCAAGGCCAAGGACAATTCCAAATTCATCAATGATTCGGTGGACGACGTGGTGGTCTCCATCCTGCTCGGCGGCCTGCTGACCGTCATCATCGTCTTCTTCTTCCTGCGCAGCTGGCGCTCCACCGTCATCACCAGCCTGACCCTGCCGGTGTCGGTGATCGGCACCTTCACCATCATGAAGGTGCTGGATTTCACCCTGAACACCATGACGCTCATGGCCATCTCCCTGGCCATCGGCATCCTCATCGACGACGCCATCGTGGTGCGGGAAAACATCACGCGCCACGCGGAGATGGGCAAGGACCACGTCACCGCCGCGCGCGAAGGCACCGCGGAGATCGGCCCCGCGGTCATCGCCACCACCCTGTCGATCCTGGCCGTGTTCATCCCGGTGGCCTTCATGGGCGGCATCGTCGGCCGGTTCTTCTTCTCCTTCGGGATCGTGGTGGCCTTCGCCGTGGCCATCTCGCTGTTCGTCAGCTTCACCCTGGACCCCATGCTCAGCGCCGTCTGGCCCGACCCCGAGCACGAGAAGGGCTACCAGGAATCGCACCACGGCCGGCGCCGGTTCATCATGAAGGCGGTCGACGGCTTCAACGACCTGCTGACCAGCTGGGAGACCTGGTACAAGACCGCCATCGTCTGGGCCATGGACCATCGCAAGACGGTCATGGCGATCGGTTTCGGCAGCTTCCTCCTGGCCATGGGGCTCATGGGCATGCTGGGCAGCGACTTCATGCCAGACTACGACCGGGGCGACTTCCAGGTGGGCTTCAAGGTGGAACCGGGCGCCAGCCTGCAGGCCGCCAAGGCCAAGGCCGAGGCGCTGGAGGCCATCATCAGCACCACTCCCGGCGGCCAGCCCAACCGGGAGATCGACCACGTTTACACCACCATCGGCACCGGGCTCAACGGCACCATCACCGACGGCACCATCTACGTGAAGCTTTCCGAGGGCCGCCGGCGCGGCATGGTCGCCATGCGCCGCGAACTGCGCGACCGGCTGCGCGCCGTCGCCGGGGTGGAGACCGACGTGTCGCCGGTCTCCGAATTCGGCGACAGCAAGCCCATCGACCTGTCCATCATGAGCCCCGACCGGCGCCTGGTGGAACAGGCCGAGCCGGCGGTGCTGGCCGTCCTGCGCGGGGTGGACGGGGCGGTGGACGTCACCAGCAGCCGGGACAAGGGCCGGCCCGAACTGCGCCTGGCCGTGGACCGGCGCAGCGCCTCCGACCTGGGGGTCACGCCCATGGCCGTGGCCAGCCTGGTCCGGCCCCTGGTGGACGGGGTGGACGTGGCGAAGTACGAAGACCCCGGGACCGGCGTGCTGTACGACGTCACCGTGCGCCTGTCGGACCCCGGCCGGGCCCGGGTCGGCCAGCTGGAGGAGCTGAGCGTCGGCTCCACTAAGAAGGACCAGAACGACCGGAGCATCCAGGTGAAGCTGGGCAACGTGGCCCGGTTCGAAGAGACCACGGCCCCGGCCAAGCTCGAGCGCCATGCGCTGCAGGCCCAGGTCCTGATCACCGCCAACAAGGAGGGCCGCACCCTGCAGGAAGTGGTGGACGACACCAACCGGAAGCTCGCCCAGCTGCGCAAGAGCGGCGGGCTGCCCGCGGGGGTCCAGGTGGACTTCACCGGATCGGCCCGGGACAACAAGGAGACCGCCGGCTACATGGGCACCGCCATGCTGCTGGCCGTGGCCTTCATCTACTTCGTGCTGGCCAGCCAGTTCGAGAGCTTCAAGCTGCCCATCACCATCATGCTGTCCCTGCCGCTGTCCATGGTGGGCCTGGTGCTGATGCTGCTGATCACCGGCGACGCCATGAGCATGATGACCAGCATCGGCCTGATCCTGCTCATGGGGCTGGTCACCAAGAACGCCATCCTGCTGGTGGACCGCGCCCTGCAGAACATGCGCGAACAGGGCATGAACCGGCGCGACGCCCTGATCGAGGCCGGCATCACCCGCATGCGGCCGATCCTGATGACCAGCTTCGCCATGGTCGGCGGCATGCTGCCGCTGTTCCTGGCCCTGGGCGCCGGGGCCCAGATGCGCGCGCCCATGGCCCGGGCGGTGGTGGGCGGCATCATCACCTCCACCATGCTCACCCTGATCGTGATCCCGGTGTTCTTCGACCTGCTCGACGAATTCTCCTGGAAGCGGCTTTGGACCCGGGTCACTTCACGGTGAACTTGAACGTGGGGTGGCACTCCAGGCACTTCACCGCCGCCGGCCGGTGCTGGTGGTGGCAGTCGGTGCAGGCGAACGGTCCGGGGTGGGGGGCCTTGGGCTGAGTGTGGGGGTTCACCGGCAGCTGTTTGGTCGTCGCGGCCATGGCGGGGGCGTCCCCATGGCAGTCCACGCAGGCGCCTTCGCTGGCCGGTCCGGCCGGTTTTTCCACATGGTGGCAGTCGAAACAACTGACATTTGCCTTGGTGTGCGGGGCCGGCAGGGTCACGGCCCGGCCGGCGACACCCGAACCGAACCAGCAGCAGAATCCCAGGAGCAGGATGACTCGCATGAAAACTCCCCATTGCCTTAGTTAGTGGTTATCTTGACAGTAATAAGTTACATTGAGAAACATACAAAGTTACTTTGACGAACACCCAAGGTGTTCATCTCCCGAGGGGCTCATGAGAATTCAGTTGCCTACCGTCTCATTGGTTCTGGTTCTGGCCGCGCCAATGCTTTGCCGGCTCGAGGCCCAGTCGGTCCAGGTCCGCGCCACGGTTTCCCCGGTTCTGCCGCACTACCAGATTGGCGTGGCCCTGAAGGGCCCCCTGGAAATTCCCATCACGGACGCCCTGACTGATCTGGGCGACGAGTGGAACCGGGGCTTCCGCAAGTACCACCCGGGGGCCAGCCTGGTCTTCGAGCCCAAGCTCACCACCGAGGCGGTGGCTGCCCTGCAGTCCGGCAAGGCCCCCTTCGTGATCGCAGCCCGGGAGCTTACGGCGCCCGAGATGAAGACCTTCCAGGACAAGTACGGCTACCTGCCCATGCGCATCCCGGTGTGCATGGACGCCACCATCATCTTCGTCAACAAGGCCAACCCCATCACCGCCATCACCATGGAGCAGCTGGACGCGATCTACTCGAAGAACCGGCTGGGCGGAGCCCCGGCTCCGGTCGTGACCTGGGGCGATCTCGGGGTCCAGGGCGAGTTGGCCAGGCGCACCATCAACGCCTACGCCCGGGCCGAAGGCACCGCCACCCGCGCCTCCTTCGCCACCCAGGTCCTGCTCAAGGGCGAATACCGGGCCGGCATCATCGACCGGGAGGACTCCTCGGCGCTGGCCGAGGCGGTCAGCACCGACGTGGCCGGCATCGGCTTCGGTCCCATGGCGTCGTGGTTCGCCACCAACAAGACCCTGCCCGTGGTGCCGTTCGGCGCCACCGAGGCGCGCTATCCCACCCAGGAGATGGTGACCAGCAGCAAATATCCCATGCCCCGGATGTTCTACGGCTACCTGAACCGCGCCCCCGGCCAGCCGGTGCCCCCCGCGGTCAACGAGGCCCTGCACTACATCCTGACCCAGGAAGGCCAGAACGTGGTGGCGGACGTGGGGCTCCTGCCCGGGCCGGTGGAGTTCATGACCATCGCCCTGAAGCGGTTGAGCCGGTAGGAACGGCATTCATTCCGAGGTCCTGCGGCGCGCTGGAGTCCAGGCCTGTCAACGCACCGGGATGTGGTGGATGTAGGAAGCCACTCCGCCCAGCAGCATCTCCACTGCGATCGCCGTCAGCACCAGGCCCATCAGCCGTTCCATCGCCGTGATGGCGTCCGCGCCCAGCAGGTTGCGCAGGCGGATGGCCA
>Ga0316232_1000764_pt1 | contig 45071 bp, 40 predicted proteins | sample TBHtaG_FD_206006 | JGI IMG/M metagenome (GOLD analysis project Ga0316232, IMG submission 206006) | Freshwater microbial communities from Trout Bog Lake, Wisconsin, USA - TBH18025_13 | ecosystem: Environmental > Aquatic > Freshwater > Lake > Hypolimnion/Profundal zone | place: USA: Wisconsin...
AAGCCTTTCCCCTTGGAACGACCGTAATCATGGTAAGGAAAGAGGTGCGTAGGTCTGAGAACGCAACCAGAACAAGAGGCTGGGAATTATATGGAACCCGAAGAGCTTGAGCAGGAAGAACCAAACATTGAGGAAATTCTGAAGACAAGCACCCTTCCGAGTGGGTTGCAAAGCCATATATGTGGGAATTTCTCTTCTGAAGCGGAAGCTCGCGAGTTACTGAACACCGTCGTCGCATGGCTGAAGTATATGGGCACATTCCTTGACCTTGAACGGCTGGAAGGTGTCACCATAGCCGACGACTACGTTCGCGCTCTGTCAGAAGTAGAGCGTGGATTTGAAACGCAGTACGCGCCTACCCCTACCAATGATGAGTTCGGCACCGGGTTTGCGATGTGTCTTCCGGTCATCCGGAAGGGAAAACTCAATTCCCACATCGTGTTCAATACTGCCATCGTGTTGCCATTGCTGGACGACTCTCACCCTCTCTTCAAGACGTCCCTTCATAATCTCTGCCACGAAGCCGCGCATGCACATGACCACAAGTTGCAAGATGAAGCGTTTCCCGGAGTTTACGGCAAACCGTATCGCGATTTCCGTGAGTCGATATTTCTCGGAACCGCAAAAGGGGCGTGGGAAGAGTATGCCGCCCAACGGCTTAGTGCGAGAATGGGAACTCCCGATAATTATGAAGAGACGATTTGCCTAATGCTCCGGTCTGCCAGAGAAAGAGGCAACACCAGTATCGACCAGTTTTACAGTGTTCACCATGACGCGAGCAAGACTGCGAACGAAATGATAGCTGCTTACGGTACGCTCTTCATTCGCTCATCATACTTGGTGGGACAAGCTCATGGCGAGGGTAAAACCGTTGAAGAGGCAGCTCCAGAACTGAGTAGGCTGATTCGCGAGACCCCTTGGTTTGCCCCTTTGTTCGACGCTTACGTTCAATGTCTCACTGAACTATACGATTCGTATGGAGGTTGGCCGGGAATTCAAGTCTTCGACAAGTTCATCCACGCAGTAGAGTGCCTGTATTATCGAGGCGGAATGACCATCAAAAAGAAACCGGATGGACACTACTTCGTTGGGCTTCAGCGGCAGTAGCCTTTACATGTCTTCCGCGTTAAAAAGAAACTGGCACCGTTCGCTCCTGAAGTTGCCATCGCACATTCATACCAGTGCGGATGACGTTCTCTGGGAAAGCAAGCTCCAGTGAAGTACAGATACAGCTTTAACACACGACCAAGGTTCCATCATTCGGAGAAGGTAAGTCTAGCGGCTATGCCCCATGCCCAAGCCGTGTTCAATGACGGGCGCGATTTCCTTCTGCTGCGGCGCGATGGATTGCTCCGGCTTTGTCGTTGGCGTGTGGGCGCTCTCGTGTGAAACGTCGTGCCCTAGTGCTTCCGGTAATTTCGCGCGGTCGTTGGTGTAGAGCTGCGCATCCTCCGCGCCGCGCGAGACGGCGACGTAAGCCATGCGGCTGTTGAGCAGGTCTTTCGCTGCCAGCTCGGTATCGACGTGAATCAATACGCGCTCGGCGGTCTGTCCCTGGCTGGAATGGCTCGTCACCGCATAGCCGTGATCGAGATGCGGATGCTCGCGCGGATCGAGTTGCACGTCGCGGCCACCGTCCATCTTCAAGCGTATCTGCCCGTTCTCCCCGATGGCTTCGACCGTTCCTAATTCGCGGTTGGCAACCTTCAAGTCATTGGCCGGTGCGGTGAACTGGACTCGGTCGCCCACGGCAAAGCTGCGCGGTTCCTCGCGGTAGACGGAGACGCCCTGCTGTCGGCGAGGATCATAGGTCAGCTCTGAGCCATCGGCCCGCACCACTGTCAACAGGTTTTTCTCGGCGTCAACACTTTTGACCCGCGCGTATTCGCCGCGCTCGATTCCGGTCTCTTTCGACGCGCGGGCGTAGCGCAATACGTCGTTGAATTCATAGCGAGCGGCCCATGTGCGCTCCGGCCCGGTGAGGTCCTGGCGGGGCACAAGTGTCTGGATACGATGTTCGTCTTTGCTGACTGAGCCGCGCCCCTGCATCTCGGCATGGATGCGCTCGTTGATCTCCACGCGGGAACGATTGTCGGGAGAGACAACCAGCGTGCCCTCCGGCGACTTCGCATATTCCTTCGCTATAGCGGCGATGCGATTATCACGCTCTGGAATCTCATGGACACGGCCCTGCCGCTCCAACCCCTGTACGGCCTCGCGCACCTCGCCACGCGCAAGTTGCTCGACCACCTGTTTCAACTCCGGGTCTTTCTGTCGGACGATCTCTTCGAGCTTCACCGTTTTCATGCCCGCATCCTGGAGCTGTGCGAAGGGTCGCCCGGCCTCGACCGCTTCATGCTGTCTCCGGTCGCCAACCAGCAACACGCGGTCGTTGGCATGAAGGCGATTCACAAACTCGTGCATCTGTTTGGTAGACGCCAGCGAGGATTCATCAAGCACATACAGTCGGCGCTCGCCAGTGTCCGGCTGCTGGCCACGTGCAAGATGCTTTTGCAGCGTCGATGTTTCCATGCCTGCCTCGGCCAGCTTTTGCGCGGCACGGGACGTGGGCGCGAAGCCTTCCACCTTGTACCCTTGCGACTCCGCGCCTTCACGGATGACGGCCAGCGTCGTTGTCTTGCCCGCACCGGCAACGCCATCCAGCCCCACCATCTTTTCGCGGGAGAGAAACACCTGCTCGACGGCTTGCCGCTGCGAAGTGTTCAGCTCCAGGTGACGCTCCTCCATCGCAATCCGAATCTGCGGAGAAACGAGCATCGGGTCACTTATTCCGCGCTGATTGCCTTCCTGCATCCGTGCAACGATCTCGCATTCCATGCGCAGCATGGCAGCAGTCGTGTACTGTCCTGCTCCGCCATGATCGACCGTGCGGAACTCGCCACGCGCGGCCCGCTGCTCAAACTCCTGCCGGATGTGGGTATAGGTTGTTTCACCCATGCCGCGATTGAGTGCCGCTTCCATAATGTCGCGCCGGTCCAGCACGGCGGAACGCTCAAAGAGATGATCGCGGGCATAGGTCACTGCCTGCTGTGCGATTTGGTCTGGCTCGTAAACATGGCGCTGTTCATGTGCTCGCGCTTCGGCCACTACCCGGTCGGCCTGGTGTCCATACTGAGCGCCCAACTCGCGGTGCCGCGCTAATACCTCTTTCGGCGATAGCAGCTCTTTGCTGTCCCGCGTCCGGTGTGCGGCTACCTGCGCGGCTCCGGCTCCATCCAATCCCTGTTCGCGGAGATGATCTTTGATCTGCTCCCGGCGTGGGCTGCTGGCCTCCAGATACTCTTTCGTATAACCCTTGATCTCCGGCTGTCCGTGCTTGCCACGCTCCAGCTCATAGCCCAACCCCTGCAACCGCATCGCCAGCTCGGAACGGTAAACGCTGGTGGCGACGCGTTGCGACGCGAATAGTTCTTGTGGCTGCAAGGCGCGGGTCTGTCCGTTGTCACGCTCAGTGACGTTGAAGATCACAGCATGGGTGTGGAGTTGCGGCGCGGCGTAGCCGTCCACAGGCCGCGCGGTATCGTGCTCGAAGGTAGCCGCAACGAACTTACCTGTCGTCTCCGGCGCGTGAACGTTGCCAATCCGCGCCTGGGTGTACTTCTCCAGCTCAGCCAGTGCGACACGCACGCTCTCCCGATGCGCCACCCGCACTCGTTCATCGCCGCCCACAAGTGCGGTGAGAGAAACCGACTTCGGCGCGGAGAACGTAGCATCCCAACCGGCGCGATGCTCCACGCTCGTCACTTCCTTGCCGAATTTGCCCTCATAGGTTTTGGAAGCCTGATGGCGAACGAGCTGCTCTTCCGTGTGCGGGTGCCGACCTTCGGTCAGCCGGGCGAAGTGCTCATTGCCAACCGGACCCTCCAAGCCCCACTGCTCGGCCAGCTTGCCTTGCCATTCGCTATGCCCCTGCTGATCGCGGCTCCAGTAGTTCTGCCGCTCCGACGCAAACTCCCGCTCATGGTACGTCCGTACCTGCGAAGCTGACAGCGGCTTGGAAATCGTCAGCATAGGGAGATTCTAATCCGCAATTCAACAAAGCCAACTTCTGGAATTATCGGGCAATCGGGTTGCTTCCGGTTCGCCGACCACTCTGGCGAAGCACATCATATTCTTCGTATTTTTCGGCGGGAATCTTGTATCGGGACAAGGCCTCAAGCGTTGCTTCGTATATTTCTCTTGAGAGCCGCATCACATCTCGCGACTTGACCCAATACAATTTTGCGCCATCGGGAAAAAGCACATTTGCTCCAATCCCGATTATCCGCTGGCGACTTATCAATAGAAAGGGACCTGGCAAATGCCAAATGTCATCCAAGAAATCGGGCGCAAAGATAGCCTCACTAGAGTTTGCCTCATTTATCAAGAGCTTTCTTCGGCCGGAACGTAAGCGGCTGATCTTATCATCGTCTATCGACAGAGCGGCAAGCCCAATGCGCCGATGACCGAGCCATCCGACGCGCAGGCGACGGGGCCGCAGGGATTGGATGATGCTCTTCGCAAATGGAATCAGTTGCTCCAGCGCGGCGGGAATGCTGTCGCGACGAATCGCGAATACCGTCTCGCGCTGCTCGCGGCCCGCAGCGCCCGTCCACGTTCTGTGGATGTCGATTATGCCCGATCTGCTGCCAAACTGGAGCGTGAAGTGGTCGCCCTCTTTTTTTCGACACAAGACAACCTTGTCACCGCGAAGCTCGACCGCGAAGTTGCCATGCTCCATGCGGGTAATCTCAAATGGCGGAGCTGATTGTCCGGTCTTCTTCATTTGCAGAATTCTACTCGTTTCGATTGGATCACGGGCTATCCGTAAGCTGAGAAGAAGCCCGCCAGGTTTATGTCCTTCCGGTCATTCAATCCCCTTGGACTCATCCCACACGAACGCCTCTTTGGTTTTGTCGGCTGGCTGGTCAGCGGCGGGCGCATCGAAGAGTGGCAACGTGGCTGGGGCTGCTGCTGGCGGCTTGGGTTGCTCTGTGTGAACTACCGGCGTTGGCAATGGCGGCCTGGGCACAGTCTCCGGCAAGTTGCGCTCGATGAACTCCGGTTGTCTGCCGCGCTTTTTTGCGAACTGGAAGTGAACCGGCACAATGCGATTCTCCTGTTTAATGAAGCCGTGCAATGGCTCCAAGCCAGAGACTTCCGAGGCCATGACCAGCGGCTTGGTGGCAATCTCCATCGCAAGGGATTTCCTGCTGAGCAGCAGTCCCACGCTGCGCGATTCCTTTAGCCGCTCGACTTCGATCTCGCCGATGGCGTCGGAAATCCATTTCGCGGCGCGCGGCTCGGTGGTCTTGAAAAACAGTTTGGTTGCGGGCTGTGAAAGCATGGCCTCGGCGTCCTGGCCGTAGCGTTTTTCAAGCTGGCTGCGCCCCTGAAAACCCACCACAACGGGATTGCCGTACTTGCGGTTTTCCGTGACGGCGGTGTGGAGCTGCGGCAGCTTGTTGAGGCTCGCCAATTCGTCCAGCACAAACCATACCGGCTGCGCCGTGTGGTCTTCGCAGTAGCCCATCATGCGCAGGATAAACAAATCGAGCCACACCGAATGCAGCGGCAAAATCTTTGCGCGGTAGGCGGGGCTGGAAGTCAGAAACACCCAACGCTTACGCGCGGTGTACCACTCCGCCGTCGCAAACGTCGGCCTCGTATGCTCCCACTCCGGCAACAGCTCCAGGCTGTCGGCTACCATGTTCAGGCTGGCAAGCACACCCGCCCGCTGTGCTGGCGCTCCCGAATCGAGCAGGGCGGCCAGCGGCGTTCCTTTCACCGCCGCCTCAATGCGCGACGTGTCGGCCATCATCTTTAGAATGTCCCTGGGCTGTGGCCTGCGCTTGAGCAGGTGGGCCAGTATCCGACGCGGCCCATCGGTGAAAAACTCCTTCTCGTACTCTTTTTCCGGCAGAAACGCGGCGGCAATAGTCGCCGCTGTTTCGTCGCGGTTGATCTCTTCGCCAAGACTCCAATACGGGCACCGCTTGTCCAAAGGATTGAGAATCAAATCGCCGCGCGTGGGCGAGTAGAACTCGCTCACAAAGTCCATCGCTGGGTCGTAGACGATGGCGCTTTCTCCGCGCTCCCGCACCTGGCGAAGTAGCTGCCGGATGGCGTTCGACTTCCCGCTGCCGGTGTCGCCCATCATTAGGATGTGGCTGGCTTCAAGGCGCTTGGGGATACGGTAGCTTGGGCCAAAGGGGAGCCACCGCAAAAGCGCATTCTCGAAGTGCAGACGGAAACGTATGCCGTCCGCCTTGCCGCCGAGCCACAGCAAGGCCGACGCCAGCTCCGGGCCTTTGGTTCTGCGTCCGTGGCGTTCCTCCTGCTCTCGTCGCCGCCCGAATCCCTGCTTCATCTGGAGCCGGAGCACATAGAGCAGCATCAGCGCGGCAAGACTGTTGAGCATGGGACGTCCAAACAGCCACCACGCACTCACACCGTCATAAACGTAATCCCGCAACCCTTTGGCGAGACTGTCTGAGGGTACTTTCTCCGGGGCGCTATAGGCCACTCCGCGCCAGCCCTCCCCGATGGCTTTGGGCGAAAGGCTCACGGGCAGTTTCGGGTCTGGCCCGGCGACTACATCTTCGGCTGAGGCGGCAACCGGCTTGCGCCTTGGCGCGGTCTTCATCACCCATCGGATCGTCGTCTCGCCGTGCGGAATCCCAGCCCCTACGGAGCTGGCAGCATAGGTTGTGAGGTAAACCTTTTGCAGCGGCGAGAGCGTCCAGTAGAGCCAGGCCGAGGCCGGGAAGATGAGGACAACCGGCCCGACCGTAAGCCAGAAAAGGAACCAGAACAGCCGCCCGGAACGGCTGGGGAAACGCATGGGGCGGCTCACTGCTTGCCCCCGTCCGCTTCCTCCTGGGACAGAAATTCTGCGATCAGTTTGCGGGCGTCAGCCAGCTTCCGCGCACTGGCCTGGTCACGGATTTTGACCACGGAATCGGGCGACAGATGTTTACCTTCCGCGTTCGCCTGTGCCGTCGCATGAAAGAGATTCAGCAGCATGTAGCGCAATGCCGAGACCTCGGCCAGCACCAGCTCGGTAGGGTCTGCCGGACGCTCCCGCGCGGCTTTCAGAGCCAGCTCACGCAGCCATTCGGCCACGGTCTTTCCCGCGCCTTCGGCGGCGGCTTCTACCTCCGCCAGCTCTTCCGGCGTGACCCTGGTTGCGATGGTTTTGGCACGGAGAACCGGACGCGCTTCGCCTTTCGGTGAGGCCGGAGACGGCAACGGAGCCGGGATGCGGGGAACACTCATTGGAAACCCGCCTCGAAAACAGCTTGCACCCTGTGATTCTGGCCGTCAAGCGCCCGACTGCTCGAAGCCTTTGTTTATCAGCGCGTTTACGCACCCGCCCCAGCGGGGACTCTGCGCGTTTACCTGCGTAAACGCTTTATCGCCGTGCCGCAATTGCACATTGTCAAATTGCTGATTTAATGTGTGTTGACATTGGTAAACCAGCCCGAAGGGCCGGTTTACCAGCAGCATCCCAGTTGGGGGTGACGTGTCGTAGCGTCAACCCGGTGCGAGCCGAAGGCGAGCACCGAAAGCCGTTGAGATGTAGCGAATGCAAGAGTCGTACGGTGAAGGCCGAGCAAGCCACACCGGCTCCGAGTCTTGCGGGCATGGTCGCAAGGCCATGGACGAAGCGTAGACAGGAGGAACTACGGGCCAGGCTATTGAGCCGCGAAATATCCCTAACTTCAGGACGCCGACGCCCTGACACAACGCGGAAGGCAACATCCTGTCAGACGCTATTGCAAGCCTGGCAGGAGTCCTGCGCGGTCTATGCCCCTGGCACGTAGGGACACATCTTGTACGGAAGTTGAGAGGTCCCGAGTTCTCCCGTGAGCGACCAGCGCTCTCGGGACGCATCGGGAAGTTCAAGAACAGGAGCCGATGATGAACGAACTCGGGAAGTCGGACAGCCTCATAGTACCGGAGAAGTCTCCGAACAAAGCCGTAACAGCGGCGGCGGAGGAGATGGAGGGAAGGGGGCTGGCCAAGGGGAATCTGGGCCAGCAAAACGCGTTCCGGACTCAGAGCCGGGCAGACGCGCCCAGCGCGCTGGCGCAGATACGACAGACAGCAAAATCGAACAAGGATGTGAAGTTCACCGCTCTGATGCATCACGTCTACCGGATCGACACCCTGCGGTTTGCTTACTCGCAGTTGAAGAGGCAAGCGGCACCGGGCGTGGATGGGGAGACGTGGCAGCACTACGGCGAGGACCTCGAGGAAAACCTCCAGGACCTCTCCCATAGACTGAAGCGCGGAGCGTACCGAGCCAAACCGGTGCGTAGGGTGTACATCCCGAAGGCGGACGGGCGGCAGCGACCTCTCGGCGTCACGGCGCTCGAAGACAAGCTCGTACAGAGAGCGACGGTGGAAGTACTCAACAGCATCTACGAAACCGACTTCATCGGCTTCTCTTATGGGTTCCGGCCAGCACGCAGCCAGCATAAAGCGCTGGATGCCTTGTGGTGTGGACTCCATGAGAGACGAGTGAACTGGGTGCTGGACCTGGACGTGCGCAGCTTTTTCGACAGGCTGTCGCATGAATGGCTGGTCCGGTTTTTCCAGCATTGGATATCCGATACTTCGGAGTGCCGGGCAACCGGCACGCGCTGGCTCACTTCCGCTTCACGGTCAGTAACCTCTGGCATCACGCGCTCGAACGGCGGAGCCAGAAGGGACGCGTCCAGTGGGAGCGTATGCAACGACTCATCCGCCGATGGCTTCCCCCGGCCCATACCTGCCATCCTTATCCTTCGCGCCGTCTGCGCGTCACCACCTGAGGCAAGAGCCGGATGCGGGAAATCCGCCTGTCCGGATCTGTGCGGGGGGTACGGAGTAATCCGTATCCCTACCGCGACGCCACTCCAGCCGATGCCGTAGGCAGCGCGTCTTTAGGGGCGTTGGCATGTGGTGATATTCGCGGCTCTCCCGCTTATGGAGAGATCGTCTGGAACTCGTCAGCACGGCGAAAATCACGAGCGAATATGCAGGCATAGTCGTATTTCATGGGCAAATGACGGCCTGACATTTGACGCAGGCAAGCTCCTCAAAACTCGACGCGGCGGTCGTGGGTCAAAACTTACCTTTTTGGGACGGCTGGGGTTTGAGTGCAGGATGTTCGTTTGCCTGCTGTATCAGTGCTTCAATCTGCGATGAGGATTTTCCGTACTTGTCGGCCAAGAGCGTTCGTAGCTCTTGCTCAGTCAATTCCCCATCGTTCGGAGACAAATAAGGGAAAGTCTTATTCTCCACGATCACAACGAATTTGACGGGGTGGCGGTCAATCCGCGTAATGGTTAGCATTCGTGTATCGCTCATAGTCAATTATCACACTGGGGTGGGCTGCGCCCAAACCGGTAGAATTAATCCTGCTCCGCCGGTCTCTGCCCAATCTTCTTGAAATTGTCAGGACAGAAGTTTGGACAGACGTTGCATGAATGTTTGACCCCTGCCGCTTGAATTTGATCCTGATACGATGACGGATGGTCAACACCGAACCGGAACCACGGCAACAGGTGTTTGCAGGGGAAGATGTAACGATCTATCTTCTTTCTCCGAAAGCCATAATCGTAAGGCGAATACTTCGGATCGTCCACGACCTCATGGCAGTGCGCCTTTGTGTCGCTGCATTGCAACGATTGCAGGAAGCATTCAATAACTTCTCGAACTCGGTAGCTGTCCCGAATCGCCCTTCCTTGGATGAATAGAAGAGTGCCCTTCCACCCTTGCGTGTAGCCGAGTACTGTTGCAGCTCTACCCGCGTCTGCTTGTGTCTTTCCGAATACCGCGATATGCATTGACTTGCCGCTAATATCTGCGACTGCGTACCGCTCGGCGCTCTCCGCTATTCTCACCGCAAACGCATAGTTCTTGGAATTCGTTTTTGGGAATGCAATCACTATCAGGCATTCAATCGACGCCTGAAAAGAGTCGATTTCCTCTGTAGTCTTTACAAGCTGGTTGGCTTTCACAAATGCCCTCAATATGCTCTGGTTGCCGACCATCTACCACTCGCGTTATGACGGAGTTGTAGATGGTCGGCTATGAAGGGGCTGGGATCATGCCGGGGCCAGTGTGCCAGAAAGGGGTTGGCTATGATCAACGAACGTCAAAGCTTACCTCGACCTGCATATCAAAAGGCACAGGGGAACCATTCTCCTTGGCTGGTTGGAACACACTTCCGACCATGGAGGAGACCGCTTTTTCATCCAGACCGTAGCCGAGCCCACGGAGCACTTTTATGTTCTGGGGATGGCCCGTTTCATCTACGACCATGGAAAGGAGCACGCTGCCGTTAATTTTGTTGGCAAGTACCCGCTCGGTGTATTCAGGCGCTTGCCTGTGCAGCCAAAGTGGGGGGACTACCTTTCGGCCAGGAATGGGAAGGTCATCAACCTTCGGCATAGCTGACGCATATTTCAATATGGCCTGCTGCTCCTGCTCCTGCTTGTGCACCTTGTCCAATTCCTGGCGGCAATAATCCATGTCTTGATTCAACTGGCTGGCCCGCTGAGTCTGAGCGGCTGCTCCCTGCTGATACTGGTCGGTCTGAGCCTGGAGCATAGCCGCAAGTCCAGCGGGGTTGGTCTTTGCCTGAGCGCGCAGATCAGCGGTCTGCTTGTTATTGTCAACGACCGGGGTCATTACCAATTGATGTAGGTTGGCCTTGTCCGACTCATTCCGCTGGGTGAGGGCCTGCTCCTGCTTTTGTAGTTCGGCTAACTTAGCAGGTGCCTGCGCAACTGACTCCTCATGGTGTTTCTGGAGTGCCTGCTCATATTGATCGTGAGCCTGCTTTACCTGCTCCCAATCTTGTTCGGTTGCCGTTTGTACTGGGTGGGTTATGTTGTCGCTGAAATTGGTGCCTAAGATCGTAGTGATTTGCTGGATAGCGGCTTGAGTCAATCTGTCGCGGAGTGAGTTTTTGGTGAAGCCTCCATCCAATCCCACCTGGTAATTCTGGGTCATGTACCATGTCTCGGAGCCAAAGCCATGCCCTCCCACCTTTGCGCCTGTAAAGCAGATAACTACCCCCAGGTTGATGGTCCTTCCAGCCCATTGCACCCATTGATCCAAGCCACCCACGATCCGAGCGCATGTAACGGCTTCCTGGTTGTCTGCCCAGCTAACAACGATGACGTTGTGCTGAGTCGTTTCGTGTTCGTAATGCGCATAGATGGTTATGGCCTGGGATGAGTAATCGACCTTGGTGGATTTTGGCTTCTCGTAACCGTTATCCTCTCGGATGATTTCATCCACATAGGCCGCTGCTTCTGTGGCGCATTTTTCCGGAGTGCCCACAATGTCACAGGATTTCGCTTCATTCATCGCGAACTTATACCGGGGATGAGCGGCATAGGCCGAATAACTGCCGGAACTGCCCCCCACCCAGTAATAGCTCTCAGTCTTCATGAGTGTTTGCAGGAGTGCGGGCTTAGTGTCATAGGGAACCAGCGTATACTTCTTGGCAACCTCTTTCTCCAAAGCCCGGTCGAAACGGTACTGATACTCCAGGGGGCCGGTTACGTGTGCTCCGGGTCGAGTCATGGCCGAGACAAACACATGGGGTTTCTGAGCCGTCGAAGAATGCATAGCGGAACGTTTCGAGGTTTGGGCTGAAGCTGACGCGCTGAGCGCCAGCACAGTGATGAGTAGGAGCTTCTTCATGATCTCCTCTTAGGTTGCTTACAAAAGCCCCTGAACCGCTTGCGACGGCTAGGGGGCAGTTTTCATTTGTGCACCTTGCAAGAACATTTTACCTGCGATTGATGCACTACAAAAAACCCATTTGCCGCGCTGTCTCTTCGCTCATCTGTGCAACTGGAACAGGCATTTTTGCTTGCTCCAATTCTGTCTCAAGGGCTGAAATATTCGGCACGGTCACAAACTCGCAAGTCTGTATAGCCAACCAAAGCTGTTCCAATGTTTCGTAAGCGTGTTTCGAATTGTCGTTCGGATTCAACCCTAGCCCCGTGGGGTTTGAGTGCGGAAAAATCGAAAGACCATACTTGGCGTTTGTCGGGCTTGAAGAGAATTTGACAGCCAAAAGGTTGATACTCATGGCTGCAATTCTGAACGCCCGCCCCCACGCTGTCAAATGTGCCGCCCTTAAAGAGGCTTCGCGCCGCCGCCGACTGTCAGATTATTATGCACCGCTACCACGCCAGGAACGTGACTGGCAATGTTCTCGGCTAGTTCGCGGGAAGGCTCATCTACCACGGTTCCGGAGAGGGTAGCCTCGCGATGAAGAGAAACCACAGTTAACCGATGAAATTACAGCCTTGGTAGTGAAGCGCGCCATGAAGAGCGCGCTCATGTTAATCGGGCAGGCCGAATAGCAAAATCAGCAAGCCATCGGAAGGGGCAGTTCTTCTGGCGACTTCTCCTCTCCGACACTGGGCACTGTTTCCTCGATGGCACATTGGTTGCCCGCAGCCGGAACGCACGGTTGGCTTCGATACGCTCATTCTTCAGGTTCGTCTCCATGACGGAACCGGCCCACTTGCTGCACTGCCAGAAAATACTGGCGATGCCCGACAAGCGCCACGAGCGGCGAACGGTGGAGTTCCTCAATCGAGACGAGATGAATGCGCTCTTGGCCGCTCCGGATCGAAACACCTGGACCGGCAGACGCGACCACGCGATCCTGAGCTTGGCACTGCAAACCGGGCTTCGTGTGTCGGAGATCATCAATCTCCGCCGCCGCGATATCGAGTTGGGAACCGGAGCCCACGTTCGCTGCGAGGGCAAAGGCCGTAAACAACGCTGCACGCCTTTGCGTCGGGAATCCACCCAAGTGCTCGCAGTGTGGCTGAAAGGACGGGCGGGCCTTGATGATGACCCGCTCTTCCCGACGATGCGAGCCACGAAGCTCAGCCGCGATGCCATGGAACAGATGGTCCACAAGTACGTCTTGTTTGCCGCCAAGTCGTGTCCGTCGTTGGCAACCAAGCGTGTAACTCCACACGTACTCCGGCACAGCACCGCCATGGATCTACTTCATCACGGTGTTGACCAAACGGTCATCGCTCTCTGGCTTGGGCACGAGTCCGTGCAGACGACGCAGATTTACGTCCACGCCGACATGCGACTCAAGGAGAAAGCGCTGGCGCGAGTCGCAACTCCAGACTCGAAACCCGGACGGTATCGGCCAGACGATGCTCTGCTCGCGTTCCTGGAGTCGCTGTAATTATACCGACAGCCGCGTTGGATAGACTTAGATTCTAACGGCTTGGTCATGCAACGCGGCATAATCCTGGATGCGGCATTTTGCACCTTATGCCGGTATCGGCATAAGGTGCACAGCACCGGCCATCCGTCGCGTCTGAACCGTCCCGGCGTTGCCAATTTCGACCGCTTCGGCTCCGAGCAGTATTCAAAAGAGGAATTGATTGCCGAGTGCGGCGCGGCTTTTCTTTGCGGGCATACCGGCATCGCCAACGAATCGGTGGAGCGGAACGCAGCCGCATACTTGCAGAACTGGATTGCGGCGCTCAAGGGCGACTCGCGCCTGATCGTCTCGGCAGCGGCCCAGGCACAGCGGGCGGTGGCTATGATCCTCAGCCGTTGCCGCTGCTGTTCCAAGGCTTCTGCCACGGGATGACGCCCTGCTCAAGGCTACGAATGATGCGGTCGGTAACGATCTCGTAAACCCTCCTGCCTTTGCCGTTGTTCTCTACTTTCATTTGTTTTACCCCTTCTGCCGGTTCCGACTTGTTCTTGTGCTTCACCAAGCGACAGCGCACAAGAACAGGGCGGAACGGTGAAGGGACGGAACGGAGGCCGGAGGGAGGGTGGCAGGGCGTGAGCGTAAGCGCGGTGAGGGCCAAACACGTTGCATCGTTTGGCGCGAAACCGGCGCGTCCGAAACGCTCGTCCGAGCCGCGTCAAGCGGCGTCCACCCGGAAGGGACCGCAGTGGGAGAATGGCGCGCCGCCGTCGCCGCTACAGCATACTTTCAGAAATGATTGAAAAGCATCAGGCGTAGATTAGGATATGCTGCTGATTCTGGAATTGCATTTGAGACACGGGGATTCCCCAAGAACTCGCTCCGCTATACTTCCTGACCATCTTTACGAGGCAGCCGCTTTCTTCGGGCGTCCGCCGAGCTTGCCATTAGCGCGCACAGCCGCCACCTTGGCAATGGAACGTGCTTGTCCCCCTGCCTTGCCCAACTGCGCTGCCATCCACCGCCGCGACCCGAGGAACCCTTCCAGGAGCGAAGGCAAGTAAAGATCGGCGTCGAGCTTCGGAAAGTGCAACCCGAGCCCCGAGGGCGAAATCTCGATTTCGGCAAGCTGTTCGGGCTTCGCCTCATCCAGCCCCTGGGCGTCCTGCGGCTTGAAGGAAACAGTAAGACGGCTGCTGAGATCGATGACGACACGATCCGTTCGGCGGTCATAGCGAGCCGCAACAGCGGTAGGAGTTTTGGCCAGCACAGCCGCCGCCCGAAGGTTTGCTGCCTCGAATTCGTCCTTACGGTTCACCATGAATCTTGCTCCACGCCGCGCACAGATGCGCTGTTCTAGCTGTTAAGGCTGTCTTGATTTTCGCCAGATCGCCGGGCGAAAATCCGTAATTCTCTCGCAGCTCTGGTGGCCCATCCGGGCAATTCAGCTTGAAAACAGCCTCACAGCCGTTGCCGATGACATGCACATGGGCGGGTCTATGATCGTTCGGGTAGACAACAACCCGCAATCCATCTATCACGTCAACTTTGGGCATATTAGCATAAACCTAAGCGGTTTGGTTAGATTCTTGAGAGACAAACCACATCAGAACGCATCCGCTTGATTTTGCAAGGATATTGCGTGCTGACCGCTGCGGAAGCGAACCGTTCCGAGCAACATATAAAGTTTGAACTATGTGCCATATCCTGGCGGTCGCGGTGCTATTGCCCGGATCGTCGTTGCCGGAATGAGGCCGCTCAGTCCGGGGAGGCTTCTGCGCGGAGGCACCCTCGCTGAACTCTTCCGCTAATCCTGCGCTGCCCCTTATTTGAACCCGTCGAGTTTGTCCAAATCCCTATTCAGTTTCGCAAGGCATGTCTCTACGCCATTGGCATTGCGTTGTGATAAGAATGCTTCGCAGCGATTGCCATCAGAATTTGCACTATTCAGCGCAGTTCGAACGTCTGTGCGTAGGGATTGGCCAGAGGATGCAAGTTGCCTACTAAGGTTGTTCCAAAAATCATTTGCAGAAGAAAGACGCGCGACCGCGTCATCAAAATCAGGTCTAAGAGCTGAAATCTGATCGTCTAATGCAGCTTTTTCGGCCTGCGCCTGTGCCAGGGCTCTTGCCTGTTCGTTCGCCTGGGATTCCGCTTGTGCCCGCGCCTTTTGCTGCTCCTTAATAAGAGCCTTTTGCTCGGCAGCAGATTTCTGCTTTGTAGCTTGATCCTGTGCCGCCTTCTGCCGCAGTCTTTCGGCCTTGGCTGCCATTTTTACACGGGCTACATCCCTCGCGCGGGTGACAAATGGTGCGACGCAATCTGGAACTCCTTCTTGCGTAATGCCGAAGAAAGAAGACTTGCGCTTGCAGGTTTCAATCGCTTTCACTGCCCCCGATTCGACATCGATGAGCCGGACTCTAGCCGTTGTCGGCTCTGCGGAATCAATTACGACTAAGAAGTCGAGTCTGCCCAGAAGTCCTCTTAATGCTCCGCTTGACGCATTGAAGGCAGAATTTTGAGAGAGATGCAACTCGTTGAAAATGGCCTCGGTATTCATTCTGTCGAGGTAATCAATATCACCACGAGTTAGGAATTCTTTGGCAAGTTGCGACTCAAGAGTATTCAGAAACTCATTGAGAGCCTTGATATCCTTGATGTCTTGCTCATTCGTAGCAATTCCAGAATATTTCGTTACCGAACCAACAGAGATGGTCACCTGTTGTGCGCTGGCTGGAGCACAAAACCAGGCGAAGATAAAAGCGATGGCAAAGTGCCGCATGATTGATTGCATCGTCCCTACCTAATTTAGAACTGGCGTAAATTCGTCGCCAGCCTGTGGAATTCCCTCCCCGTCACATTTCCCAGACGAGATGGAGTCTTCTACTACAGTGATAGTGAGGACGCATTGCTTCTTTTTGCGAATAATGGCTTGTCCCGTGTCTGGGTCCTTCATGCCGCTATCCGTGGGGCGTGCAACATTGAATTTATCGCCCGCCTTGATACCAGCATTCTGACCCTTATTGACAACAATTAGTCCACCTTCGATGCCAACGAACTTTGGAACAGCCGGAGCCGCATGCATAGCAATGGCGCTCGTGGAAATTTTTGCAGACAACTGAGTTGCTACATCATGGACCGCCAGATCAACTAACTTCGGCAGAGTAGTCTGGCTGTTTTGATTTTGCGAACCCCCCGAACCGCCTGGCAATGAGAGCCTGCCCAGTCTCATAGGGGCCACACCGGAGGTAGAAGTGGACTGTTCGAGGACGGCCTTCTGTTCGCTGCTAACGGACGGAGCCAGAATTATTGTGCCCGTCTCGACTTGGATGACCCTGGCCGTCACACGCAGTTCTACGATTCCATTCTGCACCTTCTTTGAACCAAGCATAGACGTCTGATTGTCGGTCGTGGCGTTCACCGAGAAGGCATCGATCCGACCGACAATGAGCACGTTCGCGTTAGCCAGCTTGCCGAGCTTGGCTGCCCCTTCGGTACTAAAGCGGTCCCCATATCCTTGCGTCTGCTGCGCGAGCACAGTATTGAGATGTTCCTGGTCAATGATTTCGAACGATCCCGTCCCTGAAAGGACAGAAATCAGTTCATCGGTGATGCGCTGCCCAATTTTCGTATTCTGGGCCTGCATCGTGGGATATGGGGTCTGGACACTTCGATCATCGAAGCCGATGATGACAATCCGTTTGCGGGCTTGCGCGTTGGAGAAAACACAGGTAAGGGTGATTAGCGCGCACAGAAGGACAACACGAACAGAGGTTCTCAAGGATTTTCCTCCAGTGTTTATATTCTGCTTCTCGTGATAAATAAATATACTCTGGGTTGCCCCGCTTTTGATCTTTTTGTATCCGCTCCACGGCTAAGAATGCGGGCATATCAGGCAAAAGCCTTTGGCAAGAACGACCGTGACATCGGGCCAATGCTTGCTTACAAAGCCTCGCTGATAGTTCTTCTCAATGTAAGCCATAGCTTACAGGCAAGCTTTAGCTTACAGCCATGCTGGAAACATGGCAAAGGATATTTGCGTACAGATCGGGAGACGCATTCGCGTTTTGCGAACAGAGCGCGGTTGGACCCAAGCCATGTTAGCGGACCACGCCGAATTGACGCGAGAGCATCTATCGGAGTTGGAGAATGGGCACAAGGAAATCGGTGTCCGGGCACTTGAGAAGATCGCCCAAGCACTCGATCTGAGTTTGCAGCAGTTTTTTCAGGGGCTGTGACGCGCCGCTGCGTAGAACTGCATCAGAAGGCCGCCTAAACTAATTGCCGGAAAATAAACATTGACATAGGCGCATCGACTTCAGCGACGATAATTATCTGCTGATGCTTTGGCCTTGTGCCTGTGCGTGCCCATGTGCTTCGCGCGGCGCAGCCGACGATTCGCTCGTTTGCGCCTGTGAGGGGCGATGTTCACAGGCCAGGCTGTGTTGCTGTGTGGTGTGAAACATCACGGCTCAGTTCCGGCACGAGGTGGGCGCGGTCGTTCGTGTATATCTGGGCGTCGTACCTCCCGCGTGAAACCGCTACGTAGGCGAGTCGGCGGTTAATCAATTTCGCGTGTCCGTGCTCGGTATCCACGTGGATGAGGACGCGGTCGGCGGTCTGGTCTTGGCTGCTATGGCTGGTGACGGCGTAGCCGTGATCGACGTGCGGCCCCTTGTTGACGTTGAACTCAACCCGGCGTCCGGAGTCGGTGCGGATTCTGATGTCACCACCGTTCGTCTATCCTTGGGGCCACAAGAGCACTGCGCACGTTCGTATGCAAAGGCACGCTTAAGGGCCGGACTAAGCGGGGCCAGCGGCCCCAGTCCGACATGAAGCAACTGCCAGGAAGAACAGCCGCCAGCGGCGGCTCGTGCGTGGAGATTTGCCGCTAAGAACGCCCCGGCGGGGCAGCGGCAAATCAGAGCAATCTCAGTGAGGAGCGTCCGGGCCGGACATTGAAATGATTACCTCCCTGCGCCTGCCTTCGCCACGGCTCCGGCAAAAACGGCTTCGGGAGGTTCATGGTCAACGCGGCCTGCGGTGCTGCCCTCTCTTGTCTTTATCGCGCGTCTCCGCCGCTTTCGACGCTTTGGCCCTGGTGTCGTCCGCCTCCGGTTGCGGCAATTCCCATCCCGCCATGCCCTGCAACACACGGTCGGCGTGTTTGATCGTGTTCACATGCCCGTAGTGCTGCTCAATCATGTGGACGGAAGTTCCCATCTGCTCGGCAAGGAAATACACGTCTACGCCTTCCTGCAATCGCAGCGTGGCGTAGGTATGTCGGAAGCAATAGGTCGAGCGCGGCACGCCCTGCGTGCCTTCGCGCAGATTCGCCTCATTTAGAAGGTCGGCAATCAGTGAGTTGTAAAGAGTCTTTGCAGGCTTGCCCGTGACATTGGTAAATACTCTGTTGTTCGGTTCCGTGGCTTTGGAGATAACGCGGATGCGCTCCAAATACTCTCCGACGCTCTTGGGAGCAACCAGCTTGCGCGACTTGCCCTTGCCCTGGACGAACAAGACTACGATCTCGCGGCCCTCGCGGTCTTTGGCGGGCATGATGTCGCGCCAGCGCAGATTCTTCATCTCCGCTGGCCTCATGCCTGTATTGCACGCAATCAGAATCATGTTATAGGTGACAGTGCGATACCAAATGCTCGAAGGCTTGTCGGCCTCGCCAATCCACTTGCGGCCTACGGTGTGGAGCTTGCGATATTCCTCCAGCGTGAACTCATCCCGACGCATGGACTTGAGCTTGGGGCGCTCATCGAAACGTTGGCTGGCGGGGACGTAGTGTTTCTTGATGGCGTAATTCATCACCGCGCCGAATATGGACATCTCAAACCGGATGGTGGCGTCACTGATAAAAGGAATCACGCGCTCTTCGGAAGGTTTGACCTCAATCGGCTTCAACACCCTGTTGCCAAGGGTCTGTTGAACCTTGGTGCGGCGCTCGGCTTCCTTGTCAGCGAAGGCTTGGGCCATTTCTTCGCTGACCTCGCGAACGCCGTTGCGCCGGTTGCGTCCCGCACCGTTCTCCCGCCGCCAAGCCGGATAGCCGCCCCAAAGCTCATCGCCGATAAGGTGAACCTGCGTGGAACCGACATACCGATCCAACGCGCCTTCGATGATGGCGCGGACCTTCTTGGGCCGCGCGGCGCTGATTTCGCCGCGCTTCGCCCGCGCCTCCTGAATCAGCAGATACTCTCGCCCCACCTCGCGGAAGGGATGGTTGAACACCGGAACGTCATGCTTTAAGCGGAAGCGGATGTCGGCATCCTGGTCGAAGGCGCGCTCCCGCGCCACTTCAATATCTGCCGTCTTGAGCGAAACCGTCTTGTAGCGGTCGGCCTTGGGAATCTTCATGCGGCAATACCACATCCGATGATCCACGTCGCCGCGCCGGAAGAGAATCAAACCCGGCTTGAGTTCCGCTTTGTCGGTGACGAATGCCATATTCGCCTCTGCCTTGTGGTTTCGATGCGCCCTGTGCAGATTCCGTGCAGAATTTTTCCGTAAGTCCTTGAATCCTCGTATCTGTGCAGGACTCGTACAGATGATAACAAATTACTATCTTGCTTGTTTATAATTATTTACAATATAATTGTCATCCTGAACGAAACGAAGGCCCCCGGCGATGCACAACTCACAACCACTGCACGGAGTTTCCTGCTTGCCCTATTGCGGATCGATCCCGCTACTTGTCCATCTCACTGATCGACCTTCCCGGAGGACATGTCTGTGCTCCCCAGTGTTGAGCGAGGTCCTCCCAATGCGGGTTCATCGATTCGACTAAAGCAATCTTTTTCGAACGGAGCCATCCCTTAATCTGCTTCTCCCGGGCGATGGCATTGCCCGGATCAGAAAATTCCTCGAAGAGAACCAGGCGAGTGCAGTTGTACTTTGCGGTGAAGCCGGGTACGAGGTGGTGTTTGTGCTCGAAGACACGGCGGTCGAGATTATTCGTCATGCCTGTGTAGAGCGTGCCACTCTTGCTGGACTTGATGTACGCCCAAAAACTCATGGGCGAATGAGATCATGCCACCGGCGGATGAACAGGAAGAAACGATGAACGGGTGGCGAAAAGTTGAAAGCTTAGGAAATGTATCGACGACTTGAGCTGAGCTGGGGTCCTTCGCTGCGCTCAGGATGACCCAACAACGGTGTCACTTACGAACTTGCCTAATCTACCTGCTTCTTCAACTCATACAACAGATTCATTGCCTCGCGCGGACTCAACGAGTCGAGGTCGGCTTCGCGGAGGCGGTCGAGGACGGTGTTTGAGACAGGGGTGAAGATGGTTAGCTGAACGGGGCCGGATTTTTCGGGTTTGGGAGAGAGTTGGGTAGTGGCGGCGTGCTCGGCGTTCTCGTGCTGGTGTAACACCTCGCGCGCGCGGGAGATCACTTCGGCGGGGAGTCCGGCGAGTTTGGCGACTTCGATTCCATAGCTTTTGTCGGCGGCACCGGGAGAGACCTTGCGCAGAAAGATGATGCTTCCACCGGTTTCCTTGACGCTGACGTGGTAGTTCTTGACGGAATCGAGAAGCTCTTCGAGTTCGGTGAGTTCGTGGTAGTGGGTGGCGAACAGCGTTTTGGCGCGGCTGTGCTGGTGGATGAATTCGACCACGGCCCAAGCAATTGCAAGACCATCGTAGGTGGCGGTGCCGCGCCCGATCTCGTCGAGCAGGATGAGCGAGCGCGAAGTGGCGGTGTTGAGAATGGCAGCGGTTTCAGTCATCTCGACCATGAAGGTGGAGCGGCCGCGCGCGAGATTGTCAGAGGCTCCTATGCGGGTGAAGATGCGATCAACAACGGAGAGGCGGGCGCGGGTGGCGGGGACGAACGAGCCCATTTGCGCCATGAGAACGATGAGGGCGGTCTGGCGGAGATAGGTGGATTTGCCTCCCATATTGGGGCCGGTGATGAGCAGGATCGACTGCTTCGCCGCGTCCAGATAAAGATCGTTGGGGACAAATCGATCATTGGAACCGGTCAGTTCGGGTTGCTCAATTACGGGATGGCGGCCTCCAAGGATTTCGAGAAGCTGAGCATTGTCACCAAGGGCAGGGTCGTCAAACTCGGGGCGGCAGTAGTTACGCAAGGCCGCGAGGTGCGCGAAGGAGAGCAGAACGTCGATCTCGGCCAGGGCCAATGCGCTCTGGCGAATGCGGCGCGATTCGGCAGCAATGGCCTGGCGCAATTCGGCGAACAGACGGCGCTCGATTTCGACAATCTTTTCTTCGGCGTCGAGAACCTTGGTCTCGTACTCCTTTAACTCCGGTGTGGTAAAGCGCTCGGCGCCGACTAGAGTCTGCTTGCGCTCATAGTCGGCAGGGGCATGTTGCAGGTTTGATTTGCTGATCTCAATGTAAAAGCCGAAGACGTTGTTGAACTTGACCTTGAGCGAATTGATGCCCGTACGCTCGCGCTCGCGTTGTTCGATTTGGGCGATGTAGTGCTTGCTATTTCGGCTGATGTCGCGGAGTTCGTCGAGTTCAGGATCGAGTCCGCGCTGCATGACTCCGCCATCGTTGAGTGTGATGGGGGGCTCGGGAAGAATGCTGCGGTCGATGCGTTCGCGAACGTCGGCGAGTTCGTCGAGCAGACTTTCGAGGGCGGCAAAGCGCGCAGTGGGGAAGTGTTTCAAGGCACTTCGCACAGCTGGCAACTTGGCGAGCGATGCGGCGAGGGCGAGCACGTCGCGTGGGTTGGCCGTTTCGAGGGTAATCCGGCTCAGCAGGCGCTCGATATCCTGAATGCCATCGAGTCCGCGGCGAAGTTCTTCGCGGTGGATGATGCTGGCAAGGGCGGCGGCAACGGCGTCAAGGCGATGGTTGATTTCAGCGGTGTCGATGGCGGGACGCAGCATCCAGGAGCGCAGCAGGCGCTTGCCCATCGGTGTGAGCGTGTGGTCCAGGGCGCGGAAGAGAGTTACGTCATCTCCGGTGCCGGCGAAGAGAGGTTCGATCAACTCCAGATTGCGGACGGTGACGGCGTCGAGTATGAGGCAATTCTGGCGCTCGTAATAGCTGATGCGATCGACATGGTCGAGCGATCCGCGCTGGGTCTGGCGGGCGTAGTGGAGAATGGCTCCCGCGGCGCAGGCAGCAGCATTATGGTTAGCCAGGCCGAAGCCTTCCAGCGAGAGAACGCCGAAGTGATTCTCAACCAGCGGAATGGCATAGTCATTCGCGAAGATCCAATCGTCCAGGGGAGTCTCGCTCCAGCGGGCGAATGGCGCGAGTTCGGTAGATGCCATGCGCGGAGCGGCAGCCGACGCTGCCACAGATGGCGAGTGGCCATTGGGCGATACGGAGGCAAGGCTGCGTTGAGGTGCGGCAAAAAGTGGCAGCGATGCTGCGTAGAGAAGCTCGCGAGGACGAAGGGTTTGCAACTCATCGGCGATGCGCTGATCTGCGCCTGGACCGGCGAATTCGGTGGCGCGGAATTCTCCGGTGGAGAGGTCGAGCGCAGCAAAGCCAAGAACCTGGCCTGTGTTGCTTGCATGGCGGTCGACGGCGCACAGGAAGTTGTTCTCCTCAGAGCCGAGTTGGGAATCGGCGGCTGTTCCGGGGGTGACCACGCGGGTGACTTCGCGGCGTACCAGTTTCTTGGTGAGTTTGGGGTTCTCGACCTGATCGCAAATGGCGACCTTGTACCCCTTGCGGATGAGCTTCGCGATGTATCCCTCGGCGGCGTGGTAGGGCACTCCGCACATAGGAAGGGCCACTCCATCAACCTTCTGACGCGAGGTGAGTGTGATCTGGAGCTCACGGGAGGCAGTGACTGCGTCTTCAAGGAAGAGCTCGTAAAAGTCGCCAACGCGGAAAAACAGCAACGCGGTGGGATGCTCTTTCTTGATGGCTGCGTGTTGCCGCATTAGCGGTGTAGAGGCTTCACTCATGGAGAAAGGATTGTGGTCTCAAAAGGCCGAGTATAGCAGAGCCACGGCTGTCTATTCTGCACTTCAGGACTGCCGAATGACTGCCAAATGACCAGAACGTAATACGGCACGAACGTGGCCTGCGGCATCAAAATCTTACAGTGGGCTCTCAATGGGGTCCGGCAGTTCCCGCGATTCACAGCGCCGTGAATCGACTTTCAATGTCCGAGGCTGGCTCCTTGACGCACCCAACGACCTCCCTAAACGCCAATTTTCATGCGCATTCCGTCCAGTTCTATGAGGAGGATGATGCATTTCTCTCGAAGTCCGGTGAATTCATCGCTACGGCTCTTGGGGATGGTTCTACTGCCATCGTCATCGTTACAAAGGCACATCGGGATGGCATCGAGCAGCAGTTGAAGAAGCGCGGCGTGGACGTCGCGGCCGCTACAGCGCGGGGGAGTTTCATAGTACTGGACGCGGTCGAGACCCTAGCCAAGATCATGGTGGATGGCGAGCCTGACGAGAGCCGGGTTTCCAGTTTTGTGAGCGCTCTCTTTGAGCAGATCAACCTTGCCCCTGATGGGTGCCGCGGCGTGGCAGTGCTTGGCGAGATGGTTGCTCTATTGTTGGAGAGGGGGAACGTCAAGGCAGCGATTCACCTGGAACAACTGTGGAATAAACTCGGCAAGCAATATCCATTTTTATTGCGCTGTGCCTATCCAATGAGAGCGTTTGACCGGGAAGAAGACGGGAGTTGGCTTCGACTTATCTGCGCCGAGCACTCACAAGTGATTCCCGGCGAGAGCTACATGGAACTGGAATCTGAGGAGGAGCGCCTCTGTACGATTATTCAGTTGCAACAGCGAGCCCGCATCCTGGAGAGCGAGGTTGCGCTGCGAAAGCAGTTTCAAGAGATGCTGCAGCGGAGGGAGGCGGAACTGGCCGATTTCCTTGAGAACGCCGTGGAAGGCGTGCAACAGGTGGAGGCGGACCACAGAATCCGTTGGGCAAACAGTTGTCTGCTGGGCATTCTGGGATACGCAAAGGAAGAGTACGTTGGCCATGACCTCGCCAAGTTCTACGTGAATCAGCGCAACTTCGAGGAATTCTGGCGGAAGCTGATGCATCGCGAGGAGCTTTATGATTTTCCAGCAGAGCTGCGTTGCAAGGACGGTTCCACCCGGCATGTGCTGATTCATTCGAATGGATTGTGGGAGAATTCGCGTTTTGTTCATACCCGTTGCTTCGTTCGGGACGTAACAGAACATAAGCGCATGGAAGAGGCTCTGCGAGAATCGGAGAAGCTTGCCGCGACTGGGCGGCTTGCGGCCGCGGTTGCGCACGAAATCAACAACCCCCTGGAAGCACTCGGGAACCTACTCTTTTTGATCGGAGGGCACCCCTCCCTTGATGAAGACGCGAAGAGCTATACGGCGCTGGCGGACAAAGAGCTACGCAGAGTTGCGAATATTACGAAGCAGATGCTGGCTTTTTACCGGCACTCCGCAGACCCGGTTCCACTTAAACTGTCCGAGATTCTGGATAGCGTCGTTGAATTGTATGAGGCGAGGCTCGCCCGCAAGAATATCCTTCTAAGACGAGATTATTCCTCCGAGGATATGGTGTGGGGTTACCCGTCCATCATCAGGCAGTTGTTCGCGAATCTTCTGGCCAACGCTATCGAAGCAGCGGGCACGAATCGAACAATTCGGCTGCATGTTTCGAATTATCGAGACTGGCCGAAACGCGAGCGACGCGGGGTGCGAGTCTCGGTTGCGGATAACGGTCCCGGGATTTCAGCTGAAATTCGCCACAAGGTTTTCGAACCCTTCTTCACCACAAAGGGAGAGGGAGGTACAGGATTGGGATTGTGGGTAAGCAAAGGAATCGTGCAAAAACACGAAGGAAAGATCCGGCTTCGCAGCAGTATCGAACCGGGACGCAGCGGCACAGTGTTTACGGTCTTCCTGCCTGGTTCGAGCGAAAGCGAACCGTCTAACGACGCCGAAAGTCAGGCGAAGAGCGAAGCGCCGGAATTAGGGCAACCCTCAGTTGCGGCGTAGCTCACAATGGCTTTCGTAGGACGCCCCAATTCCAAATTGGAATGAAAGCTGAGCGATTCAGATTTGACTCCGGAGCCCGGTAGTGGTTTGCTATCGCCATGGAACTTCGGAAAGATCCCATAACTCGCTCCTGGGTGGTAACGGGTGATCAGCCCTCGCCGGGTAGGAATTTTCAGCAAGTGTGCCCGTTCTGCCCAGAGTCGCCGCACCAACCGCAAGTAATCTCCTCAATGGCGTCGGTGAGTTATGGACCGTGGTCGGCACGGGCCGTGGTTCATCCGCAGCCTCTTTATCATGTTGAAGGTGATCCGGGACGTCGCGGCGTGGGTCTCTATGACGTGATGCGTTCGGTTGGCGCACACGAGGTTCTGGTGGAAAACGCGCGGCATGACCGGCAACTCTGGACCGCTTCCGACGCCGAGATTGAGCAGTTTCTGCTGCTCTGTGCGCACCGGATGGAGGACCTAAAGAACGATCATCGGTTCAAATACGTGAGCATTTTCAAAGATTTCGGATCGCTGAGCGGGCAGGAGTTCGACCATCCGACCTCACAGATTGTGGCGACAACCTACGTGCCACGGCGTGTGTTGTATGAACTGAGATCGGCAAGAGAGCATTACGCGCAGAAAGAACGTTGCGTTTTTTGCGATATTCTGACCCAGGAATTGCATAATCGCGAACGCATCGTGGAAATTAGGGGTGACTACGTTGCGTGCTGCCCGTTTGCCTCAAGGGCCCCGTTTGAGACCTGGATTATTCCTGCAAATCACAGCGCGCACTTTGAGCGCACCGCGAGTTCGCGGCCCGGAGCACTGCTGGAGTGCGCGTCACTGCTGCGGCGCATGTTGAACCGGATTCGCGCGATTACCGACAGTTTCCACCTGGTGGTGCACACTGCGCCAAACACGCAACAGCAGTCCAGGATATTGAATTATTGGCGGACGATCGACGAGGATTACCACTGGCATATTGAGATTCTGCCGATTTTGCAGGAGCGCCAGAAATCCTACTCGTTTAAGGAAGCTTATCGCTCGGCCGTGATGCCGGAAGAAGCTGCAGCAAGGTTGAGGGAGGCTCCCACGGAGCACACCTTAACCACTACGTAAGGTGCGGCGGGTGAGTTGAAAACGGGCGCAGTCTGACTCAAGCGAGTTTGTTTGGCGTGGTATACTCAAGCGTTACCGAGCGTTGCACGGCGAGTGGTATGCACGCTGGCGGGCAAAACCGGGAAGCTATTTTTTCAGAAATCACACAATCTACGAGGTTGTCATGTCCGGCCATTCAAAGTGGGCCACAATCAAGCACAAGAAGGGCGCGCTGGATGCTAAGCGCGGCAAAATTTTCACCCGCCTGATCAGGGAAATCACCATGGCTGCCAAGTCCAGCGGTGACGCGGAAAAGAATCCTAGATTGCGCACGGCGATCGCTGCGGCAAAGGCTGAAAATATGCCGCACGATAACATCAAGAAGGCGATTCAGCGCGGCACCGGCGAACTGCCGGGGTTGACCTACGAAGAGATCACCTTCGAGGGCTACGGACCGGGCGGCGCAGCGATTCTGGTAGAAACTTCGACCGACAATCGCAACCGGACGGTAAGCGACATCAGGCACATTTTTGGCAAGAACGGCGGCAACATGGGCAATGCGGGTTCGGTGGCGCATCTGTTCAGCAAGAAGGGCGACATCCTCGTTCCGAAGTCCGCTGCCAAGGAAGACGACCTGATGAACCTTGTGCTCGAGAACGGTGCAGACGATCTGGTTGACGATGGCGATAGTTGGGAGATTCTGACCGATCCGTCTGTCTACGAAGCCGTGCTGGAAGCCGTTAAGGCCGCCGGAATTACCCCAGAGCAGAGCTTAGTCAGCATGATTCCGGCGAACTACGTCAAACTCGAAGGGCAGCAGGCGCGCACGATGGTTCGTCTAATGGAAGCGATGGAAGACTACGACGACGTGCAGAATGTTTACACGAACGCCGACATCGACCAGAAGGACCTTGAGGAAGTAGCGGGCTAACGTAACCAAATCTGATTCAGGGAGGGCCGCACACAGCGGCCCTTTCCTTTGCCTTGATGCGGCACTGGGTGGGCGTTCCGGCTCTCACAGACCAACCTTTGCCAGTGGGCGATTCTCTAAGCGTTAAGGAGAGGATTATCCATGAAGAAGACCATTTTGTACCTGGCTTCGATTGCGCTGTTGTCATGTGGCATTAGCGTTGCTCAATCCACGGATTCGAGCTCACAGAGCAACTCGGCAAACCAGAATACCCAGACCCCTACGGGAGACACGAAGGACGCATACGGCGACACGAAGGCCCCAGACGGCAGCGTACAGGAGAAGAATCCGAATGCTGTCCCACAGTCCAGCAAACAGGGCACGCAGGACACGCAGACGACCACTCCTCCAGGGGACTCGAAAGACGCATACGGTGACGTGAAGGCTCCGGACGGCAGTGTGCAGGAGAAATCACCGCGTGCCGTCCCGCAGTCCAGTGCCCAGGGAACCGAAGACAGGCAAACGTCAACACCTGCAGGGGACACAAAAGATCCGTATGGCGACGTAAAGGCTCCGGACGGAAGCATCCAACAAAAGCCCGGCGATCAACCGCCCCCCGACAATAAGTAAAGCGAACACGAATTCCAAACAACCGCGCAATGTGCCCTCGCTGACTAGTACTGGCGGGGGCTTTTTGTGCATATTCTCTCCCGCTTTCGTCCTTGTGCTTTGTGCCTCTCACAAGCAAATATTGCGCGCGGGACCACTGTGAGTTGGAGGTCCGCACTCGTAAATCGTGGTTGGCTGCCATCCTGTGCTGGTATTCTTTTGTCGTATGGACAAAGGAGTCAGATGGGTATCCCTTTGGATATGAAAGCGGGGTATCGAGTTTTGATCCTCTCCTTGCTGCTATCAGGCGCGGTTGCGGGGATGGCGCAGAGCGATGACGATGCTGCGGCGATTCGACACGAACACTGGAATGTCGGTGTGTTAGCCAGTGGCGGCACCGGGTTGCTCGATCGCACGCAAGTGCAGTATGTTCGCGCCGGCCTGCGCGTAGGCCGGGTGATGACGGGAGAACTCGGTTCCGGCGTTGCCCGCGGTACATTTGAAGTGGATGCAGAGATCATGCCGCTCGACTATGTTCTGTGGAACGGTTATAGGAATGTGTATGGATTCGGTGTGAACCCGCTGGTGATGAAGTGGAACTTTGTCAGGGGACGGAAGACGGTTCCGTATTTTCTGGCGCAGGGCGGAATGCTCTGGAGCAGTGACAAAATTCCCCGGGGTAACACTTCGAATATCAATTTCACCTCTGGCGCAGGAGTTGGAATGAACTACTTTCCGAGTCCGTGGCGCTCGGTGAACTGGGATGTTCGAGCCACGCACTTGTCGAATGCGTCGCTGGGGACCCACAATCCAGGAGTGAATGCGAGTTTGCAGTTTTCAGTGGGTTACAACTGGTGGAAGCACTAAGCGGAGAGTGGAATGATGGCGGGACTTATTGAGTGTGTGCCGAATTTTTCAGAGGGACGGGAGAAGTCGAGGGTTGATGCGATTGTAAAGGCAATGACGCGCGATGGCGTCTATTTGCTGGATTGCGAAATGGACGCGGATCACAATCGTTCGGTGCTTACACTGGTGGGCGAGCGCGAGCCGCTGCTGGCGGCAGTGCTGGCTGGAATCGGCAAGGCAACGGAGTTGATCGACCTGAACGTACACAAGGGTGCGCATCCCCGCCTGGGCGCGACCGATGTTGTGCCATTCATCCCTATCGAGGGCGTGACCCTGGACGATTGCGTGCAGATGGCTCGCCAGCTAGGGCAGCAGGTTTGGGAGCGCTACCGGCTTCCCGTGTATTTCTACGAAGCAGCGGCAGCGGTGCCGGAGCGAGTGAACCTCGAGAATATCCGGCGAGGTCAGTTCGAGATCATTCGCGATGAAATTGAGACGCTGGAGTCGCGTCGTCCTGACGTTGGTGATCCGCACCTCCATCCCACAGCTGGGGCGGTGGTGATTGGCGCGCGTAAATTTCTGGTGGCCTACAACGTTTACCTGCAGACGAAAGACGTGGAGATCGCAAAGAAGATTGCCAAAGCTGTGCGCTTCTCCAGCGGTGGCTTCCGCGCGGTAAAGGCCATGGGTGTCGAGGTGCGGGGACAAGCGCAGGTTTCAATGAATCTGACGGACACGGATCTGACGCCCATTGCCAGAGTTTTTGAGTTTGTGAAACGCGAAGCGGCCCGCTACGGTGTGCTGGCGCAGTCCAGCGAAATTGTGGGGCTGGTGCCGAAGCGAGCGATAGAAAGTGCCGCGGAATGGTTCTTGCAGGTGGAGAACTTTGACACTTCGCTGATACTGGAAAATCGGCTGGTCTCGGTGATGGGCGGCAAAACTGCAGTTGGTGGTCTACGCGCCGGAGTGGAACCCTTCATCGAACAATTGGCAGCACCGACGGCGGTGCCGGGTGGCGGCAGCGCCTCGGCGGCAGTGGCCGCAATGGCTGCCGGATTGGCGGCGATGGTTGCCGGAATGTCGAGGGGAAAGAAAGCATATACCAGGTTCGATGCACAGCTAAGCGAGGCCTTGGCGCGACTGGACGCGCTGCGGGAGGAGTTAAAGGCCGCCATTGACAAGGACGCAGCCTCCTACGAAGCAGTGGTGCTGGCTTACAAGGCACAGAAGAATGCAGAGGCCGCGCAAGCCCAGGCGACCGCTCTGAATGTGGCTGCGGCGCTACGCGGAGCTGCCAGTGTTCCCTTGCGTGTGGCGGAATGTGCTGCCGAGCTAAACGGATTGGTCACAGCGTTGCGTCCGATGACGAATCCGAGGATGAGCAGCGACCTGACGGTGGCAGCGGCACTGGCGCGAGCGGCGATGGAAGGTGCGCTGGCGAATGTGGAGATCAATCTGGAGTCTCTAGAGTCTGGGGCCGATGCCGAGTTCGTCGCGCAAACAGGCACGAAGATAGCCAAACTTCGGAATTTGCCGAATTAAGACGTTCCGGCCGAACTACGCCTTTTAACTAAGTGATGGGTGGGTGCAAACCGGGGTACAATGCACACATGAAGAACATCTCAATTATTCTCCTGCTGGCCTGTGCGCTCTGCGCGAGCGCCGTGGCAGCTCCGCTAGGGACGAATACTCGAACGGTGCTCCCTGCACAAATTCAACAGATCATATCGGTCGATTACCGTATCCTGCGTAATTCATCCAGCGGGATTGCGTTGAAGAACCGCGTACTCCCCGATAGCTTGAAATCGTTTGAGACTTCGCTGCGAGGCATGGGCGTGAATCCGGATACGGACATGGAGCAACTGACATTTGTTGCTTATCGCTCGCCGAAGGGAGCGATGCGTAATTTTGGCGTCGCCAGTGGACAGTTCGAACCGAAGAAGGTGGTGGCGCGCCTGAAGCTGAAGAAGCAGAAGAGCGAAAAGTACCGCGATTCTGATCTCTGGGCCACCGGCGGCAACTATCTGATGACGTTTCTGGACGAGAACACAATGTTGTTTGGCGAGGCAGCCTCGGTAAAGGATGGCCTTGATGTTCGCGACGGAGAACAGCGGGGAATTGCCTCAGCCCCAGATATGATGCAGTTGATCACGGAGGCCGAATCTGGGCCGGTTTGGAGCGTGCTCGATCAGCAGGGTACGCAGAACATGCTGCGATCGGCGTTAGGGGAAGCATCCGCGCTGGCAGATTACGAAACAATTAAGAAGCGCCTGCTTGGGTCGCGCTACAGTCTGGACCTTCAGCACGGCATTGATTTTGGTTTGAACGTGCAAACGTCGGATTCGTTTACGGCAGGAACGCTTTCGGCCCTGATGAAGGCGGGCATCCTATACAAGAAAGCTGCTGGAACCGCAATTGAGAAGAGTGCAATGGACAGCATGGAAGTTGACTCCGATAGCGGCCATCTGGTGGTGAAATTCAAAGCCGACGACAGCAAGTTCCAGGCACTGCTGAAGAGCGACCTGTTCCAGGCGGTTTCGCACTAAGGAACAACGCAGACATTCGCAACAAGGGCGGCCTCTGAGGCCGCCCTTGTTGCGTGCACGAGTTGCGAACTGACCTTAGGATGTCACTTCGGTTTTCGGGTTTTCTGGTGTGGCGTCTTCGGAACTGGTTTTCGTGCGGAGACTGCCGCCTTCAATCGCGATTCGGGCTACGCTGACGTTTAGCAGGGCGGCCGAGAGGCTATGGACGAACATGTCAGTTAGGCGGATAAGCGAACCGGCTTCGGTTTCATTAAGGTCGGAGGCGCTGAACTGGACTGGGCCGGGCAGTTCGGTGGTAATGTGGAGCGCCTCTTCGCGCACTGCGCTCTCACCCTGCTGGAAGTGTTCGGAAACGGCAATGGGTTTGACGGCGTTCCAGTAGCTATTGAGGAAATCAGGCCAGCGGGCGAAGGCACGATAAACCGTGTGGACGACATCAGCCCCCGTGGAGCGCCGGATATCGGCGAAGATCGCATTCACCGCGGGACTCGCGCTATCTTCCTCTACCATTACAATGCGGCGGTGAGGTTTCGGAGCCGGAGCGGGAGTTAGAGGAATGGCAGCATTCCCGGCAGCAGTTTCAAAAGACTCAGAGAGGAACGCAGCGAGCAATAGACTCATCGGAACTGAGTAACAGAAGAAATTGATACAGTCCCTCAACTCCTCGCAGGCCCCTGGACTGAACTTCTGGCGGTTGACTTCGGCTTTGAGATCGGGAATCTCGAAATCGGTTCGGATTCGCGAGTAGGCATCAGCACGCAGGCGCTGGGCACAGGAAAAGAAAGCCTGCGTTTGGGCTATAGGCCGGACGGCACTCCAATAGCGATCGAGAAATCGCGGGTAGTTGCCCAGAAACTGAAAAAAGCTGCTGACGTGAGGCACGCCGAAGACATGCTGCACATCATGATAGATATCCAGCACCCGGCCAGTAGCCTGAGAGAGTGAAACCAACTGAACTGCCTGACCTTTTTTCCAGACCATAGATGGATATGATGATAAAGCCCATCTGCAGTGATTCACAAATCAGCAACAAAATAAAAGTGAGTACCAATGACGGAACGCCGTGGCAGGTTGGTAGAAGGGGGCAATCATGTCATTATTACGGGCCATGCGGAAGTTTGAGATTCTGTTCGATGACGGCGAAGGCTCCGAGTTACCCGAGGCGGCGCTGTACGGCAAGTTAGGTTTCCCGGCTCCGGTTGGGGACAGACCGTGGGTGTATGCAAACTTTGTACAGACACAGGACGGGGTCGTCTCGTTGCTGGGTGCAGAGGCAGGCGGATCCGATATCGGCGGTCTGCCCGAAGACCGTTGGCTAATGGACTTGCTGCGAGCCCATGCCGATGCGTTGATCGTGGGCATGGGAACATTGCGTGAAGAACAAAGGATGGGACGTCCGCGACAGAGGGGGCCGGTGTTCCGGATTATAGATGAGGGGATGGTACGGCTCAGGACACAACTCGGCCGGGGGAGAGAACGCAACGTGCTTGTGACGGCGCGGGCGGATTTCCAGATGAGCGACTTTGCGGTCTTCGACGGAGACCACGTGGACGCGACGGTGGTGACGACGCATGAGGGCGCGAGAAGACTGGAAGCACAGCATGCGTCGCATCCCTGGGTGGATGTAATAGCGACGGACGATGCGCCATCGGCGCACGGCCCCGGAGTGGACCCGAAGCAGATGGTCGCACTGCTGAAAGAGCGCTACGGAATCAAATACCTGCTCTGCGAAGGCGGTCCAACGCTGTACACGGAAATGATTATGGCTGAGTTGATCGACGAAAAATTCCTCACGGTTTCGCCAATGGATGTGGGCCTGCAAAGCGCAAACGGACGTAGGCCGACGATATTGTCAGGCGTGGGACTTGGCAGAGAAGACGCTGTGCGGTGGCACTGGTTAAGTTGCAGAAAAGTTGGAGACTTCCAGTTTCATCGATTTCGCCGCAAATTCACGGGTATTTGTTAGACTCACAATGTGAAGGGTATCCACAAGAGCGCCTGGCTGCTGGCGGTAGCTTCAGGGCTGTTGCAAATCCTTATTTTCCCTCGACCTAATTTGTACTGGCTATGCTGGGTTGCATTGGCCCCGCTGATGTATGCGCTGCTTCGGGCACGCGAGGCGGATGCGACCGAGTTGTTGACCGATGAGACGTATTCGTTCCTGGTTCCGGCCCGGGCGTGGCAGGGCTTTCTGCTGGGATGGGCCTCAGGGACAGTTTTCTATCTTGGGACCTGCTGCTGGATCTATACGGTGATGCACTCCTATGGCGGGCTTTCACCGCTGGTTTCGATCCTGCTGCTAATTTTATTTTCGCTCTACATTGGATTGCACCACGGGGTTTTCGGCGCACTGATGGCGCTGGCAGGACACTCGAGGGCTGGCTTCAGCCGGAAGGCGCTGGTGCTGGCGCCATTTCTCTGGGTTGCGGTAGAACTGCTGCGGACGCATGTAGTGAGTTTTCCATGGGCGCTGCTGGGCACTGCGCAGATTGATAATCTACCGCTGGCACGACTGGCGAGCGTGACCGGGGTATACGGATTGTCATTTGAAATTGCGCTGGTAAATACAGTGTTTGCGGCTACGATGCTGGTGCATAAAAAGCGTCGCCTTCCGATGCTGGTGGCGGCTTTGTCCGGGGCAATCGCGCTACAGGCCACAGTGTTGGTAAAAGTGGAACCGAGCGCAGTGGAGTCCCACGCCACACTCGTCCAACAGAATGTTCCTATCGTGCGGCAATGGACCTTCGAAAGTTACAAGCGGTTGGTGGATGAGTTGAGCGCGATAAGCCGTGCTCCCGAGGCTGCGAAGGATTCGACGATCGCGCCGCTGATTGTGTGGCCCGAGTCGCCTGCTCCTTTTGAAACCGACGACCGGTTGTTTATGGAATCGACAGCGGCGCTGGCGCGGGAGCAGAAATCGTGGCTGCTCGCCGGGGCCACGGCGGTGCAATCGGGGGCGAAAGCTGGCGAGGGGGAGCAGGTGTTTAACTCCGCCCTGCTACTGAATCCAAGTGGGGCGGTAACACAACGCTACGACAAGGTGCACCTGGTGCCATGGGGCGAATACGTTCCGTTCTCGTGGGCATTCGGCTTCGCGAAGTCGCTGACGCACGAGGTGGGGATTTTCGTACCGGGGACGGCCGAGCGTATGCCGCTGGATGTGGGTTCGCATCGTTATGGGGTGTTCATCTGTTATGAAGCGGTGTTTCCTTACGAGGTGCGTCAGTTCGCGGCGCATGGGGCTGAGGTGTTTGTGAACATCTCTAACGATGGCTGGTACGGGGACTTAGGCGCGCCGTGGCAGCACCTGAATATGGCGCGGATGCGCGCGGTGGAAAACCATCGCTGGCTCTTGAGGGCGACCAATAATGGAATTACGGCGTCAATTGACCCACTGGGACGGGTGGTGGCCCAGGTTCCGCGGAAGCAGCGGGTTGTGCTGGATGCGCCGTATGGGTTGATGAGTGACACTACTTTCTACACGCGCTATGGAGACTGGTTTCCGATACTGTGTGCCATAATCTCAATCACGGGATTATTGTGGCGCGACCATGGGGAAGCGCACATAGCGCGCCCGGTCCCCGTATAGGAGAAGGATAAGCATGATCGATCAGCAGCTTGAGCACGAGTTCTCGGTGTTGCGCAGCAAGGTCCGCGAGTTACAGGAGTATCTTTGACTCGCCTAAATTGAAGGTTGAGTTAGAGAAGGTAGAAGAGAAAGCCGCCGACCCGAATTTCTGGAACGACTCCGAAAACTCACAGAAGACAATGCGCGAACGCAAGCGCCTGGAGGACGCACTCGCGACCGACAGCGAATTGACGCGGCGCGTAGAGGATATCTCCGCCTACTTTGAACTGGCCAGCGAGGGCGAGAAGGTGGATGAAGATGTGACGCGCGAGATGGATGGATTGCGCGCGGTGGTGGAGAAGTTGGAGACGGAGACGCTGTTGAGCGGCGAACTGGATCGCAGCAACGCCATTGTGACGATTCATCCGGGTGCGGGGGGCACGGAGTCGCAGGACTGGGCTGAGATGCTGCTGCGTATGTTCCTGCGCTGGTGTGAACGCAAGGGTTTCCCAACCGTGATCAACGATCTGCAACCAGGCGATGAGGCCGGAATTAAATCGGTTACATTCAGTGTTTCCGGGGAGTTTGCCTACGGAATGCTGACGAGCGAGATTGGGGTGCACAGGCTGGTGCGGATTTCGCCATTCGATCAGCAGGCGCGGCGGCATACGTCATTTGCCAGCGTCTACGTATCTCCGGAAATCGACGACAGCATTGAGGTAGTCATCAAGGCAGAGGATATAAGGATCGACACATATCGATCTGGGGGCAAGGGCGGTCAGCACGTAAATACGACAGATTCGGCGGTGCGGATTACCCACTTTCCGACTGGGTTGGTGGTTGCCTGCCAGAACGAACGCTCGCAGCACAGCAACAAGGAACGTGCATTCAAAATGCTGCGCTCGAGGATTTACGAATTCGAACTTGAGAAGAAGCGGGCGGCGAGCAAAAAGGTGGAAGATTCCAAACTGGACATCGATTTCGGCTCGCAGATCCGCTCATATGTTTTGCAGCCTTATCGCATGGCGAAGGACCACCGAACCAAGATGGAAGTGGGCGACGTGGATCGCGTGCTGGATGGCGATATCGATCCGTTTATCCGTGCCTACCTGCAGATGCGCAGGGCTGAGCAGAGGTAGAAGATCCGATGGACGAGCGGCCTGGTGCAAATCGGACGCAGTCGAGCAGTCCGTTGAGCATTCGCTTTGACGAGGCTCTGGTGTTGGCTTCATCGCTGCACCGTGCCCAGATGCGCAAAGCGAGCGGAGTGCCATACATTTCGCATCTGCTGGCCGTGGCCTCGATGGTTCTGGACGAAGGCGGTAGTGAGGAGATGGCAATCGCAGCCCTGCTGCATGACGCGGCAGAAGACCAGGGTGGGGAAGCGACGCTGGCCGGGATCGCGGCGGCCTTCGGGGCTGACGTGGCGCGCTGGGTGCGGCAGGCGAGCGACACTTTTGAACTGCCTAAACCAGAGTGGGAGATACGGAAGCAACATCACCTCGCGGCGATCCCGATGGCCGATCCGGAAGCCCAGTTGATCATGCTGGCGGACAAGGTCCACAACGCTCGTTCGATTGTGGCGGACTACGCGCGGGTTGGTCCCGAGGTGTGGGAGCGCTTCAGTGTGCCGCGTGAGCGCTCAGTCTGGTACTACGAATCACTGTTGGATGTGTTTGAGCGCGATCTGTCACCGGTGCTGTACGACGCTTTGAACGACTGTGTGAGACGGATGAAGGAGCTGAACTGAATGGCCCGGATGGTCGACCTGATCCGCGCCGGAACTGCACCGGCGACAATCATGAGGCGCGCCGCACAGGGTGTGCTGGCTCTTCCGGCGAGCGAGGCGATTGAGATCCTGGTGGCGCTGGCTGGGAATCGCGAACTCGGAGCGGAGGCAGAGCAGACGCTAGGGAGTTGGAACGAACCGTCGCTCGTCGAAGTGGCCTCCGATGCAGGGACGCCGAAAGAAGTACTGCTGCATTTATTGCACTATCACGCACAACGGCCAGCCATCATTGCGGCCCTGTGTGAGAATCCAGAACTACCGCTCACCGATCTGGAACCTTTGGCAAGGCATGCTGGACCGGAAGTTCTGCGGGCGATGACGCAGAGTGCAAGAGTGCGCGCTTCTAGCCAGGTGCTGGAGTCGATGGCTGAGAATCCAGCAGCGGTGGCTGCCAAGCCACAACTGGACCAATGGGCTTCCACGGCCCAAGATCAGGACGCGGAAGTGATTGCTGCAAACTTCCTGCTGGGGCACGCCACTGAGGTTGCCAGGGAAGAAGGGACGCCATTCGAACTGGTTGCAGCCCCCGATGGCGAGGAGGACCAACTGGCCAAGCTGGTTTTGCTTGCGAAGCAAGGCCAGACAGCAGAGCAGCCTGAAGATGTCGCAAAGCTCTCGCTGTTGCAGAGGATTGGGCGACTGCGAGTAGGCGAGCGCATTAAGCTGGCAGTGCGCGGCAACCGCGAGGAGCGGATGGTTCTGATCCGTGACCGCTCGAGGCTGGTTTCGTTGGCAGTGTTGGAATCTCCGAAAATAAGCGACACCGAAATGGAAGCCTTCGCGTCGATGAAGAACATTCAGGAGGCGGTGCTGCGGGCGATCTCGACGAAGAGGAAGTTTATCAAGTTGTACGGAGTGGTGAAAGCGCTAGCGGCGAATCCAAAGACACCGCTGGATGTGGCACTGCCCCTGCTGTCACATCTGCTGATAAAGGATTTGCGCGGACTGGCAATGAATAAGAACGTGAATGAATCCGTGCGTAAGTTGGCGGTAAAACTGTTCCGCCTGAAAACCGAACGCAAGCAGGGTTGAAGCCGGAGGAAATCGTGGAAGATCGCATTCTGCAGCTATTGAAAACGGCGAAGACGATTGCCGTAGTCGGCTTGTCTGACAACAAAGCCAGGCCAAGCTATGGTGTCTCAGCATATCTTCAAAGCAAAGGATATCGGGTGATACCGATCCATCCGAAGACGAGCGAGGTGCTTGGCGAAAAAGCTTACCCGTCGTTAAGCGAAGCCGCAAAAAACGAAAAGATAGACATCGTGGACGTGTTCCGCCGCGCCGATGCTGTACCTGCCATCGTAGACGAAGTGCTGGCACTGGGACTTCCGGCGATATGGTTGCAGGAAACGGTGGTGCACGAGGAAGCCGCCGAGAAGGCACGGCAAGCCGGAGTCGTAGTGGTGATGGATAAGTGCATCCTGAAAGAGCACCGGAGATATGGGTTATAGACCGCCGGGAAAAGTCTAACAAATCAGCCCTGCCGGAATAATGGCGGGGCTTTATTTACAGGTGCGACAGAGCGAATCGTAAAATTGCGCGTTTGTGAGGTCAAGGAGAGTAACTTATGCGGGTTGAAGCACATCGAATGTAACTACGGATGAGCCTTGCGGCACCGTTTTGAGAGAAGCGCATCTCCGCGCAGACCCGGCCCGGCACCCCTAGGTTTCTTCGAATGCGAAGGTGAGGTCTTCCATGTCCCACGGGGCACAGGGTGGGTTCGGCGCTGCACGAAGCGAGGTGCGGTCCAAGATGGACGCAGGATGTTTGAGCAAGGTGTTCATTGTGTTCTCCCTTGTGATGATTCTGCTGTGGACTTGCTCGGCGGAAATCCTGTTGGCACAAAGCTCGGCACCGGGGGGTACTTCCACTCAGTCCGCACAGCCGGGAGGGAGCACTGTCCAGGAGAGCACGGCCACTCCAGCAACGGAGCCCACCGCTGCATCGACTTTGCCTGAGGCAGGAAAGGGGCAGCCTGAACAATCGGCCCCGAAGACGGGGGAAGCGGCCCCGGATTCCCCCGGAGTGATACCTCCTGCAATGGCTTCGAAAAGTAAGATTCCGACCGAATCCAACTACGACGAAGTCCACATCAAACCGATGGTGAATTCAGCGACCGAGGCGACGTTCAATCCGAACTCAGTCGCGGCGGCAGAATCGGTGATGGACCCAAGCCTGCGCACGCACACCAAACCGATTCGAGTGGATGTTGACCTGGTATTGGTTCCAGTGACGATCACCGACCAGATGAACCGGCTCGTGACAGGGCTGGAAAAAGAGAATTTTGTATTGCTGGACAATGGAGAAAAGCAGGCGATTCAGCACTTTTCGAGCGAGGATTCGCCGATTTCGCTGGGAGTAATTTTTGATACCAGCGGTTCGATGGCGAACAAGATAGACAAGGCGCGACAGGCAGTCGTGGAGTTCTTCAAAACGGCAAATCCAGAGGACGAGTTCTTCCTGATTGCGTTCAACGATAAGCCGACCCTGCTTTCCGATTTTACGGACAGCGTGGAGCATGTGCAGGGACAACTTGTATACGCCGTTCCGAAGGGACGGACAGCGCTGCTGGATGCGATTTACCTTGGGATCGCCAAGATGCGCCAGGCAAAGCACCAGAGGAAAGCGCTACTGATCATCTCCGACGGAGGCGACAACCGAAGCCGATACACTGAGAGCGAAATCAAGTCTCTGGTGAAGGAAGCCGACGTCCAGATTTACGCCATGGGACTCTTCGACTCAACCGCGCGAACCGACGAGGAACGGTTTGGGCCACAGTTACTGTCTGAGGTGACGGACGTTACTGGCGGACGGATGTTCACAGTCAATAATCCGAACGAAATGACCGACGTCGCGGAGAAAATCGGCGTTGAACTGCGCAACCAGTATGTGCTCGGCTATCGTCCAACAAAGCCGGAGCGTAATGGCAAATGGCGGAAATTACGGGTGAAACTGATTGCTCCGAAAGGATTGCCGCAACTCTCGGTATATGCGAAGACGGGATACTATGCGCCAAGTGAGTAGTGGAAATCAGGCGGGGATCTGGATTGCAGTGCTGTGTCTGTCTATTGCGCTGTTCTGCGGCGTGACCGTTGCACAGAGCAACCAGGCAACAGGGCAACAGGGCACAACAACTCCGCAAACTGCGAACGACGATGTGCTGCTGCCCCCAGAGGGAGTGAATCCCGAGCGTCCGCAAAATCCGGTCAATCAACCGAGTGACACTGTCAACCTGCCGTCCCAGGGGATCGAGCCGGAAAAAAATAGCAGCGGAACATTTGTTTTCAAGTCCGAGGTGCAGGAAGTAACGCTGCACGCGACGGTTGTAGACGACCGCCAAAGGTTGGTGACAACTCTGGGCCGTACTGCCTTCCAGGTTTTTGAGGATGGGCGGCCTCAGCGCATAACCTCGTTTCGCAGGGAAGATATTCCAGTGGCGCTGGGGATCGTGATCGATAACTCAGGCTCGATGCGCGACAAGCGACCAAGTGTGAATGCAGCGGCCTTGAACCTGGTGCGGGCAAGCAATCCGCAAGACCAGGTGTTTATCGTGAACTTCAACAACGAGTACTACCTGGATCAGGATTACACCGGCAACGTCTCTCTTCTCCGCGATGCTCTGGAGCGGATTGAGTCACGCGGCGGAACGGCACTCTACGACGCGGTGGCGGCTACCAGTGACCACCTGATGAAGAGCGCAAAGTTGCAGAAGAAGATCATCCTTGTGGTAACTGACGGCGAAGATACCGCGAGCCGCGACACCTTGGAGAAGGCAGTTCGCACCATCGCGGTAGATGGAGGGCCCACGGTTTACACCATCGGACTGCTGGGGCAGGAGCGGGAAAAGAAAGCCCGCCGCGCATTGCGGATCATGGCGGAACAAACGGGCGGCGTGGCGTTTTTTCCCAGGGACGTAAACGAGGTTGAGGCGATCTCGCAGCAGATCGCGCATGACATCCGCAATCAATACACGATCGGATACAAGCCCTCGACTCCTAAGGCGGAAGGCGGTTATCGGCAGGTGAAAGTGGACGCGGTAGCCGGCGGTTATAAGAAACTCTCGGTACGCACCCGCAGCGGTTATTACGCGACGAGTGGGGAGAAGGCGAGTAAGTAGCAACTCCCTGCGCTTTCACTACAGGGTCATCCTGAACGAAGTGAAGGACCTCAGCACAGTTCGAACATGCTATGCGCTGCCCAAGGCATTTCAACCACTAATCTTCCCCACAGTAATGATCAGGATGGCTCGAGCGCAGGCGACGAGCCTTTTCTTGTGGTACGAATATTTTGCACGGATATCGGGTTGACCGCCCATGCCAGAAGCCGTAGCCTGAAGAGTCTCAACTCAAATAGGTGCCAACAGGATTCCTTCTCATGAAATGTTCGATGCGGGTCGTGGACAGCGTTCTGGAGTTGATTGGATCGACACCGATGGTTCGCCTCAAGAAACTTGTGCCGGCAGGTGCAGCCGAAATCTGGGTAAAGCTCGAAACGTTCAATCCGGGCTTCAGCCTCAAAGACCGTGCAGCACTAGGCATGATTGAGGAGGCGGAGCGCGACGGGACTCTGAAGCCGGGCGATACGATTGTGGAGGCGACGGCTGGAAACACCGGGGTTGGGCTAGCTCTCGTAGGAGTGCAGAAGGGATACAAGGTCGTGTTCTTTGTGCCGGAGAAATTCTCCAAAGAGAAAGTGATGCTGATGGAGTGCTTCGGTGCGAAGGTGTATCGGACTCCGACAGACGAAGGGATGGAAGGGGCGATTAGACAGGCCGGGGAACTAGTGAAGGCGAACGAGCATTTCTGGTTTGCCGCTCAGTTTTCAAACCAGGGGAATCCCAGAATCCACCATGACATGACAGGTCGCGAGATTTGGGAGCAGACGGAGGGGCGCATTGATGCGTTTGTCTGCGGCGCGGGGACTAGCGGGACGTTTACCGGCGTGGCCCGCTACCTGAAAGAACATGATCCGCGAGTTCTCACGGTGCTGAGCGACACCCAGAATTCGCTGTACAGCGGACAGAAGCCTGGCGCCCATGACGTGGAGGGAATTGGAGCGAGCTTCATTCCCGAGGTATTTGACCCAACTGTGTGCGATGAGACAGTGATTGTATCCGACGTTGCGGCGTTTGCGATGGTGAAGCGGTTGGCGGTAGAAGAGGGTATACTCGGCGGTTCGAGTTCAGGGGCAAACGTCTGCGGAACCATCGAAATCGCCAAGCGTTTGGGCCGGGGAAAACGAGTGATCACGTTGATTCCGGATTCGGCGGAGCGCTATCTCTCAAAAGATATTTTTAACTACCAGGGAGCGGTGGAACCAAAGCCGCAGGAAGCTTCAGATTAGGCGATGACGACTAAACTCAACGGATTTTCCACGCGGGCGATTCACGATGGGCAGGAGCCTGACGAGCGGACCGGCGCGGTTTCGGTCCCGATCTATGCGACCTCGACGTACCAGCAGGACGGAATAGGCAAGCCACGCCTCGGGTATGAATATGCGCGGGTTACCAATCCCACGAGGGACCGGCTGGAAACCAACCTGGCATCGCTCGAAGGCGGAGTTGCAGCAAGGGTATTTGCCAGCGGAATGGCCGCCATTACCGCACTATGCCAGACGATGAAAGCTGGCGATAACGTAGTGGCCGGAGACAATCTTTACGGGGGCACTCCGAGATTTTTCAACCAGGTAATGGCGAAGTTTGGCGTTACATTTACATATGTCGATACAAGAGATCCCGAGAATGTTTCGGCAGCGATGCAGGGAAACACCCGTTACGTTTTTCTGGAGACGCCCTCGAATCCATTGATGTCGCTGACGGACATTGCTGCCGTGAGCAAGGTGGCGCACGGCAAAGGTGCCCAGGTGATTGTGGACAACACCTTCATGTCGCCATACTTTCAGCGTCCGCTGGAATTGGGTGCGGACATGGTGATGCATTCGACGACGAAATTTTTGAACGGACACAGCGACGGGCTGGGCGGCGTACTTGTGTGCACAACCGAAGCGCAGGCAGAAGAACTGGCTTTTATCCAAAAGGCGGCGGGCGGAATTCTGTCTCCGTTCGAGAGTTGGCTGATTTTGCGCGGCGTGAAGACCTTGGCGGTGCGGATGAAGCAGCACGACATCAATGGGCGTGCGGTGGCCGAGTACCTGTCCAGGCATCCAAAGGTGGCGAAGGTGCTTTATCCGGGATTGGCCGAGCATCCGCAACATGAATTGGCGAAGCGGCAGATGAAGGGATTTGGCTCAATGATCACGTTTGAGACCGGGTCGCTGGAAAACGCTGGGAAGATGCTGGCGAGGATGAAAGTGTGCGCGCTTGCCGAATCACTGGGAGGAGTGGAGACGCTGATCTCGCACCCGGCGTCTATGACCCACGCGGGAATTGGTGTGGAAGGGCGCGCGAAGATCGGGCTAACGGACGGTATGGTGCGCATCTCGGTAGGAATCGAAGAGGTAGAGGATATTCTTTCGGATTTGGAGCAGGCGCTGGCTGCGGTGTAGGGATACTGTGTGAAGCGTGGCACCTCTGAATCCACCTCTAAGTAGATGGCTTCACTTAACGAATAAAGCCAAGAAAGTTTTACTCGCGAACCGACGTGGCGATCCAGTTGAGGTAGGCTTCAAGGCCCGATTCGACGGTAAAGGAAAGCAATTCCGGGACCTGGTAGGAATGCAACTCGCGAATCGTCGCCTGAATCGGAAGGAACTTGGTCTCAGTGGATTTGATGAGCAGCAAGAACTCTTCTGAGTGTTCGACCTCTCCCTGCCAGTGATAGACGGAGGCGACCGGTCCGAGGATGTTGACGCAGGCGGCGAGACGTCTGGAGACCAGTTCGGAGGCGATGGTCTTAGCTTCCTCGCGGGAAGAAGCTGTGGTCAACATGAGGCGTTTGTCGGTCATCGGCGGTATCCTGTTGAGAGCAGGAAATAAGCTACCCGATAGCGGGCGCGGCGGCAAGCACAATTCGAGGTAAGAAATCGAATGGCGGAGACGAGAACGATGGCGACGAAGATCAAGTTTGGGACTTCTGGATGGCGGGCAGTCGTAGCCGATGAATTCACGGTGGCAAACGTGAAGCGCGCAGTTACAGGCATCGCCCGGTACGTTGCAAGCACGGGGACGACAGATCCAAAGTTGGTTGTAGGACGCGATCCGCGTTATATGGGCGAGACCTTTGTGGACATCGCCGCGACAATTCTGGAGAACTATGGCATCACTCCGCTGGTGATCAGCGAACCCGCACCTACCCCGGCGATCGCCTGGGAGGTAATGCGGCAGAAGACAGCTGGCGCGATCAACTTCACAGCCTCGCACAATCCCGCGGAGTACAACGGGATTAAGTTTTCAACCCCTGACGGGGCACCGGCACTGCCGGAGTTTACCAGCCAGATCGAGGCGGCGGTTGTAAAGGCCGACGAGGACGGGGGAGCCCTTCCGGTAGGGACGAAAAAGGCGGAGCGCAAAGCGATAGAAGTAAAGACCCAATACCTGGCGCGGATCAGGGAACTGGTGAACTTCAAGGCGATCCGCGAGCACGGGCTGAAAGTTGCGTTTGATCCCATGTGGGGCGCTTCGCGCGGTTACAGCAATGTTGTGTTGCAGGAAGAGGGAATTGAGTGCGCGGTGGTACACGACACGCGCGACGTGTTGTTTGGCGGGCACGCTCCGGAGCCGGATGGTGAGTTGCTGGACGAATTGCGCCGCAAGATGAAAGAGAGCGGTGCGAAGATCGGAATCGCCTGCGACGGCGACGCGGACCGTTTTGGAATTGTGGACGAGAACGGCACTTACATTTCGCCCAACTATGTGATCGCCCTGCTCTTCGACTACCTGGTGGAGTCGCGGGGCTGGCGCAATGGCGTGGCGAAGAGTGTTGCGACCACAAATCTTATCAATGCGGTTGCGGAGCATCATAAGATTGAGCTGTTCGAGACGCCGGTTGGTTTCAAGTACATCGGGGAACTGATTAAGCAGGATAAGATCGCTATAGGCGGCGAGGAGAGCGCGGGATTGACGATCCGGCATCACGTTCCGGAAAAGGATGGTGTGCTGGCCGGACTGTTGATCTGCGAGATGATTGCGAAGCGGGGCAAGAGCCTTGGAACGCAGCTCTGTGAATTATTTGGCAAAGTTGGTTCGTACTACCCGGAAAGACAGAACTTCCGCTTGACTGACGATGCCAAAACGAAGTTCACTACAAAGTTAGGGACGAATCCGACGGAGTTTGCGGGGCGCAAGGTTTCACGGATTGTGCGAACCGATGGGCTGAAGCTGGTGCTGGATGACGGCTCGTGGGTTTGCTACCGGGTAAGCGGTACGGAGCCGGTGGTGCGAGCCTACACGGAAGCACGAAGTCAGGAAGACTTGGCAAAGCTTAGCGTGGCCGCCAAGCACTGGGCAATAGATTAGGTTGAACGGTGAGAGGGTTGAGTATCCGGTGAACTGGTTGCGAGAATTCGCGGAGAAGCTGGTGCAGTGGCGCACGCTGTTGGCTACCGCCGTCATTGGCGTGGTCGCGGCTTTTTTGTTTGCGCACGTGCTGGCGGGAAACAATGG
>Ga0316232_1000774_pt1 | contig 44679 bp, 46 predicted proteins | sample TBHtaG_FD_206006 | JGI IMG/M metagenome (GOLD analysis project Ga0316232, IMG submission 206006) | Freshwater microbial communities from Trout Bog Lake, Wisconsin, USA - TBH18025_13 | ecosystem: Environmental > Aquatic > Freshwater > Lake > Hypolimnion/Profundal zone | place: USA: Wisconsin...
TCCTCGCCCAGGACAAATATGCGCGCGTCGCAGCAGAAACGCTGTGCAACACCGGCCTGGTGGTGCTCGCGGGTGAAATCACCACGACGGCCAACGTCGACTACATCCACGTTGCGCGCGAAACCATCAAGCGCATCGGCTACGACAACACCGAATACGGCATCGACTACAAGGGCTGTGCCGTCCTCGTCGCTTACGACAAGCAATCGCCGGACATTGCCCAGGGCGTCGACCGCGCATCGGACGACTACCTCAACCAGGGCGCCGGCGACCAGGGCCTGATGTTCGGCTACGCGTGCGATGAAACGCCCGAGCTGATGCCCTTCCCGATCTACTACGCACACCGCCTGGTCGAGCGCCAGTCGCAACTGCGCCGCGACGGCCGCCTGCCCTGGCTGCGTCCGGACGCCAAGTCTCAGGTGACGGTGCGTTATGTGGATGGCAAGCCCCACAGCGTCGATACCGTGGTGCTGTCCACCCAGCACGCGCCGGAAATGTCACAAGAGGCCATCCGCGAAGCCGTGATCGAAGAGATCATCAAGCCGGTGCTCCCGTCGCACATGCTGGCCGAGACCAAGTACCTGGTGAACCCGACCGGCCGCTTCGTCATCGGCGGCCCGCAAGGCGACTGCGGCCTGACCGGCCGCAAGATCATCGTCGACACGTACGGCGGCGCAGCCCCGCACGGCGGTGGCGCGTTCTCGGGCAAGGACCCGTCCAAGGTCGACCGCTCGGCCGCGTATGCCGCGCGCTACGTGGCCAAGAACGTGGTGGCTGCCGGTCTGGCGCGCCAGTGCCAGGTGCAGGTGAGCTACGCGATTGGCGTCGCACGCCCGATCAACATCACGGTGTACACGGAAGGCACGGGCGTGATCCCGGACGAGCAGATCGCCAAGCTCGTGCAGGAGCACTTCGACCTGCGCCCGAAGGGCATTGTGCAGATGCTGGACCTGCTGCGCCCGGTCTACGAAAAGACCGCCGCATACGGCCACTTCGGCCGCGAAGAGCCCGAGTTCAGCTGGGAAGCCACCGACAAGGCCCTGCTGCTGCGCGAAGCGGCCGGCCTGGCCGGCGAGCCGGCCAAGGCGTTTGCCTGAGGCCACCCTGCTGCAGACAAGAAACCGCCTCTCGGGGCGGTTTTTTGTTGCGTGCTTGGTAATACCGCGCTCACGGCATCTTGCTGAGAATGCCGTTCATCTCATCTGCGGAAAACGCCCTCAGCGTCTGCGAACGGACATTGCCCGCCGCGGCCAGCGCCAGCCCGAAGGCCGTCATGGCGGCATCGTCCGGGCCCTCGCAGATCACGGCGAGGTCGTACTGGCCCAGCGTCCAGTAGATCGCCTTCATGTCGATGCCGGCCGCCTTGGCCAGTTCGCGGGCCGCAGCCGCCCGCTTGGTGGTGTCTTTCACGCTGCGGATGCCCTGGTCGGTAAAGTTCAGCAGGGCCAGAAAAGTTGCCATGGTGCATCTCCTGATCGGCGGGAGTCGGAGGGAAGCCGCATCGCGCGCCGCCGAAACGCGCGGGAGGTGCTTTCGTGCAATGTGCACGCCAGGCAAGCTGGCAGGCCGCATTGCGGCAACATCGCGCCCACACCGGTCCGTTCCAGCCCGTGCAGTGCCCCGGATGGTTTCAGATGCGATACACCGCCGCTGACAAGCGCCCATTGCGCAACTTCGGTCAGGCACGGCGGTATCACGCGCGCTAACGTAGCGCCACCCAGGAGCCCAACCTGACCACCGCCACCGACCGCTACCTCGCCCGCTTCCGCGCCGTGCTTGCACACATCGACGCGCATCTGGAAGACACGCTGGATGTAGACGGGCTGGCCGGGGTGGCCGCGTTTTCCCGGTACCACTTCCACCGCCAGTTCTCGTTGCTGTTCGGCATGAACGTCGGGCGCTATGTGCAGTTGCTGCGCCTGAAGCGCGCCGCGCATCAACTCGCCTATCGCGACGAAGCGCGCATCACCGACATCGCACTGGCGTGCGGGTACGAAGGGCCGGAGGCATTTGCGCGGGCGTTCCGCAGGCAGTCGGGACAATCTCCGTCGGCATTTCGGGCGGCGCCGCAGTGGGCGTCCTGGGCGACCGATCTACAGGCGCTGCGCGCCCTCAGGCGCCAACACATGCCCGCACAACCGCAAATCCAATCCGTTGAGATCGTCGAGCGCGAGGCCGTTGCCGTCGCCGCCATCGAGCACCGCGGTGACCCAACACGCCTTGGCGAGACCCTTCGCAGGTTCATCGCCTGGCGCCGTGAGCATCGGCTGCACCCGAGCGTTTCGGCCACGTACAACGTCGTCTACGACAATCCCGACGATGTGCCGCCCGAGGCGTTCCGCATGGACATCTGCGCGGCCACGCGCGCGCCGATCGCCCCCAATGCAGCGGGCGTAGCGGGCAAGACGCTGGCGGGCGGCCGCTACGCCGTGCTGCGCCACACGGGCTCCGACGACACGCTCGGCCAGAGCGTTGCGTACCTGTATGCCGACTGGCTGCCCGCCAGCGGCGAGGAATTGCGCGACGCGCCGCTGCTGTTCCAGCGCGTGCGCTTTTACCCCGACGTGCCCGAGCACGAAGCCGTGACGGACGTGCTGCTGCCGCTCAGGTGAACGTTCAGGCGTCCAGGTGAACCTGGATGCCGGTGGCCGTGTAGATGGCCGTGGCCTGGAAGCCGTCCACCACCACCGTCGAGAACTGGCGGTTGCTGCCCGCGCCATCCACCACGGCGATGGTGTCGCCCACCTTGGGCGTGTAGCCGTTCACGAACTTCAGGTGCAGCGTGCCGCCCGCAATGGTGGTAAGGCCGGCCACGCTGAGCTTGCCCTGGCCGTTCGGGCCGATGGCGAGGTCGAGCGTGGTGCCCTGCAGTTGGGTGAACTTGCCCGCAATGGCCACCGCCGCCGGCGCGTTGACGGCCAGCGTGCCAGCGCCGACATACACATCGCCCGTGCCGAATGCGTTGGCCGAATCGGCTTCCAGCACGCTGCTTGCGACCTGTGTGCCGCCGGTGTAGGTGTTGGCGCCGGCCAGACGCAGCGTGCCGGTGCCTTGCAGGGTGAGCTTGCCCGCGCCCGAGATGGCATTGCGCCACGTATCGACCGCGTTGAAGCCGCCCTGTGTTGCATCCATCGAGACGATCACGTTGCCGTTGAACGCGCCATAGCCGTCGGCAGCCGCAAACAGGTTGAGGCGGCCCCAGCCTTCGGCGTCGTCGAGCACCGGGTAGCCGGACGCCAGCTCCGTGGTCTTGAGCACCACGCGGCGCTGGTCGGCGCTCAGGTACGGGAAGCGCGTTTCCAGCAGCACCTCGGCGCCCTTGGGTACCACCGGCGCCAGTGTCGTGGCGCTGATCTGCGAGAAGCCAAACGTCATCCGGCGCGTGAAGTTGGCCTGATTGGTGGCGTAGTCGGCAAAGCGGTCGGTGGCCGGCGTGCCCGACTGGGCCAGCGCCGGGAAGGTCGTGGCATCGGTGCCGGTCTGCGCCATCAGCGCGGTGTGCGCCTGCGTGAAGGCAGCCGCCTTGAGCGCGGCGTTGGCCGGGTCGACCAGATTGGCCGCCGCGGCGGCAATGCCGATCATGCGGCCGGACATCACATCCAGCGGTGAATGCATGCCCGCCAGGATGCGGTTCTCGCCCAGCTCCTGGCCGCGTGCAAGCATCTGCTGGAAGCGCTCAGGCACCAGGTACGGCAGCCGTGTCGCCAAAGCCCGGGGCTGCGGGCGGCGCCGGAATGGCCTGCGTGGTGGCAGCGGCCGTGCTGCTGGTGGTGTCATCGCCGCCGCACGCGGTGAGCGCGAGGGCACCGAACAGCGCAACGAGGCTGGAGCAAAGACGCGGGCGGGAAAACGCGGGGCGGGCAGCGAAGGCCATGGTACGGCGGGCTCGCAACCCGCAGAGCGCGCTGGAAAGCGCGGCAGTCTCGACACGCGCCACGAAACAACGGTGACGTTTCGTTGACAAATCCGCGTGATCTTCGCCCTACATTGGGGCATTCCGCGTCATGACAGCGCTAACAGTGAGTTATGTCACGGCGTGATAGAATCGCCGGCTGCATTCTTTGACATTGGTGAAGCCTGGTCCGGGCAATCGCCGTCCGTCGACCATGTCCTCTTCATCCCTGCATCCCGCCCTGCGCCGCTGGCTCCACAGCTTCATTCCTGCACCCGTGACGGTGCGCTGGAGCGAGCGCGTCCGTTCCGCTGCCGGCGCCCTCGTCGGCATCCTCTTTACCGGCACGATGATGAAGATGGTGCCGGGCGCTTCCACCCTGATCCCGCTGCTGGTCGCCCCAATGGGCGCCTCTGCCGTGCTGCTGTTTGCGGTGCCCGCCAGTCCGCTCGCGCAGCCGTGGTCGATCATCGGCGGCAACCTGGTGGCGGCTACCGTGGGCGTGACGTTCGCGCTGCTGGTGAATGATCCGGTGATTGCCTCTGCGCTGGCCATCTCGGCGGCCATTGCCGGCATGTTCGCACTGCGCTGCGTGCACCCGCCATCAGGCGCGGTGGCGCTCACCGCCGTGATTGGCGGCCCGGCCGTGCATGCCCTGGGCTATCGCTTCGTGCTCGAGCCGATCCTGATCCAGTCTGCGCTGCTGCTGGTGGGCGCGCTGGTGTACCACGCGGCCACGGGCCACCGGTATCCGCACGCACAGCGCCTGCCCGCTGCCGAGCGTCCGCCTACCGCGGCCGGTTTCACCCGCGCCGACATCGTGGCAGCGCTGCGCCGCCAGAGCGAGCTGCTCGACATCGACCCCGAAGACATCGAAGCCGTGCTGCGCGAGATGCAGCTGCAGGCCTACACGCGCACCTTCCAGGCGCTCACCTGCGCGGACATCATGACCACGCCGGTGGTCACGGTCTTGGCCGGCACGTCGATCCCCCGTGCATTGGAACTGCTGCGCCAGCATGGTTTCAAGGCATTGCCGGTCGTGGACGAAGGACGGCGCGTGGTGGGGATCGTCACGCGTGTCGACCTGCTCGGCCTGGCGCCGGCGGACATGCGCCAGACGCTGCGCCGCTGGTTCAGCATCGGCGCGCTCACACCCCCGCGCGTGGCCGATCACATGAAGACGCGCGTGCAGACCATCGCCGCCAACGCGCCCATGTCGGATCTGGTGCCGATGTTTGCCAGCGCCGGCCACCACCACATTCCGGTGCTGGATGCCGACGGCCGGCTGGCCGGCATCGTCACGGAATCCGACTTGGTGGGCGGGCTGTACCGTCAGGCCAACATCGAGCCACAGGCGGCCTGAGCGGCCATCAAACCGCATCCATCGGCAACTCACGGAACGCGCCCAGCTGTTCCGCCGCCACTGAGTACGCCACCAAGCGCGGGTAATCCGCCGCCGGCACGCGATCAGCCACCATCAACTGGATGAAGGCCCAGGCCACGGCCACTGTGACGCCGGCCTGCGTCAGCTCATTCTCCTCGACGGGCAAGGGCGCGTCCTTCCACTCCGCTTCGAGCGCTTCCACCGCCGCCAGTAACTGGCTGTGCACGCGCTCGACCCACGGTCCGTGCACTTTCTCGCTCGGGCGCAGGTTGTGTTCATAGACGATCTGCACGGCCTTCTCGCACGCGGCCAGCGCCAGGCCAATCACGCGCAGCGCGTGCTGGCGCTCGGCAATGGCGGCGGGCATCAAGCTGCGGCCTGCCAGCGTTTCTGCGTAATCGATGATGAGCGTGGAGTCGATCAGCACGGTGCCGTCGTCGCACACCAGTGTGGGCGCCTTGACCACGGGGTTGATGGCGCTGAACTGATCGAAATGCCGGAAGACCGAGACCGCCGCGTGCTCGAACGGCAGCCCGAGCAGCTTCAGCGAAATGGCCGTGCGGCGCACGTACGGTGAATCAAGCATGCCGATCAATTTCATGAAATCTCCTCGCTGGTGGGGGCGTGGGTGGGTAGAAAACCTTGGTGCGAAGCGCATGGCTGCGCGGGCACGGATGCACATGATAGACAGCCAGCGCAAAGCGTGCCGGCCGCCTCAGGCACGTTTTCTGCGTGCGGCGCATGGCTTTGAGCCGTCTGTTGCCGACACCGGCCGGCCTCCCGATTTTCTAGAATGACCACAACTCGGGTGCACTGTGCTGCCCGCCGGACAGGAGACCTTATGCCGTTTCTCGCGCATCACCATGACTGCCTCGGCTGGAACGGTGAGATGGCGCAGCGCGTGCTGGCATTCGATTGGGCCTCCACTGAACTGGGCCCGATCCAGGACTGGTCACCCAGCCTGCGTGCCGCCGTGCACATGGTGCTGGCGTGTCCGGTGCCGCTGGTCATGCTGTGGGGCCGCCACGGCTACATGGTCTACAACGATGCCTACGCCGTGTTTGCCGGCGGGCGTCATCCCTATCTGCTGGGTTGCCCCGTTGAACTGGGCTGGCCCGAAGTGGCCGACTTCAACCGCCATGTCATGGACGTCTGCCTCGGTGGCGGCACGCTGTCGTACCGCGACAAGGAACTCGTCCTGCTGCGCAACGGCCGCCCCGAAGACGTGTGGATGGATCTTTACTACAGCCCGCTGCCCGATGACACCGGTCGCCCGGCGGGCGTGCTAGCCATCGTGGTGGAAACCACCGAGCGCGTGCAGACCGAGCGCGAGCGGCAGGCCGCCGAGCAGGCCCTGCGCCAGTTGACCGAAACGCTGGAGCAACGCGTGGCCGATGCGCTGTCTGCCCGCGCCGAAGTGGAAGCGCAATTGCGCCAGGCCCAGAAGATGGAAGCCATCGGCAACCTGACCGGCGGCGTGGCCCACGACTTCAACAACGTGCTCCAGGTGATTGCCGGCAATCTGCAGATGCTCTCGGTGGAGGCACCGAGCAACACGCGCGTGCAGCATCGGATTGCCGCCGCCACGCGTGCCGTGCAGCGCGGTGCCACGCTGGCGGCGCAGCTGCTCGCCTTTGCGCGCCGCCAGCAGCTCTCGCCGGCGGTCGTCAACCCGACGCGGCTGGTCCAAGGCATGAGCGAGATGCTGCACCGCGCACTGGGCGAAGCCATCAAGGTGGAAACGCACCTGGCCGCCGACTTGTGGAACGTCCAGGCCGACCGCAACCAGCTCGAGAACGCGCTGCTGAACCTCGCCATCAACGCACGCGATGCCATGCGCGGCGGCGGCATGCTCACCATTGCCGCCAACAACGTCACGCTCGACAACACACAGGCGGACGTGCGTGATCAGCTTACACCCGGCGACTACCTTGTCTTCTCCGTCACCGATACCGGCGTGGGCATGCCACCCGAAGTGGTCGAACACGCTTTCGAGCCCTTCTTTACCACCAAGCCCGACGGCCACGGCACGGGCCTGGGGCTCAGCATGGTGTTCGGCTTCGTCAAGCAGAGCGGCGGGCACATCGCCATCGACAGTACAGTCGGACAAGGCACCACGGTGCAGCTCTACTTCCCGCGCTGCACGGAGGCGGCCCCGGACGATGCCGTCGAGCTGCGCGACACCATCGTTACGCCCATGGGCGGGCGCGAGACCATCCTCGTGGTGGAGGACGATACCGACGTGCGCCTGACCGCCGTCGACATGCTGACCCAACTCGGTTACCGCGTGCTCACGGCCGCCAACGGCCAGGCCGCGCTCGACCTCATGAACAGCGGCACGCCCATCGACCTGCTGTTTACCGACGTGATCATGCCGGGCCCCATCAAGGGCAGCGAACTGTCGATACGCGCCGCGCAGCGCGTGCCGCCACTGCCGGTGCTGCTCGTCTCGGGCTATACGCGTGACGAGGTGCAGCACGACGGCAGGCTGCCTCCGGGTGTGACACTGCTCGGCAAGCCCTACCGGCGTGATGACCTGGCGCGCATGGTGCGCAACGTGCTCACCGCCAGCCGCACCGCGCAGGCACAGGCGCAATCGGCATCGCCATCGGCGGGCCCTGCCGTGGCTACAGACGCTTCACAACCGCCTGCGGTGCTGCTGGTGGAAGACGACACCGCCTCGCGCGAAGCCATGCAGGAGGTGCTCACCACCTTCGGCCTGCAATGCGTGGCCGCCGTCAATGCCGAAGACGCCCTTGCACTGGCCCGCACGCGCTCCGTTCAGGTGCTGCTGACCGACCTCACCCTGCCCGGCCAATCCGGCGCGAACCTCGCCCGCACGCTGCTGCGCATGCAACCGCAACTGCAGGTGCTGCTGATGTCCGGCTACGGCACGGAAGCCGAGATTGGCGAGCCCATTGCCGGCGCACGCCTGCTCGGCAAACCGATCGACCTGATGACGCTGCAGCAGGCGCTGGCGCCGTGGCTCGGCGCAACCGTAAGGGCTGCCGATACGCAGAATGTGACGAACGCCGCATAACCGAAGCACCCGGTCACAAACGATCTCGCCCGCCCGTCTAGGGAGGGAGCATCATCCCCGGACGATACGCCCGCCATGACCAAGCCCAGCCCCGACCGCACCACCCGCACCGACAGCGAAGACACGACCTTCACCGCCGTCCGGCCCCGCCTCTTTGCGATTGCCTATCGCATGCTCGGCAGCCGCGCTGACGCTGAAGACGTGCTGCAAGACGCCTGGATGCGCTGGCACCAAACCGACCAGACCGCGCTGCAATCGGCCGAGGCATGGCTCGTGACGGTGGTCACTCGACTGTCGATCGACCGCCTGCGCGCCGCCAAGACCGAGCGCGAAGCCTACGTCGGCTGGTGGCTACCCGAGCCGCTGGTTGAACCCGAAAGCCACGCCCCCACGCCCGAAACCGCCGTGGAACTGGCAGGCGATGTGTCGATGGCCCTGCTGTGGGTGCTCGAGCGCCTATCGCCCGAAGAGCGCGCGGCGTTTCTGATGCGCCAGGTATTCGATCAGGATTACTCGGAGATCGCCGCCCTGCTGGGCAAGACCGAAGCCGCGTGCCGGCAGATGGTGCACCGCGCATCAGACCGGGTGCAGCAGGAGCGCCCGCGCTTCGATGTCGCGCCCGATGCGCATCGGGACTTGCTCGAGCGCTTTGCGCAAGCCTCACGCACGGGCCAACGCGATGCCATCCGCGCGCTGCTGGCAGATGACGCGCAACTCGTGGGCGACGGCGGCGGCAAGGTGCCGTCGTTCACGCGCATCATTCAAGACGCCGGTCAGATCACCAAGATCTACTGCGAGCTGGTGCGCGCCATGGGCGACGTCCGCTACGTACACGCCCGCGTGAACGGCGAGCCCGGCCTGCTGCGCTACGTGGATGGCAAGCTGGAATCGGCGCAGTCGTTCGTCATCGAGAACGGCCAGATCGTGGCCATCTACGTGGTGCGCAATCCGGACAAGCTGGCGCACATCGGCATCGGCGCATAAAAAAACAAAGTTTTCTTGCGGGGCTGTCACAACGCAGCCGCGCTAGGCGTCTTCAGGGTATGGAGCGACGCAAGGCACCCACCTGCCGCCTGCATCGGCTCCTTCATCAACTCAAACCCTCAGGAGCCACGTATGTCGCAAGCCCCCCGCATTGCCTACTTCCAACTCGCACCGAAGGCGTTCAACAACCTGCTGAACCTGTCGAACGGCCTGCGCCGCGACTTGCTGGGCGCCAGGCTGGTCGACCTTGTGCTGCTGCGCGTGTCGCAAATCAACGGTTGCGCCTTCTGCATCGACATGCACTGGGCCGACCTTATCAAAATGGGCGAAGACCCGCGCCACCTGAACGCCGTGGCCGGCTGGCGCGAAGCGCCGTTCTTTACCGAGCGCGAGCGCGCCGCACTGCGCTGGGCCGAACTGGTCACCAACACCCCGCACAGCGATGCCAGCGACGAAGAATTCGCCCGGCTGCGCGAACACTTCAGCGATGAGGAGATCGCCGAGCTGAGCTTTGTGATCGTCACCATCAACAGCTGGAACCTGCTGAACGTGAGCCTGCGCAACCCAGTGCCGCTGAAGGCGCCGCATGTTGCAGCGGCTTAACAGAAAACAGCGGGAAGCTGCGCCAGTACGACGATCGCTGTACAGCAGCGCTTGCGCACATGCGTAGGCGCTGCACCTACAGGTTCAACAGGTTCAGCCGTGCAGGAAGCGCACCATCAGCACTTCGTCTGCATAGCCCGTGGTGGATTTAAGCGCGCGCGGCTCCACGCCGTAGGTCTCAAACCCGCAACGCTCGTACAGTGCCAGCGCGGCATCGTTGCCGCGTACCACCGACAAGGTGAGCTGCTGCACCAGGCCCGTTGCCGCCGCCACGATGCGCTCCACCAGCGCCACGCCCACGCCGCGCCCGCGCGCGGCCGGCGCCACGTAAAAGCCCCACACAAAACCCTTGTGCGCGAGCTTCGCTATCGTTTGCTGCTTGAAGCCGACCATGCCGACGATGCGTGCGTCGCTGCCGGTTCCCGCATAGGCGCCCAGCACGATGGTGGTCGCCAAGCGCTCGGCAAACGCTTCCGTCGAGAGCCCGACCTCGGCCTCGTAGGTTGAACCGAATGCGTCGGGCGAATCCTTGAGCGCAGCAAGACGAATGGCGCGGTAGTCCGCCACGTCAGCTGCATCGACAGAAGACAACTGGCGGATCAAGACTGTGTTGTTCGAGTTTGGGTTGGCGTTGGACATGGCTGGCAAGGCGATCAGCGTGTAGGCAAGAAGCAAACGTAAGCGGCCAGTATCGCGCCAATCACACGCACACGACCTACAGTGCCGCCTCCGTCCATGAAGCCGAGGGCTTTGTCCGTCAATTGGCCTATGTCGGCATGTGCCCAGGTACCTATGCTTCGGGAAACGCGAGTCAACAAATCTACAAACCGCGACAACCGGAACGGGGGGAGCCATGGCCGAGCTTTTAATCGCCAAAGCGCAACGCAGCAGCAGCGCATACACACAACCCACACCGGCACCGATTCCGCCCGACGCCCCGCGGCACGCACGCGGCATGCACGGCGCCGCGCTGGTGATGGCCGCCGCGCTGTCGCTGGGGCTCAGTGCCTGCGGTGGCGGCGAAGATGCCGGTACCACGACCCCACCGACGAACAACAACACGCCAGCCCCCACCCCGTCACCCGCGCCCACACCGGCGCCCAAACCGACGCCATCGCCATCACCTGCGCCCACACCAACGCCGGCGCCCACACCTGCGCCAGCGCCGGCGACCTATTCCGTGGGCGGTACCGTCAGCGGGCTGACCAGCGGCAAGTCCGTCACGCTGCTGGACAACGGCGGCGATGCGGTTGTCGTCAACGCCAATGGCAGCTTCAACTTCCCGACCAAGCTCGCGCAGGGCAAGCCCTATGCAGCGACGGTCGGAACGCGGCCTTCGGGTGAGAACTGCACCGTCACCAACGGCAGCGGCACCGTGGGCACCAGCAACGTGACCACCATTGCGGTGGCCTGCACGCCCAAGCCCCTGTTCGGCTATGCGGTCAACTCGAACGACGGCACCATCTCGGCCTTCACGCTGGATGCGACCACCGGCATGCCCACCGCAGTCGGCACGGCAGTGGCGGTGGGAGCAGGGCCGCTGTCGCTGACCATCGACCCGGCGGGCAAGTTCGTCTACGTGGCCAACGCCAACGCCAACACCGTCACCACGCTCTCCATCAATGCCGATACCGGACTGCTCACGGTAGTCGGCTCGGCCACGCCCACGGGCATACAGCCCTACAGCATTGCGCGCACGCCCAACGGCAAGTTCGCATACACGACCAACTATGGAGACAACACGCTGTCGGCGTTCTCCGTCAACACGGGCACCGGTGCACTGACCGCGCTCGCGCCCATCACCGCCGGGGCCAACCCGTACACGGTCGCCATCAACAGCGCAGGCACCTTCGCCTACGTGGTCAATGCCAACAGCGGCGCCACGCCGGGCACGGCCATGGCGTTTGCCGTCAACAACACAACGGGCGCACTCACGCAGGTGGGCACCACGGTCAACACGGGCAACACGCCGCAGTTCATCGCGGTCAACTCGGCGGGCACCTACGCCTACGTGACCAACGCCGCAGACAACACCATCAACGTCTACAGCATCAGCAACACCGGGGCGCTCACCGCATCGGGCACACCGGTGGCGGCAGGCACCAACCCGTACTACATCGCCATCGCACCGTCGGGCGGCTTCATGTACGTGACCAACGTGCTGGCCAACACGGTCAGCGTCTTCAGCATCAACCCGGCCAACGGCGCGCTCACGCTGGTCGACACCACGCCCACCGGCAACGCGCCCGTGACCGTGCTCGTCAACCCCGCCGGCACCTTCGCCTACGTGGTCAACGCCGTGGACAACAGCGTCAGCGCATACAGCATCAACAGCACCACCGGCAAGCTGACCGCCGTGGCAAGCGGGTCAGCCGCCACCGGCAACATCCCGCGCGGGATGGCGATTGTGGCGGTGCCGTGAGGCTGGGCTGAATCGATTTGGTGGAATGCAAAAAGCCCCTCGCGAAGGCGAGGGGCTCTGTTTTATTGCGGGGGTCCCACGCGGCAGCCCCGGCCAGCCTCACACATCAATCGCCGAAGTCGACTTCACCTTGCGGCGCAGCTCGTATTTCTGGATCTTGCCCGTCGACGTCTTGGGCAGCGGCCCGAAGAACACTGCCTTGGGCACCTTGAAGCCGGCCAGCAAAGTCTTGCAATGTGCGATCAGGTCTTCTGCGGTGGCGGTGGCGCCGTCCTTGAGTTCAACGAAGGCGCAGGGCGTTTCGCCCCACTTGGCATCCGGCTGGGCAACCACGGCGGCAGCCAGCACGGCCGGGTGCCGATACAGCGCGTCCTCCACTTCCACGCTTGAGATGTTCTCGCCGCCGGAGATGATGATGTCCTTGCTGCGGTCCTTGATCTTGATGTAGCCGTCGGGCATGCAGACGCCCAGGTCGCCGGTGTGGAACCAGCCGCCGGCAAAGGCCTCGCGCGTGGCCTTCTCGTTCTTGAGATAGCCCTTCATGCAGATGTTGCCGCGGAACATGATTTCGCCAATGGTCTCGCCATCGGCCGGCACAGGCTGCATGGTCTCGGGGTTGAGCACCGCCACTTGCGATTGCAGGTGGTACCGCACGCCCTGGCGCGCCTTCATCGTTGCCCGGTCGTGCTCGGGCAGCGTACGCCATTCGTCCTGCTCGGCGCAGACGGCTGCAGGGCCGTACACCTCGGTCAGGCCGTAGACGTGCGTCAGCTCAAAGCCCATGGCTTCCATCTGCGCCAGCACGGCGGCCGGGGGCGGTGCACCCGCCACCATGCCGCGCACCGGCCCGCGCAGGCCCTCGCGCCACGACGGCGGCGCGTTCACCAGCGCGGTATGCACGATGGGCGCGGCGCAGTAGTGCGTCACGCCTTCGTCGCGCATGAGGTCGAACACCAGCTTCGGCTCGAACTTGCGCAGGCAGACATTCACGCCCGCACGCGCCGCGATCGTCCATGGGAAGCACCAGCCATTGCAGTGGAACATCGGCAGCGTCCAGAGATAGACGGGATGCTTGGGCAGATCCCACTCCAGGATGTTCGACACCGCGTTGATGGCCGCGCCTCGATGGTGATAGACCACGCCCTTCGGGTCGCCCGTGGTGCCCGAGGTGTAGTTCAGCGCAATGGCGTCCCACTCGTCGGCGGGCAACTGCCAGGCGTAGTGCGGGTCGCCCGAGGCCAGGAACGTTTCGTAATCGGTGTCGCCAAACGGCTCGGCCTGCGGACCCAGGGCATCGTTCACGGCAATCACTTTCAGGCCGGGAATCTCCAGCGCCATCTGGCGGGCCAGGTCGGCAAACTCGGTGTCGGCCAGCAGCACGCGGGCTTCGCCATGGCGCAGCATGAAGACGAGGTTGGCGGCATCCAGACGGATGTTCAGCGCGTTGAGCACGCCGCCCGCCATCGGCACCCCGAAGTGCGCCTCCACCATGGCAGGCGTGTTGGGCAGGAGCGCCGCCACCGTGTCGCCACGGCCGACGCCCGCCAGCGACAGCGCACTGGCCAGGCGCCGCGCGCGCTCATAGGTGTCGCGCCAGTTCTGGCGCACCGGCCCGTGCACGATGGCCAGGCGGTCGCCATACACATCCGCCGCGCGGGCAAGAAACTCGATGGGTGTGAGCGGGACGAAGTTGGCCGCGTTGCGGGCCAGACCGCTATCAAAATCCGTGGGCATTGCTGTGTCTCCGTGCGCCGGGCGCTGTTGCTTTTTGTTGGGCAACGCTATCATCGGCCGGCTCCCGCACTCTGTCACCTGAGTGACAAACCGCCCGGAAACCCGCGCCACCCCGAGACTGACGGGTTTCTTACAAAGCGAAGGCAGAGCCCCACGCGCCCCCGCGACCCTTGACCGTGTGCCTTCGCCTGCCATGACGACACCCCGTGCTCCGACGCCCGCCACGCAACTGGAAGGCCATGCGTGGTTCACCGCGCTTGCGCCTGAACACCAGGCCCTGGCCGCGCGAGAAACCCTGCTGCAGGCCTTCGAGCCCGGCGCCTTCATTGCGCGCCGCGGCGAACCGTCCCGCTACTGGATCGGCGTGGACACCGGCCTCATCAAGCTGGCCGTGTACACCTCCGACGGGCGGGGCTGCACGTTCTCCGGCGTGCCTGCGGGCGGCTGGTGCGGCGAGGGCAGCGTCATCAAGCGCGAAGACCGCCGCTATGACGTGATCGCCATTCGCGCCTCGCACGTGCTGCTGGTGCCCGAACCCGTGTTCAATACGCTGCTCGCGCAGAGCTTGCCGTTTGCCAGCTTTGTGGTGCGCCAGCTCAACGAACGCATGGGTCAGTTCATTGCCACCGTGCAAAACGACCGCCTGCTGAGCGCCGATGCGCGCGTGGCGCAAGCGATTGCGCAGCTGTTCCACCCTGCCCTGTACCCGCGCACGAGCACCGTGCTGGAGCTGTCGCAGGAAGAGATCGGGCTGCTGACGGGGCTGTCGCGCCAGCGCGTGAACCGCGCGCTGCAACGGCTGGCCGAAGGCGGAATGATCGCGCTGTCATACCAGACCATTCGCGTGACCGACCTCGAGCGGCTGCGGCTCTTCGGCCTGTCGGAGCTGTAAGCGCCGCGCCCGACTCTGTCACCCGGGCGACATTGCCCCTGTTGCGCACAGACATAGAATCCTGCAACAGTCGCGCTTCATCCGCCGCCTTATCGGTTAGCCATGCCACTCATCAGCCGCGCCCACGTCCGTCTCTCGCGCCTGCGCTTTCCGTTTGCGGTGCGCGTGCAGTCCGAGCAGGGCACCGTATGCCTGCGCGATGCCAACGGCCGGCGCGAAGTGCGCCCGGGCAATCCGTTCGTGGTGCCCGCCTTCGCGCATTTCGGTTGCGAGATTCCGGGCACCCTGTGGCAGCCGTGCGCCATCACGTTCAAGGCCGTGCCCGACGCCGGCTGCCCGCGCATGGCCGCCATCCAGCATGACAAGCCCTGGGCGCGCGCATTCGCCACGCTGGTGTTCGAACACCCCGTGCAGGCGTGGAACGCCGCGCTGCTGAGCCACTGCTGGCAGGCCTGCCCGCGCCAGGTGCGTGCGCGTCTGTTTGCGGAAGGGGAAGCACTGCATGCGCTGGTGCGCGAGCAACGCGCCGCCTGGGCGCTGTACCGGCTGGCGCACACGTGCGGCAATGACGAGCCCGAAGCTGAAGCGCTGCACGCGCTGGCCCGGCGGGCCGGCCTCCGCAACGCGCGCACGCTGAACGAAACGTGCGCAAGCCTGTTCGGGGTGGAGCTGGGTGCCCTGCTGGCGGGCAACGCAGATTCGGCCAGCGGTTCGGTGCACGGCAGCACCGCCCCGCTGGAGCGGTGGGCGCAGCCGCTGGCGATGGCCCTTTAAGCGCTGCGCCGCAACCGCGGCATCAATCGAAGATCACCCCACGCCGCACGCCCGCACGCGGCAGCGGGCTCGGCTCGCCAAGGATGTCGAGCACCGCATCTTCAATCGTGTTGGACAGCGCGTTGAGCGCGAGGTCGTTGTCTTCCGTGCCGAACGGGTCTTCGAGCTGCGAGGCGATGGCCTCGTGCGCCATGAAGGTGTACGCCACGAACACCGCAAACACGGGCGTGAAACTGCCGATGCTTTCCACCAGCCCAAACGGCAGTGCCGCGCAGAAGAAGTACACCGTGCGGTGGATCATGACCGAGTAAGCAAACGGCAGCGGCGTGCCCGCAATGCGCTCGCACCCGCCGATGCTGTTCGACAACTCGTTGAGGTTGCGGTCGAACGCCAGGGCGGCGTACCCATCGAGCGCACCGGCTTGCGCGCGACGCTGCACCCATTCACCCAGCCACTGCACGATGACGATGGGCCGGTAGCGCGCGGCCATCACGCGTTCGAGCAACGCTGCGGGCAGCCGGGTGGCGAGGTCTTCGCGCGCATCGGTGTGGCGCAACTGGTGGCGCAGCGCGTGCGGCAGCGCGCCCAGCACCTGTGCGAACTCGCGGACGTCGGCATCGGCTGCGGGACCGTTCGGGCCATCCCCGCGCGGCAGCGTCAGTGCCTGGCGCGTGAGCGAACGCGCCGTGTTGAGCAACTGGCCCCAGAGCTTGCGGGCTTCCCAGTAGCGGTCGTAGCTGGCGTTGTTGCGAAAGCCCAGGAACACCGCCAGCGCAATGCCGACGAGCGAGAACGGCGTCGTGCTCAGGTTGACGGAGACGGGCAGCAGGTGCGCATGCACCGCGATGGCTACCAACGACACGAAGAAGATCAGGAACAGGCGCGGCAGAAGCTGCGGCAACACCGACCCGCGCCATGCGAGCAGCATGCGGAACCAGTGCAAATGGGGGCGGACAACCATGGGAAGACGCGAATGCGTTGCAGGGGAGTGCGCGAATTATGGCAGAGGCAAGGCCGCCCGGATGCCTGCCTATGCCCTGCGCCTCACTGCACCGCGCCAATGAACGCCGCCAGCTCCGCCGTCTTGGGGCTGGCAAACACCTCTTTGGCCGGCCCGCTTTCATGGATCAGCCCCTGGTGCATGAAGACGAGCTGATCGCCCACGTCACGCGCGAAGCGCATCTCGTGCATGACCATGATGAGCGTCATGCCTTCGGCGGCGAGCTGCTTCACCACGGCCAGCACCTCGTTCACCAGTTCCGGGTCCAGCGCGGAGGTGATTTCGTCGCACAGCAACACCTTCGGCTGCATGGCGAGCGCGCGGGCAATGGCCACGCGCTGCTGCTGACCGCCGCTGAGCTGATCCGGGTACGCATCGAACTTATCGGCCAGGCCAACCTTGACGAGCATCTGGCGCGCGAGGTCGTTGGCATCGGCCTTCTTCATGCCCTTGACCACCACGGGCGACAGCGCCACGTTCTGGCCGGCTGTGAGGTGCGGAAACAGGTTGAACTGCTGGAACACCATGCCCACGTTCAGGCGCAGCGCGCGCAACCGCGCGGGCGTGGCCTGCGAGCCCTGCAGCACCGCGTTGTCCACGACGATCTGCCCGTCGTCGATGGTCTCCAGCCCGTTGATGGACCGCAGCAGCGTGCTCTTGCCCGAGCCGCTGCGCCCGATGATGGCGACCACCTGGCCGGCCTCCACGCGCAGGTCGACGCCCTTGAGAACGTGGTTGTTGCCGTAATGCTTGTGTACGGCGCAGAGATCAACGAGCGGCATAGAGCTTCTTTTCCAGATGAGAGGCGTAAAGAGACAGCGGCCAGCACAGCGCGAAATACCCAATGGCCACCAGCCCGTAGATAAGGAACGGCTGGAAGGTGGCATTGGCCAGCACCGAACCCAGCTTGGACAGGTCTTCAAACCCGATGATGGAGGCCACCGCCGTGCCCTTGACGATCTGCACGGAGAACCCCACGGTGGGCGCAACCGACAGGCGCACCGCCTGCGGCAGCACCACGTGGCGCATCTGCTGGAAGTACCCCATCGCCAGGCTGGAAGATGCTTCCCACTGGCCGCGCGGGATGGCCTCGACACAGCCGCGCCACACCTCGGCCAGATAGGCACTGGTGTACAGCGTCAGGCCGATGGCGGCGGCCGTCCACGGCGACATCTCGAACCCCGCCATGGACGCCCCAAAGAACACGATGAACATCTGCATGAGCAGCGGCGTGTTCTGAAAGAGCTGGATATACGCCCTGCTCACTCGCCGCAGCGTGGCGTTGCGCCCCACGCGGGCAAACAGCACCACCAAGCCTCGCATCTCCTTCAGCCGTTCAAGCACTTGCTTCACTTGCAAGTCCGGCAACGAGGTATCAACCTCGATGGCCATGCACTCGCGCGTGTAATCGTCGACCACGTTCAGGCATCGAAACCGCCGACCATAGGCCAGTCCGTCGGAAACAAAGTCCATCGACCAGCTCTGGTTCGGGCCCGCTGGCACCGGCGTCGGCGTGCGTTCGACAGCCGCAATGCGCTTGCGCCGCCGCTTACGCACTCAGTCCCGCCTTGCTATACAGGCGCCAGATGCGCTTGTGGTTGGCTGGCCAGCCAGCCCTCCCGTTGCAACAGCACGTGAATCCGGCGATAGCCGTAGCGACGCTTCTGCGCGGCGATGACCATCATCCGACCAGTCAGCGCTTCGTCGTCAATTCGGCGACGCGATTTATAGTGAAACAGCGAGCGCGAAATCCCTACCAGCCCGCAGGCCCGGGTAACACCCATGGCGCGTTCAGTCGTCAGTATCTGGACCGCTTCGCGCTTGGCCTGCGGGCTTGCTACTTTCGAGATAGCAGATCCTTGAGTGCCGCGTTGTCCAGCATCGATTCAGCCAGCAGGCGCTTGAGCTTGTTGTTCTCCTGCTCTAACTCCTTCAGGCGCTGCGCTTCGGAGACCGTCATTCCGCCGAACTTCGCCTTCCAGTTGTAGTAGGTCGCTTCCGAGATGCCGTGCTTGCGGCACAGCTCCGCTGGCTTCAGGCCTGCCTCGGCTTCCTTGAGCACGCCAATAATCTGTTCTTCGGTGAATCGCTTCTTCATGACCGCTCCTCTTCGGAACGGACTCTACATCGTCAACGTACTAATCACGGCGAGCAGGTCAGAATTGAACCAATGCCCGTAATCACCCCAATATCTCGACCTTCCACGCGCAGTGTGAGCACAAGCCGCGGCATGCGGAGGGGCCATTCCTTGCGAACCTGCTTGAGGCCATTGGCTATCCCGAGCCGCGGACGGGAAACAACACGGCCAAGCGATTCCGGCTGCCCCATAAACGTCATTCGCTGGACGCTGCTGCGCAGTGCCCTGCTTGATGTGCCGGAGTTCGATTTGCAGCCGGAACACACTGTCATTGCTCGCCGGGATGCAGGATACTCCGGCGTGGCTTATCTGAACGGCAGTTTTTCAGGTGGCGCATTTCGAACGACCGAAAGCGTCGCGCTGATGTGATCCTCGAGCGCGAGTGCCGCGCGTGCATCGGCGCGGCGCATCGCCGCTTCGAAAATGCACGCATGTTCCTCATGCACGTTGCGCTTCGAATCCTCGAGGCCGATACACACGCGCCGGTAACGTTCGCCCTGCTGCGACAGAATGCGCAGCACCAGGTAGGTCCAGGATGACGCCGCAGCCGAGATCAGTGCCTCGTGAAAGCGCCGATTGCACGCCTCCCATGCGGCCCTATGTTCGATCGACACCGGCTGCTCCCACGCAGACAGCACCTCGAATCTTTCTCGTACACGTTGTTCCCAGGCGGCGTCACCGCGCTGGACCGAGGTGCGCAGCGCATCGACCTCGATGTGGATACGCAGCCGCGTGATCGCCTCCAGGTCCGAGACCGACATCGGTGTGACGCGGAACCCGCGCTGCCCTTCGGCAACGACTAGCGCATCGCTGACGAGACGCGTGAGCGCCTCGCGCAGCGTACCTGCGCCGACGCCGTACACGTCTTTCAGATGCTCGACGCGCAGTTTCGTACCCGGCGGGTAGAGCCCTTCGATGATGTGCTGCCGCAATTGGTGATACGCATGCTCGCTAAGCGTGCGAGCATGCGGGGCGGGGGCGGTATCGTCAGAATACGTTTCCGCTGGCGCGGGCGGCGGGTCGTCGGACAGCACGTCGCCGGCCTCCCGTGCGAGCTGGATGATGGTCATATCACGCGTCCTCCTGATCCTGTTTGCGATTGAGGCGGTAACTGAGTTGCGCGCGCGTCAGGCCGAGCAGCCGCGCGGCGGCTGACAGGTTGCCCTTTGAGCGTTCGACGGCTTCCTGCAGCAGCGCGTGTTCGAGCCCTTCGAGCCCGCCGCCGCAGCCTTGCAACCGGTCGAGAATCGAACCGCAGTCGACCTGCACCGTTGATGCAGATTTGATCTGCCCGGCAAGATCAACAGTGGCGCCGCCGGGCGGCCCGAGGCCGGGAAACAGGTCGTTTGCGTCCACCGCGCGATTCGGCCGCGAGAGGATCACCGCGCGTTCGATCAGGTTCTCAAGCTCGCGCACGTTGCCGGGCCACCGGTAGCCGCGCAGCGCTTCGTAGGCATAGTCGGTCAGCGTCGGCACTGGCTTGCCATGCAGCGATGCGAACCGCGTGAGCATCGTGTCGGCAAGCAGTTCGATGTCGCCCTGCCGCTCGCGCAGCGAGGGAATCTGCACCGGATAGACGTTGACCCGGTAAAAGAGATCGGCACGGAACGTGCCCTCACGCACCGCCCGCTCAAGATCACGGTTGGTGGCGGCCACGACGCGCACGTCGACCTTGCGGCTGCCGGTTGCGCCAAGCCGTTCGATTTCGCCTTCCTGCAGCACGCGCAGCAGCTTCGCCTGCACGTCGAGCGGCAGCTCGCCGATCTCGTCAAGAAACAGCGTGCCGCCGTCGGCGCGCTCGAAGCGTCCGGCGCGGGGGGCCTGCGAGCCCGTGTACGCGCCTTTCTCCGCGCCGAACAGCTCGGATTCGATCAGCGCGTGCGGTATCGCGGCACAGTTGATTGCCACGAACGGCTTCGCGGCGCGCGGGCTCAGGTTATGCAGCGCGCGCGCAAAGCGTTCCTTGCCGACGCCGGTCTCGCCCGTGAGCAGCACGGCAACCTTGGTCGGCGCGGCCATTTCAAGCATGGAGTAGGCGGCCGAGAACGCATCGGACCGCCCGACGAGTTGCGTGCGGTCTGCCTCGGGCCCGATCTCGCGGCGCAGCGATTCGACTTCGGTCTGCAGGTCGCGGATTGTGTTGATCAGCGAGTCGGCCTTGAACCATGACGAGATTTCTTCAGCGTCTTCCCATTCTTCTGCCGGCTTGCCGACGATCATGCAATGCGCGTCGTGCGCACCGACGCAGGCCGTTTCCTTGAACAGCACGGAGCGGCCCATGAACGCGCTCGTATAGCCCGTCGCGTAGCCGATCAGCATCCAGCACACGGGTTCGGGCTGCGGGCCGAACGCGCGCAGGTGCACCTCGGCCTCCCACGAGTGTTCCCACCGGTATTCACCGTAGAACGCGCCGGTCTCCGGGTCCGCCTCGAACCGCAGCGGCGTGACCTGTACCGCGCCTTCGAGCATATGAAGCTGCGGGCCGACACTGAACATGTCGAAGAACGATGCCTTGGCACGAATGTCTCGCGCTAGTGCCGCATCGCGCTCGCCTGAGGCGAAGCCGACCCGCGTGAAGAAGCGGCGCGTCTGCGCCGGCCCGACGCTTGCCATCAGTTCCTCGCGCAGCGTGGCAAGCGCACCCGCATGGATCATCACCATCCGTTGACCGGCCAGCCAGATGCGGCCATCGCTGGTCGAGAAATGAATCAGCCGTCGTAGATCGGCGTCCGTTGGCATCGGGGGCAGGTTGGGGCGTGGCATGTCGTCTCCGTCGAGATTTTCTTGTGAAATCTGTTTTTGTGTTTCGGCCGGCCGGGGCGTGCCTGCGGACTTCACCATTTCATCAAATCGGCTTGTCTGCATTTTTTAAATGATCAAAAAGCCCGCCATATAAAGCAATTGGCGGCCCTGCCCCGGGACGGATTCCATTCTGGTTAACCGGTATTGTGCGTGCCCAACGCGAATTTCGTCTCAGGGCTTTCCCTTAAATTATCGAGATTTTTTGCATCAAGACCGGAAAGTGGCACGGATGGTGCATTGAGGTCCAGGCATGGAGGCGACCTCGACCATGAACCCAGCCACAACCGATCAACCACCACTCGACCCGAGCCGCAAATGCGTTCGGGTGACCGGCACGAACAATCGCGGCTTCGTCGAATTTGAGTTGTCGGTCGGCGGCGCGCCGGAGATGTTTGTCGAGCTGACATTGCCTTCTGCCGCGTTCGACCTGTTCTGCATCGAACAACACGTCACGCGGCTGGATGACGAAACGAACCCATGAACTTGAGGAGCAAGAAGTGACCATCGAGCTGAAAACAGTCGACATCAAGCCGCTCCGGCAGACCTTTGCCCATGTCGCGAAGCACATCGGCGGAGACAAGACGGCGTCGCGGTATCAGGAAGGCATGATGGGCGCGCAGCCCCAAGTGAATTTCCACTACCGCCCGACCTGGGATCCGGACTACGAGCTCTTCGATGCGTCGCGCTCGGCGATCCGGATGGAGAACTGGTACGCCCTGAAGGATCCGCGCCAGTTCTATTACGCGTCATGGACGACGACCCGTGCGCGCCAGCAGGACACGATGGAATCGAACTTCGAGTTCGTCGAGTCACGCCGGATGATCGAGCTGATGCCCGACAACGTCGCGCAGCACGCGCTCGAGGTGCTGGTGCCGCTGCGCCACGCCGCGTGGGGCGCAAACATGAACAACTCGCAGATCTGCGCGCTTGGCTATGGCACTGCGTTCACCGCCCCGGCCATGTTCCATGCGATGGACAACCTCGGGGTGGCGCAATACCTGACGCGTCTTGCACTGGCGATGGCCGAGCCCGACGTGCTCGACGCGGCGAAGGCGGCGTGGATGTCGGATGCCGCGTGGCAACCGCTGCGCCGCTATGTCGAAGACACGCTTGTCGTTACGGACCCGGTCGAGCTGTTCATCGCGCAGAACCTCGCGCTCGATGGCCTGCTGTATCCGCTGGTCTATGACCGATTTGTCGACGAACGGATCGCGCTTGCGGGTGGCTCTGCAGTGGCCATGCTGACCGCGTTCATGCCCGAGTGGCACACCGAATCAAACCGCTGGATCGACGCCGTCGTGAAGACGATGGCCGCCGAATCCGACGACAACCGTGCCCTGCTCGCGCGCTGGACGCAGGACTGGTCGGCCCGCGCCAGCGCGGCACTTGCGCCGATTGCCGAACGCGCGCTGAAGGACACCGCAGGCGCGGCACTCGACGAAGTGCACGAGCAGTTCCGGGCGCGCATCGCGAAGCTCGGCATTGCACTCTGACGACGGACGTTCATCTTTCATCGAAGGAACACTCGCATGTCCAACGTATTCATCGCCTTCCAGGCCAATGAGGATTCCCGGCCGATCGTCGAGGCAATCGTGGCCGACAACCCGCGCGCGGTGGTCGTTGAATCGCCCGGCATGGTCAAGATCGACGCACCCAATCGGCTGACGATCCGGCGCGAAACGATTGAGGGGCTGACCGGCTCGCGCTTCGATCTGCAGCAACTGCATGTCAGCCTGATCACGCTGTCCGGCCATATCGACGAAGACGACGACCAGTTCACGCTGAGCTGGACGCACTGAACGCCGCGCATCGCGCACCGACAATTACGGAGACACGAATGGACACCCCAACGCTCAAGAAAAAGCTCGGCCTGAAAGACCGCTACGCGGCGATGACGCGCGGCCTGGGCTGGGAGACGACCTACCAGCCGATGGACAAGGTCTTCCCGTACGACCGCTACGAAGGCATCAAGATCCACGACTGGGACAAGTGGGTCGACCCGTTCCGCCTGACGATGGACGCGTACTGGAAATACCAGGGCGAGAAAGAAAAGAAGCTCTATGCGGTGATCGATGCGTTCACGCAGAACAACGCGTTCCTCGGCGTGACCGACGCGCGCTACATCAACGCGCTGAAGCTGTTCATCCAGGGCGTGACGCCGCTGGAATACCTTGCACACCGCGGGTTCGCCCACGTTGGCCGGCACTTCACCGGCGAGGGCGCACGCGTTGCATGCCAGATGCAATCGATCGACGAGCTGCGGCACTACCAGACCGAAACGCATGCGATGTCGACGTACAACAAGTTCTTCAACGGCTTCCACCATTCGAACCACTGGTTCGATCGTGTCTGGTATCTGTCGGTGCCGAAGTCGTTCTTTGAAGACGCGCAGTCGGCCGGCCCGTTCGAATTCCTCACTGCGGTGAGCTTCTCGTTCGAATACGTGCTGACCAACCTGCTGTTCGTGCCGTTCATGTCGGGCGCCGCCTACAACGGCGACATGTCGACCGTGACGTTCGGTTTCTCGGCGCAGTCGGACGAATCGCGCCACATGACGCTGGGCATCGAGTGCATCAAGTTCCTGCTCGAACAGGATCCGGACAACGTGCCGATCGTGCAGCGCTGGATCGACAAGTGGTTCTGGCGCGGCTACCGGCTGCTGACGCTCGTCGCGATGATGATGGACTACATGCAGCCCAAGCGCGTGATGAGCTGGCGCGAATCGTGGGAGATGTACGCCGAGCAGAACGGCGGTGCGCTGTTCCGCGATCTCGCGCGCTATGGGATTCGCGAGCCCAAGGGCTGGAAGGATGCGTGCGAAGGCAAGGACCACATCAGCCATCAGGCGTGGTCGACGTTCTACGGCTTCAACGCCGCGGCACCGTTCCATACGTGGGTGCCGAAGGAAGACGAGCTCGCATGGCTGTCGGCCAAGTATCCGGAAACGTTCGACCGCTACTACCGCCCGCGCTTCGAACACTGGGGCGAGCAGGCCAAGGCCGGCAACCGCTTCTACATAAAGACGCTGCCGATGCTGTGTCAGACCTGCCAGATCCCGATGCTGTTCACCGAGCCCGGCAACCCGACAAAAATCGGCGCGCGCGAGTCGAACTACTTCGGCAACAAGTTCCATTTCTGCAGCGACCACTGCAAGGAAATCTTCGACCACGAACCACAGAAGTACGTGCAGGCATGGCTGCCGGTGCACCAGATTTACCAGGGCAACTGTTTCAAGCCGGGCGTCGATCCGACAGCCGAGGGTTTCGACCCGCTCGCCGCGGTGCTCGACTACTACGAAGTTGAGCCCGGCCGAGACAACATGGATTTCGAAGGTTCGGAAGATCAAAAGAATTTCGCGGCATGGCGCGGCCAGACCACGAGCAACTAACCAGGAGACGAACATGGCCGTCATTGCGCTCAAGTCCTACGACTTCCCGGTGAAAGATGCGGTGGAGAAGTTTCCCGCGCCGCTGCTCTACATCTGCTGGGAAGAGCACCTGATGTTTCCGGCGCCGTTCTGCCTGCCGCTGCCGCCCGACATGCCGTTTGGCGCGCTGGCCAGCAACGTGCTGCCGCCGATCTACGGCGATCACCCCGATTTCTCGCAAATCGACTGGGATCGGGTGGAGTGGTTCCGGTCTGGCGAGCCGTGGACGCCGGACGCATCGAAGAGCCTGGCCGACAACGGCCTCGGGCACAAGGATCTGATCAGTTTCCGCACGCCGGGCCTCAATGGCATTGGCGGTGCGAGTTTCTGACCGTCACCTGCGCGAGTGCCGGCTGCCTGCAAGCGGAAGGCATTCCAGAACGACGAGCACATCATCATGAGCCACCAACTTACCATTGAGCCGCTGGGCGTCACGATCGAGGTCGAGGAAGGCCAGACGATGCTCGACGCTGCGCTGCGCCAGGGCATCTACATTCCGCACGCGTGCTGCCACGGCTTGTGCGGAACCTGCAAGGTCGCAGTGCTGGGCGGCGAGACCGACCTGGGCGATGCCAACCCGTTCGCGCTGATGGACTTCGAGCGCGAAGAGGGCAAGGCGCTCGCGTGCTGTGCAACGCTGCAGGCCGACACCGTGATCGAGGCCGACGTTGACGAGGATCCGGATGCCGAGATCATTCCGGTGAAGGATTTCGCAGCCGACGTCACCCGCATCGAGCAGCTCACGCCGACCATCAAGGCGATCCGTCTGAAGCTGTCGCAGCCGATCCATTTCCAGGCCGGCCAGTATGTGCAGCTTGAGATTCCGGGGCTGGGGCAGAGCCGCGCATTCTCGATCGCCAATGCGCCGGCCGACGTCGCGGCCACCGGCGAGATCGAACTCAACGTGCGGCAGGTGCCCGGCGGGCAGGGCACAGGCTATCTGCACGAGAAACTGGCAACGGGCGACCGCGTGCGCCTGTCGGGTCCGTACGGCCGGTTCTTCGTGCGCCGCTCGGCGGGGCTGCCGATGATCTTCATGGCCGGCGGCTCCGGCCTGTCCAGCCCGCGCTCGATGATCGTTGACCTGCTGGAGAGTGGCGTCTGCGCGCCGATCACGCTGGTCTACGGCCAGCGCAATGCGAAAGAGCTCTATTACCACGACGAATTTCGCGCGCTTGCCGAACGCTACCCGAACTTCACCTACGTGCCGGCGCTGTCCGAAGGCGCAGGTGAATCGGGCGACAACATCGCGCAAGGGTTCGTGCACGACGTTGCGAAAGCGCATTTCGACGGCAATTTCTCGGGCCACCAGGCGTACCTGTGCGGGCCGCCCGCGATGATCGATGCGTGCATCACCGCATTGATGCAGGGGCGCCTGTTCGAGCCCGACATCTATCACGAGAAGTTCATTTCGGCCGCGGATGCGCAGCAGGCGCGCAGCCCGCTGTTCCGGCGGGTGTGACATGGACGAGCGCTGCGTGAAGGCGACTGTGACGATTGCGCAGACCGACGAGCGCTATGCGTGCGCGGCAGGCGAATCGCTGCTGGCCGGCATGGCCAAGCTCGGCCGTCGCGGCATTCCGGTCGGCTGCCTGAACGGCGGTTGCGGCGTCTGCAAGGTGCGCGTGCTGCACGGCACGGTGCACAAGCTCGGGCCCATCAGCCGCGCGCACATCAGCGCCGACGAGGAAAGCGATGGTTATGCGCTGGCCTGCCGCGTTGCGCCCGACGGCGATGTCGAACTGGAAGTGGCAGGGCATTTGAGAAAACCGTTTTTTTGCTGTGCGGCCGGCAAGGCAACGCCGGTTTCAAAAAACTAATCTGGAGGAGACTCATCATGGGTGTCATGCGTATTGGTCATGTCAATCTGAAGGTGATGGACATCGACGCAGCGCTGCGTCATTACATACGCGTACTCGGCATGCAAGAGACGATGCGCGACGCAGCAGGCAACGTCTACCTGAAGTGCTGGGACGAATGGGACAAGTATTCGCTGATCCTCACGCCGGCGGATCAGGCGGGGCTCAATCATGCCGCGTACAAGGTCGAGCACGATGCCGATCTCGACACGCTGCAGCAGCGCATCGAGGCGTATGGGATCAAGACCGAGATGCTGCCGGAAGGCGCGCTGCCGGACGTTGGCCGCCAGTTGCGTTTCAATCTGCCGAGCGGGCATGAACTGCGGTTGTTCGCGCAGAAGGCGCTGGTTGGCACTGCTGTGGGCTCGCTCAATCCTGATCCGTGGCCCGACGACGTTCCGGGCTCGGCCGTGCACTGGCTCGACCACTGCCTGCTGATGTGCGAGTTGAACCCCGAGGCGGGCATCAACCGCGTCGAAGAGAACACGCGTTTCATGGCCGAGTGCCTGGACTTTCATCTGGCAGAGCAGGTAATGGTTGGCCCCGGCAACACGATCCAGGCCGCCACGTGGATGTTCCGCAGCACCACGCCGCACGATATTGCCTTCGTTGGCGGCCCGCGCAACGGGCTCCACCACATTGCGTTCTTCCTGGACGACTGGGCCGACGTGCTGAAGTCGGCCGACGTGATGGCAAAGAACAAGGTGAAGATCGACGTGGCGCCGACGCGGCATGGCATTACGCGCGGCACGACCATCTACTTCTTCGATCCGAGCGGCAACCGCAACGAGACCTTCGCGGGCCTGGGCTACCTCGCGCAGCCGGATCGCCCCGTCACGACATGGACCGAGGAAGAACTCGGCCGCGGGATTTTCTTCCACTCCGGTGAGCTGAACGAAGCGTTCACCACCGTCTACACCTGATTGAGACGGAGCGAGCGCTATGGCCCGAAATGACACCCCCCTGAGCGTGGATGCGCGGGTGATCGACTGGCCCGCTGCGTTGCGCGCCGCGCAGGCGGCAGCGCAGGCCGCCGAGCAGCTTGGCGTGCGCGTGAACGTTGCGGTGGTCGATGCGGCCGGCCTGCTCGCCGCGTTCGTACGCATGCCCGGTGCACCGCTGCATTCGATCGACATCGCCATCGACAAGGCCTACACGGCGGCGAGCTTCGGCTTGCCGACCGGCGAATGGCACGACGCGCTGGCCGCGCACTCGGCCGCCGTGCAGCAGGGGCTTGTGCTGCGCGCGCGCTTCGTCGCGTTTGGCGGTGGCCTGCCGATCGTCGAGAGCGGCCGCCTGATCGGTGGGATCGGCGTATCGGGTGGCAGCGAGTCACAGGACGAGACCTGCGCGCGTGCCGGCCTGGACGCGGCCGGCCTTGCCGCCATGTAACGGGAACGGGCCCTGGCACGGCAACGCGCACTCCCTTCCTCACAGGACAGCATCACTGAATCACGATTACGGGCACACATCATCATGGACAACACGGAAACCCTCGCCGCGACACGCGGCCCCGCCGGCGGGCAGCCAAACGTGCGGCGCATCCACAACTTTGTCGATGGCGAATACCGCGCAGGCGAGCGCTGGTTCGACAAGCGATCGCCGCTGGACAACGCGCTGATCGCACGCGTTGCCGAAGCGGGGCGCGCCGACGTTGACGCGGCCGTGAAGGCGGCACGCGCCGCACTGTCAGGCCCGTGGGGCAGCCTGACCGTCGCGCAGCGCGTCGAGATCCTGTACGCGGTGGCCGACGGCATCCAGCGCCGCTTCGACGATTTTCTCGAGGCGGAAGTGGCCGATACCGGCAAGCCCGTCAGCCTCGCCAGCCACATCGACATTCCGCGCGGCGCAGCCAACTTCAAGGTGTTTGCAGACGTTGTGAAAAACGTGCCCGGCGAAACCTTTGAAATGGCAACGCCCGACGGCGCAGGCGCGATCAACTACGCGATCCGCCGGCCGGTCGGCGTTGTCGGCGTGATCTGCCCGTGGAACCTGCCGCTGCTGCTGATGACGTGGAAGGTCGGTCCCGCGCTCGCGTGCGGCAACACGGTGGTCGTCAAGCCGTCGGAAGAAACGCCGCAAACCGCCGCGCTGCTGGGTGAGGTGATGAACGCAGCCGGCGTGCCGCGCGGCGTCTACAACGTCGTGCACGGCTTCGGGCCGAACTCGGCTGGCGAATTCCTGACCACCCACCCCGGCGTGAACGCGATCACGTTCACGGGCGAAACGCGTACTGGCGCGGCCATCATGAAGGCTGCAGCGGAAGGCGCGCGCCCGGTCAGCCTGGAAATGGGCGGCAAGAACGCCGCCATCGTCTTTGCCGATTGCGATTTCGATGCCGCCGTTGAGGGCACGCTGCGCTCGTGCTTCGCAAACGCGGGGCAAGTGTGCCTCGGCACCGAGCGTGTGTATGTGGAGCGCCCGCTGTTCGAGCGTTTCGTCGCCGCGCTGAAGGCGGGTGCCGAACGGCTGCAGCCCGGCCGCCCCGAAGCCGAGACGACCGGCATCGGGCCGCTGATCAGCCAGGAGCACCGCGACAAGGTGCTGTCGTACTACCGCAAGGCGGCCGAGCTTGGCGCGACAGTTGTCACCGGCGGCGGCGTGCCCGACATGCCGGGCGAGCTGCGCGACGGCGCCTGGGTGGAACCGACGATCTGGACGGGCCTTGGCGACGATTCGCCGATCGCCCGCGAGGAAATCTTCGGGCCGTGCACGCTGGTGATGCCGTTCGATTCCGAAGCGGAGGTTGTCAACCGCGCAAACGCGAACGTGTACGGGCTATCGACCGCGATCTGGACAACCAATCTTTCGCGCGCGCATCGCGTTGCCGCGTCGATCGACGTCGGGATCGCCTGGGTCAACTCCTGGTTCCTGCGCGACCTGCGCACGGCGTTCGGCGGCGCGAAGCAATCGGGCATCGGCCGCGAAGGCGGCGTGCATTCGCTCGAGTTCTACACCGAACTCCGCAACGTCTGCATCAAGCTCTGATCCACCTCCACCTGTTACTGGCCGGATGGCTCCTATGGATTCCACATTGATTACCACGCTGGGCGACGCGCTGTATGACGCCATGACCTTGCGCACGCCGATTGCACCCCTGACGTCGCAGCACGAAGACCTGTCTGTGGACGACGCTTATCGTATCCAGCAGCGCTTCGTGCAGCGCCGTCTGGACGCCGGCGAAACCGTGATCGGCAAGAAGATCGGCGTCACCTCGAAAGCCGTGATGGACATGCTCGGCGTTTATCAACCCGATTTTGGCTACCTGCTGTCGGGGATGGTGTACGGCGAAGGCGAATGCATTCCGCTCGACACGCTGATCCAGCCGAAGGCCGAAGGCGAGATCGCGTTCGTGCTCAAGCGCGATCTGATCGGCCCCGGCGTGACGAACGCGATGGTGCTGGCCGCGACCGAATGCGTGATGCCTTGCTTTGAGATCGTCGATTCGCGCATTCGCGACTGGAAGATCCGGATCGGCGACACCGTTGCGGATAACGCTTCGTGCGGCGTGTTCGTGCTGGGCGACCAGGCCGTGAGCACGCGCAGCGTCGACTTATCGACCTGCGGGATGGTGCTCGAAAAGAACGGCGAAGTGATCGGCACCGGCGCGGGCGCGGCGGCGCTCGGCTCGCCGGTGAACGCGGTCGCCTGGCTGGCGAACACGCTCGGCCGCCTCGGTATTCCGCTCAAGGCGGGCGAGGTGATTCTGTCTGGCGCGCTGGCCGCGATGGCGCCGGTGCGCACAGGCGACAACTTCCGCGTGTCGATCGGCGGGATCGGCGCGTGCTCGGTGCGGTTCGCCTAGCCGGCTCCGCCTCTGCGTTCATTGATATTCAGGAGAACTCCCCATGACTCAAAAAATCCGTTGCGCGCTGATCGGGCCCGGCAACATCGGCACGGATCTGCTTGCAAAGCTGATGCGCAGCCCCGTGCTCGAGCCGGTCTGGATGGTCGGCATCGACCCGGAATCCGACGGCCTGAAGCGCGCCCGCGAACTCGGCCTGAAGACGACCTCGGACGGCGTCGACGGCCTGCTGCCGCACGTGCTGGCCGACAACGTGCAGATCGCGTTCGACGCGACGAGCGCTTACGTGCACGCGGAAAACAGCCGCAAGCTGAACGCGCTCGGCGTGATGATGATTGACCTGACGCCAGCCGCGATCGGGCCGTACTGTGTGCCGCCCGTGAATCTGAAGGAACACATCGGCCAGCGCGAGATGAACGTGAACATGGTCACGTGCGGCGGGCAGGCGACGATCCCGATGGTCTACGCGATCTCGCGCGTGCAGCCGGTTGCGTATGGCGAGATCGTCGCGACGGTGTCGTCCAAGTCGGTCGGCCCCGGCACGCGCAAGAACATCGACGAATTCACGCGCACGACTGCCGCGGCGGTGTCAAAGGTTGGCGGCGCCAAAGAAGGCAAGGCAATCATCGTGATCAACCCGGCGGAGCCGCCGCTGATCATGCGCGACACCGTGCACTGCCTGACCGAAGGCGAGCCCGATGCGGCGCGAATCATCGAATCGGTGAACGCAATGATTGCCGACGTGCAGCGCTACGTGCCCGGCTACAAGCTCGTGAACGGGCCGGTGTTCGACGGCAAGCGCGTGTCGGTCTATCTGGAGGTCGAAGGGCTCGGCGACTACCTGCCGAAATACGCGGGCAACCTGGACATCATGACGGCCGCCGCCGCGCGCACCGCCGAGATGTTTGCCGAGGAACTGCTGGCGGGCCGCATTGCGTTGGAACCCGCCGCCAGCGCAGCCGCATGACGCGCCCGCTTCATCTCAACGATCGGACGAACGAGGAATCGCAATGAATCTCAAAGGCAAGCACATCACCGTCCACGACATGACGCTGCGTGATGGTATGCACCCGAAGCGTCATCAGATGACGCTGGATCAAATGCGCTCAATCGCGAGCGGGCTCGATGCGGCCGGTGTGCCGCTGATCGAAGTCACGCATGGCGACGGGCTGGGCGGATCATCAGTCAATTACGGCTTTCCCGCCCACACAGACGAGGAATATCTCGGCGCGGTGATCCCGCTGCTCAAACGCGCGAAGGTGTCCGCGCTGCTGCTGCCGGGTATCGGCACGGTCGACCATCTGCGGCGCGCGCACGCGCTTGGCGTGCATACGATTCGCGTGGCGACGCACTGCACCGAGGCCGATGTGTCGGAGCAGCACATCACGCTCGCGCGCAAGCTCGACATGGATACCGTCGGCTTTCTGATGATGAGCCACATGAGCAGTCCGGAAGGGCTCGTTGCACAAGCCAAGCTGATGGAAAGCTACGGCGCGAACTGCGTGTATGTGACCGATTCGGCCGGCTACATGCTGCCCGACGACGTGAAGGCCAGGATCAGTGCGGTGCGCGACGCGCTCAAGCCCGAGACCGAACTCGGTTTTCATGGCCACCACAATCTCGCGATGGGGATCGCGAATTCGCTCGCGGCAGTCGAGGCCGGCGCGAACCGGATCGACGGCGCAGCGGCTGGCCTGGGCGCGGGCGCGGGGAACACGCCGCTCGAAGTTTTCGTTGCGGTGTGCGACCGCATGGGCATCGAAACCGGTGTCGACCTGTGGAAGATCCAGGACGTTGCCGAAGATCTCGTCGTGCCGATGATGGACTTCCCGATCCGCGTCGATCGCGATGCGCTGACGCTCGGCTACGCAGGCGTTTACGGGTCGTTCCTGCTGTTCGCAAAGCGCGCGGGCGAGAAGTATGGGGTACCGTCGCGCGACATTCTTGTCGAGCTGGGGCGGCGCGGGATGGTCGGCGGCCAGGAAGACATGATCGAAGACACCGCGCTCACGCTCGCGAAGGCGCGGGCGGCCAGCGCAAAGCGGGAGGCGGCATGAAGCTCTCGACCGATACCGTTGAATCGCTGGCTGCGCATCTCGATGGCTGCGTGCTGGAAGCGCGTGACACCCTGAAGATCACCGACGCGCATCCAGACATGGAGTGGGACGACGCGTACGCGATCCAGGACGCGATCCGCCGCCGTGCGCTGTCGCGCGGCGCGCGCATCGTCGGCTACAAGGCTGGGCTGACCTCGCACGCAAAGATGCGCCAGATGAACGTCGACGTGCCCGTGTTCGGCTTTCTCGTCGATACATACGAGTTGCCCGACGGCGGCGAGTGCGATGTGTCCAAGCTGATTCACCCGAAAGTCGAGCCGGAGATCGCGTTCGTCACGAAGACCGAACTGAAGGGGCCGGGCTGCCATATCGGCGCGGTGCTGGCGGCCACCGACTTCGTGATCGCCGGCATCGAGGTGATCGACAGCCGCTACCGCGATTTCAAGTTCGACCTGAAGAGCGTGGTGGCCGACAACACCTCGGCCGCGCGCTTCGTCGCTGGCGGGCAGCCGCTCGCGGTGGACGGCGTCGACTTGCGCACGCTCGGCATCGTGCTTGAGAAGAATGGCCGGCCGGTAGCTTTTGGCGCCGGCGCGGCGGTGCTCGGCCATCCCGCCGCCGCGGTTGCAATGCTCGCGAACCATCTTGGCGCGCGCGGCGAATCGATTCCGGCGGGCAGCCTGATCCTGTCCGGCGGCATCACCGAGGCGGTGGCCGTCGAGGCTGGCGACAACGTGACGCTGCGCGTGCAGGGCATCGGCTCGGTCGGCGTGCGCTTTGTTTGACAAGGAGGACACCATGCCAATCGCTCATCTGTACATCCTGGAAGGCCGCGACGATGACCGCAAGGAGCGGTTGATCGCCGAGGTGACCGACGCCATTCACCGTTCGCTCGATGCGCCCATCGAATCGGTGCGCGTGGTTATCACCGAGATGCCGAAAGCGCATTTCGGTATCGGCGGCCAAAGCGCGAAGCAGCGCGGACGCTAATGCTAATGCGCAACACCCAAGACGATTAAACGACTGAGGATTGCCATGCAGACGAATCCGGAAATTGGCCGCCGCATCGTGGCCAACGGGATCGATACGAACTATCACGACATCGGCGAAGGCGAGCCCGTGCTTTTGATTCACGGGTCCGGCCCGGGCGTGACGGCCTATGCGAACTGGCGGCTCACGATGCCGGCGCTTGCACAACACTTCCGTGTGATCGCGCCGGACATGGTCGGCTTCGGGCTGACCGAGCGGCCGAACGGCTATCGCTATTCGATGGACAACTGGGTCGAGCACGCGCTCGGGCTGCTCGACGCGCTGGGCGTGCAGCGTGTGCACGTGGTCGGCAATTCGTTCGGCGGTGCGCTCGCGCTCGCGCTGGCGATCCGCGCGCCGGAGCGCGTTGGCCGGATTGTACTGATGGGGCCGGCCGGCACGCGCTTCACGCTGAGCGAAGGGCTCGATGCGGTGTGGGGCTACACGCCTTCGATCGAGACGATGCGCAGGCTGCTCGATATCTTCGCTTACGATCGCACGCTCGTGAACGACGAACTGGCGAAGCTGCGCTACGAGGCGAGCGTGAAGCCCGGCTATCAGGAATCGTACGCAGCGATGTTTCCGGCGCCGCGCCAACGCTGGGTCGATGCGCTCGCCAGCGACGAAGAACAGATTCGCGCGCTGACGCACGAGACGCTGATCGTCCACGGGCGCGAAGACCAGGTAATCCCGCTGTCGAGTTCGCTGAGGCTGGCCGAACTGCTGCCGCGTGTGCAACTGCACGTGTTCGGCCAATGCGGGCACTGGACGCAGATCGAGCATGCGGCGCGTTTCAACCGGCTCGTGATCGACCACTTCCAGGAGTGATGCTCCGGGAGGGCTAAAGAGCATCAGCAGCACGATTCAACTAAATCAAATAACAGGTGGAGACAAAGAATGAAGCGGAAAGCAACTGCAGGTCTGATTTCGCTCGCGGCGTGCGCGGGGCTTGCATTGAGCTCGGGCGCACTTGCGACCGAAGGCGGAAGCGACACGATCGGTGAGGGCGCCGAGGCGTTCTTCGCTGGCGCGCTGCCGCCGGCCGGCGTTTATGGCCTGCTGTACTACACGCACTATCATGCGTCGCAGTTCAACGACTCGCACGGCAACAGCGCGGTGCCGGGCTTCAAGCTCGATGCGGATGTGGTGATTCCGCGCGTTGTCTGGATGTCGGATTGGTCTCTGCTGGGCGGGCGCTACGGTGCCTATGCGGTACTGCCGATGGAGAGTCTGGCGCTCGACGCGGGTGGTTTTTCGTTCAACCGGACCAATCTCGGTGATCTGATTGTCAGCCCGGGGCTGATTGCGTGGGGTGCGGGCCCGCTGCGGACCGTTGCAGCGATGGAGTTCGTATTTCCGACCGGGCAGTACGACATGCGTGCAGTGCTGAACACCGGCAAGAACTACTACACGGCGCGGCCCATTTTCGCCGTGTCGTGGATGCCGAACGACAAAGTCGAAATGTCAGCGAAGATCACGTACAGCTTCAACTCACCAAACAGGGATACCAACTACCACTCGGGCAACCTGTTCCACATCGACTATTCCGCAAGCTATGCGCTCACACCGGCGGCACGCGCCGGGATTTCCGGCTACTTCGTCAAGCAGACGACGGACGACACCCTCAACGGTCAGTCTGTCGCCGGTGACGGGTTCCGCGGGCAGACCTTCGCGATCGGTCCGGGCTTCCGCTACCAGTTCAGCAAGTTCAGCCTGGAAGCACGCGTCGTGAAGGAGTTCTTCGTGCGTAACCGCCCGGCCGGGGCGGCCTTGTGGGCGAAGGCGGTCATACCTTTCTAACAGCGGAATCAGGGCAAGCATGGCATGGTTTCGTGCCATGCTTCTTGTCGCCCGCGGCGGAGAACATCGCTCGTCGACGTGGGCGGAGTCCGGATTCGTGAGCTGCCGTATGACTTGATTGCAACGCTGGGCTGGTAGAGCAACGACGTTTTAGCTGTCGCTGGTGACGCGAAAGCCAGGCTGCAGAGTTTCAGAGTGAACGCCAGCAGCGCGTGCCGGGTGAGGGTCACCGGCAGCAAGTGCCATAGGCCAAGGCGCGTAGCGCGTTGTCATACAGTCAGCCGAAAGCCCGCAGATCGCCGGGGCAAGGCAACAGGCCGCATTGCCGCGCGCGACAGCCGGTCAACGCCGCCCACTGATCCGGTCGATCTGATGCATGCGGTGCTCGGCATCGCCCTTGCACAGGCGCCGGGCGTCAAGGCCAACTTCGCACCAACTTAGCCCATCGCTTCTGGCTCTGTACGCGCCCCGTAGATGGTTAGTACCAGTTCACTGTCATCATTGAGGGTATATTGGGGACGGCGCCCTGCCAGCTGTTCGCTGGCCTCAAGAATGATCGATACACCTTCGCCCCGTTTGTCCATGATGTGCTGACGGTGGCCGGCGAGCGAGTCATCGCCTACCGCGCAGCGAGCAAGTAGACTCGTAAGAGCCTCATTGCGTGCCGCTTGGCGAAATGGCAGGCTTTCGGTTGTCATGGTGTTGGGCAGCATGCCAGGCGAATAGAGCTCCAGCCGGTCGTCGAATAGGCGCAGCCGCACTTTGGCCCCCGCCATCGAGTAATCGCGATGGGCTACTGCATTGGTAATCGCCTCGAACACAGCCAGCATGTCGAATTGGGGAACGTCCTCGCGCCCTCCCTCGGCACGTTTGTAGGCAGCGACCTTCATGTTCTTGCGCACGAATGCACAGGCATCGAGGATCTGCCGATCCAACGGTCCGGTAATGTCCTGTGCGTCACGCTGATACGGTGCCTCATCCACGGGCAGAGCATCTACCCCTCGATAGGCAACTGCCTGAATGAATGCTCCCGGTAGAAACCGTTGTACATCCTCGCTAGCCATCAGCAGACCCGCTACAGTCGGACGCCACACATCCTGTTCATCGCGCGCCGCCATGGCGAGCTTGCTGAGCAGAACCTCTGCCGAATCGGTACTCCGCGCAGGAGCGAAGCGTCGCCAAAGGGCTTCTTTCAAGTCGGCTAACCCGAGAACTTCCTTCCCCGACCAGCTTCGATGCGCGCGGGAGCGCGCGATGGAATGGAGCCATCCCATCAGCAGCTGTCGCCAAGGTTTGTATTGGCCGCCGCAAGAATTGCGCTTGAAACAAGGCAATTTTAGCAAATTGCACTCGTGAGCGAACCCTCCTTCGATGCACGCCGGCGGTCCCGAAATGTCTAAGTTTTCGCGACTGGCCCACCATCGCGTCTAGCAAATTGCGATGGTCATTTGGCGAGGCAGCTACCGAGTTGTCTCCCCCATCTCTACCCCGTCTCTGGCCAGTGATTTCCGTGGCCGGTCGAGCCCCACCCGTCCGCCCATCACAACCCGGCCTGGAGGGTGTTCATGAAATCGACCCGCCTATGTCTCGCCTGTGGCAACGCGTTCCTCCCGTTGCCGCATGTTCCCCACCAGCGTTACTGCTCGTCGAAGGCTTGCCAGCGCGCGCGCCGGCGCGACTGGCAGAACCACCGGCTCCGCATCGACCAGGACTACCGCGACAACCAAGCCCGGGCACAGGCGAAATGGCGTGCCAGCCACTCACGCTATTGGCGCGAGTATCGAGCTGCACATCCCGCGTACCGAGAGCGCAACCGCAGCATGCAGCGGATGCGCAATGCGCGGCGGAGTTGCAGACCAATTGCAAAGATGGACGTCATCGGGCGCCGTTGGCCACTGGGTTCAGGCTTCTACGTGCTGTCTCATGCGGATGAAGGCGGCGTTGCAAAGATGGACGCGTGGACCGTCCACATCGCCGTGCTGTCTGCGCCGACAGGGCCACCGCCGTGATTGCAAAGAGATGACGTGATTCTCATTGGCGCCGTGCCTGCTACGCTGGCCTCACCAAAGTTCGTTTTCGAACGCCACCGCCTGATGTGAAATCGTGGCGCGTGAGCATGAGGCCCCACGCCCTCGGTGCCTGCCGCGGCCTATGCCTGAGTTGCGGAGTGAAAAATGTCATCCAATACCGCTGCTGCAGCAGTTGGAGCCGGCTCCTCTGGAGGACGGGCGGCGGAGTATGTCCGCATGTCGACTGAGCACCAGCAGTATTCGACCGAGAACCAGCGCGACAAAATTCGCGACTACGCAGCCCGCCGCGGATTTGAAATCGTCCGCACGTATGCGGACGAGGGCAAAAGCGGGCTCCGCATCGATGGGCGCCAGGCGCTTCAGAATCTCATCGCCGATGTGGCCAATGGCAAGGCTGATTTCTCGGTCATCCTGGTCTATGACGTGAGTCGATGGGGGCGTTTCCAGGATGCCGATGAAAGCGCGTATTACGAGTACATTTGCCGCCGCGCTGGCATCCAGGTGGCGTACTGCGCCGAGCAGTTCGAGAACGATGGCTCCCCAGTTTCGACCATCGTGAAAGGGGTAAAGCGGGCGATGGCCGGCGAATACAGCCGAGAGCTGTCCGCGAAGGTATTTGCCGGCCAGTGCCGCTTGATTGAGATGGGCTTCCGGCAAGGAGGACCTGCCGGCTACGGGCTGCGCCGCGTTTTGGTCGACGAGCACGGCCTCATGAAGGCAGAGCTGTGCCGTGGCGAACGCAAAAGCCTTCAAACCGACCGAGTCATCCTGATGCCGGGTCCGGACAGCGAGGTGCGAATCGTCAACCTAATCTATGACTGGTTTATCAATGAGTCGCTCGACGAACATGAAATCGCAGCGCGCCTGAATGGCATGCGTGTGCGGACGGACCTGAACCGGGAGTGGACGCGAGCTACCGTGCGAGAGGTATTAACGAACGAGAAATACATCGGCAACAACGTCTACAACCGGGTGTCGTTCAAACTGAAAAAGCTACGAGTGACCAACACACCTGATATGTGGATTCGAAAGGAAGGCGCATTTCAGGGCATTGTGCCGAGCGAAACGTTCTACACGGCGCAAGGGATTATGCGGGCGAGAGCGCGTCGCTACTCAAATGAGGAGCTCATCGAACGACTGCGTAACCTGTACCGGAGCCGCGGGTTTTTGTCCGGCGTCGTGATTGATGAAACGGATGGCATGCCTTCCACATCCGTCTATGTGTACCGCTTTGGCAGTTTGATTCGCGCCTACCAGACGGTCGGTTTTACCCCTGGTCGAGACTATCGATACATTGAAACCAACCGTTTCCTGCGGCAGCTGCATCCGGAAATCATTGCGCAGACGGAGCGGAAAATCGCGGATTTGGGCGGCGCGGTCATACGCGACCCGGCGACCGACCTGCTGACGGTCAATGATGAGTTCACGGCCTGCATCGTGCTCTCGCGTTGCCAGGCGCATGAAAATGGCCGAAATCATTGGAAAGTCCGCTTCGACACAAGCCTCCTGCCGGACATCACGGTGGCGGTGCGGCTCGACCACACGAATGCGTCGGCATTGGATTACTACCTGCTGCCACGTTTGGATTTTGGACAACCGCGCATTCACCTCGCCGACCAAAATCCAATCGAGTTTGAGAGCTATCGCTTCGATACGCTGGACTACTTGTATGGGATGGCCGCGCGTGCCCGTCTCAGGAGAGTAGCGTGAACGCGCGGCAGCAGGTCGGAGAAATCCGCATGGTCCCCGTCGCTCAGATTGAGGTCATCAATCCGCGTGAACGCAATGGTCGGGTTTTCAAAGAAATCGTCGACAACATCAAGACCATCGGCCTCAAGAAGCCTATCGTGGTCACGCCGCGAGCGACAGCAGGCGGCATCGAGAAATACCTGCTGGTGTGCGGTGAGGGACGGTTGAAGGCGTTCCGCTCCCTGGGGGAAGAAACCATTCCGGCGCTCGTCGTCAGCGTGAGCGATGAGGACGCGTTCGTCATGAGCTTGACGGAAAACATCGCGCGCCGACAGTGCCGCCCGCTCGAACGGCTGGCTGGCATTCGGCAATTGCAGGACCAGGGATACGCGCCGAAGGTCATTGCCGAGAAGACAGGCCTTACACCCACTTACGTCCAAGGCATCCTCACCCTGCTGCGCCAGGGAGAAGAGAGACTCGTGGTGGCGGTGGAGAAGGGCCTCGTCCCCTTGAACGCGGCCCTCACGATTGTCGGGGCCGGCAACGACGACGCTGAAATCCAGGCGGCACTCCAGGAGGCCTATGAGTCGGGAAAATTACGGGGCAAGCAACTGATGAACGCTCGCCGTGTCATCGAGCGCCGAAAAACACTCGGGCGAAGCGCGACCCACAATATGACGCACAAGTCCGCAGCGGTCACGACATCGAGTCTCGTGCGGACGTATGAGCGCGAGGTGGAACGTCAGAAGGCCATGGTGAGAAAAGCCGAGTTCACGCAACAGCGATTGCTATTTGTGGTCGGCGCCTTGCGACAACTGTTTGCCGATGAGAACTTCGTCAATCTGCTGCGTGCCGAGGGCTTGGCTAGCCTGCCGAAGTACCTTGCCGAGCGCGTCTGGCCCATCGGAAGTGGCACATGACTGGCATAACTCTCGGGTTCATCCCCGAGCCGTTGTCCGTGCCCGTTGCCAGCATCCTGCCGTCACGCAGAATTCCGGCGCCTGTACTGGAATCGCGCAAGTTTCAGCAGATAAGAACCTCCATTGCGGAGGTGGGCCTCATCGAACCACTCTCTGTCACGCCTGCAGACCAGTCTTCCGGGCAGCATGTCCTGCTGGATGGGCATCTGCGCTTACTTGCTATTCAGGACCTGGGATATGAGCAGGTGGCCTGCCTTGTGGCGACCGATGACGAGAGCTACACGTATAACAACCGTGTCAATCGGCTCTCGACCATTCAGGAGCACTACATGATACGGCGCGTCATTGACCGAGGCGTCTCGCCCGAGCGATTGGCGAAAGCGCTTTCCGTCGACGTCTCTCAGATTATAAAAAGAATGTCGCTACTGGACGGCATTTGCCCAGAAGCCGCCGAACTGCTCGGAGACCGTCAGTTCTCACCGGAGCTGGTTCGCGCCCTTCGCAAAATGAAGCCCACGCGCCAGGTCGAATGCGTGGAGCTGATGGTGGCCGCGAACAACGTGTCAGTGTCCTATGCCGAGGCGTTGTTGGTGGCCACGCCGGCGGCGCGTCTTGTGGAGGGAAAAAAGCCGCGGAAACTGCGGTGCGTGTCAAGGTAGTTGTCGCCTGAATCACGCAGCCAGTCGTTCTTTGTTGCCTCCTGGAAGTTCGCCGGCGCAAACGGTCGCTTCGCGCTCGGGGTTGAGGGCCACCACGTCGATGCGACGCCAGTTGCGGGTTTCTCCAGACCAGCGGCCCGGATTGCTTTGCCGCGCCCGAAGGTACAGCTCATGCCGAGCCTGCAGGATGTGGCGGTCAGTGCCGGCGTGGCGCTGCGCCGGCGTCACGTAGCCGATGCCGCTGTGGCGGTGCGCGTGGTTGTACCAACGCACGAACTCGGCCGCCCAGCCGCGAGCATGGTCCAGGTCGACGAAGCCGCCGGCAGGGAACTCGGGCCGGTACTTGGCGGTGCGAAACAGGCTCTCCACATACGGGTTGTCATTGCTCACGCGAGGGCGCGAATACGACGGGTCGATCCCCAGCCAGTGCAGCATCGCCAGCACGGTGGTTGCCTTGAAGGTCGAGCCGTTGTCGCCGTGCAGCACCGGCTTGGCCGCCATCGCGTGGATGCCCTCGGCCAGCGCGGTGCGCTTGACCAGATGGGCCGCATGGTCGGCGTGATCCGTCGCATGCACCTCGAAGCCGACGATCTTGCGGCTGAACACGTCCAGGATCAGGTACAGGTAGAACCAGCGTCCCAGCACCTGCGCGGGCAGGTAGGTCAGGTCCCAGCACCACAGCTGCGCCGGGGCGGTGGCCACGTGGGTGGTGGGTGGCCGGACCTTGCGCGGCGCCTTGGCGCGGCTGCGGTGCCGGTTTTGGCCGGCCTCGCGCAGCACGCGGCTGAAACTCGATTCGCTGGCCAGGTACACGCCCTCATCGGCCAGGGCAGGCACGATGCGCGCCGGCGGCATGTCGGCAAACCTCGGTTCGTTGGCCACCTCCAGCAGCCGCTGGCGCTCCTCGGGCGTCAGGGCATGGCCTGGGGTCCCACGCAGGGCCGTAGGCCTGCCGTCGCCGGTTTGCAGCCCATCCTGGGCCTTCCAGCGCTGAAGCGTCCGCACGCTGATGCCGGCGAACTCGCAGGCTGCGGCGAGCCGGGCGCCCTCGTGGTGCGCCTGCTCGATGTGTTGGGCCATGTTGCGGCGATCTTCCAGGCCGATCATTCGGCCTCGCCCTTTTCCCTGGGGAAGATCGCCTCGAGTTTTTTTGACAGCACCAGCAAGGCGGCCGCCTCGGCCAAGGCCTTTTCCTTGCGCTGCAGCTCGCGCTCGAGCTCCTTGATGCGGCGGCGGTCCTGCTTGGTCTGCTGCGCACTGGCGGGCTGCTCGTGCGGCTGCGCCAGGGCCTGGGTGGCGCTGCCTCGCCACTGCGCAAGCTGCTGCGCGTACACCCCGTTCTTGCGGCACCAGGCGCTGCGCGCCGTCTCGTCCATGGCTGCCGTCGTGATGACCGCCTCCAGCCGGGCCGCAGCCGTCCAGATGCGCTCGCGCGCCGGCTTGGCCAATGCCTCGGAGCGCCAGCGCTCCAGCGTGTCGGCGTTCACGCCGATCTCCCCTGCCACGGCTTCCACCGCGGCGCTTTCGGGCGGCAGCAGCCTGGCCACCGCGCGATCCTTGAATGCTTGTCCGTATCGAGCCAATTCGTCCTCTTCAACGCCCCCGTGCTTCAAAAATCGGTGGGAAGGCGAGGCTGTGGATTTGTGGACGATGCGCTTCGCGCACCGGCCAGCTTGCCGTGGACAACGCTGGTGCGTTGCCCACCGCGCAGGCCTTCGCCCACAAGCTCCACAGCCACCTACCACCAAGGTAAGAGTCTTGAAGTCAGAGACTCAAGAATCTATCGGGGCGACAACTATTCTGACGCGGGGGGACTGACCGGAGTCAGCCCGGAGCAGATGGCGAAGATGGAGCAGGAAATGAGCAATCTGCAGGGGCAGTACAAGCTGGTAGAACAGACTTACGGTCAAGACGTATTGAATCTGGTGCTTGCGAAAGGGTATCTCGCCAAGCTCCTTGAGAACGAATCAGCGCGGCTGTATGTTGCCCAGCGCCATCCGGATTTGATGGTGGAGTTCGAATCCATCATCGCAACTATTTCTCTCGACCAGCAGCAATCCAGTGTGGTCCTCTAGCCCTGTGCAGAAGTACCACGTGCATGAAAAACTTCGTCGCCAATATTCACCTGGCCCTCGTCCGAGCGACTTCCTAGCATGACAACTCCTTTCACCACTCGGAAGCTCGACATGAAAAGCCAGGCAAACCAGCAAGCCAACCACCGCGCGGACTCACTTAACAAGAACAAGGGAACGAGCGGTACGAATTCCACAAATGCCAAGGTGCATGGGAACCGAGGAAAACAGTTGAATCCGAACCAGACGGGCAAGTAATCTCCAAGCGCCCCGCTTCCGCGGGGCCCCTGCTTTCTGACACGGGCTCATATCATGAAGGTTGTTGGCTTCCCCACTCAAGGTGAAGTACTGCAGTTCGTCTTCGATGCTTGCGGGGTTCTGCCCAGGAAGTATGAGAAAGACGAGAGCTTTGACGATGCGAGAAAAAAATCGACCCAGACGGCGCTGAGGCGCCTGGCCAAAGAGGTCGGTCAACTCGACCCGAACCTCGGTAAGCTTCTCGTGACGTTTAGCTATCTCGTCGCGGGTGTGTTGCCAGCGCGCGAGTTCTGGGCGTTCGGCGATGTCTTTTTCGACCTGTTCGATACTTATCGGTACGCCCTGAGAACCGAAGGCACCTATCTCACAAAGTCGGAGACTGCCAAATGGTTTCTGCTGGAGACCGCCGCCCCAAGGTTGGCGATTTCGCTCGCCAAGCATCTCCAACGATATAACGTCGCGGCCGACGACCTTCAGGTGCCAGCAGACCCTTTCTGGTACTTACCCAAACAAGACGGTGATGATTGGAAGTGGCCTCTCGAACGCGTAATGCGCTGGGCGTACGAGCTCGCCGGAACCTCAATCCAACGGTTCCATTGCCCGGACGACGCGGACTTGGCGCTTCTCGGTAAGAACCTCGAAAGTGCAAAAAACTGGCTCGCGGGCCGCAACCTTCCCTCCTGGTCCTCACTACTCAGGAACTTCGACGAGTCGTTCGAAGCGCTCGACAGATTTCGAGCCAAGCAAGGATTGCCGGCGCTTCCCGAACAGCAGAAAGTAAGTATCCGGACCGCGCTATTTCTGTCGCGGGCCGCGACTTACGTCTCGACGCTCGTTACGAAGCACTTCGGGACTGAGACGCTGGAGGAGTTCTGCAGCCGCCATCGCTTGGTCGCCGAGTGCGTTGTTAGCGATACTCGACGAGTTCGCGAGTTCGTCCATCAGCTCATCACTTGCGAGCAGCTTCCACCAAGCGAGTGGGATAGGGTCTGGTTCGAGGTTGTCGCCGACTATTGGGAAAAGCTGGTTGCACGGCAGGACCTGATGAGCCAGGCCGTGGCAAGCGGTCGCCTCACTGCCGATGAAGCTATTGAGGAGAGTCGGACCTTTGGCGGACTCGCCGCGCTCCAGTTTGAACGCCCAGATGCCTTTGCTCCTCAACACGCCATCCCTGATGGATTTGCAGAACTCCTGCTGGATGGGTTGGCGGCGAGAAAGTCCAGCGAGCTCAGCATTTCGAGCATTGAGACCTATCGCGCCCGACTCGAAAATCGTGGGCTCACGGAAACCCTTCCGTGGATGGTCCCTTGGCTACGAGTGACCTGCTCCCCGCGATTAGTACGTTGACGATGTAGAGTCCGTTCCCAAGAGAGGAACGGTCATGAAGAAGCGATTCACCGAAGAACAGAT
>Ga0316232_1000794_pt1 | contig 43640 bp, 37 predicted proteins | sample TBHtaG_FD_206006 | JGI IMG/M metagenome (GOLD analysis project Ga0316232, IMG submission 206006) | Freshwater microbial communities from Trout Bog Lake, Wisconsin, USA - TBH18025_13 | ecosystem: Environmental > Aquatic > Freshwater > Lake > Hypolimnion/Profundal zone | place: USA: Wisconsin...
CCAGACGGCGCAGCTCCACTGACAAACGTTGCATCTTTAATCAGATAGAGCATTCCTGCAGGCGCCCCAGTACCAGACGCGTCGCCCGGGCCCGCGATGTCCGAAGTCAATATCGCAAGACTGGAATTACCCAAACGGGCAATCGCAAGAGGGGATCCGACAAGATTATTGATAGTGATTGAAGCAATGGGCAGATAAGTCTTTTCGTCAAATGATTCTATGGTGAAACTGTTGGAGTTAGCCTGAGCTGATGTCTGGCCGAGGATGAAGACGCGATTCAGCGAAGAATCTGGGGCGACTAGTCCGGAGGCGCCGAAGCTACCCATGTTCGCCATGGTCTCCGGATTAGCAACGGTGCCGTCGTCGCTATAGATGAGACCGGTGCCGAAGTCGGAGTGGATTTCGTAGCCATAGTTGTCGAAGCCAGAAGAAGCTGAATAGGTAACGCCTGAACGATCGACGCTGAGAGCGTAAAGAGGGTCCCACCCGTAATAGACACTCTCAGCGGCGGCCAAGATAGAATCCGATGCACCCCAGGCAAGAAAACCATAGTTAGGTGGGGGAAATGGCAAATTTGGTGAGTAACCCCATGCCACAACCGGCCTCATCGTCGCATCGTCATAAATCGCGACTTGGCTTTGCAAATTCACGGCCGTCGTGTGAGGACTAACCGGCGCGGCTTTAAGATCGAGTGCAAAGACAGGCCTACCTTTAGAATTGATCAGCCCCCAGGTATTCGGCGAATTCAGTCCTGGAAGAGAGAGTTGGGTCATGTTCGTTGAGCTTGCATAGCCGACGTAGAGATACTGTCCGTTCGCACTGGTGCTCAGGAGATAAGGATTTGGGCTTACCATCTGCGTCTTCGCAATGCTTCCATCTTCACTTATCGCGACAATCGAATTAGGATAAGCGCGCTCTAAGTCAGAGGTGCCGACATAAAGCAGGCCGCTATTTGCATCCCGTGCCATGCTGAGTCCAGCTAGATTGAGAGCCGTTACCTGGGTGCTGCCGGATGCCGGAGAAACAGTAAGAAACAGACAGTTCGTCGCAAAGAGGCCCGTAGTTTGGTCCCCAACGCTAATCGTGCGCGGACCGGCGGTCTGTAGCGCCGACGCTGGAACGGTAGCCGTCAGTTGTGTCGAACTGACAAACGTTGTTGGCAGGGTCAGGCTGTTGTAAAGGTTGTTGATATTCGAATAAGCGACGCTATCCCTGGCAAAGTTCGTTCCGTTGATCGTCAAGGTTATGTCGCCACTTCCTACCGGGACTTCTTGCGGGCTCAATGAGCTCATCCAGGCAAAAGCTTTTGGCGATGACCCCGACGCAACATCGGGAGCCGCATTCGGGTTGACGGCGGCCCCGTCAATCAGAAACAATCCGCCGCTTCCGTTAATGTCGGTATTGCAGATCACTGCAAGTCCGGAATTGCCCCATCGGACGAGTTTCACCGGAAAGCCCGTGATCGTCGAGTTGGTTGTTGCAATTCCAAAATACACGCGGCTGAGGAGCTGGTAGGTGTTCAAGTCAAAGGTCCACAACTCAACCCAGACGATGTCAGTCCAGGTATTGTAAGCAGCCATACAGTAAAACCGGCCAAGGGAGGCATCTGCCGTGCATGCCTCGTCGCCTCCGGGTACGCCGAAGCGTCCCACTTGGGTATTCAGTACCGGGTCAAATACGGCTCCGGTAGAGCTAGAACCGTCTGCATATGCCAAGCCCTTTTGCCTGTCATAGCGAATGAACTGAGCTTGCAGCCCTCCACCGGCACCGTTCCACGAAACCCCGGAAGAACTCACTTGAAGAGGCAATATCCCGACTACAGGTGAGACGGCCGTAGAAGTGCCGTAGATTACGGAGTCGTCTTTGCCCCACTGAATCCAATCGATCTCCGGTCCACCTCCGGCACCCCAGCCTGGCACAGAAGCGGGACGCTGCCTATCGTCGTCGTAGATATACACTCCATCCCCAGGCGGTGATAGTAGCTTGCTTCCGGCAACCACGGCTACGGTATGCGAATTGACCGGCGCGGCCTCCAGGCTGACGGCCTGCTGGGGGTTGGCATTCACATCCAAGGGTAGCTGGAAGGAGATATCCTTCGTTAATCCGGGCAGCAACAACCGCTGCACGGCGTGATCCCCGTCCATCCCCACCCAGAGGTGCGAGAAATCTGAAGAGAGAGCCAAGTGGTACGGATCTTTTCCGGCTGCGACTGGCGTACCAGCTATGCCTGCCACCGGGTCCACTGGAATAATGGTATTGGGAGATATTGTGTCGATCGAGGGAATGGAGACGTAGAGTCGGCCATGCAAAGAGTCCCACACCATGTCTCGCGGATTGGCTATCCCCGCCACGCTTCGAACCCATGTTTGGGTGGTGGCGGGTGCGATGGTGATCATTTCCGTAACAGAGTGGGTGATGGCTCCGGCTATCCCGGTAATCGTTAAAGGATAAGAGCCGGGGGCAAGTCCCGAATTTATTGCAATTGAAATGGTCCGGGCAGTCGTTGACACCTCAATCGGCGAGGATGGCGTAAGGGTTGCATTTTGGGGAACGCCACTTATCTGGGCCTGTACCGATCCGGAGAATCCATTCAGAGCTTGGACGCTGATCTGGAAAGTGCCTTGAGACCCCGCATACAAAGACAACGAATTGGGAGATACATTCAGCGAGAAATCCGGAATCGGACCCGGTACCTCATGGGAACCGCTGCCACCACTTGATCCACAACCAGCTAGAATGAGCAGCCAGGGAAGAATAAGAGCTGCGAAGTAGGGCGCGAGCTGATTCTTTCCGTAGTGGCGAAGCATGGACGCAGAGAACAGGGATTCTGTGTGGGTCTGAAGCAACATGGCTGAAAAGCTCCTCCGAGCCGCGTGAATGATTGCATTTGCATTCCTTCTTCCCGGGCGGGTAGAGGATTCAACGCCGGAAACACGAAGGAAGCCGTAGACCGAATTCAAGTTATGCATGTCAAGGCTAACGCCGCCGATAATAGCAGAGCAGGGCAGAGAACAATAAAGAAAGTTGCATTGTCCGGATACGATCACCCAGATGATTCAATACATGCCATGTGATAAGGCAGGGGGGCAGTTTGGATCGCCAATGCGCGCCAACGGGATTGGAGACAGAGACGTTGGCAAATGACGGTATTCAGAATTCGACGGCAGTTGTCGATTAGTCCGCTGATACGGTCGGCCCAAGTGTCTCGCGCACTTTGCGCGCAAGACTGTTCAGACTGAAGGGCTTCTGCAGAAATGTCGTGCCTAGTTCCTGGACGCCACGTCTCAATACAGCGTCATCCGTGTAGCCGGACATGTAAATTGTCTTCAGCTCGGGGCGGAGGCCTCCCAACATTTGTGACAACTCTCTATTCTCCATCCTTTGCGTCCTGCCAATGCTTCTCCATTTCTTCCAGTGAAGCCTCGCCCAAGTCTTTCCCGTCCTGCCGAAGGCGCGATTCTACGTGGCCAAATCTACGGCGGAATTTCCGGTTGGTTCGCCGTAAGGCGGACTCTGGATCGACCTCCAGGTAGCGCGCCAGGTTCACCACCGTAAACAGTAGATCTCCCACCTCGTCCTGTAACCGCTCCTGCAACTCTGCGGGAACTGCGCTTTCCCGGGCTCCCGCCACGCCCCTTCCAACAGGCTGCGGACCCGGCGCGGGAATCCGTTCCACCTCATACCGTAGTTCTGCAGCCTCCTCTTCCAGCTTTTCAAAGAGCCCCTGAATCGATGGCCAATCGAAGCCGACATGGGCCGCTTTGTTCGAGAGCTTCAGGCCCTCCAGCAGCGCGGGCATCGCCGCTGAAACAGATGACAGCAACGCCTTCGGCTCCGCCTCGTGGGAAGTAACCCCAGGTGTCTCGGAATTGGCGGCTTTCTGGGCTCGTTCCAGCGTCTTGATCGCCTCCCAGTTCTTTAGTACCTCCTGGGAAGTCTCGGCCTCAACCTCGCCAAATACATGCGGATGCCGCCGCACCAGCTTATCGCTCAGCACTTCCAACACGTTGTCAATCGAGAAGTGTCCAGCTTCTTCAGCCATCTCCGAATAGAAGAGCACCTGTAGCAGCAGATCGCCGAGTTCTCCGGGCAGTTCCTCCCAGTCGCGACTCTCGATGGCCTCCAGAACCTCGTAAGTTTCCTCGACCGTGTATTTCTTGATGCTGTCAAAAGTCTGTTCGCGATCCCAGGGGCATCCGCCCGGAGCACGCAATCGATGCATGATTGCTACCGCACGTTCAAAGCGCTGGCCAGTATTCATGCCTACCAGTTTCCACGTCGCAAGGGCCTGCTGGCAAGCCTCCTCCCGAATACCAGGAAGCCGAAGAAGGCGCAGACCTCTGGCAGTCCACCTGCATCTAATCTGGTTATATGCGCAGTTTTCTTGGACGGGGCCCACTGCCTGAGCGTGTTGACATCACTATCCTCGGGGGTGGCGTCAATGGAGTAGCGCTCGCGAGGGCGTGCGCCCAATCCAATAAATCCGTGCTCTTGATCGAACGCGACGACTTCGCTTCAGGTGCCACCAGTCGTTGCTCCCGCATCGCTCATGGAGGACTGCACTATCTCGAACAGGGCGAACTCAGCATGCTTCATGAGTCACTTCGGGGACTGGAGGCTCTGCTTCGCGAGCGGCCCCACCTTGTCGAACCTCTGGAGTTCGTCTTCGCCTCGGTTCCGGGGTCCCGCTACTCAAGCATGGGAATCCGCGCCGCCCTCGCGCTTTATCGCTTGCTCGGCAGAGTTCCTCCCGTCTGCACCGATTCCGAGCTGCAGGCACAAATCGAAGCCTATGATCGCATTCTCGATGCTTCCCAGCCCTGGGGGGTGTATTCGTATCAGGATGCAATTTGCACGTTTCCCGAGCGCCTTGTAGCCGACTGGCTCACGGAGGCATGTGCCGCCGGAGCCGTTGCCCGCAACCATACCGAAGCGCTCGCCATTCGCACCTCTGAAGGTCGCGTGCGTGGCGTGCTCGTGCGTGACAAAATCACTGCCCAGGAGAGCTACATCAGGAGCGAATGGGTCATTAACGCCACCGGCCCATGGGTCGATGTTGTTCGAGATCTCAGCGGCCTCGTGGCTGTTTCGCCTCTTTCAACGGGGATTCGAGGCTCTCATATCATGCTGCGTCGATTCCCGGGTGCACCCGCAGCAGGATTGCACGCAAGTCCTAAGCTGGGTCGCCCGGTCTCGGTTATCCCCTGGAATGGTATGTGGCAGGTTGGCTCTGCGGAGGTGAGTCATGTTGGTGCTCCGAACGCCGCTTCGCCTACCTCGCAGGAAATCGAGTTCCTGTTGACCTCCGTTGGCGCGCTCTTTCCCCAGGCAGCACTCACATCTGCGGACGTTGTGTACAGTTACGCCGGCGTGCGTCCGGTGGCCCATCACAGCAGCGAACGCCTGCTGCATTCGGAATTCGGCGCGCTCGCCAGCCGCCACGTCGTACACAATCACGCCGACGAGGGCGCGCTCGGCATGTTCTCCGTCTTCGGAGGTACCATCACTACCGCTACCTCGATTGCCCGCAAAACTGCGCAAAAGATGGGACTGAAGGCGCCAAGGCAACCTGCTACAGAGATAGCTATCGGCTCTGCGAACGGAATTGAAAACACATTGAAGCAATGGGCTAGCGCCGTACACGCTTCCACGGGAATTCCTCAGGAAAGTACCGAGGCCATTGCACGCTGGCATGGACGGCATGCGATGTGTGTAGTGCAGACCGCGATGCACGATCCCTGCATGCGACTGCCTATTGTCGATGGTCAGCCTCAACTTGTTTCCCAGGCCGTTGAAGCCGTAGCCTACGAGCACGCTCTTACATTGGGGGACATCCTGCTGCGTCGAGTGCCCATGGCTCTGGATCGGGATTGGAACGAAGACAGCACGGCACAGGCAGCCTCCCGCATTGCGCATGCTCTCAACTGGAACGAGCACCGCATGAGAGAAGAAATTGACGGCTTCCACGAAGAGCGAAGCCGTTTCCTGTACAGGCCGAAGAACCTAAAACCCTCCGGCATCGCCGCCTAAGCTAAGGGAAAACACGGCAGCCCGCCTCTGGCTGACATGAAGATGACTCTCCTCAGCGACGGATCGCCAACACGGTAATTGCCGTGGCGGTGCCGAGCGCCAGCACGAAAAGCACAGAGAACGTCAGGCATCCAAACGCAGCTCCCACCTTTCGCTGCCGCCCTGTTCTTGTGAGCGGAATGCCGATCCTTCGCGAGAGTCGAGCCTTCGCCGCAGAAACTCCCAGTAATCGGCTCCAGGAAAACCCGCCCCTATTCATGAATCCCGCTTGCTGCCCTGGCCCCAAAGCGCTCCACGGTCGTGAATTCCCGCTTTGTCAACGCCATCGGATCGTCTCCAATCATCCCGTCCACTCCTGCTTCAACAAGCCTGTGCATTACAGAGGGCTTGTTGACCGTCCATGTCAGCACCTTTTTTCCTGCCGCATGGAATTGATTCACCCGCGCCGCCGTAACCAGCCGGATGCTGGGCTTTACATATTCGATTGGCAGCGAGCGCCAAACCCTGCCGCGGGGCATCCGGTCAAAAATGAACGCGAGCGGCAACCCAGGGTCGATGCGATGGAGGTCCAACAGAACAGTGCGCCGGAACGATGAAACCACAAATCCGCGTACAGGGCGATAGCGCTGCAATAACGCGGCCACCCGCGCTTCCAGACCCCGAACTTTGAGCTCAATGTCCATCCATGCTACTTGGGAATAGCGGGCCAACACCTCTTCCAATTGACAGAGCGCGATAACCGGACGACGCGGCAACCGGCGTGCTATCAGGCATTTTGTTTGGAGGAGTTCGAAGTTTTGGCGTGAGATGAAGTGCCCGCGCAAACGTGCGTCGTGCCAAACCACAGGGACCGCGTCTGCCGTGAGCCGCACGTCCAGTTCAAACCCATCGCAGCCGCTCGCGAGCGCATGGTCGAACGCAGCGAAGGTGTTCTCCATGAATTCGCCGCGACAGCCACGGTGCCCAAGCAGCAACATTCCCTTTAGTCCAAATTCCGGCTATTCCAAATCAAAGTCGCGCAGAAAGGGCTTCGTCATATCAGGCGCTTCCTTGGCCTTTTTGACTGCCTCGGCAAACTTCTTGTCCATGAGCTCGGCTTTGTTCTTTTCGGCCTCAACCGACTGGCGGAAGATGGATTCCTTGCGTACATCCCCTTCGCGCATCGCGCGGGCAGCGGCTTCCATGTCAGCAAAGGTTCTGGCCACGGGCTTGGGTGTATGCGTGATCACGGCACGAGTAACTGGGTCAACCCGCAGCGATGCCTCGCAGCACGGGCACATAACCTCAAATCCAACTTCGGGCGTGGAATGATTCTGCTTCTTTGACATAGCGCCTACATCGTAGCACTATTTTTCTCCGCTCCCACAAACCGGTGCACCCGGCAGCAGTGGGATACTCCCCGCAGTGGGCATCGTTCTGCTACTCTCTCTCCATGCCCGCTCGTGCCAAACTCGCTCTCGTCACCGGAGCATCCCGCGGTCTCGGTCTAGCCATTGCCGAGGCGCTCTCGCAACGCGGATTCCATCTGATCCTGACTGCACGGGATCAGCGCTCACTTGACCAGCTCGCCCGACGCCTGGAAAACTCCACGGCTTTGTCCTGCGACATTCGGGACCCGGAAGCTGTGGCTAGACTTGCCGCGCTTGTCCGCAAACGCAAACACCTCGATGTGCTGATTAATAACGCGGGTATCGCTGGACCCACTGAACCCATCGAGTCGCTCGACTTCGGCACCTGGCGCGAGGTCATCGAAACCAACCTGCACGGCACGTTCCTTGTCACCCAGTCCATGCTTCCGTTCCTCGGGAAGGGAAGCGTGATCGTCAACAATCTCAGCGTTGCGGCCCGGACCGCTTTTCCCGGAATGTCCGCGTACAATACCTCCAAACGTGGCCTACTCGCCTTCACGGAAACCCTCCGTGAGGAACTTCGCCCGCGTGGCATCCGGGTTGTGGCGCTTCTTCCTGGGGCCACTGATACCGATATATGGAAACAATTCTGGCCGGAGGCACCACGCCGTCGGATGATGTCTCCTTGCACCATTGCCGAGGTTGTTGCCCTCGCGGTCAGCCTGCCCACGAACGCGAACATCGACGAACTTGTCGTCACGCCTTCTGCAGGCTCGCTTTAAGGCTGCACAAAGGAGGCTCCGCGTCCGAATGAAGGGTGCAGAGCCTCGAATTGGGACTGGTTGGAATGCAGTTCTACATCTAGGGTTCGTCGTCGTCTAATTCTTCCTCGTCGTCCAGCTCGCTTTCACGCCGCTGATCGTCTTGTTCTATCAGGTAGGGATCGAGCGGATCTGGTCGCGGATCATATTCATCGTCGGGTTCGGCGCGCGAATACGCAGGGGGGCGTTCGCAGAAATCTCTGGCTTCAAACATGGTGGCACCTCGGGAATTTTTCTTTAGTACTTGGAGTCGCAATCTCTCCCGCAGCGATGCCCAGGTTTGAGATTTAGTTCAGCTAGTTGCTGTAGCGATATCGACGAACGCGAGAAGGGAAGAGACGGACCAGTAAGACTCCTGTGATAAAGCCACCTACGTGCGCCCAGAATGCCACGCCACCGGTGTTTCGGCCCGACATCACCAGGGCCGTCCCGACCCCACTCAAGAATTGGAGTACAAACCAGTAGCCGAGTACAACCCAGGCAGGGAGCCACAAGAAAAATACAAAGAAGAAGGGAACCAGCATCAGCACTCGCGCCCGCGGATATAGGACGAAGTAGCCGCCCATGACCCCGGCAATCGCCCCGCTAGCGCCGACCATTGGGAGCACGGAGCCGAGGTCCGCCATGATCTGCGCCAACGCCGCGGCGACTCCACAGGTGAAGTAAAAGATCAGATAGGGAAAGTGTCCAAGCGATTCTTCAACATTTCTTCCGAAGATCCACAAAAACCACATGTTAAACAATATGTGAAGCCAGCTACCATGCAGAAACATGCTGGTGATAATCGGTAAAAATGCGAACACGGGCGAGAGCGGGTGTCCAAGCATGTGTGCGTGTGGCCCAGCCAGGTCCAGCATCGCAGCTACCCGCGCCGGAATCAACCCAAACACATTGATGAACGCCGCCTCCGAACGCCGGTCCAGCGAACTCTCGAGGAGAAACACTGCCACATTGGCAATGATCAGAAAGTAGTTCACGAGTGGCGTTGAATATCGGGGTGTGTCGTCTTTCAGGGGAATCATCGTTCGTCCACTTGCCTTGCCTGGAGTTCACATCATACGGCATTTTTCGAATCCGCAAGCCTTTATGCCTGCAAAGGTTGACCGCCAGCGAGCTTTCCTTGACCATGGATAAGAATGCTCAACGCCATCCTGATTCTTGACAAGCCCGCCGCCTTTACCTCCCACGATGTAGTCAACCGCGTCCGCCGCATCACTGGCGAGCGCAGCGTCGGACACCTCGGAACCCTCGACCCCATGGCTACCGGGGTTCTGCCGCTCGTGCTGGGCCGGTTTACAAGGCTCGCTCAGTTCTTTACGGATGCCTCCAAAGTCTATGAAGGAGAAATATGTTTTGGGTTCTCAACCGACACCTATGATGCCGAGGGAGCACCCGTCGGGCCAGTTTCCACCGTGCGACCCACCTTGGAGGAGATTCGGCGGCAGCTACCCGCATTCACCGGGCGCATCCTGCAACTGCCTCCAGTGTACTCGGCCAAAAAGATCAACGGAGTTGCTGCCTACAAGCTCGCGCGCAAAGACAAACCTGTCGAAATGAAACCCGTTGAAGTCGAAATCCTGCGGTTTGAAATTCAGAGCGTCTGCCGGGATCGTGCCCGTTTCGTCGCAGAGGTTTCAGCCGGGACCTACATCCGCTCTCTTGCCCACGATCTAGGCCAGACTCTAGGATGTGGAGCTCACCTCACCGAACTTCGCCGCACCAAAGCCGGGGAATTCGACCTCTCGGGTGCAGTGACCCTGGAGGATCTGGAAAGCTACCACAACGACAGAACCCAGGTTAAGCCTATTGCGAAGTTATCAGAATACGCATTATCGGACATTGCGTTACCTGCAAAACAGGCCCTTTCTGAGCTTTCCCCCGCACTTGTCCGCACCTCTCCCTATCTCCACCCGCGCCAAATTCTCACCAGTTTTCCATCGGTCGTGGCGACTCCTGAGGTGGTGACAGCGATTCGGAATGGACGCACTGTAAACCTGCCCGAGTTTTCCGACGCTCCGCTGGTCAAGGTTTTTGCCAACCAGCATTTGCTGATCGCAATCATGCATCGGATTGCCGGAACGCTATTTCAGTCGCAGGTTGTGCTATATGGCAGCAATGAGTCCTTGCCGACGTAGCTCCGGCCGGATGTGAGTCATGTCTCTAGGCGTGCGGCGACATCAGTTCTTCGAGCTCGTTGCAGAACTTCTCTAATTCCGCGACGCGTTCGGGGGTAGCCTCCACCAGCTCGCTCTTGGCCTGGAAAACCTTCTTGCCGGATCGCTCGACCAGTACGCCCAGAATCTCGCCCATGTGCCAACCGGGCTGTCCAATCAGCTTCAATCCGTCGGCCGTAGGTTGCACCAGGGCGATGCAACTCCCCTTCGCTAAGCCAACCGTGTTTGGCAGGCGGTCAAAGGTTTCAATCTCAAACCCTGCCAAATAAATGGCTTGTAACTGTTGTGCGGGATCGGGCACTCTTGTTTCTCTCCAAGTCAGGCGGCTGATCTGATCATTCCCGGTAGCTCTTCATTCCATGACGCCATTTGCTCAGGACCGGCAGTCACTCGGTAGAGTGGGACCATTGCCGTCGCCAAGCGGTTTTTATAAGGATACTCTCCCGTCATAAAGTCAACGTCCAAACCTTCGGCCAGGGACGCGTGAGTCACGTCAAACAGCAGAACCTGTCCTGGTGAGAATCTCTCCCAGCGCAGGTCATGATGAATCGTGTAGTAGTGCCGCACATTGCCCTGTTTGAAGGTCACAAGAGCAGCTGCAGTTCCCCATAAAAAATCATCATAACTCCATATTGTACAGCTACATGCACCATTGTTAATAATGTGCAACATGAAGTTTTGCCGATCTCTGTCGAGGAACAGGTTTTTGCTCTGACCGCTCCATTCGGCCTTCCGCCGATAGATCCACTCGGCGACGGCTCGCAAATCGCGATCATGCCGAACCAAGCGAAGGCCTTCGCGACTCAGTCTGCGGCTCGCTTTGGCAGCCTTCCCGTGGGAGGACGCAAATTCCTCAGCGGTAATATCCCTGCTGCGGGTCATCGGTGCATTGCAGAACTCGGTTGGTCCCAGGCTTTTCCACCGCTCGCGTACCTTGCTGCCACGCAAGGCCGTCACTTCCAATGGCAACTCCAGCCGTGCCAGCTCTCGCCACGCGTGCTCCAGTGCGTATGGCTCGCCCGCGCTTAGCACGTCGCGGTAATCAAAAAGGGTTTCGCCAATCAATCCCAGTTCCCTTTCGCGTCTCACCGCAGGAATGATCGCCATCGCGGAGTTGGACTCGGCCACGATCACGTTCGGCGTTTCGCTGGCGGAAAACCACTCGGCAGCCCTGCGATTCAATTCGTAAGACTGAAACAGGGTGCATTTGGTTTGAGACTCCAACCATGTCCAGCGTGACTTCAACCGGTCCAGTTCGTGCGCGCTTCGCAGGGTCTCGACTTTTAGCATGATGATTGTTCTACTCTGGATTATTGGAAGCAGGTTGCGGCTCAGGGGTTCGCCGACATCCTAAGAAACTTCCACCGTTTCCGGTTCGGCAAGGCCAGCCTTGCGATACGTGCGAAGGATATCTTCCACGCTGACCACGCCCATCAGCAGATCAAGGTTACCGCGATGTACTACCGGCAGCATCGGTCGATCCTTCATGAATCGCAGCGCAACGTCGAGCGACTGGTCCTGATATAGCCTGGGTACTCGGGCTCGGACCAGTGCCCGCACCGGCAAACTTTCATCGCTGGCGGGGTCGAGCAGCACCTCGCGACTCAGTTCGCTCCAGCGGCCGTCGCCCAGGGAAACCAGGAAGTGAGCATCCGGGGTGCTGGCGACAATGCTTCGTGCTGAGGCGATGGCTTCATCCCCCAGCAGCGCCCGCCCCAGCGTCGGATGCATAGCATCCTCCACCCGCAGGATTGCCTGCTCAGGTTCTTCTTCCAGGGATGGAAGGTCGAGACCATCCTGCCGCGAGAGCAGATCAAATAGCGGCACCTCCTGGAAGCTTCGTGAAATCAGGTATGAGATCGTGTTGCAGATGATCACCGGAAGAATGATCGAATAATTGCCGCTCACTTCGAGGATCATGAACACCGAGGTCATTGGCGCGCGCAGAATTCCCGCAAATAGCGCTCCCATTCCCACCAGTGCGTAGGCTCCCACCGGAACCGCAATCGCCGGAAACAGTTGCTGCTCCAGCATTGCAACCGAGCCGCCTAGCATGGCACCCATAAACAGTACCGGAGCAAAGAGTCCTCCAGGCGTACCAGTGGCGAAACTCAAAGCAGTCGAAAGCAACTTCAGCCCGGCAAGAATTCCCAACATCTCCCAAGAGAACCGGTTGTGCATTGCGAGATCGATCCATTCGTATCCTGCACCCATCACCTGCGGATACCAGATTGCGATGAAACCGATCAGTAGCCCAGCCACGCCCGGTTGCAAGTATTGCGACCATTGCGGCTGGCGGCGCAGCCAAGGGCGCAAATTTTTGATTGTCTTCACAAATACCAGCGAGGCTACACCGCCGACAACGCCAAGTATTGCGTAGGCGACTAGCTCGCCAGCGTGATTCAGGTGATATAGCGGAATCCGAAACAGCGGCTCGTTGCCTAAGAACCAGCGTTCAACTACCACGCTGGAGATGGCGGAGAGCACCACTGCCCCCAGGATTCCGGCACTCCATCGTCCAATCACTTCCTCAATGACGAACAGCACTGCCGTGATGGGGGCATTGAACGCCGCTGCCAGTCCCGCTGCCGCCCCGACGGGAGCCACCAACCGTAGCCGTTCCTTCGATAACTTTAGCCAGCGCCCCAGCGCTGAGGCCAGTCCTGCGCCGATCTGCAGCGCGGGATCTTCTGGCCCGAGCGACTGTCCGCTGCCGATGGCGAGCGCGCTCAGTACGAACTTACCCACCACTGTCTCGGCGCTGATATAGCCGTCGTAGATGTATAACGCGCCTTTGGTCTGGTTCACTCCACTTCCCCGAACGCGCGGGAAGAACCGGACCGACACGAAGGCAATCACCAGCCCCATCAGCGTCGGAACCAGCAACACCCTGAGGGCGCTTGGGTGCATGGAACTGCCGAGCAACCACAGTCGCGCAGCCGCAATTGCAATTTTGAAAATCACCACGCAGAATCCGGCAAGGATACCAATGGCAATCGCCAGCACCAGAAAGAACTGCTCTTCGCGAATCGAAATCAGCCCTTGCGGCAGCAGCATCCGGCGCAGGGTCTCAAAGTATTTCCGGCGCACCGGGGTGGCCATCAGTTTGAGTAGTGATTCACGGCGGCGATGGCTATGCGGCTTCATTGGCTGGCTCCCATCCGCTCGCGAGCTAGCAGCAGAAGTGCTTCATCGTCCAGCGTCGGTCTGCCGCAATCCTTCTGAGCAGCCGTTTCTGCCTGAAACGCAAAGCGCATCGTGCTTTCAATGACGTCGTCACGGCCTCGTAACTTGCGCTCGTCCATCATGGGAGAAAGCTGTTCCGCCCACTTTGCGAATCCGCTCCACTGGGCCGGATCCTTTTCATCTGTACTTGCCTGTTTCCCGCCCTTACCCACTAGCGCCTGTGCAAATGGCACGCCACAGCCGGCCAACCTCTCTATTGCAATGCGGAAGGCAGCCACCGCTCGCTCCGACCGGACGCGTCCCGGGGCAGATCGCGCAAAGGGATCAAGAGCTTCCATGCGATTCAATTTTGCCAACAGAGCCTGTGATTCGGTCCCCTCTGGTTTCACCTCTTCGAGGTATCGCCGCGCCGCCACATGGTTGCCAGCGGCCAAGCTCGCTTGCGCCGCACCGAGAAGTGCGGTTGCATCCTTTGCGTTGATGGTCAACTGCTCGCGATATATGTCCAGGGCTCGTCCTGCGTCCCCGTTACGCAAATACAGGCTCGCCAGCTTTTCCTGCTCAGGTGGGGAGTTCGGCAGAACTGCCGCCAATGAGAGCAGCGCCCCTTCAACCTGTTCATGCCTTCCAAGTGACAGCAGGAATTCCGCCGCCTCAAAGAGCACGCCAACGCGCTGCGGAACCGGGTCCGTATGCTCCGGCCACTCTCCATCGAGGGCATTCTGGTAGTAGCGCAACGCTTCATCTACGTGATTCCGACGGCCTTCCAGTTCTGCGAGCTTCAGATTTACAAGAGCGTTCCCGGGGTGTTGATCCCGGAGCGCGCGCAACTGTCCGAGTGCTTCACTGGCTGCTCCCGTGGCCATCAGCGCATCCGTGAGTTTTAACTGGATTTTGAAATCATCGTGCGAATAGACCAGCGCGGCCTCAAATTCGTCTACCGCCGCGGTAGGCCTGTATTTCCTGAGTCCATTCGTCCATTCATCCATAGTGCGGCTTCCCGCGGCAGAGTATTCCGCGGCCAGCGCGCTTCGCTTTTCGCTATAACTGCTCACCACCAGGCTGGTGAAAGAAAATCCCATTGCGATCAGTAGCGAAAGCGTAAGCAGAGGGCGCCAGTCCTGGATCGTCCAGGTATGGGCAGTCTCATCATCGCAGTGCAGGCAGCGACCGTTCTCTCCGAGAGGCTGCCTGCAGATCGTGCAATTGGCTGTTTCTTCGCTCATTCGCATACCGTAGGGCAAGCGTCTCGCCCCAAACCGACGTTTAGCCTACTTACTTCATACCACGTGAGTGGCATGCGAAATCGTTTGCAAAAAGAAAAAGAGAGAGGGAGTATTCCCTCTCTCGATTCCCCGCAAATTTTCCAGGTGGCCCATATCTGCCTTCTTTTGGCAGATGTGGAATCTTGCGGTCAACTTCCCATCAGTACAGGTGGAAATTTACTTCCACGTTGATCTGCACAGCCACCGGCGTCCCGTCCTTCATCGCCGGGTGGAATTTCCAGAGTCGAACGGCTTCGATTGCCTTCTGATCGAGGCCCATCCCCAAGCTGCGGGCAACCTTCACATCGCGCGGCTTTCCATTGGAATCCACGATCAGCCACAGCACCACGGTTCCCTGATACTTCGCCTTGCGTGCCTCCTCGCTGTAATCCGGGCTGGGATTCTCCAGCACTCGCGGTGCGCTCACGCCTCCCCCGACCCGGAAAACCCCGCCTCCGATACCGCCGCCGTAACCTGGGCCGACACCCGGCCCTGTACCGCTGCCAATGCCACCGCCGCTGCCCGAGCCGATTCCGCCACCCAGACCTGTACCGTTCGAAGCCGGACCAGCCGGCAATGCGGACTTAGGATCGCCCAGGTTCAAAGCCGCCGCGTTGGCAAGTTTGATCTGCGGGGGCACAACCACGGTCGGTTCAACCTCCAGCTTTGGATGTTCATTCCGAATCACCATTGCCGGAGGCGTGATCTGCTGCATGGAAAACTTGGGCAGCTTACCCTTGGGAGCCACCAGTTTGTCATGGTCGCCGCCGCCACCACCACCGCCAATCTGATCGTGCGCTTTGGCTGACATCGGCACATATTCGCTTATATCCGGAGCCACAAGGCTGACCTGCTGCGTTGGCGTCGTTACTACTTTTGCGCCCATGATTGAGAGCGCAATCAGGGCTCCGATCCCCGCCGCGTGAACCAATAGCGAGACGGTTGCACTCTTCTTCTTGTAGTTGTATTCGCCCCAGATGTCGTCAACCTTCACCGGCCGCGACGTTAATTCCAGCGGAGGAAGCTTCTTTGGAAACAGGCGTTCCTGCGCGTTCTTGAACAGAGATTTCCAAAGCGGCGGATTGATATCCTCCCGCATCAGCAGGTGTAGCTCTGGCTCGTTTTCCTTCATTTTTTGCACTTCATCTTCGTTACGCATGTTCTGACCCGGCCCTCACCCCTGCCCCAAGTCTTCCTGTTTTTCTACTAACTACCCGTTCAGCTCTCGCTTTGTGACCCAGATTCTGTAGACGGATGTGCTGTGTGACCACTCAGATTCAGCGCAGCGGCTCGTTTCGTTCCACAATTTCTCGAGGATGCCCGATTCACTGTTTGGCTCAATAAGCCCCCACATCCGCTTGCTGGTGTTGAGATGCACCTAATCCCTCTTACGTGGCTAACCGTCGTCTCTGTTTTACAAGTCGTTTACATTTGCGCTACGCAGATTGAAGTCCTACAGCTCTGCTTTCCGCGTTTCTCGGCTTATAATCAAAGATTCAAGAATATGGATCGGAGACATAGACCAGAGTGGACCTCAAGGCAACCGTAAATCTGCCAACAACCGATTTCCCCATGAAGGCGAACCTGCCCCAGAATGAGCCTAAGATGCTCGAGCACTGGCAGAGCATTCGCATTTACGATCTGGTCAGAAAGTCGCGCCAGGGCTCTCCTACCTGGGTACTGCATGACGGACCGCCCTATGCGAATGGCGCCATCCATCTGGGCCATGCCCTCAATAAGTGCCTGAAGGACTTCATCGTCAAGTCCCGCACGATGGCTGGCTTTGACTCTCCCTATGTGCCCGGATGGGACTGTCATGGTCTGCCGATCGAAATCAAGGTAGATGAGGCACTCGGTCGCAAGAAGCTCGAAATGGACCCGCTCGCGGTTCGCGCCGCCTGTCGCAAATATGCGGAGAAGTACGTAAAGATCCAGAGCGACCAGTTCCAGCGCATGGGAGTTTTTGGCGACTTTGATGATCCCTACTCCACCATGACGAAGGAGTATGAGGCTCGCGTAATCGAGAACTTTTACGCCTTCTTTGAGAAAGGCCTCGTTTATAAGGGCCTCAAGCCGGTGTATTGGTGTATCCACGACCGCACCGCGCTGGCTGAAGCCGAGGTTGAATACGCCAACCACACCAGCCCCAGCGTCTTTGTGAAATACGCGCTCAAGAGCGACCCTGCCGCCATCGCGCCTGAACTCGCTGCATACGCAGGCAAGGTCTCCACCATCATCTGGACCACAACGCCGTGGACGCTGCCAGCCTCAATGGCCGTAGCCTTTCACCCTCGCGCCGAGTACCAGGCCGTTTTGGACAACGCTACCGGACAGGTTTACATTCTCGCTGCCGAGCTCGCGCCCTCCGTTCTGACCAAGCTCGGAATTGCCAGTTCCACGGTTCTTGCCACGTTCTCAGGCGCAAAACTAGAGCGTGTGATCTTTGCCCATCCTTTCCTTGAGCGCGACATCCTCGGCGTCCTCGCCGATTACGTCACCATGGATCAGGGCACTGGCGCTGTTCACACCGCACCGTCCCACGGCGCAGATGACTTCTATACCGGCGTTAAGTACGGGATCGATGCCACTACCCATGTCGACGCCGGTGGACACCTGTGCGACGGGCTCCCGGAGTACGACGGCAAGAAAGTTTTTGCTGCCAACGAGCCCATCGTCGAACTTCTGAAATCCCGCGGAGTATTGCTGGGACGCGAAGACATCGAGCATTCGTATCCCCATTGCTGGCGCTGTCACAAGCCCGTGATATTCCGCGCCACCGAGCAGTGGTTCATCTCCATGGAAGGCGAACTTGGCGGCGGAACCCTGCGCACCGAAGCGCTCAAGGCGATTGCCGGGGTTCATTGGGATCCCGCATGGGGCGAAGAACGCATTGCCAACATGGTCGCAACTCGCCCGGACTGGTGCATCTCGCGTCAGCGCATCTGGGGAGTCCCCATCGCCGTGTTCTTTTGCGAGGCTTGCGGCAAGTTACATGAAAGCCATGCCACGAACCGCGCGGTCATCGACATGTTCGCGCGCGAAGGCTCCGACTCCTGGTATGCACGTCCTGCAGAGGAGATCCTCCCGGCCGGAACGAAGTGCGCCTACTGCGGTGGCACCTCGTTCAAAAAGGAGATGGACATCATCGATGTCTGGTTTGAGTCGGGCTCATCGCAGGCGTCCGTCCTGCCCAAGATCTTCGGCGAATGGAAGCCCGCCGATATGTATCTTGAGGGCGGCGATCAGTACCGCGGGTGGTTCCACTCTTCCCTGCTGTGTTCCATCGGACTCCACGGCGAGTCACCTTACAAGGCTGTAGCCACCAATGGCTGGACTCTCGATGAGAACGGTCGCGCCATGTCCAAGTCGCTTGGCAACACGGTCGATCCTGTCGATATCGCCAAGCGCATGGGCGGCGACATCGTCCGCTTCTGGGTCGCCTCCGTCGATTTTCGCGAAGACGTCCGCGCCAGTGAAAACCTTATGGCCCGCGTTGCTGAGAACTACCGGAAGATTCGCAACACCTTCCGCTACATCCTCGGAAACCTCCACGGCTTCATGCCCGCCGAGGACATGCTGCCATTCGAGCAACTCGAACCGCTCGATCAGTACATGCTGATGCGCACGGTTGATGTCGCCGCCGAATGTCGCGTCTGGTATGACCAGATGCTCTTCCACCGCATCTACCAGCGCCTCAACGAGTTCTTTGCCGTTGATCTGAGCGCGCAGTATTTTGACATTCTCAAGGATCGCCTCTACACCTTCCCGCGCACCTCGCGTGAACGCAAGTCTGCGCAAACCGCGCTCTGGCGTATCGGCGAAGCTCTTCTCCGCCTCGTCGCACCCATTCTCAGCTTTACTGCAGACGAGGCTTGGCAGTTCATGCCGAAGATGCTCTCCCGGCCTGAAAGCGTGCATCTTGCCACGCTTCCTGACGCGGCAGACATCACTGGTGAAATCCGCGATCGCGAGCAGGCCGCCAAAGTTCGCGATGATTGGACGTACCTCTTTACCGTTCGCGAACTGGCACTGCGGCAACTCGAAGAATTGCGCAATAACAAGACAATCAAAGCAAATCTCGAAGCCCGTGTAACCATCACCGCCTCGGGCGACGATTACACGCGGCTCTTTCAATATGCAGATAAACTGGCGGCATTCTTCGTGGTCTCACAGGTTTCAGTCAAGCAAAGCGAGCCTCAATCGGCCATCGCATTTGAGGTGGGCAAGGCCGAAGGCGTGAAGTGCGAGCGTTGCTGGAACTTCTCCACCCACGTCGGCGAAGACCAGAAGTTCCCGACCGTCTGCGAACGTTGCAGCAAAAACCTGGCAGTCATTGCTGGTGAACAGGCCGGGAGCACCAACGCATAATGTCGCGTGCAAGTTTGCGCTTCCTTTACTTCTCCATCTCGGCGGTCGTCATCCTGGGCGACCGCCTTACCAAGCTGATGATCGGTCGAAACGTTGAACTAAACTTCGGGAACATAACTATAATCCCGAATTTCTTCTCTATCACCCACGTTGAAAACACCGGCGCAGCCTTCAGCCTTTTTGCCGACTGGCCGCAGCGCATCCGGATCCCGTTGCTGGTGGGCTTTTCAACCGTCGCCATGATCGTGGTCTGCTATATGCTCTGGAAATCTGCCGCAAAGTTCACTTGCGCCGGCCTTGCTCTCGCTCTTATTCTCGGCGGAGCCATCGGAAATCTTTATGATCGAATCCTCTTTGGCCGAGTTACCGACTTTCTCCATTTCTACATCGGCAATCACATGTGGCCAGATTTCAACCTGGCTGACAGCGCCATCGTCTGCGGCGCAACCCTACTCTTCATCGATCTGATCTTCGGCAGTAAATCGGCCCACTCAAGAAGTTGAATGCAGAGAAAACACGGCGTTGACTCGACGGTATTACTCAGAGGTCAATTTCGTCGACGTTCATGTCGCTTGGCATGGGTCGAACGTGGGCGAGGCTCCGATGGTCGATGGCAACGGTTTTGATGATCGCATAGACGACTTGTCCGGGTACCAACCCGAGACGATCAAGCGTGAAGCGGGTCACGCGTGCGAGTAGCATCTCTCCATTCAGGTCGATCCTCGTATCCACAATCGGACCATTGAGCGGGCTGATCTCGGCAATTTTGCCTGAAAGCAAATTGAGCGCGCTCAACGCTTCAGGCGGCTTGAGCGCGAGTATGACGTCACGGGCACGAATGCGCACGCGCAAAGGTGTGCCAATGCCGAGATCGATGCGCGGCACGCGCAACTCACCCGCGACTGATCGAAGTGTCGTCAACTCATAGGTATCATCATGCGCAGACACCCGCATCTCAAGCACCGCACCGGGGTCATAGCTGGCGCCCGTGGATACTAAGTCCAGGCGGCCCATAATTTCCTGCACCGTTCCCGTCGCAACGACCCGACCGTCCGAGAGCAGCACCATCGAGCTAGCGAGACGCGTGACTTCGTTCACCGAATGGCTCACATAGACAATTGGCACCCGGCTCTCATCGCGTAGGCGCTCGATGTAGGGGAGGATTTCGGCCTTCCGTGCTTCGTCTAATGCGGCGAGAGGTTCGTCCATGAGTAGAAGGTGCGGGCTTGCTAGAAGCGTGCGGCCTATTGCGACGCGCTGCTTTTCTCCGCCCGAAAGCATGGCCGTTCCACGCTCGAGGAGACTGTCGATGCCGAGCAAGTCGACAATGTGGGCGAAATGCTCCCGTCGCTCGCTGGCCGGCGTGAACCAGCGGCCGTAGAGCAGATTCTGACGTACGGTGAGATGAGGAAATAGCCTCGGCTCCTGGAAGATATAGCCGATCCGGCGACTGTGCATCGGGATGAACACGCCTAGTGCCGTGTCTACCAACACCCGCCCGTTGACGACGACTCTACCTCGGTCGGGGCGAAGCAGCCCGCCGATGATATTGACGACCGATGTCTTGCCTGAGCCAGAGTGTCCGAATAGCGCAGTCAGTCCGCCGTTGGTCGTAAAGCGGGCTTCGAGGGTGAAGGTTCCGAGACGGTGGCACACGTCCACTTCGAGATTCATAGACCGGTCACTCGCCGCGCTACCCGTCGTGCCATGAACTCTGACAGGAAGAGTGCCGCTGCAGATATCGCGACCGAGACAAGGGTCAGTCTCAGCGCACCGGCATCGCCGCCCGGAACCTGCGTGAAGGTATAGATTGCCGTCGGCAGTGTCTGGGTCTCGCCAGGGATATTCGAGACGAAAGTGATCGTGGCCCCGAATTCTCCCAAGCTACGCGCGAAGGCAATGATAGCGCCCGCAATGATGCCCGGCAGGATCAGCGGCAAAGTTACCGTAGCAAACACCCACGACGGGCTCGCGCCCAGCGTCCCTGCCGCATCTTCAAGCCGCCGGTCGACAGCCTCGATTGAAAGGCGTATCGCGCGAACCATCAGCGGGAAAGCAACCACTGCCGAGGCAAGCGCAGCCCCTGTCCACCGGAAAGCAAAAACAAAACCAGTCGTTTCCCAAAGCAGCCGGCCAATTGGTCCATTTCTGCCGAACAACAGCAGCAGGACATAGCCGGTCACGACCGGCGGCAGAATAAGGGGCAAATGAACGCACACGTGGAGAAACTCCCGCCCCCAGAATCGTCCTCGCGCCAGCACGAGAGCGATAAAGACGCCGAGCGGTAGGCTAGTTCCAACTGCCCAAATTGAAACCTTGAGGCTCAGACGAATAGCGACTAATTCATCCGGAGTGAATTGGAAGAGCGATGACCAATTGTTCATGTAGCGCTCACCCCCAAACCAGCACCGTTATCATGCAACGCTTGCGAGCGTCGAGCCGATGCTGTCGCTAGACTGCCTATGGCGCGCCTCCCAGTGGCCTACTTGAGAACCGTGAAGCCTTGCCTTTCGAAGAGGGGCCGGACCTTTGGCGATTCAAGATAGGCAACAAACGCGGCGGCGTCTGGGTTGGTCGAGCGGACAGTCAGTGCAATCGGATAAATGATTGGCGGATGGGTGTCCTCAGGGAAAATACCAACCACCTTGACGTTCGGTTCCGCTGCCGCATCGGTTTGGTAAACGATGCCCAAGGGAGCTTCCTTGCGTGCGACAAAAGCCAAGGCCGCGCGCACGTTCTCCGCCTGCACAATGTTGCCTGTGACCGACATCCAGACGCCGAGTTTCTCTAGCGCCGCCTTGCCGTATTTTCCAGCGGGCACAGCAGCGGTATCAGCCATGGCGAGTTTGCCTCCCGCCAGCAGTTTGGCGAGCGGGAAGCCTGCCTGAATCTTGACCTGCATGGGGGCGTCTTTCGGCGCGATCAGCACCAGCTTGTTGCCGAGAAGATTCTTTCGCGTGCCAGGCTTGATTAAATTGCGCTGTGCTAAATAGTCCATCCAGTCCAGGTCGGCGGAAATAAAGATATCGGCAGGCGCCCCGTTCTCGATCTGCTTGGCGAGTGTCGGGCTCCCCGCCAGCGAAATGCTGGTATGCTTGCCGGTCTCGCGTTGATACTGCGCACTGACGTCATCCAGAGCGTTCTTGAGGCTGGCAGCAGCAAATACCACGACGTCATGGCTCTGCGCGACCACTGGTGTACACAAAAACCCAAATGTGATCGCCGCAACAAGACCGATGGCGCGACACTTATTCATCCAGAATCGCGGGCGGATCGAACGTTTCCTCAATCTTTCCGCCACAGCGATGGTTGGGACTTTCATTTGTGCTCCTTTCTTTCATTACAACATGCGCCAAGAGTCCAGAGCGCACGTTTTTCAAAACCAGTAACGATTATTGAAAAACGTGCATCCAGAGATAGGCAACAAACGCGGCAGCGCCCGGGTTGGTCGATCCATTAGTAAGCGCAATAGGGACAATGATTGATGAGTGCGTGTCGTCAGGAAAGATGCCAACCACCTTGACCTTTGACTCCGCTACCGCATCGGTTGGGTAGAGTTTGCCGAAGGGGCTTGTGAAAAAGCCAAGGCGACGCGCTGGTATACGCGCCGGGGGTGCGCTCGATCTCCGTTAGGTCCTGAGAGCGGTACGACAAGGCCTGTCATTATCCCCAAGCGCTCGGGAAGTGCCCTTAGGGCAGCGGTCCCCACTTGCGCTACTCGTGTGGATACAGCCTTTGATAGACCTTTGCGTTGCGCACAATCGCCTGCACGTATTCCCGGGTTTCGGTGAACGGAATCGACTCTACAAACTCCGGCACATCGCGGTAGTGCCCATTCTGCAGCCAGTTATCCACGCGGTTCGAACCTGCGTTGTAGGCTGCCAGAGCGTACTCGACCTGTCCGTTGTACTGCGCGACCATCGCCTTGAAGTAGTGCGTTCCGAGTTGGATATTTGTGCTTGGCACCAGCAATGAAGCCGTGGAGAACTTCTTCAGGTGTGCAGCTCTCGCCTCACCTTTACCCACCGACGGCAGCAACTGCATCAAGCCGTACGCGTTGGCATGCGACACCGCTCCCGGATTGAACTCACTCTCTTGCCGGATGAGGGAAGCGACCAAGTATGGGTCCAGCGAGTTTGCCGCGGCATTCCTCTGCACGTCGGGCCAGTATGCACGCGGAAATAATATCTCCCAGTAAGGCCGAGGCAGTAGAGGCAGGTCTACCGAGTAGTAGCCCGGCAATGCCTTTTTCAGAAACTGAATCGCACGATGATTCTGTCCGCCGTCCTGGTAGATTCGTGCGATCTGCAGCGTTGCCCAGCGCGCGCCCTGCCCGCCCATCTCCGCCTGCAACTCGCGAATCGCAAACTCGTTCAGACCCGCGTTTACCAGCAACCGGCTCTTCTCAGCGCGTAACTGGTTTGGCGGCGGTACTACTTCCATGGCTTCCGGTCCGGCAGGTTTCAGTGCGGGGATCTGGGCCAGAATCGCGTCCTGCGTAAGTGCAACATTGGTCGGGGCCGGAGGGAGGCTGATCAGCCGCTCGCGTCCCAGATACCCGTAGTAATAGTTGTGGAAGCGCTCTGCAAGCTTTGTGTACCAAGCCCGGGCTACGGCGTAATCGTGCTCATCTTCCGCAATCCGCGCACGCCAATAGAGTGCAGCCGGAACCTCTGGGCGATCCGGATACCACGCCACCTGATTCTCAAAATCCCTCTTTGCGTTGTCTTTACGGCCCTGCCGGTAGGTCAGCCACGAGGCTTTCCAGTTCGCGTAGCTCGCGCGGGGACTGCTTTGGAAGCGCTGCTGCATTTCGCGGAACATATCGATCGCGTGATCGTAATCCTTCTGCAACAGATACATGTTCCCGGCGGATTGCAACGCTTGCTCAAACCATGGGCTCGCCGGTGCCTCCCGCCTCATGCGCTCCAGGTTCTGCGCAACCGCGCTCTCATTATTGTCATTGCGCGCGATCTCGCCTAGCAGGTAGAGCCGTTGAGCGTTCGATTCGCCAGCGGCTTGCGCTTGCTCCAGCAGTGTCCGGCTCTCCTTTGCATTCGTGTGGCGCAGTGCAGATGCCAATGCCACTTGCACAGCATCCGATTCCGCCGCGGAAGCCTTGCCCAGCAGTGTCCGATAGGCACCTACTGCATCCGACCAGCGTCCAGCTTTGGCCAGGGCGTCAGCTCGCGTCTTCTCATCGCTGTAACTGCCTTCCAGTGCGGAACCGTTCGCCGTCAATTGGGCCGCCGCTCCTGCTGCTTCGGGGCTGGCTGGCATCGTGAAATAGAGATGTTTCAATATCTCCATCCCCTTTTCAGGATGCGCTGTGCGCAGATAGCTTTTGCCCAGGGCAAACTCAACGGAAGCTCTCGTTGGCAGGCGATGCGCTTCAAGATATGTAATCGCTTCCTGCGTTTTGCCTTGCGCTGTCAGGGCGTTTCCATAGATGTCAACCACGTCCTTTACGAAAATGGACTCCGGCGACTCCGTATCGAATTCCCGCAACAGTTCCACAACTTTGGCGCTGTTCCCTTCGGCTCCGTAACAGGTTGCCTCCAGGTATCGAACGTAGTCAGAGAGTTCGCCCGCGTGCGGTTTTGCTTTTTCAAGCGCAATGAGCGCCTGAGGAAACTGCTGGTCCAGAACATGCGAGTAGCCGATTGCCAGCCATGCCAGCGCTCCAGCGTCAGTTCCTGCGTGGCGGCGCGCATAGCCCTCAACACCGTTGTAGGCCGCGGGAGTGCGAGCTTCCACAAGTTGACGCGCCATTACCTTCAGGTCAACCGAAGACACAAAGGCCCGCGTCATCCGTTTCACCTTGGCCGGAGTCACCTTTTTCTTTGCTGCCACCCGTGCAGCAGCCGGGCTGACCCGTGTGTTGTTCTTCTTCTTTTTAGGTGACACTTTGGCCGTGTTAGGTGACACTTTGGCCGTGGGCGGCTTGGCTGTGGCGCTTTTTTTCTGGGCGTGCGATTTCGGCGCGGGAGATTTCGCCGGATCCGAGCCCTGGTTGGCGGCGGCTAAGGTTGTGAACGACAGTAAGAGAATTGCAAGAATGCGGAATTTTGTGCTCATGACAGCTATTTGCAGTTTAACTCGGAAAAGCTGATCCCATCGCGGCCCGATTATTATCCGCGAGGATTCTTATCAATTCCTGAGTGAAGTAATCGACGTCTCTAACGCTTTCGCCGTAGCGCTTTACATAGGCCGAGCGACTCTTTTCGATATCATCACGCAAGCGCCCATAGAGATCGCCGCATGCGCGACCTTCGGTGACCTTGGTTTGGTTGTAGAGCTTGATCTCCTCGACGAGCAGCTTGGCAAAACGGCGTGCCTTCTCATGTGCCTGGTCCATCGCAGGTTGGGACGCGGTTATTCCTTGTCGCGGCACTGGAGTTGCAAACTGTGCAGCGGAACTTGGTGCTACAGATGCTTTAGCCGCTGCGGCGTAAACCGGCGGCTCTGCAGCAGGCTGGGGCAGTGCCGCTGGCTCAATTCTAGCGTGCGCTGGTGCGGCAGGCGTATGAGGCGCTCTCCGGACGTTTGAGTCGCCCTCAGACGCGGGAACTCCCTTGCGATATGAGTGCAGGTCTAATGTCAGTTGTGCAACCTGCACCAGTAACTCCAGCTCAGTTGTGCCGCCCCCGGGGTTGTTAACCGCAAGCAGCAATGCGGCTACCCGCTCCTTCAGCAACACTGGTACCAGTACGACTTCTGCCGAACCTTCCAACCCCAGCCTTGCGACAAACACCGGATCCAGTTCTGAAACCCTGGTTACCGTCGCATTGTGAGAATCCACTACGGTGGCAACGACGCCGCGTGAGCAATCCATCGTGGCTCGCCTGAAATTGTCAAGGGCGGTGAGCCCGTGGCAGCTCCAACCACTAGCCTGATTTCCTCGCAGGATCAACAGACCGCAATCTCTAGTGATCGCAGAGGCTGCGCCCAGCAACGCCTCCAGGGTTTCTGTTTGCGATCTGGAGCCGGCAATGAGCACCGCGCCATCGCGAAGTTCGCTCCCAACGCGGGTTAGACCATTGATGCGGTCCTGCAATCCATCAGCGTGGCTGCGAAGCTGGTTTTCACTTGCCGTCGATTTTTCGTTATGTAAGCGCAGTTCCTCTTCACGAGCATGCAGTTGCTCTGTGACTTCACCTAACTCGTGCTCTCGTGCGCGGAGGTCTTCGGTGCGCGCGCGTAATTCCTCGTCACGTAAACGCGCGTCCGAACTGCGCTCGCCGAGCTCCGAACAGCGAATCCGTAACGCTTTTGCATGTTCTCCCAGCGCTTTTAGCTCTTGGTTACGCTCACGCAATTCCTCATCACGAGCGTGCAATTGTTCCCTGAGCTCTACAGCGTCATGCTCTCTTGCATGGAGTTCCTCGGTGCGAGCGTGCAACTCATCGGCAAGCGAATTGGCTTCCGAGATGCGTTGATCCTGTTCCGAACAGCGAGTCCGCAGCCCCTCTGCTTGCTCCTGGAGTGCATGCAGTTCCTGATTACGCTCACGCAACTCCTCATCACGAGCGCGCAATTGTTCGGTGAGTTCTCCGGCGTCTTGCTCTCGTGCGTGAAGTTCTTCGGTGCGAGCGCGCAGCTCATCGGCAAGCGAGTTCGCTTCCGAGATGCGTTGGTCCTGTTCCGAACAGCGAGCCCGGAACCCCTTGGCTTGCTCCTGGAGTGCATGCAGTTCCTGATTCCGCTCACGCAATTCCTCATCACGCGCGCGCAATTGATCCCTGAGTTCTCCAGCGTCGTGCTCTCGTGCGTGAAGTTCTTCGGTGCGAGCCCGCAACTCATCGGCAAGCGAAATCGCTTCCGAGGTGCGTTGGCCCTGATCCAAACAGCGAGCCCGCAGCTCCTCTGCTTGTCCTTGGAGAGCATGCAATTCCTCAGTACGCGCACGTAGTTCCAAGTCACGCGCGCGCAATCGCTCCGCGAGTTCAGCAGATTCATGTTCCCGCGCACGTAGCTCCCCGGTGCGCTCGCGCAAACCATCATCAAGCACAAGCTGTTTCCGGGTGAGCTCACGCAACTCCTCGTCCCGCGCATGCAGTTCCTCGGTACGCGCGCGTAGCTCTTCGGCTAGCCGCTGCGGTTCTTCGAACTGAGGCGCGAGGGCGGCTCCCATCCTGCTGGCAACGCCTTCGGCTATCTCCTGCAATTTGTCCTGCAGAGCATCGCGGCAAGCCCTGGTGGTAATCTCCCGGATTAGGTCTTCGTTTGACATGGCCCTGCCTACTGCCCCTGCGGAGACGGCGAATTGTGAAACATACTCGAATTATGGTGGGGCGGTCAGTACAGTGTCAACGAAAACGAACCCAATTAGCCCACAGTAGTCCACCCCCGGGTGTAACTTTTGTCATCCGCCGCTCTACCCGTTACAATGTGCCTCTGTAATGAATCGCGTTTTTTCTGAATCGACGGATGAATGGAAACCATCGAAAACAAAGTAGCAGAGCCACCGAGCGAAGAAACAATACTGGTCGAAGCGGCACGCTCCGGCGATATTGGTGCTTTTGAGTCGCTCGTTAGGCGATACGACAGAAACGTCTTCCGCATCGCGCAGCATATTACGCAGAACCGCGAGGATGCTGAGGACGTCGTTCAAGACGCGTTCCTCAAGGCGTATCAGAACCTGGGGCAGTTCCAGGGACAGTCGAAGTTTTATACCTGGCTGGTTCGGATCGCTGTGAATGAAGCACTCATGCGGTTGCGGCGGAGACGCCCAGAGCGCATGGTCTCAATCGATGAGGATGTGAAGACGGAAGAGGATTCCATGCCGCGAGAGATCGCGGATTGGTCTCCCAACCCGGAGCAACTTTACACGCAGGCGGAGTTGAAGGATATTCTTGGAAAAACAATTCAAGGTTTGCCTCCGAGCTTCCGAACCGTGTTTGTTTTGCGCGATGTTGAGGGGCTTTCGACAGAAGAGACCGCATCGGCCTTGGAGTTGAGTGTTCCGGCAGTGAAATCGAGATTGCTGCGCGCACGGTTGCAATTGCGTGAGCGTCTCAACAAGTATTTCAAACGACGCGATGGAGATACCCGACCGTGAAATGCTCTGATTTCTTAAAGGAGCTGACCGACTACCTCGACAACACCATGGATTCGCACACCAAGGCTGAACTCGAGGAACACTTGCAGTGGTGCCATAACTGCTACGTGGTTTGTAACACTACCAAGAGCACAATCGAGATCTACCGGGATTCGAGGCTCTATGAACTTCCGGACGAACTTCGCACCCGGATCCATGCTGCCATCGTAACCAAGTGCCAGTGCCATAATAGCAATACGGAAGCTTCTACCACCCCCTCCAAACTGGTTACCCCGGAAGGAAACCCTTCAAAATAAGGTATTCAACAGAAATTACAAAAGGCCCACCAAGTGGGCCTTTTGTTTTGCTTCCTATCGGCGCTTCTGCTGCTTCTTCTCAGGCTTGCCGCTCTTCAGCCCATGTTTCTTTTTTTCGGGAGCGTGACTTTTTGGTTTCTTAACGCTCACTTTTGGATTTGTCTTACTGCTCTTCGCGACTGGCTTCACCTGCTTCCCTGCCTTGCTGGGAGACTTGGATGTTTTAGCCGCGCCCTTCTTAGGCGGGTTGCTCGCGGTCTTCTTCGCAACTACCTTCACCTGAGGCTTCGCAGGCTTTACCTTGGACTTGCTGACCGGTTTAGCTGTGCTCTTCCCGGCAGGCTTAGCTTTCGTTACTGGGCTCGGCTTCGAGACCACAGGCTTTTTATGAGCCTTCTTCTCAGTGGTAGCCTTCGCCCGGACAGCCGGAATGTCGACAGGGGGGGTATTCGCACTTTCAACAGGGGCCGTCGAAGTCTCTTGCACCGCAGCCTTCGGGACCGAAGCAGAAGCTTTCTTCGCGGCCGCTCGTCCGCGGCGTACTGGGGTAGGTGGAGGCGGTGGTAATGGCGGTTCGAAGGGAGCCAGAAATTTCAAAATCTCGCCCTCGGAACGCAGTTTCCCATCCAGAAGCAGCAGGAAAGCCTCCTGCCAGATCTGGGGATATTCGGGAAGCTGAGGGGTAATTCTCATCTCAGCCATTTGCGCGACGGGAATTTTTTCCTGAACCTGCCGCCACTTCCCAAAGAAATTCTTAATTTTCTCATCGACAGCTTTGTTCCCGCCCGTGACGTCCAGATAGAGGAGCGCCTCCGGCTTTGCGGACGACAGAATCTTCCATGCTCCTGAATTCAGAGCCGCCTCTTTGGAGAGAAGCTTTTTCGAAAGCTCCTTTGCATCGCTTTCCAAACGCTTCCAGGATGAGACGAACTCGCGATGAGGGATCAGTTTTTGAATCGTAGAAACATCCGCATCGCTCAACTTGCTGGTGAGAAAGTGCATGACCGCCGGAGCTGCATCGACGCCAATGTTGAATTCTGCCATGGTGGCACGGGTTTTCAGAAGTTGAGCCAATTCAGGAACATCGGCTTTGGCGACCGTCCATTTCGGGTTGAGAACCTTGAGCCAGCCTTGCTCTTCCAGCGCCTTCATTACCGCGATTGGATTCTCTTCGTGAGCAATCTGCTCAATCTCATACCCAATCGCCCGGCTACCAAGAAACTGAATGTACTCACCCTCTTTGGCCGATTCGTAGCGGGTGCGGGTGCGCTCCTCAAATTCCCATCCGAATCGCGTTGCGAAACGCGTTGCGCGAATGAGTCTGGAAGGCTCCTCCAGGAATGCATAGCTATGCAGAACTCGTATCAGGCTTGCTTCGATATCAGCGGCCCCATTGAAGGGGTCGAGCAGCAGACCACGAGAGCCGTCGTTCAGCGAGAGCGCCATCGCATTGAAGGTAAAATCCCGACGTCGGAGATCCTCGTTAATTGTGGCGGGGGTCACCAGAGGTGGTTTGCCTGGCTTGTCAAAGACTTCGGCGCGCGCCATCGCGATTTCGGCACGGATGTTCCCAAAAATGGCGTGAATGACGTAGAAAGCCTGATCGACCGTGTCGAGGATTCCGCCGGATGCTTCAATGTCCTGCTGAAATTCGAGGGGGTTGCCCTGAACGGTGAAGTCCAGATCACGAATGGGGAGCCCGGTTAGAATGTCTCGGATCGCCCCGCCAGTCAAATAGACGTTCATCCCGTGGTTTCGGGCTAACTGTTGGACCGCATTGACCGCCCGCATTTGCTCGGGCGATAACCGGCTCTCCATCGTGTAAATGTAATCGGCCATGGTTATTTAAACATTACCAATCAATTGTTTACCGCTAATTGCTAGAGTTTAATCTGAAGCCAGCGCCAAATCGAAAAACCGCAACCAGGCTGTCTCTAACTCTTTTGCAGATAGCTACTTACAGGGAGATGCCACAATCCTGTCACAAACTCCAGACAATATCACAGACATGACGTGCTTGGCTACTCTGAAGCGATTGACCTTGCAAACTTCTCGGCGGCGGGGATTCACAGGGTTACCCCTTAGTCTCCATCCGTGATTTTATTCTTGGGATAGCAATGGGCAGGGTGCGACAATCAAGAAGCGCTCCCGGTTGTGGTCAACGAGCGTTAGTCTAACGGGCAGAATGGCCTCCACACATAAGAAGGTGATCGTTCGCAAGATGGGTCGCGACAGCGTGCAGGGCTACGTTGCCGAGGATTTCCTTGTTGCGAATAAAGTGGAACTGCTCAACACCGCGGGCAACGTCGTCCTCATCGATCTGGCAGAGATCAAGGGTGTTTACTTTGTGAGGGATTTCGCGGACTTCAATTCTCTGCAAAGAAAGACATTTACAACAAAACCACGAATCGAGGGGCTTTGGGTCAGGCTGCGTTTCCGGGACGCCGAGACGCTGGAAGGGTTGATGCCCAACGACCTCACACAAACCCGCGCTGAGGGTTACTTTCTGAATCCGCCGGATACCCGGGGCAACATTCAGAGGATTTTTGTCCCACGGGCGTCGTTATCGGAGTTGACGGTGCTGGCCGTGATCGGTTCGGCGGCAAAACGTCGCAGGCAAGCCGACTCCGCACAGCAGGCTCCGTTTCTGTTCACCGAACTTCCCTCTGAGTGATATCCCATTTTGAAATGCGTTCGATAGCTTCTTCTGGCATCTGACGTTGGCCTCCTGTAGGCTAAGCCCACGATGAAACTTTCGCAGATTGCCCAGATTCTGGGTGCAGCCTTGGAGAACGCTTCGCCGGAGACGGAAGTTACCGGTGTTGCGGCCATTGAAGAAGCCGGCCCGCAACAGATCACGTTCATTTCAAACCCCAAATATGCCAGCTTGGCGAAATCGACGCGGGCGGCAGCCATTCTTGTGACGCCCGACTTCCCTGCCGAAGGGCGGCCTGTCCTGCGCCACTCGAACCCATACCTCTCATTTGCGCGCACCCTGGAGCTCTTTTACCAGGTGCCGCAATACGCGACGGGAATTCATCCGACAGCGGTGATTGACTCGACCGCCAAAATCGGAACCGGTGCACATATCGGACCTTACGTTGTGATTGACTCCGGCGTTGTAATCGGCGACGATGCCGTGCTGTTGGCACATGTCGTCATCTATCGGGGAGCACGGATCGGACACCGATTTTTCGCGCACTCGCATGCGCAGGTACGTGAGTACTGCGAACTTGGCGATGACGTGATCCTGCAGAACGGAGTGGTGATCGGCGCCGACGGCTTCGGCTTTGCTCGCGACGGTGCTAAAGGTTGGCACAAGATTGTGCAATCCGGGATCACTAAACTGGCGGACAGAGTGGAAGTGCAAGCGAACTCAACGGTTGACCGCGCCAGTATTGGAGAAACCGTAGTTGGAATCGACACAAAGATCGACAACCTGGTGCAGGTAGGACACGGTTGCAAAGTCGGTGAGCATACCATGCTCTGCTCGCAGGTGGGACTAGGTGGCTCATCTCACGTCGGCAGCAACGTGATTCTCGCCGGACAGGTCGGCGTGGCCGGACATCTAACCATTGGGGACGGAGCGATTGCCACAGCCCAAACCGGCATTCCAGGAGATGTTGCCGCCGGGACAACGGTGAGTGGTTATCCGGCAATCGAGAACCGGCAGTGGTTGCGAGCAGTGGCCGTCTTCAACAAATTGCCCGAGCTGGCAAAGGCGGTCCGCAGACTTACGCGAGGCACAGAGTGACACCTTAGCGGGGAAACTCCATGGGTTTGCGTCCATATTCAGATAGACGATGCGGAGATAGCGATGGATGAGAGTAAGCAGTTCGAAGTTGTTGACGGAGGCAAGACTGGAGAACAGCGACCGATTTCCGTATTGCTACTGGATGACCGCGAAGAGAATCTGCTGGTACGCTCGACCATTCTGCGACAGAAGGGCTATCACATCGTGACCGCCGCTTCCATTCAGGAAGCCGAGACCAAATTGATGGATATCGATATTGCGGTGCTGGACTATCATCTGGGCGCCGGCAAGTTTGGGACCGAGGTTGCACAGACGCTGCGGGTGAAGCGTCCCGAGGTTCCCATCATCATTCTGTCGGCTACACTCGAACGCAAGTTTGGTGGGATTGCAGATATGCATCTGCTCAAGGGAAGTAGCTCGGTTGATGATCTGGTGCAGGCGTTGAGAAGCTTTGAGGCAAAGCGGCGTGGCAAACCCGTGGTTGTCGATTCGCGCGACTTCTATTATTCGCGCATCATCATGGCAATGGGCGATGACATGGTGATCGAGATTCTGGATCGCAATGGAAATTGGCAATACGTGAATGACTATTTCGCGGCACTCAGCCACCAACGAAGGGCGTGGTACACGGGACGCAATATCTTCGACCATTTCCCGGAGATGCGTGACGAATGGGGAGAAATAGTTCGGACCGTAGCCGACACACGTGAGACGTATATAGACCGGCGAAACCACCTTGCAATGCCGCATCTCCCATCAGAGTCCCAGCATTGGCAATGGAACGTGCTGATCTTCCCGATCAAACTACATGACGGGCAGGATGGCGTGATACTGAGCGCCCGCCTGATCGAGAGAAAATAAGGTCACGTGCGGGTAAGTTGGATAGCCGGGCAGGTAGCCCACATCCGCCTGGGTTTGGCGAATGTGGGAATACGGCTACGTTGAGTAGTCCGCGTTGATGTGTACGTATTCCTCTGTCAGATCGCAGGTGAGGAACTCCAGCTTGCTTTTGCCTCGACCGAGTTCCACCTTGATCCCGTACTCAGGCTGCTTAAGATATTCGTGAGCCTGCAAGGCGTCGAAGGGATGTGCCGCGCCTTTTTTGCAGACCTGTTGCGGGCCAAAGAAAATGTTGATCTTTTCCGGATCGACGGCGATTCCGCTCTTGCCGACAGACGACAAGATGCGTCCCCAGTTTGGGTCGCAACCTGCCCAGGCGGTCTTGACCAACGGGGAGTTGGCGATGGAACGCGCGATGGTACGCGCCTCATCCATCGATTTCGCACCCGTGATCTGTAGCCGGACGAGATGTTTCGCGCCCTCGCCATCACGAATGACCTGTTCCGCCAACGAGGCACATACCCCGTGCAGCGCATCTGCAAACTTCTTTGCCACGCTACCAAGTTTCACCTTGCTCACGCCGGAGGCCAGCAACAGAACCGTGTCATTCGTCGAAGTGTCGCCATCAACGGAGATCGCGTTGAACGACGCATCGACTGCTATCTTCAGCGCAGACTGCAACTCTTTCGGCTCAGCATCCAGATCGGTGAAAAGATACACCAGCATGGTCGCCATGTTGGGGTGAATCATGCCCGAGCCCTTGCAGACTCCCGCGATGTGCACAATCTCTTTACCTGTTGCAAATTCTGCGGATGCGAGTTTCATGCGCGTATCCGTGGTCATGATGGCGGTAGCGAATGACTTCAGTGCATCGATGTCACCGGCGCGCGCCTCGACGACTGCAGGCACGGCGGCAATCAGTTTCTCCACTGGTAGCGGCACGCCGATGATCCCCGTAGAGGACGGAATAACAAACTGCGGGGCAGCCTCCAGCGCGCCACCCAGCGCCGCACAACTCTCCTCGGCAACCGTGATTCCCTGTGGCCCCGTTGCGCAATTCGCGTTGCCCGCATTGACCAGCACTGCGCGGACGCGGCCCTTGTTCTTGCGCAGATGTGCGCGGCCCACTTCCACTGGCGCGGCTACCACGCGATTGCGTGTGAACATCGCCGCCGCAGAGGCACCCAGTGGGGCTTCCGCGAGCGCAACGTCGCTGCGTCCGCTAGCTTTAATCCCGGCCTTCACAGCCGACCACATGAATCCAAGGGGAAGAAATACCGGTTCGTCCGGTCCGTGCAGATTCATCTTTCGATTTTCACCAGCGGCTGTCGAATGCGGAGTTGCAGTTTAGCCGGACGAGGCAGAATCGCGAATTGCGGCAACTCGCCGCGATACATCGCCACCTCGTCGCATTCGTGCAACTTAGGACAGCTCGCACAATCCTTATAGATTTTGTCGGGTAGCTCTTCACGGCGTGCTTCCGCGAAACCGAGGTGCGCAAAAAACTCTGGGATACGCGTAAACAGGCAAACGCAGTGTACATGATGCAATTCGGCTTCTTCCAGCAGCGCGTCCACCAACATGCGTCCTGCGCCGGTGCCCTTGAATCTCGGCCACACCGCAATCGAGCGAATTTCCGCAAGATGCGTGCCGTAGAGGTGCAGAGCGCCACAGCCGAGATGGGTGTCGCCTTCCACGATCACGGTGAAGTCACGAATGTTCTCGCAGATTTCCGCTAACGACCTTGGCAGAAGGGTGCCGTCGCCGGAAAAATCCGCAATCAACTCGCGAATATTCTCCGCGTCCGGCAGAACTGCTTTACGCGTGTACATCGGCCGCCTCGGATTTTTGCAATTCCCTCACCCGCTGCTCCATCGCGGCCAATGCCTCTGCAACCTTTGCGCGTGCCGTGCCGCCGGTTACATCATGGCAGTCCAACACCGCTTCCAGTGTTACGTTCGCATAAAAATCATCATCGAAGGCTTCGCTGATGGAATGCAGATCGGACATCGCCATCTCATGCAATTCCAAACCCTGCTCCATCCCGAGACGCACCGCTCTGCCAATGATTTCATGAGCGCGGCGAAATGGCACGCCCTTGCCAACGAGATAGGTAGCAGCAGCCATCGCATTCATATATCCCGTGGTTGCGGCTTTCGCCATATGCTCAAGATCGAACTGTACTTCGCGCATGAACCCCGCGGCAACCCGCAGCATCATGCTTACGGTTTCGGCCACTACAAAGACAGGCTCCTGCGTTTCCTGCATATCCTTGTTATATGCGAGTGGAAGGCCCTTGAGGGTGATGAGCAACTGCTGAGCCGCAGCCATTACACGGCCAGCTTTTCCGCGGATCAACTCCAGGCTGTCGGGATTCTGCTTCTGCGGCATCGCACTCGACCCCGTCGAGTAACTCTCCGGCAAATGCACAAATCCATACTCCAAGGTCGAGAAGAGAATGAACTCCTCGGCCCAGCGGCTAAGGTGCATTGAGAGGATCGACAAAACCTGCGCAAATTCAATCGCAAAATCGCGGTCGCTGGTTGCGTCCATGCTGTTCGATGTTGGGGCGGTGAAATCCAGTTCCCCAGCCACCATTTCACGATCCAGAACCAAGGTCGCTCCGGCAATAGCTCCAGAACCCAGTGGACAGAAGTTCAGCCTCTTGCGACAGTCGCGGAGGCGGCCGGCATCCCGCAGAAACATTTCGCAATAGGCAAGCAACCAGTGCGCCACCAACACCGGCTCAGCTCTTTGGAGATGCGTGTAAGACGGCATGGCCGCCATTTCAGCCTGCTGCGCACGCAGTAGAAGCGAACTCACCAATTCCGATAGAAGGGTGGTGATTCCGTCGCATTGTGCGCGCACGAATAAACGCAGGTCAGTCGCAATCTGCTCATTGCGACTGCGTCCAGCATGAAGTTTAAGCGCGGTTTCCCCAATGATCTGCTGCAACTGTTTTTCAACGAAGTGGTGAACGTCCTCGGCCTCTTCGTCATTCAGAAACTCCTGCGCCGATACGGCCAGAGTCCCCAACCCGCTGATCATCGTCGTGTATTCAGCGCCGGAAAGAACACCAGCCGCGAGCAAGGCTTTCGCGTGCGCGCGGCTGGCTAGAATCTCTTCCTGGATGAGGCGCTGATCAAAAGGAAACGACCTTTGCCATTGTTCAAATTCAGGATCGAGCGGTTGCCTGAACCGCCCGGACCACATCTTCACTTGGTCACCTCAACTGCGTTTTTCTTCTTCTTTGCATTCGCGTTCAACACACGCGCCCGCGCGGGTAGCGCCAGAATCTTGATAAATCCGGCTGCATCCTTCTGATCATAACTCTCGCCCATGGTGAATGACGACAGATCAGCGTTGAAAAGCGAATACTCAGACTTGCGGCTGCTGATGCCAACATTGCCCTTGTAGAGCGCGAGTTTCACGGTACCGGTCATCTCGGCCTGGGTCGAGGCGACGAATGCATCCAGCGACGCACGCAGTGGAGTGAACCACAGGCCGTTGTAAACGATTTCCGCATACTTGAGAGCCACATGCTGCTTGAAATGCGACAGCTCGCGATCCAGGCAGAGTGCTTCCAACTCACGATGAGCCAGCAAAAGGAGCGTGCCGCCCGGAGTCTCGTACGCGCCGCGCGACTTCATGCCGACGAAACGATTCTCAACCAGATCGATGCGTCCGATGGCGTTGCGAGAGCCGATTTCATTGAGCAGTTCAAGCAACTGTACGGCGGGCAATGCCTGTCCGTTCACCGAAACCGGAACACCCTTATCGAAGCCTATCTCTACTTCCTCAACTCGATCGGGGGCAGTCTGAGGCGACTTCGAGATTTGCCAGGTCGCATCCAGCGGTGCGTTTGCCGGATCTTCCAGTTCGCCGCCTTCATGCGAGATGTGCCAGATGTTGCGGTCACGAGAGTGAATCTTGGTGCGGCTCGCAACGATTGGAATATTGCGCGCTTCAGCGTAATCGATGCAGTCCTCGCGCGATTTCAGCGTCCACTCACGCCACGGCGCGATGATCTGCAACTCAGGCGCGATTGCCTGAAACGCATGCTCGAAACGAACCTGATCGTTCCCTTTTCCGGTGCAGCCATGGGCAACCGCTTCTGCGCCCTCGGCCAATGCGACTTCTACCTGGTACTTGGCGATAATCGGACGCGCCATCGACGTGCCCAGCAGATACTTGTGCTCATACACCGCGCCCGCTTGCAGGCACTTCCAGACGTATTCGGTCAGGAACTCTTCGCGCAGATCCTTCACTACGACTTTGTATGCGCCGGTCTTGATTGCCTTGGCGGCAACCTCGTCCATATCTTCGCCCTGTCCCACGTCGGCCACAAAAGCGATCACATCGCAATCGTAGTTTTCCTTGAGCCACGGAATGATGATCGAGGTATCAAGACCTCCCGAATATGCCAGTACAACCTTCTTCTTAGACATTAAAACTCCTCGTTGGGAAAAGGCGAGTGCCTCCTCCCAGTAACTGCAGAAGGATCGCCTTCTGAATGTGCAGACGGTTCTCCGCCTGATCAAATACCACGGACGCGGGCGAGTCAATTACCGCCGCTTCCACTTCTTCGCCGCGATGCGCCGGCAGGCAATGCATAAATACAGCGCCCGGACCAGCGTTTGCAAACAGTTCCGGAGTTACCTTGAACGGCTTGAAAATTCGTGCGCGCTCGGCAATCTCGGATTCCTGTCCCATGCTGGCCCACACGTCGGTGTACACAGCATCGGCGCCCTTCACGGCTTCCTCCGGGTCGTTCACTACCTGAATGGTCCCACCGGTCTCGGCTGCTATCTCACGAGCATCCTTCAGAACCTCGGCACTGGGTTCGAATCCCTTGGGTGTTGCGACCGTGATGTGGCTGCCGAATAGAGCAGCTCCCAGCATCAGCGAGTGCGCCACGTTGTTGCCGTCGCCTACATACGTCAGATGGACTTTGGTCAGGTCGCCAAATTGTTCGCGCAATGTGAGAAAGTCCGCCAGCGCCTGGCAGGGGTGCTCGTAGTCGCTCAGCGCGTTGATTACCGGAATCGACGAGAACCGGGCCAACTCAGTGACCGTGCGGTGCTCAAAGGTGCGCAGTACCATCGCGTCAACCCAGCGCTCAAGGTTATGTGCCATGTCGCTTAGCGGTTCGCGTTCGCCGATGCGTGAGGTCAGTTGATCAACGAACATCGCATGTCCGCCCAACGAGTAAATGCCCGACTCAAAGGTCAGCCTGGTGCGGAACGAGGGCTTCTCGAAGAAAAGTACAATCTGTTTTCCGGCCAGAGCCGTGCGGAAATCAGCAGGGCGGGCCTTCACCAGCGTCGCCAGTTCCAAAAGGCTTTCGCCTCCAGCCGGCGTTAAATCGCTCATCGCGGTGAGATCACTCAGGACCGGCGGGATGCCGGGGTTGTCGATTACATCGTTTTCCACTGGGTGTGTTGCCATGATCTTGTCCTCCAGGACTTCTAGATCCGGATCGAAATCCGGGGACTTCAATTCGCGCCGCTCGCCAGTGCCTTGGGGAGTCTCTGCCGAGGGCTGCGCTTGGTTGCGGGCGCAGCGTCGTCAGATGACGCGCAGGAGGACAGAATTTGATCGAGCGCATGCACTACAACTTCAACTTGCTTTTTCGTTACGATAAACGGAGGCAAAAAGCGCAGTACCTTTTCATGCGTCCGGTTGATGATGATCTTCTGTTCAAGCATCGTTTTCTGCACGGCCTTCGCGAGGTCAACGGAATCCAGTTCTACTCCCACCATCAACCCCACACCACGCACATCGACGATGCAGCCGTGACGAGTATCCAGTTGCTGCAGAAGGTCGAGAAAGTACCCGCCAACTTCCTTCACGTGGGTCAGAATCTTCTCGTCCTCGAACACCTTCAGCACCTCGAGCGCTACCGCACAGGCCAGCGGACCGCCGCCGAATGTTGTGCCATGCATCCCGGGGTGAATCGCCTTGGCGACCTCCTCCGTCAGCAGGATCGCGCCTAACGGCAGGCCCGCCGCCAGCGGCTTTGCCACGGTAACCACATCGGGCTTAACGCCATAATATTGATAGGCAAACATCTTTCCTGTGCGTCCCATGCCGCACTGAATCTCGTCGAGCAGCAATAGCGCACCGCTTTTCTTCGTCAGTTCGCGGGCAGTCTTGAGAAACTCACGGCTAACCGGATGAATGCCGCCTTCGCCCTGAATTGGCTCAATGCAGATAGCGCACACATCGTCGTCGAACTTCTGTTTCAAATCTTCGACGTCATCAAATTTCACAAACGTCACGCCGGGCATTACCGGAGCGAATGGCAGACGATACTTTTCGGTGTGGGTGGTCGCAACCGAACCCATGGTGCGTCCGTGAAAGGAATTCTCGATCGCGAGAAACTTAGTGCGTTTCGTGAGTCCCTTGCCACTCGCAACCGCGCGCGCGAATTTAAGTGCGCCCTCCCAGGCCTCGGTGCCGCTGTTGGAGAAGAACACACGATCCATGCCTGAAAGCTTCGCCAGTTTCTGTGCCAGGGCCGACGGAAACTCGGTGTAGAACAGGTTGGAGACATGCACCAGCTTGCCTGCCTGCTGCCTGATCACCTTCGTGATAGCTGGGTGCGAATATCCCAGGGCCATCACGCCGATTCCGCTGAGGAAGTCTAGATACTTCTCGCCATTATCGGAATAGAGATACGCGCCCTTGCCATGGGTCAGCAATACTGGATGCCGGTCGTAAGTATGAAGCACGTATTTCTCTTCTGCTTTCTGTATCTTGCTCAAACTCACGATGCCATTACCTCCGTACCGCTCTCGATTTTTGTCTGGTAAAACGCCGGCAGCATATCCGCTTCCAGTGCCGGTAGAATGCGAACCCGATGCACGCCCGAACGCAACGCGTCCTGGCAGGCTTCCAGCTTTGGAAGCATTCCGCCGCCGACCACGGCGCTCTTCACCAGCTTCGGAATGTCACTCACAGAAAGCCACCGGATGACCGTGCCGTCCGCACCTTTCACGCCTGCCACGTCGGTCAGGAAGATCAATGCATTGGCTTGGCATCCCGTAGCGCATGCGGACGCCATCTGGTCAGCGTTCACGTTGTAGTACTCACCATCGGAGCCGAGCGCAAGGCTGGAAATCACAGGGATTCCATCGTTGTCCCAGATCGCCTCGATCCAGCGTGAATCGACCGAGCTGATCTCGCCAACAAATCCAAGATCGGTTCCATTGGTCTTTTTCTTGCGAGCCAGAAATGCCGCCCCGTCTCCACCGCACAACCCAACCGCAGCCTGTCCAGTAGCGGTGATCGCAGCCACAAGTTGCTTGTTCACGCGCCCGGCCAGCACCATCAGCGCAACGTCACGCGTATCGGAATCGGTAACGCGCAATCCATTAATGAAAGTTGACTTTTTGCCCATCAGCGCCAGCGTCTGTGTTAACGCCTTACCTCCGCCATGCACGACGGCCACCTTGTGTCCTTCGGCTGCGAGGTCTGCGATGGCCTGGGCGCATTTCTTCAACAGCGCCTTATCTTCCAGCGCCGCACCACCGATTTTCACGACGAGTCTCATCATTAGAATCCTTCTTTCTCGCTCCAACCGAACATTACGTTCAAGTTTTGGAGCGCCTGGCCAGCAGCGCCCTTCATCAGGTTGTCCAGGCAAGACACCATGATGAGTCGCTTTCCCTCCGGGGCCAGTTGAAACCCCACATCACAATAATTTGTGCGCACCGAGTATTGAATCTGCGGCAGCTTGCCATGCCCAAAAACGCGTACCCATTGGGCGCCTCCGTAGAACTCGCGTAGCACGGCTTCAATTTCGATCGAGGTAACGGGCCTGGTGAGCCCTAGATAGATCGTCGAAAGAATGCCGCGTGGAATCGGCAATAAGTGTGGGGTAAAAATGAGTTCGTCAGCATGTATTCCCGCCTGTTCCAGAATTTCGCCTGTGTGACGATGTCCAAAAACTGAATATGCCGAAAAATTATCGGCGGCCTCCACAAAGTGCGTCTTCTGCGTGGGCTTTTTGCCCGCCCCTGAGACGCCTGACTTACAATCGCAAATCACGCCCCGTGCCGTATCTACCAGCCCCGAGCGCATCATCGGCGCCAGGGCCACGATCACCGAAGTCGCGTAGCAACCCGGATTTGCTACTAGCTGCGCGCCGCGAATCTCATCGCGATGCAACTCCGGGAGTCCGTAAACCGCGCTCTGGTCTAACTCCGCTGCCAGCGCCGGGTTGTGATCAACAAAACCATATACCGCGCGATTTGCCGCTTCCTTCAGCCGCCACGCGCCGCTCAAATCGACAATACGCAATCCTCTTGCAAGAGCCTCTGGCACCATCTCCCGTGAAAGCTCGTGCGGTGTGGCCAGAAACAATACGTCAACTCCGCGCGATTTCAGCAGTTCCCACGAAAACGGTTCCAGCGGATACGTTTTGTCACCTGCCAGCTCCGGATATACCGTTTCCAGAGGTTGTGCTGCTGCGTCCTGTTCGCGCGTCAAAAACAGCGGTGTTGCCATGTGCGGATGCCGGAGCAACAATTTCGCCAACTCGAATCCTGCGTACCCAGTGGCGCCCATCACGGCGGCTTGCACTTTTGCCGCGCTCACTGCATCATCCCTTTGACCCGAAGTGAAATTCTGTGTGCGTTTTTCTTATTCTGTGAAATCACCAGGATCGTATCGTCTCCACCCACCGTGCCTACAATCTCTGCCCAACCTTCGGAATCAATCGCTGCGGCCACGGGTTGCGCCGAGCCAGTAGCGGTCTTGATTACCAGCAGATTCTGGGCCTCGCGAACCTCGATCACAAACTCGCGAACCAGACGCCCTGCCGAGTGATATCCGGGCTCCGCCTGCTGGTCGCCGTGCGAGACGCTGTAACCGTCAGGCGTTTTGACCAGCGCGAGTTCGTTGATATCGCGCGACACTGTGGCCTGGGTTACATCAAAGCCCTGACGCAACAGCATTTTGCGCAATTGCTCCTGGTTCGCAACAGTCCCCTGCTGCACCAGGTCCAGAATCAAGTTTTGACGCGACAACTTCGACATAGGTTTCACGGTCAGCATTATTATTCAATCGACCGTATAAGTATGCATCTTCCATGCAGGACACGTCAAACGTTTTTGCCGTGGGAAGTCTTCTTTTTGCCCAAGGGAACTGTGGAAATTGCGTAGAAACGCCAAGGCGGCCCGAAGGCCGCCTATGCATGCATAAACATTGATTCTCTATCAGTTCGGAACTACTGCGTTTACCCGAGCTTTTCTGCTCCGGGCGACCAACCAGAGCATGTAACCGACCGTGACCAGCCCGCCCACAAACAGAAACAGGAATAATACAATCACGCTTACTTGCGGGCGCACCGCCAGCGCTCCAAGGTCCACATAAGGCTTCAGGTATGCCAACCGCAGCAAGTAGCGCAGGCAAACCATCAGAAAGAGTGTGACCAGCGACATCCCAAAACCAGCATGAACCAGGGGACCAGGTTTCTCCGCCAGACTCCCCAGCAGAATCAATAGCACGGCGCAGATCACCGACATCAGAGCCAGCCCAAAGACCGCTCCCGTCAAGGGATCGCGCAGGAGAGACATTGCAACCTGGCGCGGAATTGCCAGCAGCAGCCACATTCCAAGCAGGAACTGCAACCCGCTGCAAGCCGCGAACACCAAGGCAGAGCGCCGCACAATCCACCGCCCATACTCCGCATCCACCTTCATCTTGCGCATGCCAAGGTGCGCCAATATTGCCGAGAACAGCGCAATTGCACCGTTGACAATATGCAGATAACGAGGAAACACGCTGTGGTCGCCCAGATTCAGATTCGAGCCGTTCGGATGAGCCCGGTACATCTGAAGCCAGCGCTCGGGGCTCTGCATCAAAGTCATGTTATTGACGAAAATGAACGCGATGCCAAGCAGTACGCATACCGAAATCGCCAGCACGCATCCTGCGATTCCCTTCCCTTTTTCCGCCGTGTACGAGAAATAATAAAAGCCGTAGTAAGCCACCATCACAAGGGGAATCACCGTCAGCCAAAGAGCACCGATCAGTATGGAACTCGTGTACAGGAAATTGCCAAAGAGTACTTGGACGAATAGTAGTGCGGCGACTCCAAGGGTCACGGTGAAGGCCAGAAAGGTTGGCAGCATTGTCGCAAGTTCATTTGCCAAGCGGCGTGAGAAGGGATGCTCCGAGTGCCTTCCTCGCAGGTAGTTCCAGAGCGCCCAGATGCTGCCCCCAAGCGCGGAATTCATGGCCGTTACATGGAGGGCAAAGACTACAAGCAGCAGCAACGTAAACAGCCACACTGGTCCCGGAAGGGGCAAGGGATCGACATGCGGGATGGGAAGGGTTTGCACTAGCGCACCTCCTGGCGAGGTTGGGCCGGGCGAGCCAATTGCGAACGTGTAGTGCCGGTCGGCATCTCCGCCGGAGCCGACTTTTGCGGCAATGGAGTGTTTGCCTCGTGCGAGATGTAAAAGGCCAGAGCTTGTGCCTGGTCATCA